>ERZ825384.2480-NODE-2480-length-18554-cov-4.676685_pt1 | contig 18554 bp, 15 predicted proteins | sample MGYA00519931_ERZ825384 | MGnify/ENA primary metagenome ERZ825384 (study PRJEB31778, sample SAMEA3449200) | human gut metagenome | biome: human gut; feature: human-associated habitat; material: faeces | place: United Kingdom | collected 2010/2012 ...
GGGTGTGCCGCATCCGTAAGGCAGCAGAGCCGCCAACGGCTGCGCAACAGCGGATAGTAGGAGCAGAGGCAAATCGTCTTGCAATGCTAACGCGGCTTCGCCGCGCACGAGGCACTTTCACTTCGGAGACATCAGAGTTGTTCAAGCCTGAGACTGCCAATCCAAGGCCTTTCTCTTATATATAATAAAAGGTAACTATCCTGTTTTAGCACTTGCTGCCGACGAGTGCTAAAAATTAAGAGTTTAGTAACAAATATCAGGAATTTCCTGCTATACTTAGATTCAAATACAATTCAGAGAGGGATGCTTTTATGGCTAAAAAACAGTTTAAAGCAGAATCGAAGCGTTTGCTCGATCTGATGATCAACTCGATTTACACGCACAAGGAGATCTTCCTGCGTGAGATCATTTCCAACGCCAGCGACGCCATCGACAAGCTCTGCTATGTTGCGCTGACGGACGACAAGGTCGGCATGAACCGCAGCGATTTTGCCATCACGGTGTCGGTCGACAAGGAGAACCGCACGTTGACGGTCTCGGATAACGGCATCGGCATGAGCCGCGAAGAGCTTGAAAACAACCTCGGCGTCATCGCGTCGTCTGGCTCCTACAAGTTCCGCCAGGAGACCGAGGAAAAGGACAAGAAGGACGCCGATATCGACATCATCGGCCAGTTCGGCGTGGGCTTCTACTCCGCGTTCATGGTCGCCGACAGCATCACCGTCCGCACGAAGAAATACGGTTCGGAGCAGGCCTATGAGTGGCAGTCCTCCGGCGCGGACGGCTACACGATCACCGAATGCGACAAGGAGGCCGTCGGCACCGACGTCATCATGCACATCAAGCCCGACACGGACGAGGAGAAGTACAGCGAGTACTTGGAATCCTACCGCCTGCACGCGCTCGTGAAGAAGTACTCCGACTACATCCGCTACCCCATCCGCATGCTGCTGCCCGAGCAGAAGGTCAAAGAGGGCAGCGACCCGGAGAAGCCCGAGTACGAGACCGTCGAGGAGATGAAGACCGCCAACTCCATGGTGCCGCTCTGGCAGCGCAAGAAGAGCGACGTCACGGACGAAGAGTACAACAAGTTCTACTCCGAGCTGACGCATGAATTCGACAAGCCCCAGCGCACGATCACCGTCTCGGCCGAGGGCAGCGTGACCTATAAGGCACTGCTGTTCGTGCCGTCTTCGCGCCCGTTCAACTTCTACACCGAAGGCTATGAAAAGGGATTGCAGCTCTACTCTGCGGGCGTTCTCATCATGGACAAGTGCGACTCGCTGCTGCCCGACTATCTGCGCTTTGTGCGCGGCGTGGTCGACTCGCCGGACCTGAGCCTGAACATCTCCCGCGAGCTTTTACAGCACGACCGCCAGCTCAAGGTCATCGGCCAGAACCTCGAAAAGAAGGTCCGCGCCGACCTTGAAAAGTTCCTCAAGGAAGACCGCGAGGGCTACGAGAAATTCTACGAAAACTTCGGCCGTCAGATCGGTTACGGCATCGTGAGCGACGGCGGCGAGAGCCGCAAGGATTCGCTCAAGGACCTGATGATGTTCTACTCCTCCACGCAGAAGAAGCTCACGACGCTCAAAGAGTACGTCGAGCGCATGAAGGAAGGCCAGAAGTGCATCTACTACGCCGCGGGCGAGAGCATCGCCGCCGTGGACAAGCTGCCGCAGACCGAGCTTTTGAAGGACAAGGACTACGAGGTTCTGTACCTGACCGGCGAGACGGACGAGTTCGTTTTGCAGGCGCTGATGAACTACGACGAAAAGCCGTTCCGCTCCATCGTGGACGGCGACCTCGAGCTCGGTGACGAGGAAGAGCACAAGGACGACAGCGAAAGCGCCGAGCTCATGCAGTTCGTCAAGGAGACGCTCGGCGACAAGATCAAGGAGGCCAAGGTCTCGCACCGCTTGAAGACCCATCCCGTCTGCCTGACGGCGGGCGAGGGCTTCAGCTTCGAGATGGAGAAGTACTTCAAGAACTTCCAGATGCCCGAGCCCATCAAGGCCGAGCGCATCCTCGAGCTGAACGTCGATCATCCGGCGGTCAAGGCGATGGCCGCCGCGCTGGCAACGGACCGCGACAAGGCGGCGCTGTATGCCAAGATCCTCTACGATCAGGCAAACCTCATCGCGGGCCTGCCGCTCGAAGATCCCAGCGCGTACACCGACATGGTCGCGCAGCTGATGCAGTAAGTCAATATGAGCCTAAAGGGCGCGGAGAATTCTCCGCGCCCTTTTTCACGTTTTTCATTCCTGCCGCCTATACTGGCATACAGGCGCTTTTCCGCCTGACAAACCGTAAAGGCGATGAACGGATATGCTTCGACCACTGATGCTGGCTCTGCTCGGCACGTCTTTCACGTTTCTGATGACGGCGCTGGGCGCCGCGACGGTGTTCTTTTTTGCCCGCAAGGTGTGCGAGCGCGCGCAGGGCGCGCTGCTGGGCTTTGCCGCGGGCGTGATGATGGCGGCGAGCGTGTGGAGCCTCATCCTGCCTGCCATCGAACAGACGGAGGCAGAGGGCCGCCTGCCGCCGTTTCTGCCCGCCGCGGCGGGCATCGTGCTCGGCGCGCTGACGCTCTTCCTGCTCGACGAGCTCGTGCGGCGGCGCGGCGGGGGAGAGGTGCACAGCGATTTTTTGCTCCTCTCGGCCATCACGCTGCACAACATCCCCGAGGGCATGGCCGTCGGCCTCGCGTTTGCGCTCGCGGCGGACGGGGAGAGCCTTGCCGGCGCGTTCGCGCTGGCGCTCGGCATCGGCGTGCAGAACTTTCCCGAGGGCGCGGCGGTGGCGCTGCCGGTGTACCAGGCGGGCAAGTCGAAACGGCGCGCCTTCTGGACCGGCGTGCTCTCCGGCGCGGTGGAGCCGCTGTTCGGCGCGCTCGTCGTGCTCGCGGCGGCGGGAATCCACGCGCTGATGCCGTGGCTTCTGAGCTTTGCAGCGGGGGCGATGCTCTACGTCGTGGCGGAGGAGCTTCTTCCGCGCGCGGGCGGACGGCGGGGGACGTGCGGCTTCCTCGTGGGCTTCCTTCTGATGATGATACTGGACGTCGCGCTGGGGTAAGCGCGGAAAATCCGGCATAGAATGGTGCGAGGTGATCGACCATGCACATTCATGTTGTAAAGCGCGGCGACACGCTTTCTTCCATCGCCGCGATGCACGACGCCCTGCCCGCGTTCGTCGCGGCGGACAACGGCCTTGCGCTGAGTACGCCGCTTGTGATCGGCCAGGCGCTCGTCGTGCGGACGCCGAAGACACTGCACACCGTGCGCGCGGGGGAGACGCTTTCGTCCATCGCGCGGGACTATGATTTGAGCGTCAGGACGCTCCTGCGGCGGAACTTTTTCCTCCACGGACGCGAGCTTCTGCGCGAGGGCGACGTGCTTGCCATCGACTACGCAGACGAAGCGCCGCTCGGTACGCTCGGCGTGAACGCCTACGCCTACCCCTACATCGGCGGCGAGCTGCTCGACTCGGTCCTGCCGTACCTGACGTATCTGACGCCGTTCACCTACGGCATCACGCCCGCGGGAGTCCTTGCGCCGCTCGACGACGCGCGCCTGCTCGAACGTGCGGCGCGCTATGGCGCAAAATCGCTCATGCACCTCTCGACGCTGACGCCGGAGGGAAATTTTTCGAGCGAAAACGCCGCGGCGCTCCTGCAAAACGACCGCGCGCAGAGCGCGCTCCTTGCCGAGATCTTGCAGACGATGGCGAAAAAGGGATACTACGGCCTCGACGTCGACTTCGAGTACGTCCCGCCGGAGCTGCGCGAGGACTACGCCGCGTTCGTCTGCCGTCTGCGCGAGGCGCTGAACGCGGAGGGAAAGCCCGTCGTCGCCGCGCTCGCGCCGAAGACGAGCGCGCAGCAGCGCGGACTGCTCTACGAGGCGCACGACTACGCGCTGCTATCAAAAGCCGCGAACGCCGTGTTCCTGATGACCTACGAATGGGGCTATGCCTACGGCGAGCCGCAGGCCATCGCGCCGCTGCCGCAGGTGCGCGCGGTGCTCGATTACGCGCTCTTGGTCACGGCGGGGGAGAACATCTTCCTCGGCGCGCCGCTGTACGCCTACGACTGGCCGCTGCCCTACGAAAAAGGCCGAACGCGGGCCGAGACGTTCTCGTCGCAAGCGGCCGTCGCGCGGGCGCGGCTGGTGGGGGCGGAAATTGAGTTTGACGAAACCGCGCGCTCGCCCTGCTACCACTACTTCGACAAAATGCAGCGCGAACACGTCGTCTGGTTCGAGGACGCGCGCTCGCTGCGCGCGAGGATCGCCCTCGCGGCGGAAAAGGGCTTGCAGGGCATCGGCTTCTGGCAGGCGGGGCAGGAGCTCGCGCAGGCGTGGCCGCTGCTCGACGCGCTGGTCACGCTCGAAACCCTCTAAAAAATGCAAAAAACCGCCCAACGGGCGGCAAAGATTGACAAAATGCGGCAAAAACCGTAAAATAAAGGCAGGCGCTGTTGTAAACGGCGGTTAGCCACTCCCTTGCGAAAGGGGGTGATGCGGATGGGAAGAGGAAATGCTCTGCGTTTTCTTCTGTGTCTCGTCATTGTCCTCGTGGTAATGACTTACATAGCCCCAAAAGCGTGTTAACCGCCCGGCGGCCACCGAGCGGTTAACATAGTATTGTTTTAACCAGCTTTGAGGGCTAACCGTCATGACAACAGCGCCCTTTTCTATTTCCATTATACCCCGCTTTCCAGCGTTGTCAAGGCGGAAAAATTTTTCCTCCGTTGCACCGGTTCGTCCCAAAAACCGCTTTACAGCTTTATAGCTGTAAACGGTCCGCGCAAATGCGTGGGCTGCACAAAATGAGGAGGAAAAACATGTACAACAACACCTATGAACGACCCAGAACCCAGATCGAAAAATGCGAGCACTTAGCGCGGATGAAATTCGAAAACCCGATCGAAAAGGCGCAGCGCGAGCGCGACGAGCGCGTCTACCGCTTTTCGAGCATCGACGAGGCCATCGGCGTGCTGAGCGTCGTGCGCCGCGCGTGGTGAAAGGGGAGGATGCGATGGAAAAAACAGCCAATTACGGCCTGCCCAAGTGGGAAAAGTCGGACTTTATCAAGATGGATGACTTCAATGCGGCGTTTGGCAAGATCGACGAAACGCTCAAGGCCAACGCCGACGCGGTGGCGGCCAAGGCGGAGGCGGAGACCGTGACCGCCATTGCGCAGACGATTGCCGCAGCAAGATTTGCCGCGCGAAGTTCGGCACATACACCGGCACCGGTCTATCGGGCCAAAATCACCCGAACAGCGTCGAATACGGCTTTTGCCCCGCGGTGCTGGTGCTGTTCCGCGCGGACGGCGGACAGAAAACGACGGTCATACGCGGCGTGACCGCCTGCTCGTCCGGCATCGGCTCCATGAACAATTACTATACATGGGGTGACAGCGGCGTGAGCTGGGTGTCGGAGACGCTGCAAAGCGACTCCGGCGGATATATGGCATCCTCGCAGTTCAACAGCAGCGGGAAAGAATATTGCTATCTTGTCCTCGGTTATGACGCGGACTGGATAAAGCAAAAAACAGCCCCGAGCCTTTCGGCTCGGGGCTGAAACTATTTTTGGGGTAGTTTTTTTCGTTCAATTACTGAACGTTGTTGACGTAGCCAGTGTAAACATTGGCGCCATCAGCAAAGGTGAAGTCATCAGCATTGCTGCCGGTGAGCTCAACAGTAGCAACGAACTTGTAGCTGTTACCAGCGATGAAGGGGGCGTTGGTATCAACGACCTTAACATTGTACTCGGTACCAGCCTCGTTCAGCTTATACCACTCGATGTTGACAGTCTTAACGGTAGCAGTGCTGCCCGAGGTGAGACCATCAGTGTACGTAACATCCCAGTTGGAGATGGTGATATCCTTGAAGGACTGGGAAGAGGCAGCGGTAACAGTGCCGTTGGGCTTAACAGCGCTGATCTCACGCAGTTCATCAGCGGTGGTAGCTCTGTCAACAATGTTGGCATGGAGGATAGAGCCGCTGTACTCGCCGGAACCGGAGATGTAAGCGAGGTAGATCACCTTATCACCGAGGTTGGTGAACTCGCTGTTGATCTTGGAGGCGAAGTCTGCGTTGCTGACAACGGAGTACTTGGCGTCGTTGTGCGTGTAGACATTGCCCTCAAAGGTATCGGAAGAGAAACCCTGAATGGTGAGGACCTTAACGTCGTTGCGGTTCATATAGGCGGCAGCGAGCGGGTAGGTGACACCGTTGACAGACGCAGCGCGAATCGGGTCGGTGGAAGTGTACACCCAAGCGCTCGTGTAATCCTTGTCGAGGTAGCCGTTGCTCAGAGCGACACTGTAAATGGTGTTGGCATTGCCGCGACCGGTGGCCGTGTCGATGATGGTGTTCACGTTGCTGTTGTTCCAGCCGACAGCATAGATGGCGGTCTTCTCACCGTCGAGGTAGCCGGGGGTGGTCCAAACGCCGGTCTCGTTGTTGAAGGAAGCCTGCTCGCCAGCATAGAAGAACACGCTGGTGACCTTGGACTCGGTGGGATCAGCCTTGATGAAGACATACTTGGCGAAGTCGTCGCTCATGACGTAGTCGACCTCATCATTCTGATAACGGTCGATCTTGTCGAAGCCGGTAACAGACTTGAAGGTATACGGGCTGGCAGTGGTGTCATCACCGGAGCGGATCAGGTACACAGTGTTGGAGTTGGCAACAAGGCCGCTGGTGATCTGGGTGTCCTTGTAAATAGCCAGGTTCTCGCTGTGGAGATTCTTGTAAGCGGCGGCAGTGCCGGCACCACTGACCTCAACAGCCTTGACAGTGCCGTCAGTCTGAGTGCTGAACTGGAACATATCGTCGTTCAGGATCTGAGCGCCGGTCTTGTCGGCACGGGCGTTCTGATCGATATAGTCGTCGATGTAGAAGTAGCTCGTGGGCGCGGTGCTGTAGGTATCGCCGGACATGACCTTAAGGGCAGCGGTGTTGTGGGACAGTTTGCCGCCCTTAGCGATATACGTAGTGTTGCGGTTCTCGGCGGCAGCACCATTGTAGATGAGGGTGCTGATGTCGAGAACGGCGGTGGTGCCGTCCACATAGGTGACGTTGGCCTTTGCCACGCCGGAACCGTCAGCAGTGTTGCCGACCCACCAGATGGAGTTGATCACGCCGTAGCTGGTAGCAGCAGCGATCTCAACGTTACCGATGAGGTTGCCATACTGGTCAAAGAACCAGGTGTGGTTCCCGGTGGAGTTGCCAGCCTCATCGAGGATGAACTTGACAGCATCATCATAGACAGTGCCAGCAACATTGTGCTGCTCGTTGTTCCAGTAGATGATGGTCTGAGCGCCGTCAACAGAAGTGGCCTTGGAAACGATCTCGCCGTACTTGTCAGCGCCGGTCTTGATGAGGCCGCTCTCGGTAGCGCTGTTAACAGCGTTGGTGAAGGCGTTCAGGAGAACGTAATCGCCCTTGACGTAGGAGTAGTTATCCTCGCCGTTGGTGAGGGCCAGCTCCTTGTTGGAAGTGCCATCATAAACGAGGAGGGTGATGCTGGCTTCCTTGCGCAGGTGGCCCTGAGCATCGTAAGCAGCGTCGGAAACGCTCTGAACCTTGGCGAGGAAGGTGTCGATCATGACGATAACGTCATCATCTTCTTGCGGCCGAACACCCGCCGAATCTCCCGCTTCCCCGTGGTTGCTGCCAAAATTTGCAAATCCTAAAATTGTTGCAGAAACAATAGAAAATAATCAAAATGCAGCAGAATAAAGGAAAAATCGTTCGATTCAGTGGATATCGCATCCCCTTAGCGACGCGGAAAAAGCCCGCCGCGCAATGGCTCGCGGGCGCGGCGGGTAGCGGTTTGGTAGCGATTTGCCGGAAACGGGGGTTTGGCGGGGCGAAAAAAGTCTGATTTTGCAAGGCTTTGCGGGCACGGAAAATCGGGTAGCGGTTTGGTAGCGGTCCGCAGCTACCATGATTTTTAGCACTCTAGGCGCAAGAGTGCTAAAGTTAAAAGTTTGTTCATCAAAAGATGTATTTTTGTTCACAGGGCGTGACTATACTCAAAATTGTTCCGAGGGGAACGAAAGAAACGTAAACCACGCGGGCTGCAAGAGCGGCTCGCCAGAATAGATTTGGAGGCTTTGTATTATGTTTGAACTGAGACCTTTTGAACGCAGAAACAACCACGTTGCGGCTTATGATCCTTGGGATCAGATGGAGCGCGCATTCTTCGGTGACGGCTCGTGGGGCCGCGGGCTGAGCGAGTTTAAGACCGACATTCAAGACAAGGGCGACAGCTACCTGCTGGAAGCTGATCTGCCGGGCTTCAAGAAAGAGGACATCCACGTCGATGTGGACGGCGACACGATGACCATTCGCGCCGAGCGCCACAGCGAGCACGAGGATCAGGACAAGAAGGGCAATTACGTCCGCTGCGAGCGCAGCTACGGCAGCTACCAGCGCGCGTTCGACATCAGCGGCGTCGAGGTCGCGAATATCTCCGCGCAGTACAATGACGGCGTGCTCAAGCTGAACATGCCGAAGAAGAGCGCGGTGGTGAACGCGAAGCAGATCGAGATTCAGTAAAGCACTTCAAAAAAGGCGGCGAAAGCCGCCTTTTTTGATTTTGGATTGCACGCCGCGGCAGCGCACGCGCCGTAGGCGCGCACGTTTGCGGCGTGAGAGGCGTTTTTTGTCACGCACACGCCCCAGGGCGGCTTCTCTTGCCGCTTTGCGGCAATTCACCTTCTGTCGCGACAAAAAACGATCAAGATCATTGCGCGCCTGCGGGCGCGAAATTTTTTGGGGTTGTACGGGGTTGTGCAAAAAATATTGGCGAAAGTCCGCTCAGGTGAGCGGACTTTCCTTTTTTTCGGCGGGCCGCGGCTGGAAAAGGGAAATTTCGCTCCCCGCGCGGCGGCGCGGACTACTGTTACTTGCCGCCTGACCGCTGCGCGGGCCTAAAATCACAAAAAGCGGCTTAGGCCGCTTTTTTCATATTTGTGCTTATATATTATATGTATGTGGTGGCGGATAATGGGGTTTTCTGTGGTTTTATGTCAAGCTGTAACAGAAGCGGCGGTTTGTTACAAGTGTGTTACAGATGGGGCGAAAGCATTGACTTGAAATTTTGCTTGTGGTAAGGTGACAGTGCAGAAAGGGTGGGGAACGGTGCGTTCCCGACTTAGTTACGGGATCGGCATGCCACGGTAAGTAAGCCGAGAAACGCCGAAACTTGCTCCTTTCTGACAAACGAACCATCTTTAAGGGGATGCAATAGCAACTAAAATCGCGCGTTTTCCTGCAAAACGGCCAAAAATGCAAGAAAATCGAAATGTTTTGCAACTTTTTCGGTCAACTTTCATTTTCGCCCGCGAACAGCAAAATGCCCGCTTTTCGCTGCCGGAGCGCTCCAAGGGGATGGAAATTTATGAAAGGAGAGTAACATCTATGAAAAAGTTACTCGCAATGGTGCTGGCTCTGGTCATGACTCTGTCTCTGGCCGTCAGCGCCAACGCAGCCTTCAAGGATGACAAGAGCATCAGCGATGATTACGCTGAGTCTGTTGCCGTTCTGAATGGCATGGGTGTGTTCAAGGGTTATGAGGATGGTTCCTTCAAGCCCGAGGGCAACATCACCCGCGCTGAGGTAGCTACGATCGTCTATCGTATCTACACTGCCGACGTCGCCAAGAACGATAAGTCCGGCCTCTATGCCACTTATAACAAGTTCAGCGACATGGCTGGCGCCGGTTGGGCTCAGGGCTACATCGGCTACTGCGCCAACGCCTCCCTCGTCAAGGGTTATCCCGATGGCACCTTCAAGCCGTCCGGCAAGGTCACCGGCTATGAAGTCCTCGCCATGATCCTCCGCGCTGTCGGCTACGACAAGAACAACGAGTTCTCCGGCGCTGACTGGGCGCTCCATGTTGCGCAGACCGCGCAGCAGCTCGGCGTTCTGGACAGAGTGGCGAAGACCACCGACCTGAACGCTCCCGCTACCCGTGAGCTGGTCGCTGAGCTCCTGTTCCAGGGCATCCAGAAGGCTCAGGTCACCTACACCCCGGCCTTCGGCTATGTGACCGATAAGGTCATCAACACCAAGACCAACAGCCTCGGCGAGAAGAACTTCAAGCTCGCTTCCGCTGCTGCTTCCGACAAGTGGGGCCGTCCCGCCACCAAGTGGACCTACAACACCGGCGACAAGGCCACTACCTTCGTTGAGAAGCCCGACCTGACCTACACCAAGGCTGTTGCTGAGTGCGACGTCGCTCACGATGCTGGCCTGAAGGCCGACACCGCTTACACCCTGATCGTCAACGGTCAGACCGCCAGCACCAAGTACACCGTCAACCTGACCGACACCAAGACCAAGATGGGTGCTCAGGGCCGTCTGTTCGAAGTCTATGACGATACCATCGTCATGATCGACACCTTCCTTGCCAAGGTCACCTACGTTGCTGACATCACCTATGATGCTCAGGGTCACGTCAAGACTCCTGCCACCATCACCCTCGAGGTCTATGATGCCAAGAACGCTTCTACTCCTCTGACGCTCAAGGACTACGACGACAACTATGGCTATGCCAAGGATGAGTATGTCCTCGTCAACGCTTACACCGTCAAGGCTGACAACTCCGCCACTGTCAGCGGCAAGGTGCTCAACACTGCTGATCAGTATGCCGAGATCGTTTCCAAGGCCACTTCTGTTGACGGCGCTCAGAGCGTGATCTACTGGAACGCTCAGCAGCACAACGTTGAGGGCACCGTTTATGATGATGCTGCCAAGTTCTACCTCGACCAGGCCGCTCAGAAGGACGCCAAGTACACTTGGTACTTCGATTCCTACAACAACCTGATCGGTGCGGTTGAGATCGCTGCTGCTACCAGCTACGGTGTGATCAACTCCATCTGGTGGGCTGGCAACGCCACTGACGGTTCCGGCGTGGCAAAGGCCAACGTCACCTACATGGACGGCACCACCGCTCAGGTTGACATCAGCAAGATGACCTATGTCTACACCCCCGCTACCCCCGCTACCAAGACTGTTAAGTCCGGTGATGTTACCCACAGCACTGGTATCAACGCACTGGTCATGAAGGCCGACGACCAGAACAAGTATTTCTACGTTGACACCTACATCAACACCAACAAGGTTGCTGATACCAATGGCATCCTGAACGGTCACCTGTTCCAGTTCACTACCAAGTCCAACGGCACTCTTGACGCTGTTGAAGTTGCCACCGGTACTGCCGTCAAGCTCTACAATCTCGCCGATGTTGCCGTGAGCAAGAACACTCAGGTCTATGGCGGCGCGACTGGTACTCTCGTTGTCAACTCCAATACTGTGTTCCTGGTTCGTTCTGGTGCTGACACCACTGCTAACCCCTATACCTTTAAGTCCATCACCGGCTTCACCAACATCGACAACTATGCCAAGGGCGAAGTTGACTATGTTGATTTGAACGGCGACAACGTTGCCGATTACGTCTACGTTATCGCTCCCACCACGACCTCCAAGGTCACCAGCCTGTTCTACTTCGACGGTCAGCAGGGCGCTTACACCCTCGCCGACGGTACGTGGGTCGTTAAGGGCTATGTCGACGGCGTTGCCGGCGAAGTCAAGTTCGCTAACTTTGACGCTCTGCAGAACACCCTGAAGATCAATGGTCAGACTGGCTATCCTGTGAACAACACGCTCTATGTTGTCACTCTTGAGGATGGCGTTGTCAAGAGCGGTCACATCGTCACCGACGGTGAGCAGCTGAAGGGTTATGCAAACTACCCGCTTTCCTCCGCCTATAACACCTATAGCGACATCACGATCAACATCGTTGAGGGTGCTGCTGGCACTGCGGAGAAGAACTATTCTGATCGTGACACCTTCGCTGATTCTCTCTATCACGACTATAGCGCTAACAAGTATTACAGCGTGGTCACCGACCTGACCAAGGTTGTTGGCACGATGGGCAATCCTGCCGACCAGCACTACTACTTTGTTTCTATCCAGAACAACGGTCAGCTCAACGCTCTGGCACTGCAGGCTTACGCCTACGACAAGGTCAAGAGTGGCGTCGATGTTCCCAACGCCGCTACTGTTATCGGCGTTGCCCTCAACGCTAACAAGGACGCTACGGTGTCTCTGAACGATAAGAACGATGCTAAGAAGGGTGATGTTTACAGCGTCACTCTCGAGCAGCTCCGTGACAACGGCTATGTCACCGTCGGCACTTTCTCCGGTACGGTTGTCAGCGATGGTGCTACCTCTGTCACCATTGATCTGCGCGGCGTGATCGGCGCTGGTACCTATAAGGTCACCGCTGGTTCCTACTCTTCGATCATGTCCTTCGCTAACTAAAAACTTCTCTTCTGAGGGATCTTTCCCCCTAAAGTAGAGTTTCAGCCCCGAGGCTTTCGCCTCGGGGCTGTTTTTTGCCGTGATTCAGTTTCCCTGCTCTCCGTCGTTGCTGTAGCCCAGCACCAGATAGTAATAGGTCGTGTCGATTGCGTTCATCTGGTTGCCCGACGGGGGGTAATACTGGTCGTCCTGCGGATAGTACCAGCTCACGCCGGTATCGCCCCACGTCATTTCGTTTTCGCGGTTGTTGTTGTAGTAGAACTTGTCGAACCCGCGCACCGCCCAGTAGTGGTTGCTGCTCGAGCTGCTCACCATCACCAGCAGCGGGTAGAACCCGCACTCGATGCTGACCGCGTTCGCCGCGCCGTACTTGCCGTTGCCGGTATACGAGCCGTATTTTATGCGGCAGATTTTACCGTTTGCGATCGTCTGCGCCAATGCCGTGATGCGCTCCGCCGCCGTGCCGTCGGCCTCGCTGCGCGCGTCGCCCTCAGCCTTGAGCGCCGCGTCGATGCTCGCAAACGCCCCGTTAAAGTCGTCCATCTTGATCTGATCCGCCTTGACCCATTGCGGCAGGTCGAAATTTGTCGTCTTGTCCATGCGCTTTCCCCCAAAATATAATGTTGGAAAAGGCAGCCCACACCCCCCTGCAAACGCGGGAACACTGATGCATGATTTGCCTTTTCATGATACGCCGTATCATGAAGAAACGTTGCACACAACGCGGCAAAAAGTTGTACCGCCTCCGGTATTAGAATTCACGATACCACAAATTGCCGCGTTTTGTGCAGCGATCGCCGTTGTGCGTGGGAACTTTTTCGGCTATCATACGTCTATAGAAGTATCCGAAAGAAATGAGGAACGAACGATGAAGAAGCTCCTTTCCCTTCTGCTCCCGCTCGCGCTCCTGCTCTCCCTGACCGCCTGCGGCGAAAAAAGCGCAGACGAGGCCGCGCGCCAAACCCCGCCAACACTGACGGTGACAAGTGCAAACGCTTGCAGCGTCACCCTCAAAAGCAGCAGCTACGACTGGACCTACACCCAGGGCCTACAGAGTATGACCGCCATTGCCTGCGGCGCGCACCCGCTGGACGAAACCTCCCGTGACATCACGCCTGTACTGGAAATGCCCTTTGCAGTATCAGCCGCCTATTTCTACACCGTAACGCTCGATTTTGGCGATAATTCGCCCGATTCCGTCAGTCTCCGCTGCTGGCCGTCCGACGCCTGGGGCAGCACCGTCATGCCGTCCGGGACCGTGACCGCCCAGCGGCAGGATAACGGCACATTCCGCGCAGAACTGCCGCAAAGCGACGGCATTTTCGCCGTCGACGCGCTCTGGGACGGCAGCAGTGCGACCTACACCTTCTGCACGCAGGCGGAGGGGAGCGAAGAGCTCCACCCGGGCGCGGTGCCCAGCATCGGCGAGAGCGAAGACATCCGCAAGATCGACATCTCGTGGCGCAGCGGCAGCGTGAACATCTATACCGCCGAGCAGAGCGCGCAGATCAGCGTGAAGGAGGAATCCGCCGCGCCGCTCGCCGAGAGCGAGAAGATGGTCTGCACGATCGACGGCGATACGCTGCGCATCCGCTTCCTCGGCGACGCTTACCGCGGCAGCTACAACGGGGAAAAGTACCTCGACGTGGGACTTCCGAGGGAACTGGTCAGCGCCGGTCACTTTGAGGAGATAAAAGTCGAAACAACGGACGCCTACACCATCGTGGGCGCGGACGTTTCCGGCAGCATCAAGCTTTCGACCGTCGGCGGCGACGCGCGCGTGATGGGCGCAACCTGCCCCACGGTCGAGATCGAGACGGTGAACGGCAGCGTGGGTGTGGTGGACGGCACATGGGGGAAAATCGAGCTCTCGACGCTCTCCGGCGCGATCGAGCTGGCGGGCGATGCGGAGAGCGCCGAGATCGAAACCGCGAGCGGCAAGGTGGATATCGCCGGCGCGCTCGGCGCGCTGGACTTCGAAAGCGTCAGCGGCAACCTGATTTTGGCTACCGAGCGTGCGCTGCGCCTTGATGCCGAAACGGAGAGCGGCAGCATCTATCTGACCCTTCCCGCGCAGGACGGCTTTACTCTCGACTATGAAACGAAAAGCGGCGCGTTCCGCTCCGCGCTCACCGAGCGCGAAGGAACGCTCATCGCCTGCGGCGACCACGAAGCGTACTACACCGTGCCCGCGCTCGAGGGCGGTGAGATGAGCGAGCTTACGATCGAAACGATGAGCGGCGAGGTGACGATTGGAGCCTCTTCCTCTGGAAGCAACTGAAGCGAACGAAAAAAGAGAGCGGCAGCGCCGCTCTCTTTTTTTCGTTATTTCTCGTCGATTGCAAGCCACGTCTGGTCGAAGCCGTAGGGGAGCAGCTCTTTGATGTGCAGGCGCTTTTCCTCGTTGTCCTTGTTCAGGCACACGACCTCCATATCGGGACCGAACTCGTAGAGCACCTGACGGCACGCGCCGCAGGGGTAGCAGTAGTCGTCGCTGCGCCCAGCGATGACGATGCGCTTGAAGCGCCGGTGCCCCTCGCTCACGGCCTTGAACGCCGCGGTACGCTCGGCACAGTTCGTCAGGCCGTAGCTCGAATTTTCGATGTTGCAGCCGGTGAAGACCGCGCCGTCCTCACATTCGAGTGCCGCGCCCACGGGGAAGTGGGAATACGGCACATACGCCATGTCCAGCATGGCGACGGCCTTCGCCTTGAGTTCTTCTAACGTTGCCATAATAACGCCTCCTCACCAGTCTACGCCAAGATCAGGACGGACTTGCGTATCCATGATGTCCTCGGCGTTATAGAATTGCAGATAGCGGCTGCGCGAGTGGCGCAGCGTGGTGCCGTCCGGATGCAGACGGTCGCAGATGACGGCGGAAATGTCGGGCTTCACATAGCTGAACGAACTCGTGCCGACGCTCGCGAAGATGCGGAAGCCCTGGCTTTGCAGGTACTTGAAGCGCTCGCCGGTCTGGTGCCAGTCGTCACCGTCGGGACGGCCGCCGTGGGGGTAGAACAGAATTTGCGTCGGACCGACGAGCGAGCCGACCTCGTCCGCCCAGCGCTCGGTGTCGTTGATGACGGTCTGGAGCGGTTTGGTGTCGAGGCGGATGTGGCCCCAGGTGTGGCTGCCGAACGTCCAACCGGTCTCCTTCAAACGCGCTATGACGGGCTTGACCGCTTCGATCTCGCTCGCGCGGTAGGCATCGAACGCGGGGCGGTCGGGCGAATCTGCCGCGATGTCGCGGTCATCCTGCGTGCGATAGCCGAGTATCCCCTGATAGCCCGTCAGCGAGAAGATGGCCTTCGCGCCGTTCAGCGAAAAGTCGGGGTGCTCGTAGACAAACTGGTCGAGAATGGGCGTCGCGTCGAGTTCCTTGGTCAAAAAGGTCTCATTTGTGTACGGATCGGTGCACTGCGCCCAGATCTCGCCGTCCTCGCCGACGACGAGCTTGCTCGTGAAGCCCTCGTCGAGCATATAGGGGTAGTAGTTCACGTCGTCAAAGCTGATGACGAGCGGCTTTTTACCCTCTGGCAGCATCAGGGTGTTTCGCACCATATGCGTGCCGGTCTCGTCCGTCACCTCGCTCCAGACGTCTTCCATCGCGACTAAAATGTAGCCCTTGTCGTACACGGACTGCAAAATTTTGTTGTATTCGTCGACCGTCACCATCCAGTCGTCGAGGCCGTAGCGCTGGTCCTGACTGGCATTGCAGTCGTGGAAGGCCCACTGCGGATAGGCGATGATCGGGTGGAAAAAGAGGTGCTCCACCACCTGATCCGGCCCCCAGGCCTGCGTGAGCTGGTCCTCGGACCAGTAGCTGCGCACGGCGTCGTAGGGGTCAGTTGTATCGTCAGTATTGTTGTCGGTGTCGCTGCCATTCTCGTCCGTGACGGTCTGATCGTCGCCGTCGGACGGCGTCGTCTTATCGCCGCAGGCAGTCAGCAGCGACAGCACCATCAGCACGCTGAGCAGCAGTGCAAAAAAGTGTTTCATGTCAAAATCTCCTCTCTCAAAACTGCGCGGTCATTATAGCAGACTTCACTTCTTTTGACTATGCCTTTCGCGCTTTTGTTCCCATTTGTAACTATTTACCACAAAATAATTCTCCGTCGCCAACGCGCTGCAAACTACTTTCGCGTCCGCAGACGCGAAATGATTTCGAATCGTTTTTTTGCGCGACATGCGCGTGCCAAAAAACTCTTCTCGCTCCGCGCGTGTCGAAGCCGCCCTTTGGGCGGCAAGGCACGAAGCGGAGTGCAATTCTTCAAAAAACAAGGGACACGGTTTCCGTGTCCCTTGTTTTTTGAAGAATTAAAAGTCTGCGTTGCCCACGGTTCTCGGATGCAGCTCCACGTCGCGGATGTTGCCGATGCCCGTTAAATACATCACCATGCGCTCGAAGCCAAGGCCGAAGCCCGCGTGACGGCAGGAACCGTAGCGGCGCAGGTCGCAGTACCACCAGTAGTCCTCGGGATTCATGCCGAGCTCGCGGATGCGCTTTTCGAGCAGCTCGATGCGCTCCTCGCGCTGGCTGCCGCCGATGATCTCGCCGATGCCCGGAACGAGGCAGTCCGCCGCGGCGACGGTCTTGCCGTCGTCGTTGAGGCGCATATAGAACGCCTTGATCTCCTGCGGATAGTCCGTGACGAACACGGGGCGCTTGAAGATCTGCTCGGTGAGGTAACGCTCATGCTCAGTCTGCAGGTCGATGCCCCACTCGACGGGGTAGTCGAACTTCTGGCCGCTCTCCTTTAAGAGCTTGACGGCCTCGGTATACGTCACGCGGCCAAAGTCGGAACTCTCGACGTGCTGGAGACGCTCCAGCAAACCCTTGTCGACAAAGCTGTTGAAAAACGCGAGATCATCCGGGCAGCGCTCCATCACGCGGCGGATGATATGCTTGACCATCGCCTCCATGACCTCAAGGTCGCCGTCGAGGTCGCAGAACGCCATCTCCGGCTCGATCATCCAGAACTCGGCGGCGTGGCGCGCGGTGTTGGAATTCTCGGCGCGGAACGTGGGGCCGAAGGTGTAAACGTCGCCGAACGCCATGGCGAAGTTTTCGGCGTTGAGCTGGCCGGAGACGGTCAGGCTCGTCTTCTTGCCGAAAAAGTCCTTGCTGTAATCGACCTTGCCGTCGGGCGTTCTCGGCGGGTTTTCAAGATCCAGCGTCGTGACCTGGAACATCTCGCCCGCGCCCTCGCAGTCAGAGCCGGTGATGATGGGGGTGTTGACATAGACGAAGCCGCGGCTCTGGAAGAACTCGTGCACGGCGTAGGCTGCCGCGCTTCTCACGCGGAACGCCGCGGAGAAGAGGTTCGTGCGCGGGCGCAGATGCTGAATGGTGCGCAGATATTCGACGCTGTGGCGCTTTTTCTGCAGGGGATAGTCGGGGGAGGACACGCCCTCGACCTTGATCTCTGTTGCCTTGACTTCGAGCGGCTGCTTGGCCTCGGGCGTCAGCACGACGGTGCCGCGCACGATGAGCGCGGCGCCCACGTTCTGCGCGGCGATCTCCTTATAATTAGAAAGAGAATTCGCATCCATCACGACCTGCAAATTGCGGAAGCACGAGCCGTCGTTCAGCTCGATGAATCCGAAGGTCTTCATATCGCGGATGGTCTTCGCCCAGCCGCATACGGTGACGCTTGCGCCGCCGTACTGCTCTTTGTCGGCGAAGAGCGCGGCAATTCTCACTCGTTCCATAATAATTTTCCTTCCTTTTGTGGGTTTTCACGGGATAATAGAGGTATTATATGCCACTTCCCGTGCAAATTCAAGCCCCGCTTTGTATTGACTTTTGACAAGTTGTATGTTATGATGCAATCTTACCTCAAAAGGTAAACGTGAAACTTTCACCTATTACTTTACAGGAGGATTTTAACGATGAACAAGTATCTGGATATCGCCCCCGAGGTTGCCGAGGCCCTTGCCGCCGGTAAGCCCGTCGTGGCGCTCGAATCCACCATCATTTCCCACGGCATGCCCTACCCGCAGAACGTTGAGACCGCGCTCAAGGTCGAGAGCATCATCCGTGAGGCCGGCGCCGTCCCCGCGACCATCGCCATCATCGGCGGCCGCTTGAAGGCGGGCCTTTCCAAGGAAGAGATCGACTACCTCGGCAAGACCGGCGCTGGCATCCCGAAGGCTTCCCGCCGCGACCTGCCCGTGCTCGTCGCGCAGGGCAAGGACGGCGCGTGCACCG
>ERZ825384.2489-NODE-2489-length-18527-cov-31.044175_pt1 | contig 18527 bp, 10 predicted proteins | sample MGYA00519931_ERZ825384 | MGnify/ENA primary metagenome ERZ825384 (study PRJEB31778, sample SAMEA3449200) | human gut metagenome | biome: human gut; feature: human-associated habitat; material: faeces | place: United Kingdom | collected 2010/2012 ...
ATTTTGTTGCTTGCGTAATCCGTAAAGATTATGACAATCAACGTTGTATGTCGCAGAGACGCTATCAACAGAAACCGTTTAGCCCCTCTTGCTCTTGTCTTTACCCATGACCGCCGCCGTAAGTTCGTCGGTCTGGGCATTTCGGAAGCTTTGGTGCATTGGGATTTCGACAAGCAACAACCTACCGCCGACTGCCCCGATAGAGCAGAAATACAGTTTCAAATAACCTCCAAGATACGTGAATACGAGAAGAAAATCAAAAAGTTGGAGGTGCTGGAAATTCCCGTTACATTCGATACGCTGTTTGAACAGAACGGCAAACGAATCAACTGCACGGTCGGGGAGTACTTCAAACAGATTATCGAACGCTTGGAAAAAGTCGAAAAGTACAGTTCCGCCAGCAAACATAAGGTAACGTTGGTCCTTGTGTCGCAATTCCGCTCGGTCAATATGCGTTTTGATGAATTGGATTTGACGTATTTAAGGGAGTTTGAAATCTTCTTGAGTCAAAAGGGTAATGTAAACAACAGTTGCAATTATGCAGCATTCCAATACTGCCGGTTGTATCTTATTGAAATTCTACATCAAACCACAACACACTGCAAATGTATACAATTTACTTTATGTTGTATCTTATCGAAATTCTACATCAAACCACAACATGAGCCACTGGCGAGCCACATCCCAAGGTGTTGTATCTTATCGAAATTCTACATCAAACCACAACGCCGGGACGACCACTCCTAATTCTGCTCTGTTGTATCTTATCGAAATTCTACATCAAACCACAACGGCGGTAGCCGTTATAGTGATTGGTTGGAAGTTGTATCTTATCGAAATTCTACATCAAACCACAACCATACCAGAAACCAAATAGTTGAAATAGAGGTTGTATCTTATCGAAATTCTACATCAAACCACAACCTCCCGGCGGCGGCACAAACGCAAAAAAGCGTTGTATCTTATCGAAATTCTACATCAAACCACAACAGATGACCACATCCATGAAGGATGGGTTGGTTGTATCTTATCGAAATTCTACATCAAACCACAACCGGAAAATGTATTGAATGTCGCCAAAAAAAGTTGTATCTTATCGAAATTCTACATCAAACCACAACACAACCACGATGCGAAGATCGACATCAAGAGTTGTATCTTATCGAAATTCTACATCAAACCACAACACTGAACTGGAACGTCGTATATCGCTATCGGTTGTATCTTATCGAAATTCTACATCAAACCACAACAAGCCGAACGCCCAGGAGTCATAGCCTGGGGTTGTATCTTATCGAAATTCTACATCAAACCACAACAGTGTTTGACGTTCGTATTTCACTGCCACCGTTGTATCTTATCGAAATTCTACATCAAACCACAACTACGGCGAAGGAATCTATTTCCACGTCAACGTTGTATCTTATCGAAATTCTACATCAAACCACAACACGAAGAACGCGACATAGTCTGCCCCGTCGTTGTATCTTATCGAAATTCTACATCAAACCACAACGGTTGGGACGTTGGACGTTTCGAACGCCTTGTTGTATCTTGTCGAAATTCTACATCAAACCACAACTATGAACTTGACGGCGTTAGGGAAATTGTCGTTGTATCTTATCGAAATTCTACATCAAACCACAACCATCAAGCAGATTCTAAAATGGGCAGCAACGTTGTATCTTATCGAAATTCTACATCAAACCACAACCCTAAGCCTGTCTATTCATATTGGGTACAGGTTGTATCTTATCGAAATTCTACATCAAACCACAACTTGTATCCGGTGCGAATCGATTTTATTAAGTTGTATCTTATCGAAATTCTACATCAAACCACAACGGTACTCCGCTTTATGCTTATTGGGTTCAGGTTGTATCTTATCGAAATTCTACATCAAACCACAACCTTTTTGGCACAAATGTTCTTTACAATACAGTTGTATCTTATCGAAATTCTACATCAAACCACAACCATTTGCGGGTCTTCGATGAAGATAGCCAAGTTGTATCTTATCGAAATTCTACATCAAACCACAACCCAGCTCTCGGCGTTGATCGTCGAGGTTCCGTTGTATCTTATCGAAATTCTACATCAAACCACAACGCGTGGACAAATATCCTTACGCCGATGTGGGTTGTATCTTATCGAAATTCTACATCAAACCACAACCCTTGTCGCTATTCCGTTGGCGCATATCGAGTTGTATCTTATCGAAATTCTACATCAAACCACAACACTGAGAGCGTCAAGATGGAGGGTCGAAAAGTTGTATCTTATCGAAATTCTACATCAAACCACAACGATGTGGCTAAGTCTGCTTTGGCTCTTCGGTTGTATCTTATCGAAATTCTACATCAAACCACAACAGTAGAGCCTCGTTGTAATACTTCGGAGCAGTTGTATCTTATCGAAATTCTACATCAAACCACAACGCGAAAACCGCTACAATGATCCTCGCAATGTTGTATCTTATCGAAATTCTACATCAAACCACAACCAGCGGCGAACCTCATACATAAGTCGGATAGTTGTATCTTATCGAAATTCTACATCAAACCACAACCCCGAGCGTCAGATGGGTAAGTGTGCGGAGGTTGTATCTTATCGAAATTCTACATCAAACCACAACTTTGGCCCCGGGGATCTTTAATTTATTCGCGTTGTATCTTATCGAAATTCTACATCAAACCACAACTCTTGATCCTTCTTGGTTCATTCGCCGCTTGTTGTATCTTATCGAAATTCTACATCAAACCACAACCGCTCGCACTTCGTCCCTGGGATATCGCTGTTGTATCTTATCGAAATTCTACATCAAACCACAACAATGCGCAATCGACTGTATCGTACGACGGAGTTGTATCTTATCGAAATTCTACATCAAACCACAACTAGCGCGGATTCGCTCCTATTCTGCTATACGTTGTATCTTATCGAAATTCTACATCAAACCACAACGTTCTCGGTATCGGCCTTTCAAGTCGTCGAGTTGTATCTTATCGAAATTCTACATCAAACCACAACTCTGAAGGCAGTCCCTCTTACCCGGTCCCCGTTGTATCTTATCGAAATTCTACATCAAACCACAACTGGAAGTCGTTCATCGTTTGTAGTCTCGTCGTTGTATCTTATCGAAATTCTACATCAAACCACAACGCAAAGTGAGATTAAAGCGGGTAGGGAATAGTTGTATCTTATCGAAATTCTACATCAAACCACAACGTCGGGCCTCATATTGATTGATAAAGTGTTACTTACGGGCTGTCTGCCACTATAAAAATACGATCGGGTGTTCCGACGAAGCCAGTTTGATGCATTTTCCGTATTTCAAAGAACGAAAATAACGATTTATCAGAAAAATTCCAATTGTTGCGGAATTTCCGGTTTTGCTCGTTCGCTTTTACCCCAAAAATTTAATATGTCTCCATACTGTTTGTCCGTTACAGCAAGAATACTTGTAAATCCTGTCGGAGGCATCGATCGTCGAACCCGCTTAATGTGAACCTGCATATTCTCCTTCGATGCACAATGGCGCACATAGACTGAATACTGCATCATTGTGAAACCATCTTTTTCCAACGCCTTGCGAAATTGCACCGCATGACGTCGTTCCGTTTTTGTATTGGTTGGCAAATCAAAAAAGACAAACAACCACATGATTCGATAAGCATTCAAGCGTACTTCTGACATTCGACTACTCCAATAAAGGATATGCAATCTTTTTTTGGGTTCCAGCAAAGCATTTAGCCAGGGAAGAGGCTGAAAACATAAGTCCTACTTCGAGAGGTCGCACAACCTTGTCGAAACGAGTATCGACAAACAGGAGCCGCAACAGTTCGCCTTTCACCTTTTTGGTCAGTTGTGTATTCCCGTTTCTGTAAAGTTGGCAGACCAATTCGTCGACATACGGTCGATAGGGTTCCATTACGTCATCGGCCAGCGGAAAGGAGTTGTAACGATTCCGATGGAAGATCCCGAATGCTGGGAACAGTCCGGAGCCCATGATCGCACGGGCCACGGCGGCTCGCAGGATCGTATAGCCGTAATTGAGCAGGTTGTTGGGCGGCGAACCTTCGCGGGAACGGTAAAATTCGGCACCGAACAGTTCTGACCAGTAGATTCTCGCTGCTATGCCCTCCCGGTTGTCGGCGTCGGCGCTCTTGACATTCATGTAGCAGGGTTTCAGTTTGTCTCCGTCATACCCCAGCTTCCGCAGCAAGGCAGCCTGGTTGCGGATTTTGGTCTCGACGATCTGTTTCCAAAGGCCCTTCTTCAGCGGTTCGGATGCAGCGATCTGCATCCGATAATGTTCACCTTGCGTTCTGTTTGAATCCAAATTCATCAACAAGGCGTTCGGCATTCGGTTCTCTCCGCACAGGATAACTGCCACGTTGTTGTCCGACAGCGCATTCAAGAGCGGCAGCGTGATGGAGGTCTGCTGGTCCTCCAGCACCACGAAGCCGATATCCTCGATCGGGATGCTTTTCCGTTGGTCGGGGGCCTCGCGCGTGTGGATGATCATCTGGCCGTTGCGCAGGCTCAAACAGTAGGGTGTCGAAAAAAACAAGGTTCGTTTCAGCATGGCCGGTCATCTTTGAATTTTATCTCGCCCGTTACGGTCAGTTCGAAATCATAACCTTCCACCAACATGTTAAAATTGGAAACGCTGAGGCGCAATTTCGGTGATGGATTGGATTGGCAGAATTGAGAGGTCCCAGCTCCATATAAGGAGGTAAGTGTTTTCTGATCTCGGGCCTCCTGATGAAAGAGGAACTGTACCCGTCCTTCTGCAGCCATTGCTGTTACCTTGTAGAGTCGTTTTACCAACTCCTTGCGGGTACATTCATAAAGTTCTGCCGGGGTATTTTCATAAAACAGGACCATGGTCCCCGTTTTTAAGATGTATTTCAAGGGGAAACCGTTCGTGTCGGTCTGCGGTACCAGATCGGGGCGGGCTTCCCGGTCAGCGCTGGCTTTGAAATATTGGGCAGCTTCGAGGTTGCTGACGAGTTCAAAGGTGCGTTTCGTTTTGCCCTTTTTGTCCTGGCCCTCATAGATGACCGTGCAATAGTTCCCCTCATTTACGACATGATAATCCCGCTTGTACTCTTTTGCAGATAGGTCGCGCTGTTTTTTTAGCGCGATCGGATGTTTGACACTCGGTGTGAAGATCCGCACCTTGCGGATGGGAATGCCCTTTTCCCGGTTCATCCAGATCGTGTATTCATCGGGATTCATCGCCGTCTTGAATCCGACCTCGTCGATTGCCTCCCGTACGCGATCCCGGACTGCATCGTCGATAATCTTGTCGATGTCCGTCGGCTGTAACTGCGCGAGCGATTTGCGGATGACATAGCGGATCTCTCCATCCTGCTTAATAGCGCCGTAGAAGGTATCCTGATGCAACCGGCAGCGAGCCGTGTCTCCTTGCTGGTAGATTGGTTCCCCGTCGGCATTCAACTTTATCCGGCCGCGAACCCGTAACTTCCTGCGCGTCTGTTTGGTCATGTTGTCGGGCGTGTGGTGGGCAACGAGCAGTTCGTCGGCCGCCGCCTTGACATCTTCGGTAAAGGTCGGCCAGGGTTTCTCGAAGCGGGGTTTGCCGCTTTCGCCGTAGCCGTATCGCTCCTCGTCGGCGACATATTGCGCCCAGCGGTCGTACTCCCGGCGGCCGATACAGGCGATCGTGATGGCGTCGATGCAGTGGTGGACGTGGTTCGTGCGCTCCTTGCGGGCATACTCCTCCTGCAGTCCCCACATCTTGCGGAACGCGGCGGTCGTGGAACCTTTGACCGTATAGATTCGGTCAAAAACCGTCTTCAGATAGAGCCGTGCATATTTGCCGATGATGCCGATGTCGACTCCCTGCCGATTGCTGAATCCTTCGGGAATCTCGGCCATGGTGAAGCGTTCGTATTTCCCGCGCCAGTAGTCGAGTTGCATCTGCAAATAGTGACGGCGCTGAATGGCGTCGTCCTTTTCGGATTTAATCGCTGCGCTTTTGCTCCTGCGAACCTGGGCTTCAATCTGCTTTTGCAGACTCTCCATTTTTTCCCGCCAACCAAACGATTCGATCCGCTCCATGATCTCGACATGGTTGGACAACTCGGCCGGCAGTTTCGCCCGTTTTGTCTCCCGGTTGAACCGGTTTTCGCAGAGCGTCTTGTTCATCTGCGAGTCATCGCCGCCGCGAGCCTGCGGGAGCGTGTGCTCGATGTCGAAATCCGGAGCCGACCCGACGAAGTCCGAAATGCGGATTTGCCGCCCGGTATAGGGACAGACGTGCTGCTGTTCTTCCCACAGCCGGTATTTCAGCACTTCGTCGTCCGAGGGTTTTATCTCGCGGCCGGTTTCGGCGGCATACTGGCTGTGGATCTCTTCGGCATATTTCCGATTCTCAACCTCCCGTTCCCGCTGATACTGCTCGATGGCCTTCCGCCTGTTCGCATCATTGAGTCCGCGGGCGAATTCAATCCGGATCTTCGTGTCTCGGTCGATCCTGCCTTCGCGTAACAGCGTGTTTATCAGGTTGCGCAATCGGAACAGGGCCCGCATGGCCATCGGGTTGCGAATGGTCGCAGTACGTGGAGAGCCGAGTTGCAGAATGCCATTTGCCTTGGGTTGCGCATCCGGATAGGTCTCGATTTTCGAGGGATGATAAAGACGGATCAGACGAGAGGCATCCAATCCATGATCGCTGAAATAGTCGGCAATGCGGTGCTCCTTTGAATCGAACTTGTTATACGGATTTCGCTTGTAGTCAAGCAGCAGCGAGGCGATGTCCTGTTCGATTTCATGCCGACGGCTTTCGTCGGCATAGACCTCCTTCGGAAGTGCCGCCCGCAGGTTGGCCAGGAATACCGCCTCGTCGTACCGATAGCCACAGCGCAGATAGACCAGAATCTTGCCGATGGCATTTAGGCTCAACGCCGCGTAATCCTGCGGGAGTTTGATGGCTGCAAACGCTTTGGCTTGTTCATCCGTGAGTTGCAATTTTTCGCAGGCCCAGCTACGCAGCCGACCTTCGTCGTTGAACGAAAAGAGGGCGTGCCATACGTCATTCAACATCTGGTCCTCGTTTTTTCCTGCTCCAAGCAGGTAAAGGCTGCGAATCTCCGTAATCCAGTCGTCTCCGAAGATCGCTTGCAGCGATGCCGTGACGGGGCATCCCGATACGGTGGCCGTGCGGGCGAAATTGAAACGATAAGGAGCTTCTGTACGCTCCTCTTTGCAGGCATATTTCCCTTTGCCGGCGATTCTGCGGGCGATCTCTTCGAAATCGAAATAAGGCTTGCTTTTCCGGAAGAAGAGCGAACGAATCGTCTCGAACTCTTCCTGTGTCAAAGGTCGTGGAGCATTGTCGCCCGGTCCTGTAATCCGGATGTTGTTGACGAACGACAGCATCCGGAACTCCTCAAAACGGGGATGCGAAACGGGGCACCGACTCTTCGTCGGCTCGAAGGTGCATCGGCCGACTGACCCCTTCTGCGATTTGAGGTCGCGCTGGAAAAAGATTGCCCGATGCAGCGCCTTACGCCATTCGTCGGGCAATTGCTGCCGGTCGCAGATGGCATTGAACTCGGCCAGGTAGTGTTCGTTGCGCGAGGTGTATTTGTCGCGGATTCGTTCCTTGTGTTGGTACAGTCCGTAGAAATATTCTCCGAGGTACCGACACCCTGCCGCTGCTATTTCAGCCGACAGATTTTTGATACACTCCTTGACCGTGCCGTCTTCTTTCTCATTTCCTGCTTCCTTGCGATTGCTGAGGAATCCGCGTCGCTGTGCCAAATGATAAAGCGCCCGGCCAAGCAGCCAGCGCTGTGTGCGATTCCCGAGATCGAGCCGCTCGGACAGGGCTACATAACGATCGTGGTAAGGATTTCGATCCCCATTGTCGTCGGTTCGCTGCCAACGGAGGAATTCATTGTCCTGCGGGTAACGTTTCTCTTTTTGCCAGGCGGTCAACAGCTCCTCGGGCAACGGCGGGCAAAGGTCGTAACGGATGAGTATTTTGAGCAGTTCGATTTTTCGCAGACGCCGCCGGAAATAGTGGCGGCGCAGTGCCCGGGCGCTCGTCCGATCCTGAACGGCAGGTTTTTCATTGTTTTTGTCGCGGGCAACTCCCTCCTGGAAAATGTCTACACCTTTGTCAATCAGCGTATATTCGTTCTCCGATTCATCGACAAGGGCCCATCCCAGTGAGTTGGTGCCAAGGTCCAAACCCAATACTTTTGCCATATGAAGAAAGTGTTTTCTGTAAAATTAAATAAAAAATTGCAGAAATTCATCTTTTTTTACTATATTTGTGGTGTAAGAATTCTACATCTTATCACAATAAGGCTATATGCCGAAGGTTTTCAACCTATTGTCTCCGCGTACTCCGTGGAGACTTTTTTTATATTTCGTGAATAATTTAAAAACCGTCGGTTGCTATTGCGGAGTGTGCCGGCGCTGTGGCTTTTTGCCTTCGGGAGTTCATGGTGCCGAAAACAGAAGGTCGCATGTCGGACCGTCCGCCACTCGCCGTGCGACGCACCGACATGAAGCATCTCCAATTGCAGCGTTCATCAAGGGCATATCGTTGGAATATGCAGGAATACTTTATATCGAGACTCTGAAACCGGGAAAACACGCGAATAGAAATTCAGCGACGCCTTCTGTTTCCGGGCGCATTCGTGCACGAGGCTCTGCCGCGGGCGGACGATGACGAACCGGATAAAAAGCGCACCCCGAAATCCCTTTCCGGATTTTCGGGGTGCGCTTCATTCGGGCGGGCGGCTGTCCGGCGCGTTATCGGGCGGGATGTTCCGGGCGTTTGCTGAAAATGGCCTTGATCCGGTCCATGTCGAACTTGGCCGAGCGGTCGTAGCAATAGATGCCGTTCTGTTCCTGTTCCACGTCCGTGAGCTGGGTGTAGCAATAGCCCCACACCTGTCCGGAGAGCGAGAGCAGCGCGTCTACCTGGCCTTCGAGCCGCGTGTAGAACTCTTCGAGCGTACGGGGCGCCTGTCCGTAACCCCACGATTCGGTCTGGGAATCCGTGGCCTGCTTCTCCTGGTCCTTCACCCATTTGATGCCGCCGAATTCATCGACCAGGTAGGGGCACGAGCCATCGTACTGCGGCCAGGCGTAGTTTGCGGTCGCCTTCACCTCGTTGAATCCGATGTTGCGCGTCTGGTCGCGGGTCGTCCGCAGGCGGGGATGGAAGAACGTGCCGTCGCTGAAGATTTTCTCTTTCAGTTTGGCCGGGTTCTGCTCGTAATTGTGGACGGCCCAGATGTCGGTCCTGACGACGGCGCCGCCGCTGACGGTGTTGACGGGGCGCGTCGGGTCGAGGCGTCCCGTCAGGTCGTAGACGTCGGAGGCGAAGCGCGGGAACTGCGTGTTGTCGGGCCACCACTCCTCGTTCATCGGCGTCCACGTCAGCAGCGAGGGGTGGTTCCGGTCGCGGACCACGCATTCGGCCCATTCGGAGAGGAAGTTGCGGGCCGTCTCCACGTCGTTGGCATCCATTCCCCAGCTGGGGCTTTCGCCCCAGGTGATGTAGCCGAGTCTGTCGGCCCAGTAATAGTAGCGTTCCTCGAAAACCTTCTGATGCAGGCGTGCGCCGTTGAACCCGGCGGCCAGTCCCAGCTCGATGTCGCGGCGCAGGGCGTCGTCCGACGGGGCGGTCCAGATACCGTCGGGGTAGAAACCCTGGTCGAGCACCAGCCGCTGGTAATAGGGTTCGTTGTTGAGGTAGATTTTGTTGCCTTCGATGTGGACCTTGCGCATCCCGACATAGGATTTCACGGCGTCGAGCACCTGGCCGTCGGGGGCGACCACCTCGTAGGTCAGGTCGTAGAGGAACGGGTCTTCGGGACTCCAGAGCCGGGCCTTTTTGACCGGGATGACGACGACGCTGCTGTTCGACGCCCGGACCTGCCGCGTGCCGACGACCTTGCCGCCGTCCCGAAGGGTCACCCGGAGCGTGTTCGGGCTTTCCCGGAAGAACTGCGGGGCGACGATCAGCTGCTGCTGGTCGATGTCGGTCGTCATTTGGACGCGTGCGAGGGCCTCGGGAGCCACGGCCTCCATCCACACCGTCTGCCAGATGCCTGTCGTGCGGGTGTAGTCGCAACTGTGCGAGGCGTATTGCAGCGACTGTTTGCCGGCAGTCTGTTTGCCGCTGCGCAGGTCGCTCGTGGCGAAGACGACCAGACTGTGGCTGCCGCCCGGCTTCACGAATGCGGTGATGTCGTAGGAGAACGACGTGCTGCCTCCGAAGTGGCGGCCGACGAAGCGGCCGTCGACATACACCTCGGAGGTGTAGTACACGGCTCCGAAGTTGAGCATCACGTTGCGTCCCGACCAGTCTGCCGGAATGTCGATCGTACGCTGGTACCAGATGCGGCCGATGAAGTCCGTGTGGCCGACGCCCGAGAGCTTGCTCTCCGGGGCGAACGGCACGATGATTTTGCCGTCGAATCCCTTCGAGCCGGCGTAGCCGCGTTCCAGGCCGCTTGCGCCGAAATCGAACGTGTAGGTCCATTCGCCGTTCAGGTTGATCCAGTCCGTCCGCTCGAACTGCGGGCGGGGATATTCCGGGCGGGGGATCTGCGAAAACAGACACGCGGCCTGAAGCAGGAAAAAGAGGGTGATTGCGGTTTTCTTCATGGTTGTTTTTGGTTGGTTTGCTTGTTTTCGGGGTGGTTATTCCGGTGCGATGTCGAACCGGTCGGGCGGCTCCGTGCGCTGCGCCCCGGCGAGCGGCGGCAGCATGCCGCAAGGGAGCAGCAGCAGGATGTGCGCATGTTTCATGGCTTCGTCTATGGGTTTGCTGTGCCGAAGTTACGAAACTTTTTCGGAATACGGAGCGGGTCAGAGGTTAATTTTGCAGGGGGACAGGCTGAAGACCCGAAAAAAATAGACTATATTCGTACGATCAAAACTGCCCGACTGATAGGAAAAAGAGACTCTTGCACTGTTGGGGACCCTGCACCTTCGTCGGAGCGCAGGTCCCGTGGCCGACGCTTTTCAACGGCCGGAACCTGAAAGGCTGGAAGACGGTCGGCGGGACGGAATCGTTTTTGTGTTATATTTACGGATAAAACGAATGCGGTTATGGAACGGGAGAACGTCTTTCATATCAAAAACATGGTTTGCAACCGCTGCATTCTGGTCGTCACCCGGCTGCTCGAAAAAGCGGGGTTCACGCCCCTCGATGTCGGACTGGGAACGGTCGTCGTGCAGGAGAAGCCCGGCCGGGAGCAGCGGGAGGCGTTCCGCAAACTGCTCGAAGCCTACGGGTTCGAACTGATCGACGACAGCCGGATGCGCCTCATCGAGCAGATCCGGACGGCCGTGATCGAATTGGTGCATTACAGCGAAGATGCCTCGAAAGTCAACCTGTCGGATTACCTGCGCGAACGCTGCCACCGTGATTACAGTGCGTTGAGCAAGCTCTTTTCGGAGGTCAACGGCATCAGCATCGAGAAATACTTCCTCGCCCAGCGGATCGAGCGGGTCAAGGAACTGCTGGCCTACGGCGACCTGACCGTCAGCGAGATCGCCGACAAACTCCGTTATTCGAGCGTGGCGCACCTCAGCGCCCAGTTCCGCGCCCAGACCGGGATGTCGCCCACTGAATTCCGCCGGCTGAAAGGACGCGGCCTGAAACCGCTGGATGAAGTGTAGGTATAAATCATATCCATAATTCTGTAACACCCGGAGCGTGTCGGGACCTTACCTTTGTTCCCATGGAAAAGAGTAAGATCATCACGAATACGTTCCCGGTCGCAGGCATGAGCTGCGCTTCGTGCGCAGTCCGGGTCGATAAGGCGCTCAACGGCCTGCCGGGCGTCGAGTCTGCGCATGTGAACTACGCTTCCGCTACGGCGCGGGTGGACTACCGTCCGGGGGAGTGCTCTCCCGGGGTGCTGAAGCGGGCCGTGCAGGCGGCCGGTTACGACCTGCTGACCGACGCGGAAGGCCCGGCGGAGGACGAGGCGGCGCACGTCCGTGCGGCGCATTACCGGGCGCTCAAACGGCGGACTCTTTGGGCGGCGGGGCTTTGTCTTCCGATCGTGGCCGGAGGCATGCTGTTCATGGACGCTCCGGCCGTGAAATACGCCGTGTGGGCGCTCTCCACCCCGGTCGTTTTCGGACTGGGACGGGAGTTCTTCGTCAACGCCTGGAAACAGCTCCGCCACGGGGCGGCCAACATGGATACGCTGGTTGCCGTCAGTACCGGAATCGCCTATCTGGTCAGCCTTTTCAACCTGTTTTTCCCGGAATTCTGGCTGTCGAGGGGCATCGAGCCGCACGTCTATTTCGAGTCGGCAGCCGTCATCGTCGCCTTCATCCTGCTGGGGCGGCTGCTTGAGGAGCGGGCGAAACGCGGCACGACGACGGCCATCGCGAAACTGATGGGCCTGCAACCGAAAACCGTCACGGTGATCACCCCTTCGGGCGAACGCTCCGTGCCCGTTGCGGAGCTTCGCGCCGGGGATCTGGTCGCCGTGCATCCCGGCGAACGCATCGCCGTGGACGGCACGGTGGCCGAAGGCGCGTCGTATGTCGACGAGAGCATGCTCAGCGGGGAACCGCTCCCCGTCTGCAAACAGGAGGGTGCGGCGGTGTTCGCCGGAACGATGAATGGCAACGGTGCGTTCCGTTTCCGGGCCGACAGGGTGGGGCAGGACACGGTGCTGGCCCGGATCATCCGCATGGTGCGGGATGCGCAGGGCAGCAAGGCCCCCGTGCAGCGGACCGTCGACCGGATCGCCGGCGTTTTCGTTCCCGCCATCATCGTCCTCGCCGTGCTGACCTTCGCGGCGTGGATGCTTTTCGCGCCGGAGGAGGGCTTCACCCGCGGGCTGCTGGCGCTGGTGACCGTGCTGATCATCGCGTGCCCCTGTGCGCTGGGGCTGGCTACGCCCACGGCCCTCATGGTCGGGATCGGCAAGGGCGCCGGACAGGGCATCCTCGTCAAGGACGCTGCGAGCCTGGAGGTGGCCCGGAAGGTCGACGCCGTGGTGCTGGACAAGACCGGAACGCTCACCGAAGGCCGTCCGTTGGTCGTGGACGCTGCGTGGGCCGAAGGGTCGGAGACGGCGCGGCGGATTCTGTTCAGCCTCGAAAAACGCTCGGGGCATCCGCTTTCGCAGGCTGTCGTCGAATCGCTCGGCGGGGAGCGGGACGTTCCCGTGACCGGGTTCGAAAGCATTCCCGGGCAGGGTGTCCGGGGCGTCGCGGAGGGGCGGACCTGGTATGCCGGGAACGACGCGCTGCTGTCCCGCCACGGCATCGTGCCCGACGCCCGCCTGCAACGGCTGGCCGAAGGGTGGGTGCAGGAGGCGAAGACCGTGGTTTGGTTCGCCGACGAGGAGCGGACGCTCGCCGTGCTCGCCCTTGCCGATGCGCTGAAACCCTCGTCGGCCGGGGCCGTCGCCCGGCTGCACGCGCTGGGAATCACGGTCTGGATGCTGACGGGCGACAACGCCGGTTCGGCGCGTGAAACGGCCCGGAAAGCCGGGATCACCCGTTTCCGGGCGGGCGTCCTGCCGCACGAAAAGGCCGGATTCGTCCGGCAGTTGCAGTCCGAAGGCCGGACGGTGGCCATGGCCGGCGACGGGATCAACGACAGCGCGGCTCTCGCGCAGGCCGATTTGAGCGTCGCCATGGGGCAGGGGAGCGACATTGCGATGGATACCGCGATGGTGACGATCCTCTCGTCGGACCTCCGGAAAATCCCGGAGATGATCCGGCTGTCGCAACTCACCGTGCGGACGATTCGCCAGAACCTCTTCTGGGCCTTCATTTACAACCTCGTCGCCATTCCCGTAGCGGCCGGGGCGCTCTATCCCCTCTGGGGGTTTCTGCTCGACCCGATGATCGGCGGGGCGGCCATGGCCTTGAGCAGCGTGAGCGTCGTGGCCAACAGCTTGCGGCTGAAACGCCGGCGGATCGGCGATGAGTGTGAACATGACGAACCGGTTGAAACCGAAGAAAAGATGAAAAAGGAATTTATCGTGGACGGCATGACGTGCAATCATTGCCGGATGCATGTGGAACATGCGCTGAACGCCCTCGACGGCGTGAAGGCGGTCGTGACGCTGGACCCTCCGGTGGCCGCCGTGGAGTTCTCCGGGCCGGAAATCGGCCTCGGGGAGTTGCAGAAGGCCGTTACGGAGCGGGCCGGGGAGTATACCCTGCGGGCGCGGTGACGACGGACGCCCCTGCGCAGGCGGGGCGTTTTTTTCGTGCCGCGCCGTATCTTTCCGGCGAATGTCCGGCGGAAAATGCGTTTTAGCATTAACTTTGCTGTCGGATCGTGTAAAGTATGCTGATGGAGACTATTTCCCGTTGGATCGGCGGCGTGAACGACGTGCTGTGGACCTATGTGCTGGTCGCGGCGCTCTTGGGGTGTGCCGTGTGGTTCACCCTGCGCACGCGGGGCGTGCAGTTCCGCCTGCTGGGCGAGATGATGCGCGTGCTGGGCGAGTCGGCCGGAAGCGGCCCGGAGGGCGAGCGGCACGTCTCGTCGTTCCAGGCTTTCGCCGTGTCGCTGGCCAGCCGCGTCGGCACGGGGAATCTCGCGGGCGTCGCCACGGCCATCGTCGTCGGGGGACCCGGCGCGGTCTTCTGGATGTGGGTCATCGCCCTTGTGGGCGCCGCGAGCGCTTTCGTCGAGTCGACCCTCGCGCAGCTTTACAAACGCCGCGGCAGGGACTCTTTCATCGGCGGCCCGGCCTACTACATGGAACGCGGTCTCGGGCGGAGGTGGATGGGCGTGCTGTTCGCCGTGCTGATCTCCGTGACCTTCGGATTCGCCTTCAACTCGGTGCAGAGCAACACGATCTGCGCCGCGTGGGAGGGAGCTTTCGGCGCCGATCGTGTGTGGGCGGGCGTCGTGCTCACGGCGCTGACGCTGCTCATCATCTTCGGCGGCATACGGCGCATTGCGCGTGTCAGCGGCGTGATCGTCCCGATTATGGCGCTGGGGTACATCGTGCTGGCGCTGGGCGTCGTGCTGTTCAACCTCGGGCGGCTGCCCGAAGTGCTGGAGCTGATCGTCGCCGACGCTTTCGGCTGGGAGCAGACGCTGGGAGGCGCGGTCGGCGCGGCGTTGATGCAGGGCATCAAGCGGGGACTTTTCAGCAACGAGGCCGGTATGGGTTCGGCTCCGAACGTCGCCGCCACGGCCCACGTTTCGCATCCCGTGAAGCAGGGGCTTATCCAGACCTTCGGGGTCTTCACCGATACGCTCGTCATCTGCACCTGCACGGCCTTCATCATCCTGTTCGGGGGCGTTCCCGACGCTTCGCTCAACGGCATTCAGCTGACGCAGGCGGCTCTGGAGAGCGAGATCGGTCCTGCGGGCGGGGGGTTCGTCGCCGTGGCGATCTTCCTGTTCGCCTTTTCGTCGATCATCGGCAATTATTACTACGGCGAAGCCAACATCCGCTTCATCACTCCGCGGCCGTGGGCGCTGACGCTCTACCGGCTGCTGGTCGGCGCGATGGTGCTCTTCGGATCCGTGGCGACGCTCGATCTGGCATGGAGCCTGGCCGATGTGACGATGGCGCTGATGACGCTGTGCAATCTGGCGGCGATCGTGCTGCTGGGCCGTCAGGCCTTCCTGCTGCTGGCCGACTACACGGCCCAGAAGCGGCAGGGCATCAAAAATCCGGTCTTCACGAAAGACCGGATTCCCGAATTGAAAGACAAGGCCGAGTGCTGGTAGCGCATTACTCCACCAGCCGGCGCGTCACGCTCCACCGCTGCATCAGCCGCACCACCGCCCAGCTCACGGCGAAGGCCCCGCAGGCGATCAGCGCGATGCGCGCCAGCGCGGGAAGTCCCGGAATCCGCTGCACGAGGTCGTAGCCGGCCTGAACGAAGATGAAGTGGCAGAGGTAGATGCCGAACGTCGCGCCCGCCAGCCGCGAGAGCCATGCGCGGGGCCGTGCGGCGGCCTTCTGCACGAGGATGAAGACCGGGGCGGTCATCATAAAGACGTTGATGCCGGCGAAATACCAGACGATTTCGAGGTAGGCGTAGTTGCCCGGGAAATGTTTCTGCATCACCACGTAGCCCAGCCCCGTGGCGAGGTATCCGGCGAGGAAGGTCGGGATGCAGATGCCCAATGTCCTGCGCCAGTTCCATGCGGGCGGGAATTTCACGAGGTAGAAGGCCAGCACGAGGTAACCGGCGAAGCCCGAGACGTAGTGGAACGTGCCGAACTCGTTCCAGTCGCAGACGCCGTAAAGCCCCGTGTTGCCGTAATTGCCCGTGTAGCCCAGCGCCGGGGCCAGCATCTTCACGTAGGGCAGCAGCAGCGTCAGGCCCCAGATCGCGAGGACGCTCTGCAACTCGCGCCGCGAGGCCCGTTCGAGCCACGGGCTGATCAGCGGCATGATCAGATAAAGTCCTATCAGCATATAGAGATACCAGAGCGGCGTGGTGTCGTAGCAGAAGTTGAAGACGAAGGTCCACATCTTGTGCAGCGTCGCTTCGCCGGTGAACAGCGCGGGGTCGATCGACGGGCTGGAGGTCCCGACGTAGCGCATATACAGGTAGTAGAGCACGGGCAGCGTCAGCGACCAGAAGACCAGCGCCAGGAGGACGCGGCCGATGCGCTTGCGGTAGAAAGCCCCCGTTCCGGTCCGCACGGGCAGCAGCAGCACGCCCGACATCATCACGAACAGCGGCACGCAGGCCCGGACGAAACTGCCTGCCAACGCTCCTTGCAGGAAGGTGGCGCGGTCGCTGTCGAACACGGCGACGAAGGCGTCGCAGCTGTGGGAGAAGACCACCAGGAAGCAGGCGATCACGCGCAGGAGGTCCACCCAGCCGATGCGTTCGCGGGCCGGGACGTTCAGGTCGGGAAGTCGGTTCTTCATTGTCGCAGAAATGGATTTCCGGCGAAGGTACGAAAAAAATCCGGGACCGCCGTGCGTTTTCGCCGCGGCGTCCCGGATTTTTGGTTGTCCGCACTCCCTCCGGCGGACGTCCCCTTCGGGTCAGTTGACCACCACCGTCGGGAAGTATTCGCGCAGCAGGGCCGCGGCGCGGTCGAGCTGTTCGGGGGTGTTCTCCCGCACGTCGCGGAGTTTGTACTCCAGCCCCATCGCCTCGTACTTATGCACTCCGAGGGTGTGGTAGGGGAGCAGTTCGACCCGCTCGACCGACTTGTAGCCGCCGAGGCGTTCGCCCAGCGCACGGATGTCGGCTTCGGCGTCGCTGATGCCCGGAACCAGCACGTAGCGTAGCCAGAAGGGTTTTCCGTGGGCTTCGAGCCAGGCGGCCGTGCGGAGCGTCTGCGCGTTTTCGCGTCCGGTGAGGGCGCGGTGGCGTTCGGGATCGGCCTGCTTCACGTCCAGCAGCACCAGGTCGACCAGCCCCAGCAGCTCCTCGACGGCCGGGTTCCACACCCCGCCGTTCGAGTCGATGCAGACGTGGATGCCGGCCTCCTTCAACGACTTTACGAGCGGAACAAGTTCCGCGGCCTGGAAGGTGGGTTCCCCGCCCGAGAAGGTCACGCCGCCGCGCCGCCCGAAGAAGGGCTTCTGGTCGACGGCCATGCGCAGGATCTCCGCAGGGTCGGTCAATGTGCCCGCTCCGGCCTCGATCGTGTCGGGGTTGGCGCAGTAGAGACAGCGGAAATTGCAGCCTTGGAGGAAAACGACGAGCCGGAGTCCCGGCCCGTCGAATGTTCCCATGGATTCGTAAGAATGTACACGAAGCATGATTGTTCCTTGTTTTTGAATAAGGGGGTTCGGGCGCAAACCGGGTTCCGGTATGCAAATCCTGCGCCCGCCCCTAAAAGCGGCTTTTCAAGCCGTTACATCCTTTCGTGGAAGCTGCGGCTGATGACTTCGAGCTGGTGTTCGCGGCTCAACTTGGTGAAGTTCACGGCGTAGCCCGAGACGCGGATCGTCAGCTGCGGATATTTCTCGGGGTGCTCCATGGCGTCTTCGAGCATCTCGCGGTTCAGCACGTTGACGTTCAGGTGGTGTGCGCCCTTGGTGAAATAGCCGTCGAGCATCGTCACGAGGTTCTCGATACGCTCTCCGGCCGTCGGGCCGAGCGATTTGGGCACGATCGAGAAGGTGTTCGAAATACCGTCCTGCGAGTCGCGGTAACGCATCTTGGCCACCGAGGCGAGCGAAGCGATGGCGCCGCTCTTGTCGCGGCCGTGCATCGGGTTGGCTCCCGGGGCGAAGGCCACGCCCTTGAGGCGTCCGTCGGGCGTTGCGCCGGTCTTCTTGCCGTACATCACGTTCGAGGTGATCGTCAGCAGCGACAGCGTCGGGCGGGCGTTCTTGTAGACGGGCAGCTTCTTCAGCTCCTCGCTGAAGTAGTAGACGAGGTCCACGCCCAGGTGGTCGACACGGTCGTCGTTGTTGCCGTAGCAGGGGAATTCACCCTCGATGTCGAAGGCTTCGGTGAGACCCTCGGCGTTGCGGCGGGGCGTCACGCGGGCGTATTTGATGGCCGAGAGCGAGTCGAGGGCGATCGAGAGACCGGCCACGCCG
>ERZ825384.2490-NODE-2490-length-18520-cov-3.224208_pt1 | contig 18520 bp, 20 predicted proteins | sample MGYA00519931_ERZ825384 | MGnify/ENA primary metagenome ERZ825384 (study PRJEB31778, sample SAMEA3449200) | human gut metagenome | biome: human gut; feature: human-associated habitat; material: faeces | place: United Kingdom | collected 2010/2012 ...
GCACTGTTCTTTACGAGATAGCAGGTCAAAGCGGTGTGGGAATAACCCTTGACGCTGAGAAAATACCGGTGGCAGACGAGGTGAAAGGCGTGTGCGGTATGCTGGGCTTAGAACCATTGTATCTTGCCTGCGAGGGCAGACTTGTTATATTCGCACCAAAGGACAAAGCGGAGGATATCGTTTCTGCCCTTAGAAAGTGCAAAAACTCAGAGAACGCCGCAATCATAGGCGAAGTCACAGAGGATAACGCAGGCAGAGTTGTAATGAAAACCGAGATAGGCTCACAGACCCTTCTTCCACAGCCTGGCGGAGAGCTTCTCCCTAGAATTTGCTGATAGTAATGTAGGGGAGCAGCGCAATTTCTGCTTTGCAGAAATACGACGTCCCGTTTAGCGTTCGCCTGTTTTCCATGAATTTCTGCACTGTTACATCGTAGGGGCGAACAGTGTTCGCCCGCCTGATTTTCTCGCAAACTTATGTTGAAAGCCGCATTTGGGAATATTGAGCCAAAAATTGCGTGGATATCATGAGTTTGTCAGGCAAACAAAACGGGCGAACACTGTTCGCCCCTACATATATGGAATATAAAAAAGCGGAACTGTTCAGCATGATTTGAACAGTTCCGTTTTTTATCTGTAAGACCCTATCGCCTCAATAGTCTTTGCAATGTCCTCGTCAGTGTGAGCGTATGAAACGAACATCGCCTCGAATTGCGACGGTGCAGTGTAAATGCCGCTTTGAAGCATATGACGGTAGTATCTGCCGTAGCTTTCCGTGTCGCAAGCCCTTGCCTCATCATAGCTTTTCACTCTCTCGTCATTGAAAAATACCGTCATGAGCGAACCACAGCGATTCACGTTCAGACCCTTTTCACGCAGAGCCTTTTCTATCTCTGCCGACTTTCTGTCAAGCTCCTCATAGAAGTTTGGTATGCTTTCTATCTGCCTGATAGTTTCTATTCCTGCCGCCACTGCGCATGGGTTTCCCGACAGCGTGCCTGCCTGATAAACAGAGCCTAGGGGCGCAACGCACTGCATTATTTCAAGCTTTCCCCCATAGCAGGCAAGGGGCATCCCTCCCCCCACTATCTTGCCAAGGGTAGTCATATCAGGGGTAACTCCGAAATACTTTGAAGCTCCTCCCTCTGAAAGCCTGAAGCCCGTTATAACTTCGTCAAATATAAGCACAGTGCCGTGCTTTTTCGTTATCTCTCTGAGAAATTCAAGAAAGCCCTTTTCAGGCGGAACAACGCCCATGTTTGCGGCGCATGGTTCAACGATAAGTGCGGCTATCTCGTTGCCGTATTCCTCAAAAAGCTTTTCCACAGACTCGGTGTCATTGTATTTTGCAAGAAGCGTGTCCTTTGTGCAGCCCTCTGTCACTCCTGCACCCGATGGGATAGCCTGCGTCATAAGTCCAGAACCTGCCTTTACAAGCAATCCGTCCGAGTGACCATGATAACAGCCCTCGAATTTTATTATCTTGTCCCTGCCTGTGAAACCTCTTGCGGCTCTTATTGCGCTCATGACAGCTTCCGTGCCTGAGTTCACGAGCCTGAGCATTTCCATAGACGGAAAGTGCTTTTTTATAAGCTCAGCCAAGGTTATCTCGCCCTTGTGGCAAGCACCGAACGTCAGCCCCTTGTCGCAGGCGGCTTTCACAGCATTTATCACAGGCTCACAGCAGTGACCGAGAATGTTCGGCCCCCATGAGCATACATAGTCGATGAACTCGTTGCCGTCCTCGTCCCATATCCTTGAACCTTTCGCATGGTCGATAAAAAGCGGAACAGTGCCAACCGCCTTGCAGGCTCTAACAGGGCTGTTCACTCCACCGGGCATAAAACCGCAGGCAGTTTTGTAAAGCTGTTCAGACTTAGCAGTGTTCATGTCAGTTGTCCTCCTTTATCCATTTTGCGGCGTCAAGAGCATGGTATGTTATGATAATGTCCGCACCTGCACGCTTTATAGCAGTGAGATTTTCAAGAACGATACGCTTCTCGTCTATCCAGCCAAGCTGTGCTGCCGCTTTTACCATAGAGAACTCACCGCTTACGTTGTATGCCGCGATCGGCAGATCATATCTGTCCCTTGCCGCTCTGAGTATGTCAAGATAACAAAGCGCAGGCTTCACCATTACCATGTCAGCCCCCTCCTCAATATCGTCCTCTATCTCACGGAGAGCCTCACGTCCGTTGCAAGGATCCATCTGATATGACTTTCTGTCGCCAAAGCATGGTGCAGATTCTGCGGCGTCACGGAACGGAGAATAATATCCCGAAGCAAATTTTGCACTGTATGACATTATAGGAATATCAGTAAGAGCATTCTCGTCAAGCGCCGCCCTTATTGCCGCAACTCTGCCGTCCATCATGTCGGAGGGTGCGATAATATCAGCACCGGCTTTTGCAAGGCTCACCGCCATTTTGCACAGAAGTGGCAAAGTGCTGTCATTGAGTATCTTGTCGCCCTTGACAACCCCGCAGTGTCCATGGCTGGTATATTCGCAAAGACAAACGTCCGCAATAACGAGCATATCAGGATAGTGTTCCTTGATGTATCTTATTGCCTGCTGTGTAACGCCCTTGTCATTGTAAGCCTCCGTTGCAAGCTCGTCCTTTTTCTCCGGTATGCCGAAAATAAGCAAGCCTGATATACCGCTGTCTGCTATCTGCGGCAATATCTGCTCCAGATCGTCGATAGAATACTGATAAACTGTTGGCATAGAGTCAACAGGCTTCATGATGTCATTGCCCTCTGCCACAAAAATCGGGTAGATAAAGTCTGCCGCATTTAATCTTGTTTCGCAAACCATTCTTCTCATTGCTGGGTTTGCCCTTAATCTTCTGAATCTTCGCATTTTTATCTTCCTCTCACTTATCTGAAAGTATCTTTTGTATTATTCCCTCTGCCGTGCTTTCCGTTGGAAGCAGAGGGCCATTTATACCGTATTTTTTAAGCTCTGCCGCCGTCACTTCGCCTATGGAGATACACTTTGTATTCTCTGATAAGCTTCCTCCGCCATGGAAAAAGCTCCTCACTCCGCCTGCACTGGCAAATACAGCGTAGTCATCATCTATCTTCTCGCCTGTGCTGTAAACAGGCTCGTAAATATGAACATCATCAAAGTTCAGCCCTTTTTCAGTCAATGGTTTAACAAGCTCCGCTGACCCCTCCGAGGAGCGTACTATAAGAAGCCTGTCCTCACAAGTAAGAGTGTCCGAGAGCATATTTCCAAGAGCCACGCTGTTGAATTTTTCAGGCATTATGTCTGCATAAAGCCCAGCCTTTTCAAGCTTCGCCCCGGTGCCTTTGCCTATGACAGCTATCTTCACTCCCCTTAGCTTTCTTATGTCAATACGGCTTTCTTTAAGCTTTTTCAGAAATATATCCGCACCCTTTGGACTTGTAAGAGCAACATGGCTGTAAAAACCTTCTGAAAGCCGTGAAAAAGCTTTTTCCGTGACCTCATCGTGCAGCTCCCTAAGCTCAAATCCGCCGCAGCGGTGAGCATAAGCCCCAAGCGCATTGAGCGACTTTATAAGCCGCCTTGAAAGCCCCTTTGTGGCAGTGACAGCCACAGAAACTCCATAAAGTGGCGGAAGGTAGGTAGGCGAAAGATCAAGCCCGGCGGTTTCTCCAACTATTATCACCGCAGGCGCAGGCAGATCCTCTCTCTTTACCTTTTCAGCAATGTCGCCAAGACAGCCCTTTACAGCCCTCTGCTCAGGGGTAGCCCCCTTTGATATCACCGCCGCAGGAGTATTTTCGTCCATGCCGTTTTCAATGAGCCTGCCTGCTATCTCAGGGAGATTTCTAAGCCCCATAAGAAAAATAAGCGTTCCGCCGCATTTTGCATAGCTTTCAAAATGCTCAGGTAAAAGGTCGTCCGCAGTGTGACCTGTTATAACATGAAAGCTCCTTGAAAGTCCCCTGTGGCTCACCGGTATACCTGCAAGTTCAGGCACTGCCACCGAGGAAGTCACCCCCGGTATAAGGCTGTATGGTATGCCTGCGGCTTTGAGTGCAGCTATCTCCTCGCCCCCTCTGCCGAATACAAAAGGGTCGCCGCCTTTTAGCCTGAGAACAACACCGCCCTCTGCGGCTTTTTCCACCAGAAGTGCGTTTATCTCCTCCTGCGTGGAGCTGTGTCTGCCTGCACGCTTGCCAACGCATATCTTTTCCACATTCTCTTTGCAGAAGTCAAGCAAACGGCTGTCTATAAGGCTGTCATATATCACCACGTCACAGCTTTTCAGAGCCTCATAACCTCTCATCGTGATAAGGTCATAATCTCCACAGCCTGCTCCTGCTATTATAACTCTGCCGCTCATAGCTTATCAGTCAGCTCCTTAACAAGTTCAAATCTTTTTTCTATCTCTTTTTCGCCCTGAGCAAAATGCCCCTTGCCGTCTGAAACAGTGAGAGATATCTTTTCCCCGTTTATCTCGCTGTATGCCCCCACAGGCACAGTGCAGTCCGCACCCAGAAGTCTTATCACCTCACGCTCGGTTTCAAAACTGAGCATAGTTTCCTTGTGTGATACCTGCGAAATTATCTCAGCCGCCTTGCTCTCCTTTGCACATTCCACTGCAATTATAGCCTGACAAGGTGCAGGCAAAAGCTCCCAAGGCTCAAACTCTTTTACCTCGTATTCCGAAAGGGAAAGTCCCAAACGCTCCGTTCCTGCCGCACAAAGTATTATGCCGTCATAAAGCCCGTCAGAAAGTTTTTTAAGGCGTGTACCAACATTGCCTCTTATATCAGCAAACTTTGCGTTAGGATAAAGCCTTGCAAAGCCCCCACGTCTACGCTGACTTCCTGTGCCAACAGTGAAAACATCACAATCGTTAAATACAACGCCTTTTTTTGTCACAAGCATATCACGATAGTTCCCACGGGGGCAAACTCCCGATATCTCCAGACCCTCGCCCAGCGTAACAGGCAAGTCCTTTGCACTGTGTACTGCAAAGTCTATTTCTCCGCTTTGCAAAGCCTGTTCTATCTCCGTGACGAACACACCCTTGCCGCCTATCTTGTCAAGAGGTCTGTCAAGCTGTCTGTCGCCCTTTGTGGTGAAGGTGACTATCTCGGTATCACACTCAGGAAAAGCCGCCTTTATCATGTCAAGTACCATATAAGTCTGCGCCATTGCAAGTGGACTTTTTCTTGTGCCTGCTCTCAGTTTCATTTTCGCTCCTTTATCATCTCTATAAGCTGTTCCTCTGTTGGAAGCACGTCACTTTCAAGGCATTTTTTCAGAACCTCTGCCATAGCCTTTTTCCTGGCCTGCTCCGTGGATATATTTTCAAGGGCATAGTCACGGGCTTTTCCCATGACATTGCATATATCCCCAAGCCTGCCCTCTGTCTGCCATTGGATCGTCTTTCTCAGGTGAGAAGCAAGGGTAGGGCTTTTTCCGCCTGTTGAAATGCCAATGCACACGTCCCCCTCTGTAACAATGGCAGGGAAGAAGAACGTACAGCTCTCAGGGTCATCAACTGCGTTGCATGGAATGTGCCTTTGCCTGCAAAGCTGAGAAATGTGCCTGTTTACACCGCTGTCCCCTGTGGCAGTTATCACAAATGAACTGCCGCCTATGTCGCTGTCCTTAAAAGCACGCTCAAAAAGTGTTATCATGCCTCTTTCCGCAAGCACCTTTATCTCATCGCAAGCTTTTGATGCCACCACCTTTATTATAGGCGAAAAATCAAGAAGCTTTTCGATCTTTCTCAAAGCTACCTGTCCGCCACCCACCACAAGGCATGGCATATTCTCAATATTCGCAAAAAAAGGAAAGTATGGCATCGTCATTCTCCGTATTCTTTTATTACTTCTATCACCTTGCCGAAAGTCTGTGAATCAAGCTCCGACTTTAGTCTGAAAAAAAGCTCTTTCGCCGAAACCTCGCAAAGTCTTCTGTCAAGACACTCAAACTGCGGAAGAAAATCATGGAACATAAGCTGTTTTTCAAGCTCGTCAGTTTCCTCGTCAATGATAAGCTTCGACCTCTCCACGCTGTCAAGCTTTTTGAGATTGTTTTCTTTGGCAAGCTCCGTGAAAAAGTCCATGTCTATAAGCCTAGCCCCTGCAAGCTTTTCCACAGCAGGGTCAATATCTCTCGGCACTGCAAGGTCTATAAAAAGCTTGTTTTCATTATCACTGAGCATATCCGCCGTAACAGTATAGTGTGGGCTTGAAGTCGCCGAAATTATGCAGTCACATTTGCCAATGCGCTCATATCTCTTTTCGTATGGTATAATCTCAAGCTTTGGGTCGTCTGAAACATATTCCAGTGCATTTCTGTGTGAACGTGCCGTCGCAAGCACAGTTACGTTCTTGTATGAAAGAAGATTTTTCAAGACCAGCGAGCCTATCTCACCGCTTGCTCCAAGAAGCATCACCCTGACATTATCCTTATAATGTGCCGCTTCCTTAGCCGCAAGAGTAGCCGTGGAAACGGAAGTCTTTGAAAGCTCCGTTTCCGTCTTTATTTTCTTCGCACAAGCGATAGCCCCCTGAAATATCATGTTCATCTCAGAGGAAAGCCCAATGCGCTCCCTTGAAAGATCATATGCACGGCGGACCTGTCCAAGTATCTCGTCCTCGCCTATGACCGCTGATTCTATACCGCATGATACGCTGTAAAGCCTTTTTACCGCCGTCTTGTCTGTGAATATCATGACCTTGCGTTTGAGCTTTGCGATCTCCACTCCGCTTTGTTCGCAAAGAAGCTTTATGCCCTCCTCAGGTGTTCCGCAAAAGTAAAGCTCCGTTCTGTTGCAGGTGCATATAAGCACAGGTGAAAGGTCCTTTACGTCAAAAAGCAGCTTTTCACACTGAGCGCTGTCAAATGTGAAAAGGCTGCGAAAGGCTTGTCCGCAAAGCTTGTGATTTACACTTATGCAGGTGAAATTTTTCATTTTTCTGTGTTATCTCCTGACTTTTCGGGATAAAGTGCGTCATAGTCAAGCTTGGTGAATCTGTGATATGTTATGCCGCCCAGATCGTCCTGCAAACAGTATCTACAGCCGTCAGGCTCTCCGTCTGGAAAGTATGCAAGCAGGTCAAATTCATCGTCAGGTGCAGCAGTTATAACGGCGTTCTTATTGTACTTTCTGAATATCTCAGCCGCTCTTTCAAGAGAACACCCCTCTTTTACCGCTCCGATAAACTCCACAAGAAACGGGCTTGCCTCCACCTTTTCGTGGATAGCCCTCACGCTCTCCTCCGATACCGTAACAGCTATCCTGCCGTCCTGAGCAAGCGAAGCCTTGCATGAAAGTATCTCACTTTTGTATTCGTCTATGGCTTTTATCATTTCCTCAGCCGTAAGCTCGCCCCCTGTTATGGCGTTGAGTGAGTCAAGAGGATAAAAAAGCGTCACCGCATTAGGGGTAAATCCAAGCTTTATCTGCGACTCTTTTATAGTATCGGTTATATTCTGTTCAAGCTTTATAAGCTCTGTCATGAAAATTCTCCTTTGTGCATAATTCCTATAGGCTTTGTATGCTTTTATGATATCACATATTTCTCATGTTGTCAACCTTGTTTCCTCGCCTATATATTTTTTCAGTGCATTGATATAAAATTCCGTCAGTGGATTAGAAAGTACCTTTTTGTGAGTAACTATGCCAATGCGCATCGACCCCTCCGCTTCAAGGGGAACAGCCACAATATCACTGCCGTTGAGCTTTTCGTCAATAACACCGCTGCAAATGGTGTAGCCGTTAAGACCGATAAGAAGATTAAAAAGGGTCGCACGGTCACGGACACGGATATTCTTTGGTCGCTTTATGGTGCTTAGTATCTCCTCCGAGTAGTAGAAAGAGTTGTATTCCCCTTGCTCAAAGGATAAATAAGGGTAGGGGAGCAGGTCGTCAAGGGTCACAGACTTTTTCTGCGCAAGAGGATTTGCAGAGCCGACGAAAACGTGTGGCTTTGCAGAAAAAAGCTGAGTGAATTTAAGCTCTTTGGACTTTATCTCCTTTGAAAGCACAGGCTCGTTGAAATCGTTGAGATAGAGTATGCCAAGCTCGCTTTTCATTCTCGCCACGTCCTCGATTATCTCGTGGGTCTGCGTCTCACGAATGCTGAAATCATATTCATCTCCGCCAAACTCTTTTATAAGGTCAACAAAAGCGTTCACCGCAAAGGAGTAATGCTGAGTGGATATGCAAAACTGCCTTTTGCCGTGTTGCTTTCCGCAGTATTTTTCTTCAAGCAGGCTTGCCTGTTCAAGCACCTGCCTTGCATAGCCCAAAAAGACTTCACCCTCTTTTGAAACCGTTATGCCCTTGTTTGTGCGTATGAATATAGTGATATTCATTTCCTTTTCAAGCTCACGGATAGCGTTAGTAAGACTAGGCTGAGAAATAAAAAGCGACTGTGCCGCCTCGCTGACAGTACCTTTCTCCGCCGTAGCCACCACATATTTAAGCTGCTGTAAGGTCATATCCCCACCCCTTTTCAGATATATCATTATTATATAGCGTATTTATGAAATTTTCAAGTGGAGAAACACCCACGAACAATATAAAAAGATCCGCACAGCGACACTCTTTTGTTCGCAATGCGGATCAATTTTTCTATCTCATCATCTCAATATCCTCATAAAGCCCCTCTATCTCACTTTTCAGCCGTCTTATCTTATGAAGACGATGTCGGTATTTTTCGCCGATCTCTCTCTGCTCCTCCATAGTCGGCAAAGGTATCTCACACTCTTTCAACCCCTTTGTGTGCAATATCTTTAGTACCTTTCCGCTGCGACAGCCGTCAAGCATAGCCTTTCCCTCTGCCGATGAAAGATAAGCCGCAATATAGTAAGGGTCAGCCTTCTCCTTGTCAAGTCCTATCCTTATCAGCGTGGGGGAAACAAGAAGCTTTCTGTCCCCCATATCGCCTGCACATACCACCTTGAAATTCTTGTCCGTGGTAGAAAGTATCACATCTCCGTCCTTTATGGCATATTTCTCAAAACGCTTGCTGTCATAAACTATCTCAATGCAGTTTTCCGCAATAACGCCGTCGTCAATGTCCACAAGCCTTAGATATTCGCATGGCTTAGTAAACTCATTGTCCGAAATGTAGCTCTCCGCCATAAGTCCATGACTTATCTCTTTTATGATATCTCCGAAATTAACTGTATTTACATTCATTTTAGTCACCTCTCTTGATTTCCATACATCTCAGACAATGCCGAGATCTCTTCTTTTACAATATCCACAGCCCTCTTTGGCGAGGTCAGCTTCACAGCTTTTCTGTTAGCTATCGCCCAGCGTACAGCCGTCTGGATATTTGCCCTGAACGTCACGTCATAGATATCGTCATTACCTATGACCTTATTGCAGGTGAACTCATTCCCGAATGTATCAAGCACAAGACTTATGTCTTTCTTTTTTATGTTGATATGTACACGCTCCACAGTCCCGTCAAGCATATACCTGTTAAGATTTTTGTATTGCACAGGCTTTAGATCCCTCGGAACATTGCTAAGCGTCTTTACATCTCTCATAGAGCCGTCCTCTTCGCAGATGCTCGCCTTTAGGATCTTGTCTATCCTGAAATGACGAAGATCATCGTAACGAACATCACTTGCAAGGAGATAGTAAAAGCCGTCTGCCATAACGATGCCATAAGGGCTGAGCATAACACGTTGAAGCTTTATACCGCTTTGTGGGTCGCTCTTAGTGAGGAGCTTGCCGTTCTTGTCATAATCGCTTATGGTAACATCAAGCTTCCTGTTGGTGTTCATAGCCTCTTTGATATTTTCTATCACCAAAAAAATGCTCTTGTTGCCATAGTGAAAGGTCTCTCTGAGATTGGCTTCCTTGCTCTTTGTGTTACCCGTAGATAAGCTGTTTATCTTTTTTATCAGATCCCTCACATAGTCTGCGGGGAGCATTGGTGAGTATATGATGCTGTCTGCCAGAAACTCATATTCCTCAGCGGTGATGTCAGAGGCGTAGTAAATATCTGTGATGTATTTTTTATCGCTTTTATCATCATCATCGTTGTCATTGTCTGCGATGAAAACATTGCAGCTTTCATCGCCTATTATGCTCTTCAAATGCTGAGCCACCGTCTTGCGGTTAGGCTTTATGCCAAGCTTTTCCTCAAGATAACCGCAGATCTGCTGCTGAGTAAGGGGGTGCTTTTCGTCACTGTGTTCTTTGAGTATCTCAATGATCTTGTGCGAAAGCATATCTGTTTTTGTATATGACATTTTTGCCCTCCTGTTCTGTGATATCTTTCTTTCAATATATCACTTTTGCTTTATTTTGTCAATTGTATCCTTTTAACTCCTATACCCCTTTCTTTTTGTGTTGCTCTTATCATACCACCCACCATGGGTAAAATTTCGGATATTAAAAACTTCCGCTATGTCCACATTTTTGAACATTCCGGGTGCTATAATGCAGATACAGACGAAAAACAAGAATGAGAAAAGACCACGGAGGCGGATTTTTATGCGTTGTTACAGAGCAAGATGTATACTTGAAGAGTCTATTATCAGAAGAACAAGAGATAATGAAGAAGAGTACGATACATTCTTTGATGAGAAAAACCAGCTTATAAACGAGTTCAATGAAATGGCACGCACCATGTCCAACAGAAGCTGTGCCTTTATATCAAGCGCCGTAAAAGATCGGGCGACCATAGGGGTAATGATGACAGACATTGAAGCCGACGTGAAAGCCTATGTAAAGAACTTCTTTTCATTTATAAAGCTTGAGTGTGTGGATATAAATTTCGAGGAAATAACAGTGGAAACGTTCAAAAGAATGATCCCCAACGGCTATCATGATAATTTCAAGTTCGATGAAGACCTGCTGAATGACTATGAACTGGACGACCTGTTCAGTAACTATAGAAGATCGTACATAAGCGAAAATATCACAAAGACCATTGATAAAAAAGACGCTCTCGCCGTAGCAAAAAAATATCTCTGCTCAGATACCTTTGAGCCTGAGCTTAAAAGAATATTCAGAAAGAACAGCGTCGGTGTGACAAAAGGCATACCGGTACATTATTTGGTCCAAAGCGATAATGCTCATAGGCTTGCCGATACCCTTGTAAGCTCCCTGTATTCAAATAACAGACTAGGCTGTGCAAGATATACCGTCCTCGACCTTTATAATTTATCAGCCCGAAGCTCAGATATCCGTGAACTGTTCCGTGTCTGCAGCGGCTCTACCATCATAATGAATTGTTGTGGTTTAAAGTGTACCAACAGCGATAATTGTACAGCCGATGAAACTATCCCCGATATCCTCTTTGACCTCATCAATGACTACAAAAACGAGATACAGTTTATTTTTACCTTTTCAAATGACGGACCTTCTCTCCCTGACGCTGTGGAAGAAAAGCTCGGCGCTATCACATTCGTGAAGCTTGCGGACGATACTGTAGAAAACGAAGATGCACATAAATATCTCAGAAAGCTTTGCAGAGAAGAGAATACCTCCTGCGATAAAGACCTCCTTTCCCTGTGCGCAAAGGATACGCCATATAGAGCAAGCGAGCTTATGGGTATGTACGATACTTGGTATTCAAATGTCCTGAAAACAAAAATCTATCCCCAGTATTCAAACTTCAAAAAGCTTTATGACAGGGAAGAAGCCAAGGAGATAAAAGGCTCTGCCTACAGCGAGCTTCAGGAGCTTATCGGACTTGATTCCGCCAAGAGCGTTATCGAAAAGGCGATAACATATTCAAAGGCACAGAAAATTTTCGCCGATAAGGGCATGAAAGAAAGCAGAACAGCCATGCACATGGTGTTCACAGGCAACCCCGGCACAGCAAAGACCACAGTTGCAAGGCTGTTTGCAAGAATACTCAAAGAAAATGGCGTGCTTTCCAAAGGCGACCTTATCGAGTGCGGACGTTCCGACCTTGTTGGAAAATATGTTGGCTGGACAGCCGTTCAGGTGAAGAATATGTTCAAGAAAGCTAAAGGCTCAGTGCTTTTTATCGACGAAGCATATTCCCTCTGCGATGACCGCTCAGGCTCTTATGGCGATGAGGCCATAAACACTATCGTGCAGGAAATGGAGAACAACCGTGACGATATGGTAGTGATTTTCGCAGGCTATCCAAAGGAAATGAACGACTTCCTCGACCGCAACCCCGGTCTGAGATCAAGAATTGCGTTCCATGTCAATTTTGAGGACTATACCGCCGAGGAGCTTCTTAGTATCGTCCATCTTATGGCTAAAAACAATGAACATAAGCTTGCCGACGACGTTGACGAAACGCTCCTGCCTTTTCTTGAAAGGGTCTGCAAGAAGCCGAATTTCGGCAACGGCAGGTTTGCAAGAAATCTTATAGAGGGGGCGCTGTTCGGTCAGGCACTCAGGCTCACAAGACAGAATTTCAGTACCATGACAATGGACGATATCGTGACCCTAAAAGCCCGTGACTTTGACCTCGCCGAGAACGATACCCTCGAAGAAGAGCCAAAGCATATAGGATTTAACAGATAAAGATATGAGTATAGACCAACAGACCGCTATATCCCCGACCTGAACACCGCCAAGTGCTTCAAACGGCATTATGATAACGAAAAGTTTCTTTCCAAAATAAGAAATAAGCTTGTCTATGAAATGTGGCTCTGCGGACATTTCCATTTAGATCGTACTGTGGGCAACGTGAGATTTCTCTATGACGATATCTATGAGATAAAATAAAGCGCAGGCACTATGGAGCATACGCCCTGTAGTGCCTGCTTCCGTCATTTTTGACCCTCACAAAATCAAGCTCATCAAGCCCGAACAGCCTTGTAAGCTCCGCCAACATCTCCTCACTGTTCAGCGCAGGATTAAGATATATCACAGCCTTGCCGCCCTTTATTTCCACTCTGCCCCGAGGATAATAATTGTACTCTTGCCCATGTGTTACGTTTTTCGGCAGTCCCTCCCAAGTCAGCCTGTGATTGAAATTATCCCCCGACTTTGAGTTAAGTCCACTGCCGTCACCAATAACATTTCCCGATTTGTCGCACCCTAACTTCTTTGTATATAATTCACCCTCGATAAGCCAGAATATTCCCTTGTATATCATATTATTCACCTCAATATGATAATACCGTTTCCTATGTCCAAAATTGCACACATAGGTTGTGATATTATAATATCAGTGAAAGGGGCGATACCATGGTAACATCAAAATCAGTTGAAAAGAACAACGAAGAATGGTACAACAAAACCGTGCAGATATTTGAACGCTCGTACCGCACAGACGCAAGCTTTGTGATATCTCACATAAAGTCTGCTCAGAAAAAGTTCACCTGCTAAGGCTATCGTATCATAGCCGCAAAAGGGAAGCCCCTCAAAGTCTTTTCGGGCGAGAGTGAAGCCGTAGAAAAGCAGTTGCAAAACAGCAAGATACCATATTCACAGCTTATCACAGTGCAAAATAACAGGTCCTTGCAAACTGCCTATATAGCCTATACCAAGGATAAACAAAAGCTCACAGAAGCCCTGAACAACAGCGGCTTCACTGCCATAGAAGATGTGGACAGCTTTATGTCAGACTATGACAAAGTAATGATAAGAGTTGCCGAAAACATCTCTCAACGTCATTTGTTCGACAGCATAGGACTATGGTAGGGAGGTGACAGCATCGTGACGATCCCCCACGAGCGAAGCCCACCAGATTTGGTGTGCTTGACTAAAAAATCCCCCGCCCTTGACTTTCATTTTATGAGTACGGCTATCTTTATATTCTGATTTTAATTACAAAGCTTTTTAAAGGTATCCAATTAATAGCATTGTTAACAAAGCAGAAATCAAATAACTTTTATTCTTCCGGCTTATATACTTTTACTAAATTGTAAGAATCATCAAACAAAGTTATTCTGCCACATTTTTCGCAATGCCAAACATTATAGCGAGGATAGGGAATGTCCAAAACGTGTATGTATTCGTTTTTCTGTATCTCACACCATTCTCTGTCTGAATAAACATAATATTCCGTATCGTTAGGGTCAAGCTGATTTGTAAGCATATTTCCACATCGACAGTATACTCTCATATTCATTTCTCCTATGCACTATTTATGTTATATATTTACTGTGATTTCAAAATGACGGATAATGTATATCATCTTCAAGAACACCTCTGCCGACAACTTTATTTTCACAGTATACAAGAAAATTTGTCCCCGCAGCATAGTCCTTGTCAAGCAGTCCATACTTTACAAAAGAAAGTATCCCTTTCGAGGTGCATTTATCGACCTTTTCGATAGTGTATAAAGCTGCGGCTATCATCGGCGAAATTGCAATATCATTTTTATCTACAAAACATAGTATTATGACAGTATCTTCTATGATCCAAAAATTAGGACGTTTGACTTTCTTCTGATCCCATACTATTTTATATTTTGCTCTTTTTTCGGGAACATAATGCTTGCTGACTTTAACATATGGGTGGTCGAAACTTCTTATAGTACGGATACCTATATGTGAAGAAACTGTATTTTCATATTTAATAGCTGGCAGTGCGACCAAAGATGCATTGCATAAGGCATTTAACCAGAATTGCCTGCTGTCTTTTTTTAGTTTGATCTCGTGTCCGCACTTTGAACAAAAATCCGTCATAAAACGAAGTTCTCTTCTTTTGAAGTTTATTGGAATTATTTCTCCACACCATGGACATCTTGGTGCAAACATATCAACACCCCCACATTAGTTAATATGCATAGCGCATATTAATTAATTGATCTCCTTTATACCAAAAAATCATTTTTTCATAACACATATTTGAAGTTGAAGGATTGCCCTGTTTTCCAGGTACTTCAACATTCGTAAGCTCAACATCGACTTCAACGTTGTCGTCAAAACCGTCATCGTCGGTATCAGGTTTCATATAATTGGGGTTAATGGGATTGTAGCCTGAATCAACAAGTAATCCGGACATTTCCTCAACATCTGAAAAACAATCGCTGTGCTATCTGATTTCTCCTAAGTGTTTGACAAATAGCTATTCCATTTATTCATATTACTGATTTTAGAATCTATTTTAGATAAAAAATTTGACTTTATAACTTTATCGACAGCAACATAAAAAGTTTCCGTCCTGTTGCCAATGTTATTATAATCCAGCATATATTTTTCTTGTGTATCGGTATTGAAATAGTAAATAAATTCATTACCATTTTGCTGATAAACCCATACCAAATATTCATTGGGATTTATATCATAGCAAAAATAATAACTTGGCAGATAATTGGTATAGTCCTCAAATCCAATGGCATATCTAATCAAATGCTCATTTTCATCGGATATAATCATAGTTTTATCAGGTTGCCAACCTTTATTGCTTTCAATAACTTTGATTGAAATTAAAACATTATTATCAGTTTCAATTTTTTCATTAAACAGTGTTTTTTCATTCTTACCCAAACCAACAATAATGCCTGAAATAATTACTGCAGAAATAATAATGCCGACAACTACCAATACTTTTTTCATACTAAACCTCAATTAGCTAAGTCAAAATAATAATCGCAAAATGCACTTGCAAAACCATATATCATATTTTCAGTTATTAAATTACAAGTAGATGAACTATACACGCAACCAGCAGAAAGAAAATCCATAGGAGGTCTAATATATGATGTAGCAAGTATTTTCAAATCAGATCGTTCATTTGAACCTGTAATATTATATATAAAATCAAAAAATCTTTGCTTGTTGTTCATTTTTATTAAATAGTTGTTAAGCAATTCATTTAAGTCCATATTGGGATTATCTTTATACTCATAGTATAAACAACCTAATTGTTTAGCTTGCTCTTTAGTAATATAATCTTTAGGCAGTTCTCCAGTGTTTCTCAACTGTCTGAATAAACATAATATTCCGTATCGTTAGGGTCAAGCTGATTTGTGAGCATATTCCCACATCGACATACAAATCTCATATTATCTTTCCTATAAATTGTATATTTTTAGTAGCTGCAAATTCCGCATATAACATTCAAAATTGCCGAAAATAGGGCGTTTGTGACCTCGGCGTACTGGTGCTGGGGGATATTTTTATCCTCGCATATCGCCGCAACTTCGTCATTCCAGCTGCCCATTCCTGCGAAAACGCAGACGGACAAAGCGCCGTTCAGCACATTGTCAAGGCGGTCGGTATCATTCAAAAGACGGTGGGCTTCTTGGAAATCTTCTTCAAAGCCGTGATAGCCGATAGTGTCGCAAAGCTTTTGAGCTTTTTGTATCGCATTTTTCAGATCGGATATACATTGTTTGATATCGGGACTGCTTGGGCAGACTTTGTAAAAAAGCGCTTTTTTCACTCCGCTTATCTCACGGTATGTTACATACCAATGGGTGTCTTGCCAAACTCTTTCGATCGTCCAAATGCTATGCTTGCTTTTGAATTTTGTTTCAAAAAAGCATATCTTATCAAACTCAAATGCGCTTTCGGGCAAGGCAAGTTGATCGCCGTTTCGGACTATCGAAACGCCCTGCAAACCACGGCTTTTAAGTTTTTGACAAAAATGTGCAGGGGAAAATATCGTCTCGCCGTCAGCAAAAATAAACCTGGTCTTGTAAAGGTCATCGCAGGCAGGCGAGGGTGTGTTCGTGCTGTTTGTGCAGGACGTTTTTATGATATCGTAAATTTGTATCTCGAAATTTAAAAGCTGTTTCAATGTTGTTCTCCGAGGGCAAAGTTTGTGTTATGATCTTAAACGACTATTCTTCCGGCTTATATACTTTTACTAAATTGTAAGAATCATCAAACAAAGTTATTCTGCCACATTTTTCGCAATGCCAAACATTATAGCGAGGATAGGGAATGTCCAAAACGTGTATGTATTCGTTTTTCTGTATCTCACACCATTCTCTGTCTGAATAAACATAATATTCCGTATCGTTAGGGTCAAGCTGATTTGTAAGCATATTTCCACATCGACAGTATACTCTCATATTCATCCCTCCTATGTATTATATATTACTTTTCCTTCTATTGTCCAAAATTCAATTATGCCAGGAATACCACCGTTATATTTACCACATACACGATGATATATTTGTTCGACTTCTAATTTTGTAAGTCCACCAGGACGAACATCATAAATTAAAGCGTCAGCTCCTTGTTTGCCAAAAGCTTTATCAATTTTACTTAATGTGGTATTCAAATTGTGATTTTTAAGAGTTTTTAGTTCTGTTTTCAAACCATCCACCACAAAATCAGGAGAACTTGTCACACCTTCTGGCAACACTTCAATTGATCTACCTTCCTCTAATAATTCACCAACAACTTTCCTTTCATTAGCATTTAATCTTTTTGTATCACCTCTTAATAAACCCATTCTTTTTGCATTGACGACATTACTTAATGTCCGTTCTTGTTCTAAAGACAACTTATAATCTGAAGAATAATCCCATTCAGCCCAACCTTGCTGAATCAAACTGGAAACATTAAACAGCCATATTTGAGCAACCATTTTCATATCATTGCTCCATACATTCCAAGACAGTTCAATGAGTTGAGAGAAGCTCATATTATTTTTATACAATTCATACTCGGAGAACAGCATTGTGGAAGGGTTCCCATAATGTCCGCACAAAAATTGCATTATTTTATCTATAGGCTTTCCGTTTTTTGGATTTGACATTATACCTGCAGTAATCATCTCATTTTCGATTTTCTTAAGGTCTCGATCAACTAAATGTTTCCTGCAAATTTTAACACATTCTATGCCTTTGAGCGTACCTAACTGCTGTATCCAAGGATTTTCAAGTACATATCTTATTTCATAATCTTCTGCATTATTGAAAAAGTCATATATATTTCGTTCATCATTCGATAGAGGTTTGGTTGGATCAAAATCTTCCATATCGTCCAGCCCATCCCCATCAGTATCAGCTTTAGAGGGGTCAGAATTCATATGATGATAGTATTTGAACGTTGAAGGATTGCCCTGCTTTCCAGGTACTTCAACCTTCGTAAGTTCAACATCGACTTCTTCATTGTCATCAAGGCCGTCATCATCCGTGTCAGCTTTCATATAATCGGTATTAACAATTTTGCAATTTGAGCTTACAATAAGTCCGCTCATTTCTTCAATATCTGTAAAACCGTCACCATCAGTGTCTGTTTCTCCAACAAAGGTCTTAGGACCTATTTCATTGCAGCTTTGATTTATTTCAGCAGCGGTTTTAGCAGAGTATACCTTGCCGCCTGTCAGCTGTGCATAACCTATCAATGCAGCTGTATTAAAATCACCAATACAGAAAAAGTAAATAGGTATCTTGTTATTAATTGCAAGCTTAATAAATCTACTGTCAACTGATACACTGCTGTCAGTAATAAAAACAATTTTAGAGTTATACCCCATAGCCTCATCATTGAGTATAACTGCTGCTAAACCAATTCCATAACTAGCATTAGCAGTTCTGCTGTAATAAATCGGATCCCATTTCAACGCACTTTTGACACTCGTAAAATCGGTGTTCATTCCACCAGCATTCTGGTAGGTCAAAAAGCTCATAATATCTGAATCCGACAT
>ERZ825384.2509-NODE-2509-length-18417-cov-7.437425_pt1 | contig 18417 bp, 12 predicted proteins | sample MGYA00519931_ERZ825384 | MGnify/ENA primary metagenome ERZ825384 (study PRJEB31778, sample SAMEA3449200) | human gut metagenome | biome: human gut; feature: human-associated habitat; material: faeces | place: United Kingdom | collected 2010/2012 ...
GCTTGCACTCCTCCTGATACAAGCAAGTCCCCACCCACTGCTTATTGCTTTTCGCGATTGAAGCAGGGGACTTACTTGATTCGGTTAACATATTATACATACTATATTACATTTTCGCAAGATAATCCCTGATATATACCCAAAAACGGCTGCACATTTCTTGCTCTGTGCAGCCGTTTTGCATATTTCGTTTCTATAAGCAATTATGTTTATTTATCCTGGCAGAAATATCCGGATCAGACAGCCGGATCTGTAGGATCAAAATTAGCAGCTCCTCTTAACGGAGTCAGTGCTTTCTTTCCAAGAGGTCCTTTCATTGCATCATCTGCTTTATATTTACCATCAATAATACTGATCGGTGCGCCATTACAGTTCTCATAAACCCACTTCGCATCTGCCACACAGGTTCTGATACATCCATGTGATGCGGGAGATCCAAGCTTATTGTACTCTACTGCCGGAAGATTATATGAGTTTGCCTGGCCGCAGGCTACAGAATGAACAAAGATTCCTCCCTGTCCGGCACCGTCTACATGAGTTCCATACTGTCCCCAGGATGGTCCCATAAGAGGCTGCCACCTCAGGCTTCTGCTCAGTGTAAAGTTACCGGTCGGAGTTGGTGTTCCTGCTAAACCTACAGATACCCTGATCGTCTTAACAGGAATTGTTCTGGCTGAATCAGCATAAACAGTCATAACTCCGTTTACTCTGTCCACCTGAACAGAATACGGTCCTCTGTATCTGTTTGTCAGATCAGTGATACGGTATCCGTTACGGTCAAAGTAATACAGAATTCCATTAACTCTCATACTCTTATTTCTTGCAAATCCGTTTCCTGACGGATCGATATATCTCACCAGGTTTTTAGCATTACTTACAATTACCCATCCTCTTGTATATTTACCGTTTGCATCCAGATAACCGTTTACTCCATTCTTTTTCATAAACTGATTTGTCTGAACCACACATTCTTTAAGATAATAGTAATTGCCGCTGTATTTTCTCCATCCGCTCTTATACAGGCTTCCCTTAGAGGATGCGATATACCATTTCTTTTTATAGCGCACCATTGTGCTCTTATATACTTTACCTTTGTGTTCTGCAGATGTAGATGATTCAAATATATATTTCTTTCCATCGATTTCTGTCAAACCGCTTGCAAGCTTTCCTGATGGCTTAAAATAATAACCTGCGGAAGTCCACTTATCCGTATAATGATTTCCCTTGGAATCAAAATACAGCCAGCCAAGGAATTTGCCACTGGTGCTGACAAGTTTCTGCCAGCCATGTTTCTCAACAACACGACCCGGAGTACTTCCAAAATAATAGTAATGGTCACCTGCTTTTGCCCATCTCTTTGTCCAGGTTGCCCGCTTTCCGTTTGAACCAAAATAATATCTGAAATTGCCGTATTTTACAAGTTTATTTCTATAAATCTGGCCGTTACTGTCGGTACAGTAATATGCACCATTCTGAGCCTTCTTCATCACTGATTTCAGAACATATCCATTGGCATCCAGCAAGTAATCTCCGGTTCCTTTCTCCGGGATAGCTGTGGCAACTACGCCACGCTTATAATATTTACCGATGTCTGCCGGAACATTTCCCTTTTTAAAATACAGCCAGCGCTCTCCCTTAGTGGTATCTGAACGAAGCCATCCATTGTGGAACATTTTTCCGGGAATGTCGCTGCTTGCAGGATCAAAATAATACAGGTTTGATTCGCCGTTAACTGTGAGGGTGATCTCTCCTGTCTGTGGCTTACCTTCAGAATCAAGGCAGTAATAATCCTCATTGATCTTGAAATATCCGGTATATGTACCTGCTGCTTTTGCTTTCGCTTCAAGCTGTGCAATTGTCTCCAGATTACCATTCTCATCGTAGTACTGGAAATATGTTCCTGTCCATTTCCATACACTCTTCTCCTGCTGGCCTACTGTAGATGTATATGGAGTTATCGCTTCTCCTTCACATCCGGTATAAACAACAGCCTCATCTGCAGTTGTAAAATAGGACTGATTTGCCTGGGCTTCTGTTTCTTCCCCTGCGGCATCTTCTCCTGCTGACTGAGCTGCATCTGATGTCGGTTCTTCATCAGCTGAAGATTTTTCTTTTACCTCAGCCTGTCCAGTTACAAGGATTCCCTCTTCATCAAACAGATAATATCCTGTATGGGTTTCCCCTTTATACTCTGTGCTGATCTTTACAATTCCGTCTGCCGCTGTATAAAATTCTTCATTTGTTACAGACACTGTATCCGTTGCTGCTGGTGTTTCCATTGCTGTAACCTCTGCTGTCACAGCTGTTGTATCTGTTTCAGCCACTGCTGTTTCAGATGATTCTGTCTGATCTCCTGAGAATCCGTCAGTCTCAGACAGCATCTCCTCATCGGGTAGTGCTGCTGTTGCTGCTTTCTGATCATCTGTATTTGCTGTATCCTGATTTTTTGCAGGTTTGCGCAGTTTAAAGCCATTCTCTGTGCTTACCCAGTCCTCAGCTTTCACTACAGCGGCTCCAACGGCATCCGTAGCATCTGCTGTTGACGGCGTCTCGTCCGGCAATGCAGCAGCCGTATCCGTTCCCGCTGTAAATGCGTCGTCTGTCTGTTCCTGTGATGGTACTGCTGTCCCATCATCTCCATCTGAAAAAGCGTCTGCTTCTGTTTCAGAAGTTCCTGTTTCAGAAGTTTCTTCTGTAACATTTACTTCTTCTGCATCTGTCTGTGTGGCAACAGCCGGAGCTGTATCAGGTGAAGTAAATGCAGCAGCACCTGCTTCACTGACAGTTGCCATTGTCATAATAAGACTCAATGTAACCGCAACTAATCTTCTTTTCACAATAAGTTCCTCCTCTTTTAGTCATGTTACTTTATGGTTACTGTTCACTCTGTTTGTGCACAGCAGCTTTCTACTCGCCAAGGCCGCTATTAATAGCAGTAACAAGATGATCCAGGGCTTCCTGTTCATCAACACCTTCACAGGTAAGTTCTATCTCATTTCCGCATTTTACGCATGCACCAAGTACACTCAGTACACTCTTTGCATTTGCCATGCCCCCATCGTAGACAAATGTTATCTGTGACTGGTATTTCATTGCCTCATTGCACAAAATCCCCGCAGGTCTCAGATGAAGACCTGTGGGATTTTTAACTGTCACTTTTTTACTGACCATTTCACTGTTCCTCTTATATTGTTACTACCCCTTCTGTAAGTGGAGAATTCTTTTATTCCTTGTTTTCCTTACTGTCATCAACAGCAGTCCCTGATGAAATCACTACTTCCGTAGTCACATCTTCCACTGTCTCATAACCATCCGGCAAGACTATCTCAACCGGGACTTCATAACTTCCTTCTTTTTTGCCATCCAGATCTATAGATGCCTTAATGTCTTTGTCATTATTCAGATCATCCAGATCTTTGTTATCTGATTTGATCCGCACTTCTATCTGCGCAGTCTCAAATGTTACCTGCAGATCTTTCGGTTTATTCTTAACCTCTATATTCTTAGTCGGAAATTCAAACTCTCTGCTTCCAGCCGGAAGAACACTTACAGTTACCCATACATCTTCACTGGAGTCACTGGTAAGTTTCACATTGTCCGGCAGAAGATTCGTAAGACTGATTTTTTTCTCCACATCTTCGGATTCACCAGAAATATCAATACTGTCTTCCGGTATAGTGATCACATTATTATTATCCGCAAGACTTTCAAGACCTTCTGCACTGCCTGCTACACTGATCGTATCCGGCACTGTTCTCACAGCCCCAACCTGATATCCTTCAGCCGGTGTCCCTACATAATCTGCAGATATCTGCACTCCCTGACGGATTTTCCATAATTTTGCAGTCACTGTTACTTTTGCATTATTCTCAATCCGCAATGAATTCATTTCAGAATCGGTAAGTACCTCCTGATTCTTATCAATGATCGTAAGGTTTACATCCTGTGTAAAATCCTCTGTATTCCCATCCAGTTCAATGGAAGCATTTACCTTATCTATTTTATTGATCAGCGTCTTCGGGCCTGTAATCCTTACTTTCTCCGGACTGGCAGTCAGACTTCCTACTTCATAATCTTTGCCCGGTTTCGTATCACCTCTGCTGACATTTACCACAAACTCCTGTGTCTCTTTTTCATCAAGATTTACACTGAGATTCTGAGGAGTAACTTTGATATCACTGGGAGATACCCCCGGTACAGAACAGGTAACGGTAATAGGAACCATAACCGGATTTGTATCCAGGCTTACCGCCTGCTGAAGATCAGCTACCGCAGAGATGTCTGTGACTTTGATCTTGTCTCTGATCTTCTTGGTTGCAGTGATCGCAACTTTTATGGAATCCTGGTTCTGTTCCGGCATACACATCTTACCGATGGTATCTGAAGATTCCACATATTCCTTGTTGATCAGTTCCACATCATTGAGCGTATAGTAATTGGTTCCTGTCGGATTATCTATGTTTACAACGATCAGCCATAGCACAACAGCTATTGCGACAGACATGATTTTCAGAGGTATATTATCTGTTATTTTTCGCTTCTTCATGCTTCACTCTTCCTTTCAGTAAATGGCGAAGTTTGCTGTTGTCTACAACCTGCTTATTCTGCGCTCTGACCAGGATTTCTCTGAGTTTTGCACTGTTTACACCTCTGGTCAGCTTTCCTCCCTGCGCTACAGATACCTGACCGGTTTCCTCTGATACAATGATCGTAACAGAATCTGTCTGCTCACTGATCCCCACACCTGCCCTGTGCCGCGTTCCAAGCTGTTTGCTCAGTTCCATATTATCAGACAGTGGAAGATAGCATGTTGCAGCCACAATCCTGTTCTCTCTTACAATAACAGCTCCGTCATGAAGTGGTGTGTTATGTTCAAATATATTGATCAGAAGCTGACTGGTAAGGATTGCATCCAGATTAATACCTGTTCTTATATAATCGGTCAGCAGCTCATTCTGCTCAATTACGATCAGTGCTCCGGTCTTAACTTCTCCCATATCAAAACATGCTTTGATCAGCTCACTGATGGTTTTATCCGTAAATCTTTCCTTCACCTCTTTACCTGCATCAAAAGGTATCAGTGAAGCCATGATTCGCTTTTGTCCAAGCTGTTCCAGAACTTTTCTGAGCTCCGGCTGAAAAATAACGATCACACCTACGATCAGTGTACTTGCCAGATTTGAAAAAATCCACAGAATCGTATTCATCCTGAAAATATATGCGATCAGAATGAAGAGGAGAACGACCAGTATTCCTTTCAGAAGTGTATATGCATGAGTATATTTGATCCATACCATGAACTGATATACAAAAAAAGCGATCAGTGCAATCTGTATGATATCTATAATCCCAATCTTAGGAAATGCCAGTCTTGATAATGTCTCTATCAAATTTCCTGAAAAATCCTGCATATGGCTCTCCTTTCCTTATCATTTTTATATACCTTATCGTTGAAAATGTTTTCAGTGGATTTTGTGTTACTGTTCACTCCGTTCACAGTAACGTAGCCAAAATTCATTCTAGATTGCCTGCGGCAATGGAATTTTGGCTCGTATGTCTCGGGATTTTGGCATATCCATGCCAAAACACCTCGCGGGATAGTGGTGTGTGAACAGTAACGATTTTGTCTCATCGTTACCGGAAACTGCTTTTTACAGATTTTTTAATGATTCTTCCAGTTTCTTCTCAAAATCCACGCTATCAATATCTTTCTTTCTCTCTACAGGTGCTGCAGCCTCATCTGTCGTCACTGCTTTCTCATCACCATGAAAAATAGGATTCGCATAAGAAACAACGTTATCCTGTGCCGGTCTTTCATCCTTTGCAGAACTTCCGTTAATCTTCTTTATACTTCTTTCAGATGTTGTGACACAGGCTTTCGGTACTGCTTTTACATAATAATAATATTCATCATCCTCATATTCCAGTCTCTCGGTACGGGTATAGTCACCACCAAATACAAAGAATTCAAGAAGTAATCCTATCACCACAGAGATCACTGTATAAATGATCAGCGTAACAACATCAATATCCAGTCTAAAATAAAATCCACCTGCAATAATCATCAGAACATACACAACTCCACCTGCAATAATGGCAATTCTCCATGCATAGTCAAAAGAGCGGGTACGTATCAGATTCACCAGCAGAATCACTGCGATAAAGGCAATCACTGTGATCCACATTCCCCAGTTCTGCACGATTCCATCTGTCAGAAGTTTTAATTTGTCAGCTATGGCAACATCCGGGTTTTCCAGAAGTTTATGCTGTACACGTATAAAACGGATAAAATAGTAAATAATCACTCCGCAGCCTGCAGGAAGTGCAGAAAACGCATTGCACAAAAGTCCGCTTCCGATAGGAAGAAGCGTCGGAACACTGAACCCAAAGGAAAGCGGTGTAAATACAAGTACTAAATTATTGTCTGAACTGAATCTCAGGAAGAGAATTGCCATAAACAGGATCAGCACAAGCATAAAACCTGCAACTTCTATCCCCAGTGCATAACCATGTGCGACCATCAGGGCAAATCCTACAAAAATCATTACACCTGAAGGAAGAATGGAACAGATCAGTGCAAGGATCAGAACAATAAATATATTATCGATCTGCTTCATATATCCCATATTGGTATTGATCCATATGAAATAAACCATTGCCAGAACGAAACGTAAGACAGGCAGGATATAAATCTCATACTGGCTGTATAAATTCTTTATTCGCTGTTTTAATTCGAGTAATGCTGTCATTTTTTATATCCTCCTGTAACTCCTCTGGCTGAAGATTTTTTATCTTCGCGACCGTAGATTTTACTTAATTGTGTAAGTTCTTCATAATAATTTTTCACACTTTTCTTTGCTTTGTGGTATTTCACCGTATATTGGATATATGTCAGGACAGAAAACAGTACTAGCACTGCCACATACCCCAGAATAACTTCCACGCCCAGTGAAACAAGGTTCATCTTATGAACATTATCTATCAGATATTCAGCAAAATATGCTGCGATACCGGCCAGAATCAGGCAATACCCAATCGTAACAAGGAAAAAATTCTTAATCATGGCAAGTCCGATATAATCACTACGGTAGTACCTGCTGACCGGAAGATATTTCTTTCCTTCACCCTGTTCATACATGGCAAGTTTATTCATGATTTTTATCTTCTCTTCATTTAACATAAATTACTCCTTACTGTATGCTTTTCCTTTTGCTATAATCCGCTATTACTGTTCACTCTGTTCTCAGCAACAACCTGATATCATTCATATAATCATACAGATTAATTGTAACATATATCATTATGTATGAAAAGTGTTTTTTCTTATCTCCTGCCTATGCAAACCGTAAGAAAATAAACATTTCCGGCACCTTTTCTCTTCAGGCATCCGGCCATTGCATCGATCGTACTTCCTGTTGTATACACATCATCTATCACCAAGATATTCTTTCCCCTGACATCTCCGGTCACGCAGAACGCTTTTTCCAGGTTTTTTCTTCTCTGCAAAGCATTCAGTTTTTTCTGCGACTTTGTCTTTAAAACTTTCTGCACAATATTGACATCTGTGGAAATCCCGGTATAATGACCGAGTTTCTCCGCCAGATACGCAGCCTGATTAAAACCTCTCTGCCGCTCCTTCGACCTGTGTACCGGAACCGGCACGATCAGATCCGGCTTCCATTCCCGCAATTCTTTCTGTGCATATCGATACATTGCTCTGGCATAAAAATCACCGTATTCTCTGCATCCATAGTACTTATATCTGGTAACAGATCTTCTCATTATGCCATCATAGACAAAAATACCTCTTCCCTGTTCATACATATGCCTGTGTTTCTGACAGTCTCTGCAGTATTCCCCTGTTTCTATGGGTTTTCCACATTTATAACATCTGGGATGACCAATCGGACGAAGTTCTTTCTCGCATTCCGGACAGATCATCCTTCGCTGATCTGCCAGTATTTTCTGACAGACCGGACAGCATCTCGGGTAAAAAATATCAGCAACCATGTTCAGAAACCGTTTCATTTCCATTTCCTTCCACTATTTTACTCTTTGTTTTGCTATCCTCTGTATTTCTGTTTTTCTCATATTATCGGAATAAATTTTTTCTCTGTTATTATTCAGTCATCAGATCACAGTCTGCAATATCATTCTTCACCATCTGTATTATTATCCCCTGTAGTCTCACTCAGTTCTCTGATCCGTTCATCCAGTGCACTGTATCTCTTCTGCTGTTTTTCATTGCGTATCATCTCTGCAAAGGTCTCCTCGTTTCCCACAACCGTCACACATTTTCTTGCTCTGGTAACTGCGGTATAAAGAAGGTTCCTGTTTAAAAGCATCTGTGGTCCGGAAAGCAATGGAAGTATGACTGCCGGATACTCAGATCCCTGAGACTTGTGGATTGTAATAGCATATGCAAGTTCCAGTTCCTCCAGCTGTTTGAACGAGTACATTGCAAAACGTCCATCCTCAAATTCCACTTCTGCTGTCTCAGCAAATTCATTGATTTCCCTGAGGATTCCGGTGTCTCCGTTAAATACTCCCACGCCTTTCTCAATGACAACCCCATATCGTCCCCGGATTTCCCATTCCATCTGATAATTATTTCTGATCTGCATGACCTTGTCCCCTGTGCGGAACAGCCGGTCTCCAACCGCCCTCTCGGATTTCCCGTCTTCCGGCGGATTCAGGTATCTCTGCAGGATCTGATTCAGCCGCTCTACTCCCAGAAGTCCCTTTCTCATAGGTGTCAGTACCTGTATCTCAAAGGGTTTGGCATCTACATAGCGCGGCAGTTTCTCCTGGATCAGCGCGATCACTACTCTTATAATGATATCTGCATCATATCTCTTCAGAAAAAAGAAATCCCTGCTCTTATTATTGATCTGAACCTGTTCTCCCTTATTTATCTTATGAGCATTTACAACAATATCACTCTCTGATGCCTGTCTGAATATCTTAGTCAGTTCCACTACAGGGAAACATCTGCTTCGGATAATATCTCTCAGCACATTGCCCGGGCCTACACTCGGAAGCTGATTCTCATCCCCCACAAGGATTAGTCTGGTTCCTGCTACCACTGCAAGAAGAAGAGAATGCATCAGATGAATATCCACCATAGACATTTCATCAATAATGATCACATCTGCCTCCAGCGGATTCTGTGCATTCCTCTCGAATTTAGCTGAATGCCCGTCCCTCTCTTCCTCCGGCATTCCATTCAGTTCCAGCAGACGGTGAATTGTCTGCGCCTCATATCCGGTAGTCTCTGTCATTCTCTTTGCAGCACGTCCGGTAGGTGCAGCCAGCCGAATCTCTGCACCTTCTCCTTCAAAAAAGCGGATGATCGCATTGATCGTTGTCGTTTTACCTGTACCGGGGCCTCCTGTAAGAATAAAGAGTCCATGATCCGCTGCTTCAGTGATTGCTCTCTTCTGCATTTCATCCAGAACAGTTCCTGTCTCTTTCTCGATCAGCTCAATTCTGTGCCTGACAAGCTCTTTATCCTCAGGACACACAATATTCAGTTCATTAAGCATCCTGGCAGTGTTCAGTTCCAGATAATAATACTGTGCCGGATAAACGATAGTTTCTCCGCTTTTTTCTTTCAGCACCAGCTTCCTGTCAATAACCATATCCATAAGATGTTTCTCCATATAGGATTCATCTACTCCCAAAAGTCTGGCACATCTTGTAAATAACTGTTCCCTCGGAAGATAAGTATGTCCTTCTCCCGAAGCCTGCAGAAGAGTATACAGCATTCCGCTGCGGATTCTGTAATCTGAGTCTGCGTGAATACCGACTCTGGCAGCAATCTCATCAGCAATCTTAAATCCCACACCGGAAATATCTTCCGCAAGTCTGTAAGGATTCTCCTGAAGGATCGTATAGACAGATTCCTTATATTTCTGATAAATCTTTGCGCCCAGGTTCAGGGAAATCCCATATTTCTGCAGAAAGATCATTACTTTTCGCATCTCTGCCTTCTCACTTACCTGCGCAGCGATCTCCCGGGCTTTTTTCTCACTGATCCCCTTTACCTCTGCAAGCCGCTCCGGCTCTTCTTCTACGATACGGAGTGTGTCATCTCCAAACTTCCGCACGATCCTGGCAGCCAGTGCAGCACCGATTCCCCTGATGGCGCCCGAACCCAGATAACGTTCTATTCCATATGTATCCTCCGGCATCTTCTCTGTAAAAGAACTGATCTGAAACTGTTTGCCATATACCGGATGATGGATATATACTCCGGTTGCTTCAATAGATGCCCCCTGTGTGATCGCAGGGAAACTTCCCACGCAGGTCAGCTCTTCCTCTTTTTTTGTACCTTTCAGTACCATAACTGTATATCCGTTATCTTCATTTCTGAAAATAACATGATCTATGTATCCTGTGACAGTTTCACTCATGTGCTTTTCTCCACACCTCCTGCTTCTTTGAGCCTCTGACAACGCAAAAAGGCACTGCACTGTGCAGTACCTCCTGCTTTATCCGTCAAAACGTGCCATTACCTCTGCATACTTACCGGTTCCCACTGCGACCACGCTCATTGCATCCTGCACAGTCAGTGTACTTACTCCGGTTCTCTGCTCGATCAGTGTATCCATCCCATGAAGAAGGGCACCGCCGCCTGTAAGTACGATTCCTCTGTCTACAATATCCGCAGCCAGTTCCGGCGGTGTCTTTTCCAGAATTCCATGAACAGTCTCCACAATCTGGCTTGTAGCATCCTTTAACGCCACACGTATTTCTTCTGAGGTAAGTGTCACTGTCTTCGGCAGACCGGTGATCACATTTCTCCCCTTTACTTCCATTGTTCTCGGATTTGATTCCTCTATAGCCGTACCAATCTGAATTTTGATCTTCTCTGCCATATCTTCTCCGATAAAAAGTCCATGATTCTTTCTCACATAGTTCAGTATAGCCTGATTAAACGTGTCCCCTGCAACTTTCACAGAAGCGGAAACCACAACCCCCGCAAGAGAGATAACCGCAACATCCGAAGTTCCGGCTCCAATGTCTACGACCAGATTTCCAAAGGGCTTGGTCACATCCACCCCGGCTCCGATTGCCGCAGCTATAGGTTCCTCCACCATATAGACATCTCTGGCGCCAGCCTGATAGGTTGCTTCCTCCACTGCCTTTTTCTCAATCTCTGTAATTCCACTGGGAACACAGATACTGATCCTGGGCTTGCGGAAAGCTCTTCTTCCTATTGCTCTGGATATAAAGTATTTCAACATCTTCTCTGTAACTGTATAATCAACGATCACGCCCTGTCTGATGGGACGGATGATCTCCATATCTGAAGTAATGCGTCCTTCCATCAGACGGGCTTCTTCACCGATCGCACGTATCTTCTCTGTATTTTTATCATAAACTACGATCGAAGGCTCATTTAGCACAAGCCCCTTTCCTGTAGAATAAGCCAGACTGTTCCTGGTTCCCAGGTCAATTCCAATATCACTTGTCGGCATGGAAATCCCCTTTCTGTTCTTACGTTCTCCTCATCCCCTTCAACTGATCATTACTTTTTACAGTCTCTACCGGGGACTTATCCGGTTTAGTTATAACAACTCCATAAAATAATGCGATCAAAACAGTCCAACAGGGCTTCACATCCTGATAAGCCGGATCAAAATATATTATTTACGAGAATTGCTATAAATAATCTCTTCTATTATATACAACTTCCATTTAAAAAGAAAGTCCTGCAATATGATTTCAAGATTATTTCAAATATTTCTTTACATATTTTCCGGTATAGGAAACCGGTGACTGTGCCACCTCCTCAGGAGTTCCCTGAGCAACTACGGTACCTCCTTTGTCTCCACCCTCCGGTCCGATATCAATGATATAATCTGCGGTCTTAATCACATCCAGATTATGCTCGATCACAACTACTGTATTACCGCCCTCCGATAATCGTTTCAGAATCTCCACCAGCTTATGCACATCCGCAAAATGCAGACCTGTGGTAGGCTCATCCAGAATGTAGATAGTCTTACCTGTGCTGCGCTTGCTCAGCTCTGTGGCAAGCTTGATTCTCTGTGCCTCTCCTCCGGAAAGCTCTGTGGACGGCTGTCCCAGCCGGATATAGGAAAGTCCTACATCATAAAGAGTCTGTATCTTTCTTTTAATAGAAGGAACATTCTCAAAAAAAGTCAGTGCTTCCTCCACCGTCATATTCAGCACATCGTAAATATTCTTATCCTTATACTTTACTTCCAGGGTTTCTCTGTTATATCTCTTACCTTTGCAGACCTCGCATGGTACATATACGTCCGGAAGGAAATGCATCTCAATTTTGATAATACCGTCACCGCTGCATGCCTCACATCTTCCGCCCTTTACATTAAAACTGAATCGTCCTTTCTTATATCCTTTTGCCTTGGCATCTGCTGTTGCTGCAAAAAGATCTCTGATCTGGTCAAATACCCCGGTATAAGTCGCAGGATTGGAACGTGGAGTACGGCCAATAGGTGACTGGTCAATATTGATAACCTTATCCAGTTGGTCTGTTCCCAGAATATCCTTATGTTTTCCCGGAATCACTCTTGCCCGGTTCAGATCTCTTGCCAGGCGTTTATAAAGAATCTCATTGATCAGAGAGCTCTTACCTGAACCCGAAACTCCTGTGATACAGGTCATGATCCCAAGAGGTATCTTCACATCGATATTCTTGAGATTATTCTCTGCCGCCCCCTTGACAGTAAGAAAACCGGTTGGCTTCCGTCTCTCCAAAGGTACCGGGATTTTTAATTTTCCGCTCAGATAAGCTCCTGTGATGGAATCCTCGTTCTCCATCAAATCCTCTGCAGTTCCCATGGCAACCAGTTGTCCGCCATGCTCCCCTGCACCGGGACCTATATCTACAATACAGTCTGCGGCACGCATGGTATCTTCATCATGCTCCACAACGATCAGGCTGTTTCCAAGATCACGCAGTTTCATCAGAGAACCAAGAAGTCTGTCATTATCCCTCTGGTGAAGTCCGATACTCGGTTCATCCAGAATATAGGCAACTCCTACCAGCCCGGAACCAATCTGGGTAGCCAGACGGATTCTCTGCGCCTCGCCGCCGGAAAGAGTTCCTGTCGCACGTCCCAATGAAAGATAATCCAGTCCTACATCTGACAGGAAACTTACCCTTGCCCTGATTTCCTTCAGAATCTGTCTGCCGATAAGCTGCTGCTGCTCGGAGAGCTGCATATCCGCCAGAAAGGCTTTCAGCTTCTCTATGGAAAGATTGGTGACCTCATAAATATTCTTATCCGCCACAGTCACAGCCAGTGATTCCTTCTTCAGTCTCTGACCTTTACAGGTTTTACATGGAGTAATGCGCATGAAAGATTCATACTCCTGCTTCATGGCATCAGAGCCTGTCTCTCTGTAACGCTGCTCCACATTTCGGATCAGCCCCGGAAACGCCACATCGTAAACGCCCTCTCCGCGCTGCCCTTTATAGTAAACCTTTACAGAATGTCCATTAGTTCCGTTGATCAGAATGTCCTGTATCTTCTCCGGATACTCCTCAAAAGGTGTTGCCAGGCTGAAATCATATTCTCTGGCAAGAGCATCCAGGATTGCCCTGGAAAAACTTCCCTCATTTGTGCAGGACTGCCATCCTGTGACCACAATGGCACCATCCAGGATACTCAGAGATCTATCCGGGATCATCAGATCAATATCAAATTCCATTTTATACCCAAGTCCCAGACAGTCCGGACAGGCGCCAAAAGGATTATTGAAAGAAAAGCTTCTCGGTTCGATCTCATCTACACTGATACCACAGTCAGGACAGGAGAAACTCTGGCTGAAATTGTGAATATTTCCATCCATAGTATCTACCATCAGAAGGCCCTCTGCCAGATCCAGCACTGTCTCAATGGAATCTGAGAGTCTTTTCTCAATCCCGGGCTTCACAATCAGACGGTCTACCACAATCTCTATATTATGCTTGATATTCTTGTCCAGACTGATCTCCTCGGAAAGCTCATACAGGTTTCCGTCAATCTGCACACGTACATATCCGCTTCTCTTTGCCTGCTCCAGAAGCTTTGCATGAGTTCCCTTGCGCCCCCGCACAACAGGCGCCAGAAGCTGGATCTTCGTTCTCTCCGGAAAAGACATGATGCTGTCTACCATCTGGTCAACTGTCTGCTTCTTAATCTCTCTTCCGCACTTCGGACAATGGGGAATTCCCACTCTGGCATACAGAAGTCGGAAATAATCATAGATTTCTGTCACTGTTCCTACTGTGGAACGGGGATTGCGGTTGGTAGATTTCTGATCAATGGAAATGGCCGGCGGCAGACCTTCGATGCTCTCCACATCCGGCTTCTCCATCTGTCCCAGGAACTGTCTTGCATAGGAAGAGAGAGATTCCATATAACGGCGCTGTCCCTCTGCATAGATGGTATCAAAAGCCAGTGAAGATTTACCGGAGCCACTCAGTCCTGTAAATACCACAAACTTGTCTCTGGGAATATCCACACTTAAATTCTTAAGATTATTAACATTGGCACCTCTGATCCTGATAAAGTGCTTCTTCGTTGTATCTGCTGCCATTGTGGGCCTCCTGTTTCTCATTTATAAATAATAACTGCTTCTTACCTTGACAGTTACACCTTTTTCGTATGTTATGATATTCATGGATTGTGCGCAGTTTCGCTGCCCCGCAATCCTCATGGCATCAGTATAATACATGAACATTTGTTCGTCAAGGCGTTTACAGCAAAAAATCCGCCATAACGGAATTGCTTACATGGATTCCCTCTCTGCTCAGAAAAATCCTTCCGTTTTCTTCCAAAAGCAGTCCCATTGACTTATATTTTCTCAGAACATCCCCGTATATTGCATCTATTTCACTGCCAAACTGCCGCTCAAACTCAGCTTTTGAGATTCCTCTGGTCATACGAAGTCCCAGAAACATGAACTCCGCCATCTCATCCTCTCTGGTGAGGGGCGGCTCTTTTTCTCTTATTTTTTCCGGAGTTCTGCTGTTTTCCAGATATTTTTTCATATCCTGTGTATTGGCAAAACGTTCCTTTCCATAAAGAGAGGAAGCTCCCAGGCCAAACCCCAGATAATCCTGTCGGATCCAATAGCCCACGTTATGCCTGCATTCTCTGCCTTTCTTTGCGTAATTGGAAATCTCATACTGCTCAAAGCCATATTCTCTCAGAATCTGTGCTGTTGCCTCATACATATTGTACTCCGCATCTTCATCCGGCAAATTCAGCGTCCGCGATGCAAAAGGTGTGCCCTCCTCAATGATCAGGCTGTATGCGGAAATATGTTCCGGGTCCAGTCCTGCAACAGTGCGAAGATTGTGGATCCATCCTTCATAAGTCTGATCCGGGATCGCACTCATCAGATCAATATTGATATTGTCGAACCCTGCCTCTCTTGCACTTCTGTAAGTCTCCAGAAACTGCTCATAATTGTGGATTCTTCCAAGGATCTTCAGTTCTCTGTCATCCGGCGACTGTAAACCTATGCTCAGGCGGTTGATTCCATATGTTCTGTATGCCTGCAGTTTGTTTCTGTCTGCAGTCCCCGGGTTTACTTCTATGGTGATCTCAGCATGATCCGCAATCTGAAATTTTCGTCTTATATGATTTAAAATTTCTCCTATGAATCTCTCATCCAAAACAGAAGGAGTGCCCCCTCCAATAAATACAGAGGATACACTCCTTCCTTTTCCTTCTTCTGCTGCATTGATTTCTTCAAGCAGAGCATCTACATAATCAGCCTGCTCCTTTGGACCTGACGGACCGGAAAGGAAATCACAGTAATCACATTTTTTTATGCAAAATGGAATGTGGACATAGATTTCCATGGGAGAATCTGTGATATTCCTTCTCTCCATTGTAATCTGCTCCTGTTATGACCTGTTTTCTATTCCTCAGTATCTGATGTACCGCTGTCTTGCTCATTGTTATCTGCTGAGTCGACACTGTTATCTGTACTGTCGGCATCACTTTGGCTGTCTGAACTTTCCGCAGATGAGATACCTGCTGCATCCTGCTCTGCCAGATACGTATTTACCATTGTCAGATTACCATTGGTGGTAACTGCTGCGGAAGCTACCTGATCCGGTGCCGGAGTGGGACTTGTCTCTTCCGGCGCAACACTGATCTGGATCACTTTGGAGGACGCTTCATCTATCTCCCTGGTTTTCCCACATCCGGAGACAGAAATTCCAAGCAATAACATACATAGTATAACTGTTTTTCGCTTAATCATTTTCTTCAATATTTTAACCTTCTGTTGAGATGAGCACTATTCACAGATAACTGTTCAGTACCTTCACAGTTATGTGGACAGCAGGCTGCCGAATAGTTACCATTCATACTTTATTTATCATCCAGTTTCAATACACTCATAAATGCTTTCTGCGGAATCTCCACATTGCCTACCTGACGCATACGTTTCTTACCTTCCTTCTGTTTCTCCAGAAGTTTCTTCTTACGGGAAATATCACCGCCGTAACATTTGGCAAGTACATCCTTACGCATGGCTCTGACTGTCTCTCTGGCAATAATCTTGCTTCCGACAGCTGCCTGGATCGGAATCTCAAAAAGCTGGCGGGGAATCTCGTCTTTTAATTTCTCGCACATCTTACGGCCTCTCTCATATGCTGTATCTGCATGTACGATAAAGGAAAGAGCATCCACTTCTTCTTTGTTTACCAGAATATCCAGTTTCACAAGCTCGCTGCGCTCATATCCGCAGAGTTCGTAATCCAGAGAAGCATAGCCTCTGGAGCGGGATTTGAGGGCATCAAAGAAATCATAGATAATCTCATTTAACGGCAGCTTATATTTCAGAAGCGCACGTGTTTCTTCCATATAATCCATTCCCAGATACTGCCCTCTTCGTTCCTGGCAAAGATCCATAATGGCGCCGATAAATTCAGTTGTTACCATGATCTCGGCATTTACCATTGGTTCTTCCATGTATTCAATCTCTGATGGATCCGGCAGATTGCTTGGGTTTGTCAGATTGATAACTTCGCCGTTAGTTTTGTGTACTTTGTAAATAACACCGGGAGCTGTAGTCACAAGATCAAGGTTGTATTCTCTTTCCAGACGCTCCTGAATGATCTCAAGATGGAGCAATCCCAGAAAACCGCATCGGAAACCAAAGCCAAGGGCTACGGATGTCTCCGGTTCATAGAACAGCGAGGCATCATTGAGCTGAAGCTTCTCCAGAGCATCTCTCAAATCACCGTATTTGGCACCATCTGCCGGGTATAATCCGCAGTATACCATAGGATTTACTTTCTTATAGCCCGGAAGTGCTTCTGCACATGGTCTTTCCTTATCTGTAACTGTATCACCTACACGAGTGTCACCAAGGTTTTTAATACTCGCAGTGATGTATCCTACCATGCCTGCTGTCAGTTCCTCGCATGGAATGAACTGTCCTGCACCAAAGTATCCGACTTCCACAACTTCTGTGGTGAAGCCTGTTGCCATCATATGGATCTGGGTGCCTCTTTTCACACGGCCATCCATGACACGGCAGAATACGATAACGCCTTTGTATGCATCATAAATGGAGTCAAAGATCAGGGCTTTTAATGGTGCATCTACATCGCCATGAGGTGCCGGAATCTTTGTTACGATCTGTTCCAGGACTTCTTCTACATTAAGTCCTGTTTTGGCAGAAATCCTTGGTGCGTCATGAGCTTCAAGGCCGATGACATCTTCGATTTCATTTACCACACGATCCGGTTCTGCGCTTGGCAGGTCGATTTTGTTGATGACCGGAAGGACATCCAGGTCATGGTCAAGGGCAAGATATACATTTGCCAGTGTCTGGGCTTCGATTCCCTGAGCTGCATCTACTACCAGGATTGCACCGTCGCAGGCTGCAAGGCTTCGGGATACTTCGTAATTGAAGTCTACATGGCCGGGGGTGTCGATCAGGTTGAAGATGTATTCTTCGCCGTCTTTGGCTTTGTATACGATTCGTACTGCCTGAGATTTAATGGTGATTCCACGTTCTCTTTCAAGTTCCATGTTGTCCAGTACCTGTGACTGCATTTCACGTTCTGTCAGAGTGCCGGTCATTTCGATGATTCGGTCGGCAAGAGTGGATTTGCCGTGGTCTATGTGTGCAATAATACAGAAATTTCTGATTTTGCTCTGGTCTATCATTAAGGAATTCCCTCCTGAGTTCTTTCTTATATACTATAATTGATGGGTTTGCTAATTTTGTATTATAACATATGGGGGAAGGGTTTGTCATCTATTTATCTACATGGACGCACAGAAACAGTTACTGTTGTGTTACTGTTCACACACCTCGCGGGATAGTAGATATGAACAGTAACCAGAAACATCCTAGTACATCGTTTCGTAAATAACTATACCAATCGCGTAGGATGCGGATTCGAGT
>ERZ825384.2514-NODE-2514-length-18365-cov-17.831076_pt1 | contig 18365 bp, 24 predicted proteins | sample MGYA00519931_ERZ825384 | MGnify/ENA primary metagenome ERZ825384 (study PRJEB31778, sample SAMEA3449200) | human gut metagenome | biome: human gut; feature: human-associated habitat; material: faeces | place: United Kingdom | collected 2010/2012 ...
AAATGAAAGAAAAATCAACATTAAAGGATGTTGCAAACAATTACTTGACACATACCTAGAATGAGATTTTTAATTTGACATTTATATATACCTTATACGGACAAACTACTTTTTAAAAGTAGTTTTTTTTATTGAAAGTGATGGTAAGTATTGAAAAAAATTATAAATAATAAAAAATATATTTCTAGCCAAACTGATTTAATGAAAGAGTGGTGCTTTGAAAAAAATAAAGGCAAAAATCCTACCAATATTTTAATTGACAGTGATGAAGTTGTATGGTGGAAATGTTCAAAAGGTCATTTATGGGAAGCTTCTGTAAAAGAAAGAATTAATGGCAGAAAATGTATAGTATGCCAAACGAAAGAAGTTATAACAGGATTTAATGATATAAAAACATTAGCACCACATCTTATAGCAGAGTGGGATTATGAAAAAAATACGGATTTAGATCCAGAGAAAACAGCATGCTGTAGTAACAAAAAGGCATGGTGGAAATGCTCAAAAGGTCATTCATGGTTTAGTGTTATAAGTAGTAGGTTTTATGGAACAGGATGCCCATATTGTACAAATAGAAAAGTTTTAGTAGGATATAATGACTTGCAAACGGTTAATCCCAGTTTGTCAGCAGAGTGGAATAAAAAGAAAAATGGCAAATTAACACCCAAAAATTATACAGCTAATTCAAATCAAAAAGTTTGGTGGACTTGTAAATATGGACATGAATGGTTGGCAACAATAGAAAGTAGAAATAATAGAAAATATGGTTGTCCTTATTGTGCGGGTAAAAGAGTAATAAAAGGCGTAAACGATTTAAAAACTATGAACCCGAAACTAGCAAAGCAATGGAATAAAAAGAAAAATGGTAAATTAACACCTGAAGATGTTTCATATCAAAGTCATAAAAAAGTATGGTGGAAATGTTCTGAAGATCATGAATGGCAAGCAGAAATAGCAGCTAGACAAAGAGGAAATGGTTGTCCAATTTGCGACAACAAAGTAATTGTATATGGAATAAATGATTTAGAAACAATTAATCCTGAACTCGCTATAGAATGGGCTAAAAATAGAAATGGAGATTTAACTCCACGAGATGTTAGTGCTGGAAGCAATAAAAGAGTATGGTGGAAATGTTCTGAAGGACATGAATGGATAGCATCAATAAATGATAGAAATCGTGGAAAAGGTTGTCCAACTTGTGCTAATAAAAAAATAGTAAAAGGGTATAATGACCTAAAAACAGTTAATCCAAGATTAGCTAAAGAATGGAATTTTAAGAGAAACGGGAAATTAAAACCCACTCATGTAAGCTGTAATTCAAATCGAAAAGTGTGGTGGAAATGTTCAAAAGGACATGAATGGCAAGCTCAAATAAATGATAGAAATCGTGGCAATAATTGTCCTTATTGTAGTAAAAAAAAACAAAATAGTAAATAAAACTATTTTGCTTGCTAATCTTGTTCTACATCATCAAATAAAGGATCATCAAAAAATTCTTTTATACTGATGCCAAAACCTTCACAAATATGGAGTAATGTTTTTATACTTATTAATTCTCTTTTTCCGTTCATAAAATATGATAATGTAGAGGCAGGAACTCCAGTAGCTTTGTAAAGTTTCCATATATTCATATTATTTTGCTTTAAAAGGTTATTAATTCTTTGTCGCATAGCAGTTGAAAGTAGCATGAAATCACATCCTTTCTTGTTAAAAAGTATAACAAGAAAAGAAAATAATATACTTGCTAAATGTGAAGAAACGACAAAAAACTTTTGTTTTAGCAAGTAGTTGCTTGAAGTGAAAACACAAATATGATATACTAAAAAAAGAACTTGCTAAAAGTGAAGTTTTTTTGAGAAAATTACAAAATTCGACATTTTTTTTAATAATAAAATAGTAGAATAGTATATGGAATTATTATGTTTTAACATTACAAGAATTAAATCCAGAAAAAATAATGAAAATAGTAATTGCAACATAGAAATTAAGCAATAAAAAAACTAGAAAATTTTTTCTAAGTTTTTCTAGTTTTAGTTTGTTCATTAAACAAATGGCAAATAGTAGAATCTACAAAATCTTTATTACTCAAAGATAATTTTGAATATTTAGTTAATATTTCATGCTTTTCAATAGGGATTATATTATCTTTTTCATTGTTTTCTATTGAAAAGGAATCTGAAAATAATGTATTTGGAGATATTTCCAAAAAGTAGCATATATTAAGTAATAATGTAATACTACCTGTTGTAGTTCCTCTTTCTATAGCACTAATATGTTTAGGTGTAACATTACATTTCTCAGCTAATTGATCTTGAGTGATATTACGAAGCTGTCTTGCTTCTTGTATTCTTTTGCCAAAGTTTACTATTGCATTATCTATATTAAACATATATATCACCACCTACACTCTATCAAAAAATGTCAAACAAAAGAACTGGATGAAATTTGACAATACACATAAAAGTAAAATATAATATTCTGAAAAAGGAAATAACATTAAATAATTGCACAATGAAAATAACTATAGAAATAGTTATTTCAAGAAGGGAGGGTATAATTATTACAGAAACAAATGAAATTATCAATAAACTAAAAGAATAATGAAACAAGTGGAATGGTTAGAAAAATAGATAAGGAGTATAAAACTTAAAAATGTATAAGGTATTAATTATCAGTAAATCACTTAAACCCAATGAAGAAATAATTGATGAAAAATTACATAACATAAAATATGTAACGGTTGATGAAATTAGGGAAGTTTTAAGGGATAATGAATTTGATTTAATATATTTTGAAAAAAAACTAATAACAGAGGATAACGAAGAAAGAATATTAGATGATTTTATAAAAGTTCCTAAAATTTTGGGAAAGCTGAAATTGAAAATACAAACACATAATACATATATAAATTTACAGATACTGAACAAATTAATTATAAATAATATTAATATTGTTAAATTTAACGGTTATTTAGAAGAGATGTTAGTTGCGAGCATAATTAAAGAGAAAATAATTAATGATACAGAAATAGATATTAATAAAATTATGAATAAATTATTTTCTAAAAAAGAAAAAAGAATGGCAACAAAAATATTGGTAGATGTGGTAAGTAGATACTTTTTCAAAGAAAAAAATATATCAAGATATGAGTTTATATTTAACAGAAAAATTTTAACAAACAAATTTATTAATATTATTTTAAGAAATATAAAATTAGATATTAAATATATGGAACAAATAAAGAAAGATAAAAGAAAGGATGGTATAATGGATAAAATAAAAGTTATAATTGCGGACGATGATAAGGGAATATGCTATTTACTACAAAAACAACTTGAAAAAAATAAAAATATTGAAGTAGTTGGTGTGGCAAATACAGATGAGCAAGAAATAGAAATGATTGAAACATTAAAGCCAGATATTGTTATTACTGATTTAATGCGTAATCATGAATATACTGGACTAGATATAATTAAAGAATACTTCAAAAAAGAAGAAAAACCAGAATTTTTAGTGGTTTCAGCAGACAAGAAAGAAGATGTAATAAACAATGGATTAGAGGTCGCAGGTTATTTAAAGAAACCGTTTAATCTAACTCTTATAACAGATGAAGTTATAAGAATAAAAAAAGAAATTATTGATTTTAAGAACAAAGAGGAGTAAAATGATAGAAAATCTAAAAATAAAAGGAAATCTGAGTAGAGAAAAAGTATTAGAATATTTAGTTAAAAATAGATATGACTTAAAATATTTTAAAGTACAAAATTGTAAAGAATATTCAGGTGGAATAGAATTGACAGACAAAAAGAATAGGAGAATAATAATTTATTATGACGAAATTACTAAAAGTGTAGAAGTGATATATAAAGATTTAGTTAAGACAGACAAAATATTAAAAAAAGAAATTAGTGATATATTATGGGATTATTATTCTATACTAGCAGAACAAAACAAGCAAGTAGCAAGAGTTAAGCGAGAAAATGGAACAATTCAATTTTATTTATATGATATTGAAAACACTAAAAATAAAACTCATATAAGTAAAAAATTTAGTGAAGTAAGCCAAGTGTATGATATCTATTATTATTTAAGAAATGAAATTATAAGAATAAAAAAAGAAAAAGTTAAAAAATTTTAACAAAGTTGCGAATTAAATTCGTTTTTTATTTATCTACCAAACAACTAGCAAAAGAAATATAATAAAATGCTAGTTGATAACAAAAAAGCTTTAGAAATGAGATAATAACAACTAGCAATATAAAAATATAAAATTGCTAGTTGGAGGTATTATAATGAGTAGAGTAGATAGATATGAATATAAAGACTGGAAAGGTTTTGGAGTAAGAACAATGCAGTATAGAAAGGAAATAGGACTATCAAAGGAAAAGTTTTCAGAGATGATAAATCGTTCAGAAAATTTTGCATCAGACTTGGAAAAAGGAAGAACAAGTGCAAGTGTTCATACAGTGCATCAAATTGCAAAAGCTTTAAAGGTAACAACAGATAGTTTATTATATGGTGAAACTATGAAAGATAGCAAAAATTATTCTAATAAAGAAATATTAGAAAACATTATTAATAGATGTGATGATGAAGAATTGGAAATAATAAAAGATATTATTGTATCAACATTTCCAAATTTAGATAAAATTAAGAATAAAAGAAAATCAAGTAATTAGTTGTCTTTCTAGTTATAAGTTGAAAAGGAGAGATTTGAATGAAAGATGAGATTGAAAAAGTAAAGAATAGAGCTGATAGCATTATTGGAAATAAAAAAATTGTTACTCTAATCAATGAAGCTGACTTAATAACAAAGATAAACGATATTGCTAATAATGTAGATGAAACTAATTACTATATCTATGATAAAACTTTAGATGCAATAGAAAACTATTTAATAGAAAAAGAAAAATTAGAAACTCAAAAAGAAGATATGACATTTTTAAAAAAATTAGCAAAGGAATTGAGAGAACAACAAGTTAGAATTACAGATCAAAGTAATCCTCCTTTATTTGTTATTTCAACAGAGTTAGGCAATGATATTTATTTTTTGACACGAAAAGCTTTAGAAGATTATAGTAATTTTAATATAAAGGATAATAAAAAAGTTGTAGAGATTCCAAGCAATAGAAGCGTAGAATTATCAAAATTATTAGACATAATAAAAAGAAACTTCTAATTAAAAACAAAACTTAATGCATAAAAAATTCCCATAAGAAGGATTTTACTTTCTTATGGGAATTTTTTTATCTTTTTTTGTACCCTTTTTGAAGATTAGTAAGAAAAATAAGGTATATTGTCCGTAGTTAGAGCTAAAGCTCTCTACGACAGAAAAATTAATTATACAGAAACTCCAGAAAAGAAATTTAAAAATTGACAGTTTGGAGTGTAATTGTATGATTGAAACAAAACATATCCCCCTTTCAATTAATATTAGAAAAATCATTTGTATAGGAGTAGTTCGCTCTAAAGCAAATGATTTTTTTATGCAATCAAACTGTCTTGTTAGAAATAAATCACCACCTTCAATATTTGAATTTTTTGAAATTTGAATATTGGAGGTTTTTTTATGAAAGAAAATTCGAAGTGTTTTGTAAAAATAAGTCAAGGAATTTATGAGGAAATTACATACAAAGAGTTAGAAGAAAGGAGGCAAACAATACCTTCTTATAGAAATAAAAAGTTTATATATATAAATAAAATGCTTTTTGAAGTTTCAGATAAAGAATACAAAGATTATTATTCAGAAATAGAAAGAAATAGATACAGTAAAAAAGTTTTACAAAAATTAAATACAGTTTCTATTGAACAATTAAATTTTGACGAAGATATGGATGATAAACAAGTAATTATTGACGATACTATAAATGTAGAAAATGAAATAGAAAGAAAAAATGAAATAGAAGAGTTAAAAAAGGCATTATTAAAATTAGACAATGATGAATATAAGATGATACGAGAATTATTTTTTAAAGAAAAAACAGTACGAGAATATGCAAAAGTATTAGGTTTACCTTATGCTACAGTTCAATATAAGAAAAAGCAAGTATTAAAAAAATTAAAAAATTTAATGAAATTTTAAAATTTTTTTGCACAAACCCCCTTTTTTTTCCTTTATGGATTGAGGGGGGTTTTTAGATACCCAATATAGCACATTGAAAATTTAATATTAATTCATTAAATACATTCCTACTATTTAGAGCTAGTTAAAAGGTAATCTCACAAATTACTTTACTTAAATATAAGTCAGCAACTTATATGGCGAGGACAAGTAGTAGGTATAATGATACACTTGTATAGTCATAGAACGAGCGTTAGAAGCGTCCCACGCATTGAGTACAAATCTGTTAGAAGCAGGTAGGTGAAAGCCCTGTGGAGCAATTTAGCTAATTGCCATTTAATGAATTTATGGAGAGATAGATAAAACATTTATAACGGCTATCTATTCTTATGAGTAGATAGCCTAAAACAAAAAAGGAGTAAAAATAGTTATGAAGGTAATTCTCATTATTTTATTAGTAATATTTTTGCTAATTGGCATATTTACATACTTAATAATATTAGGAGCAAGTATAAATAAGTCAGATATAGAACGAGAAATTGAAGATCAAGAGCAAATAGAATATTTAAGAAACTTAAAAAAAGGAGGAAATAAATAATATGGGAGTAAAAAGAGGAGATTTATATTATGCAGCTTTAGATGAAACTTATGTAGGAAGTGAACAAACAGGAGTTAGACCTGTAGTAATTCTACAAAATAATATTGGTAATGAGTATAGTCCTACTGTTATAATTGCACCAATTACAAGTAAAGTAAATTCAAAATCAAAAATACCTACACATGTACTTATAAAAGCAGATAAAAATAAATTAAAACATAATTCACTAATATTAACAGAACAAATAAGAGCAATAGATAAAACTAGGTTAAAATATTATATAGGAAACATAGATATTAACGAATTAAAAGATGTAGATAAGGCTCTTATTATTTCACTAGGAATAGATTTAGATAAGGTAAGAGAGGGAGAATTACACAGAGAATATATAGAAGAAAAAACAGAATTTGTTACTAGAAAACAAATAGCATCATATGCTATTGTAAGTAGAGAATACTTAAAACATTCAGGTAATTTAGAAATAACTAACAAATTATTAGAAGAGTACATTTTAACTCTTATTGATTTGTATTCTCCAAAAGAAATTGAGAAACAAGCAGAAGTAATTAAAGAAAAAAATAATTAAGAGTAATATATATCCAATAAGCTAAATCTAAAAAAGGGAAATATTTATTTAATATTTCTCTTTTTGTGATTATAAGTAGTCTATGTATTTGTAAATTTATAAATAAAAAATATAAAAGGAAGGAGTTTTTATAGAAATGAAAGAAAGCATAAAAACTGAATATGTAATAAAAGAAATTTTTAATAAAGATGGTCAAGATATTAGAGAAATGTTAAAAAAAGCATTTAAAGAATATTGTGAAGTAATATTACAAAAAAATTAATTTTACATTTGTAAGTATATATAAAAAATAGTATAATAATTACAGATACAGCTCAGCTTATTGTTATTACGGGAGGAGGTAAAATGATAACAATAAGTAATCCAACAAAATATATAGCAGGACTATATGTAAGATTATCTAATGAAAAAATAGAAGAAGTAACAAACACAAATGTTATAACAAAAGATATTGATGTTGAAAGAGAGAGTGGAAGTATTACTAACCAAAAAATATTTTTAAAGAATTTCTGTAGGGATAGCGAAATAGAAGTTTATAAAATATATTCAGATGATGGATACTCTGGAGCTAATTTTGATAGACCAGGTTTTAAGGAAATGATTAAAGACATAGAAGCGGGCAAAATAAATATAGTATTAGTCAAAGACTTATCAAGATTACGGGAGGGTATCATCAAAGGTAACATATTATACAGATGAATATTTCCCAGAACATAGAGTCAGATTTGTTGCTGTTGCAGATGCAATAGATACAGGTTTACAAGAGACATCAGAGGATATGACACAATTTAGAGCTTTTTTTAATGAATGGTTTTTAAGAGATTGTTCAAAGAAAGTAAAAAATGGAAAGAAAACAAGAGCAAAAGAAGGAAAAATAATGACTACTTATGCAACTTATGGCTATAAAAAAGATCCAAATGATAAAAATCACTATATTATAGATGAAGAAATAGCTCCAATAGTAAAAGAAATATTTAAACTAGCAAGAGAAGGAATGACTCCAACAGAGATAGCAAGAATAATGACTGAAAAAGGCAATACTGTTCCAAGTGATGTTGTTGGAAATACTCATACGAGAAATCCAAATGAAGTGAAACGAGGATGGAATAGAAATGCTATAAAAAGGATACTACAAAATATGACATATTTAGGTTATGCAATTAATGGCAAACAAAAGAAAGTAAATTATAAAAGCAAAAAGATTTTACTTGTACCAAAAGAAGATTGGCTTATTAGAATAGGAATGCATGAACCTATAATAGATCAAGAAACATTTGATATTGTCCAACAGCACATTAGAACAAGAACTAGAAAAAGGACTAGAAAATATGAGTGGTTATTAAATGGTATTATAGAATGTGCAGAGTGCGGAAAAAAATTAAGTGTTATTGCGCATCATTTGAAAAGTGGAAAAATTACATTTTATTTAAAATGTAACACATATTCTACTAATACAGCATTACACTTATGTACGCCACACACAAATAATTTAGAAAAAATCACAAAAGTAGTATTGGATACTATACGAGAAAGATGTAAGCAATATTTAGAAGAATCACAATATCAAATTATTGCTAATAATTCTCAAAATAAAATTGCAAATCAAAAAGATTACACCGAAAAAGAAATAGAAATATTAGAGAAAAAACTTGCTATATTGAATAGAAAAATAGATAGTTTATATGAAGATAAAATAAACGGAATATTAAATATAGAAGATTTTAAAAGAATATATTTTGAAGCAAATAATACAAAGAATAATTTGCAAAAAAGAATAGAAGATTTAAAAAATAATCATGTAAAGGAGGAAAGAGTAATGGATTTAGGTAAAATAGTTAATGATTTTATAAATATGAAAGAAATAAACAAGACTATGCTAGTACAATTAGTTGATAAAATTACTCTTTCAGAAAATAAAGAAATCACAATTTATTATAAATTTAATGTTTTAAATAATAAGACTAATGAAAAGATAAATTTAATAGCTGTTTAAAACATTAACTTAACGGACAATGATTACAATAGTAGTACTTCTGATATTAGCAGGAGTAAGTATTAGTTTAATATTAGACGAAAATGGAATAATAAAAAAGAGTAAAGAAGCAATAGAAAAATATCAAGAAGCGTCAAGAAAAGAACAGGAAGTTCTTAATAGTGTTGAAAACTTTTTTTCAGATTCAACAATAGAAGTTAAAAAATTTTCACAACAAAACGAAAAAGTTACAAGCTTCTTGAACGATGCTGATAATACATATACTGATGATAATTTTGTAAACTTTTCAATTGTGCAAAATCATGCTAAAAGATCAGAAATATATGATGATCCATTAGGATATACAATAGCAGTTGAAAAAGAAGGAACTATTCACATTGAAGACGAAACAAACGGCTCTGTAAACATAAGTGAAAATGTAAGTGTAGGAAATTACACAATCTATGATTTGATACCAAACAATATTTATAAATGGTATATAGAATCTGACGGTAAGATAACTCAAAAAGGAAGAATAATGCCAACAGGGAAAATAAGGATGATTTATGACCCTGTAACTAAAACTGATGAGTCTGACAATATTAGAGATATTGGTGGCTGGGATTGCGACGGAGGAACAGTTAAATACGGTATAATATATCGTGGAGAAAATCCGGAAATGTTAGCAAGCGCTACAAAAGAAAAATTACAAAATATATGGAATGTAACTAACGAAATTGACCTACATGCGAATAATGGAACACAAAGACTATTCGACAGTATTGAGTATTCTCCATATCAGCTATCAAACTCTTCATGTGTGCAAAATTTAACTCTCGAAAGTGATTATTCAACAAAACTAGCAAATGCACTTGTAAAAGTTATGGAAAATACAGTAAATGGAAAAGTTACATATATTCATTGCTGGGCTGGAGCAGACAGAACGGGCACAATTTGTTGGATGCTAGAAGGATTACTAGGAGTTTCAAGTAAAGACTGTTCTATTGATTATGAGCTAACAAGCTTTTCTGGAAGAGAAGCAAGATTGCGTACAGATGAGTTTAAGAATGCAATGGACTATGTTACTTCCATAGGACACGTTAACGATATGAAAGATGGGATACTACGCTGGTGCGAAAAATCAGGAATAAGTATTGATTTAATAAATAACTTTAGAAAAGCAATGTCTACAAGAGTACCAGAAGATTTAACTTACAATAATAGTGATACAAACGCTAATATAATCACAAAAGCAACAACATCAGATTTAAAAACAATATTTAATGGAACTGGATATGAAGATGGCAAATACTGTAGCACTAATGATATTAACACTTACAGCCCAGATAGTAACTTCTTTGCAACAGGAATAATGCATTTTGCTACACCAATTAGCTTAGCCAACAAAACAGGAGGAGGAACAATATATATAAAAGGTGCAGAGTTTACAGAAGAATCACATTGCAGATTACAACTAGCTTGGAGAGGAACTACAATTTACAATGCTGGACAAATGTCAACTCTTTCGGGAATAAAAAGATATTTTACAGTAACAAAGATTTCGGACAAATATTATAGTCTTACTCCAAAAGTTACAGAATTAGCCAGTGCACTATCAATTTCTTCAATTATTACAGGCTTTAGAATATCACTTCCAGGAAGTGGAGCAAATGTTATCATATCATATAATGAAATTAATTAATAAAAATTAACCACGCTTATAAAGTGTGGTTTAAATTATATAAGAAAATAAAGCAGCAAATGAGATGAAGGAAAGAATAGAAAAACTAATTGGAGATGCAGCAAAAGACCTTTGGATGGGAACTTTTCACTCTATTTGTGTAAAGATTTTAAGAAGATACATAGACAGAATTGGGTACAAAACAGATTTCGTAATATTTGATACATCAGACCAAAAAACTCTAATAAAAGAATGTATAAAAGCTCTAAAAGTAGACGACAAGCTATTTACAGACAGAGGAGTACTTACAGAAATAAGTAATGGCAAAAACGAAATGTTAGAGCCAAAAGCTTATAGAGTGAAATATGCTGGAGATTTTAGAAGAGAAAAAATTGCAGAATTATATGAATTGTATCAACAAAAATTAAAAGAAAACAATGCTTTAGACTTTGATGATATAATAAATCTTACAATAAAAATACTAACAGAAAATCCAGATGTACTAGATTATTACACAGAAAAATTCCAATATGTATTAGTGAGACTATCGTAAATGTTGTGTAAATCGGATTTCCTTCCGATTGATAACTTGAAAAAATTTAATATTTTTATTATTAACATTATTTAAATAATATTTTTCTAAAAAATCAATACTTTAGAAAAAGTTGTGTAAGTTTAATAAGGCTTAAGAAAAATCCTTCTTAAGCCTATTATTTTTAGGCTTTATTTTATATCCTGTAGAAGTATTTTTAAAGTTATAAAAAAAGCTCCTTCTTCTGATACGATTTACTATATATGTATTGGTTTAGGAATTTCTATAAAAGATTTCTATGATAGTTAATTATTTGATGATTTAGATGATAACGACTAAAAAATAATAAAATTTATGCAAATAGTGAATTTTTAAAAATCATTTGACATATAATAAAATTGATGTTATAATAACATTAGCTAGCAAATCGAATGAACTCACAAAGGTTTGCACGAGATATGTGTCCGCATATCTCTTTTTTTATTGTTCAAAATAAAGAAAAGGCAGGTGTCCGCCTGCCCAAAAGATTAATCTTTGTTTGTGTCTTGGCTTTCATCATCATTATTACTTAAAAGTAACAAAACGATTAATCGCCAGATTAAATCAAATGAACTCACTCTAGTTGCACCTCCTTCCTCAAAGATTTCCTTTGGAAAAGGATGGATTTATTATACTTTAATTTTAGTTTAAAAACAATGCTTTTTCTACAATTTCAACAATTATTTTTAATCAACTTTATTTTTATTTCTACTTTTATATACATTTGCTTGATTTCTACATTGACTACTATCATATTCAGCTTTAGGTTTTTTTGCATAAAATACTTTACCACAATGTTTGCATATTTTTAAAGGATTTTTTTCACTGCAAAGCATAAATCCAAAAGCCATATCTATTGCTTGTTTTAAACAATTAGGTTCCAAGAGATTTCTGGTGTATTTCCATACATGTTTATTTTATATGGTATTCCAGAAAAGTAATAATCATTTATAGTTTCTCTTGCTCTATATTCATCATAATCATTTATACTATTATTTGCTAAATCTACATATTTTTTGAATGTTTTATACATTTTTTTTGCATATTCAATTATCCAATCTATTTTTTCACAATAGAAACTAGAATAAATTAATTGATTGTTAAGAGATGTATGATTTAGCATTCTTTGCAAATCAGAATTTGTTTCTAGCTTCACTTTACCATTTGTTACTGTATAATTCATTTCATTATCTTTTGTGAATGGGAAAAACAAATCAAAATATTCTTTTGTTCTCATTACACAATTTTTATTAATAAAATTATTTTCTTTTAATGTTATCTCTTCATTTAATAGAAAATCTGCATTAATTGGTGCTTCAACCATAAAACCTAGTAAACCATATTGCTCTACAAAGAAATATGCACAAGTAAACTTAGTTTAATCATCTTCTGAATCTATACATATTCTTCCTATATTTAATAAATCCACCAATAATGGCTAGGTCATTCTAATTTCCAAACTACGCTAAGATATGCCCATGCAGATATAGAAAATAAAAAGGTATCTGCAAACGTAATTGAAAATATACTTGCATTAGATACAAAAGATAAAAAAAAGAACAAATTACCAAACTCGCTATTTAGGTAATCTGTCTTAAAAATTACATTTCTAACTATTTATAAAAATTCTAATTTTGGAAAAGTGTTAGAACTTTTGTTAGAACTTTGCACTTTTTTTATAAATTAAAACCTCAAGTTCATCTTCTGAAACACCTGAGGTTCTAATGGCGCAGATGGCCGGAATCGAACCGGCACGGTTTATTCAACCGCAGGATTTTAAGAATTTTGAAATACTTAACACTTATTGTTACTTAACATCAGTAAACAGCTTTTAATTCAAGTGTTTTCAATGCTTTTTAATTAAAAGTTATTATTATAAATAGTTATGAATAATTACTAAAAATTGAATAAGATGTTAGGAAAGTGTTAGGAAAAAGTTAGGAAGAATTTTTAGCTTATTTTTGACTTGATGTAGAATTACTCTACTTTAAAATAAAAACACCTTAAAACTAATTTTGAGGCTTAATTAAATAGGATTAAATAACAAATTCGATTGCTTGTAGCATTTTAGCTATGAGTAGTCTTTTTTTTGTTGTCCAAAAGAGAAATGCAACACCTCTTAAAAAGTGTTTGGTGTGATGAGCCGATGCTATAAAGTTCATTCGTATTTGTATTAACAGTCTATTGATACAAAGTGCGTGAGTGAGATTTTAGAACACAGACTCACAATAATAAAAGAGTATTCGGTGGCAAAACTTGAAATGGATTTGTAATTGTAAAAAGTTTGGGCAAGTATGAACAAAGATATTTCCTTTGTAGAAGTATCAGCAATTATAGTAGTAATATCACTACTTACTAGACTACCCATGAAACGAGGCGAACGACCGACGGTTTCAGCTTATATAGGTGTAATAATTCTATTTTCTATAAATGGGATTATTACACTTTTTCACTTTAGCTCACTTCCTCTGGTTTCTACTTTATTTAGCTAAAGTGGATTTAATAAAAATTGCTAGAAGCATATTTTTATTAAATAACCTAAAAATGCTTTGGCTTTTTTAGGTTTGGGGTGTGGGGTTTACCCTGCCACACTTACACTTTTTGCCACTAGGCTAAAAAAGTGTTGTAGTGTGTTACAACACAATTCAAAAAATAGAAAATATTAAAAACAGCATAGTGTTATTGACTGTGCTAGAAAAGGAGGAATAACTATATGAGTTATGCAATAATTAGAAATGCAAAATACAAAAGAGAAAATTTAAAAGGACAAATAAAAACTGTAAGCAATATTGCTTGTGAATACATTATCACTTCTAACAAAGAGTTCTTTGATAATATTGGAGAAAAAGAAACAAGAAGATATTTTGAGACTGCATATAAATTTGTTTGTGAATACAAAGATTTAGGAGAACAATATATTCTCTCTGCAAAAGTACATATGGATGAAGAAAGTCCACATATGCATTTAGTTTTCATTCCAGTAGTCCATACAAAAGATAAAAAGGGAAATGATATTGATAAAATCGCTTGTAGTGAATTTTGGAAGGAGAAAAATAGTTATAGGCAATTACAAGACGCATTTTACAATTACATGGTATCAAATAATTTTGTATTAGCGCGAGGAAATCCAACTGAAAGAGTACATTTATCAGTTGAAGATTATAAACAAATTACAAATTTTGAAAGTTCTAAAACTGTTCTTCAAGATATAAAGATAGAATTACCTGATGTTCCAGATATAAAGAGTTTTGGAAAGTTAATGCGAAATAGAGATGAAAAAATACAAGAATTAGTAATTGCTCCAAAAGATAAAATAATAAAGGATTTACAAGAACAAAATTCATTATTAACTTTTGCATTAGAAAGGCAAGTAAAAACAGTTGAAAGAGCATCAAAATATGAGAAAGAACGAAAATCTATTTTAGCTGAAAATAGAGAATTAAAAGCTAGATGTGAAACTATGGGAAATGATTACTTTGCTAAACTTAAAGAAGAAACTAAAAGAATTGAAGATAAATATGAGAACGAGATTCATCATTTAGAAAATGAAAATAACTATTTAAGAAAGATTATAAATACATTGAAACAAACATTAGAAAAAGTATTTATTTGGATTTCTAATAAGTTGTCTGTATCTGAAGAAGATGAATTAATACGAAAATTTGAAGCAGATAATGATACTTATATTAATCCAGAAAAGCAAATTGAATATGAAGAAGAATTAGAAAATGAATTTGAAATTTATTAGAACATTTTTATGTAAAGTCTTGAAGTTATCATAATTTTATAGTATAATCTATCTATCATTCGTAGTTGTCGCGAATTAAACAATGACAACCTTTGTTATGGAGGTGCACTATGTATAGTGGAGAAACCCCAAGAGAACGGGATGTAGATTTCGTTCTCCCGATTGCAAAAGGGAAAATCATGTTCTCGGAAGATGAGTGTCTTCAGGAAGGATACTGTGGATTTGATCCCAGTATAATGAAAGAAGAATATCTCAAAGAGCTCGAACTCATCTATCTCACACGAATGGATGAGAGTGTTTCTCAGATTACCGACGCATATCCTATTGTCAAATACTACTCTGAAAACACAGACAGTCTTAACCGCTTTGTAGAAAGCATTACCGTTGCTGTTGTATCGGGAAAGAAACTTGGTTTCGACGAAAGATGTACTCCGAAGGAAGAAATAATAGATGATGATGTTGTTGCATACATTACAAATCCTTTCAATGTATCAACAGAGATTTACTATTATGACCTTTGTAAGTTGCTTTATCAGAGACCAATGTTAACCGTTACAAACGAAGGAGTACTTCTCTTTTACACTTCTACAACATTATTTGCAACACTTGATTGCAGATCTGGTAATATTATGGGTGTAAAAGAACTTGCAGAAGCAGTTGGAAATAAAGATATTACCAAGATTTCTTCTATTGCTGTTGCAAAAGATGGTACGACTGTGATTAAATTCAAAACAACAGCTGGAGAGAAAGATGAACATCAGTTATCTATGTTCTTTGATTTCTTTTCCGAAGGCGGAGTTACAGTTAAGATTGATTGATATTTCCGCAGAACAAGCGACCGCTTGCCCTAGTTGGGTAAGCGGTTTTGCTTGCGTTTTAATAGTTTTCGTGAGTTCTTTATTGTTTAGTCATCATGTTCTCCTTTATTTTTTTCTCTACTCTTATACACATTTGCTTGATTTCTACATTGAGGTGTATCATATTCAGCCCTTACATTTTCTGCTATAAATAGTTTGCCACAATGTTTACAAATTCTTAAAGGTTGATTTTTATCACATATCTTTACTAAAAGAATAGTATCTAATGCAGATGCTAATGAGTTAAATACCCATTGCAATGAAAAGTGTGTATCACCAGCTTTAGCATTAATAGTAATATTTCTTGCTTTAAAAAAGTCTAATCCTTTAAAAGTTCTTTCTATATATGGAGTTTCAAAATCAAAAGTATATGCAGCAATAAATTGATTATAAACTCTATTTGCGATAATTCCTATATCTTCTATTTTTTCAGCATAGTATTTTGAAAAAGGAATACTAAATTCTCTTGCACCACCCCAAAATACTTCTTCATCTGTTGTTTCTTCATTTTTTATAGCATAAATTTCATTTCCTTTAAATTTAAATTTTTCTTTTAAATCAAATGGAAAAAAATATTCTAAATATTCTTTTCTGTCCCATATTTCTTCCATACCTAAATCATTACTACTGTTTAAGAAAATCTTTTCACTTGATAAATAATTAAAGTTCAATGGCATATAAGATATGATTCCTATTAATCCATAATTATTAACAAATTCAATAATCATATCTTTTACTTTATATTTTTCAAATTCAAATGCTTTACCTATATTAATATAGTCCATTATCATTTGATCTGCTACTTCTGATATTTTATATTTAATAGATTTTGCATTCTTTTTTGGAACAATATATTCATCTCCAAATGGAACTTTTTTAGTTGTATACTCGCTATATTTAATCCATTCAGTACTAAATTCTGTAACTAAATTTTTATTCATTTTTACACTCCTAAAAAATTTTTGAAATTTTATAATGTAATACTTGACTTTTTTAAGCTATTACATTATAATGCTAATAGTTAAATTAAAATAACTATTACACGTATTATACAGACTATTTTAAAAATAGTCAAGCTCTTGGGTAAAATTTATGTGTAATAGTATTACTGTATCTAAAATCTGTAGGCAGATTTTTCACCAAAGAAAAGAGGTTTTGATATGGCAGATACACAAGAAATCATCACTAAATTCTATGACTTACATGAAAAGCCAAGTAGTATTGCAAAAGAATTAAATGTTAATCCATCATATGTAACAAAGGTAATTCAAAAAGACGATAGATATATTCCAGAGAAAGAATATAGAGCTAAAATCAGTAAAGAAAATCGCAAAAAATCAAAATGCGAATGGATTAGAAAGAAAAGGCATAATGATAAACAACTTGATGAATATGTAAAATTGCAACATAATCAAGCAAGTAAAGAATTATCATACTCATCTGAAATGTCAGATTTGCAAAATGGAATAGACAAATGTATATATATGATAAAAATTCAAGTGATTTAGTATTAAGGAAAGGATTTAAATATGCTTGTGATGTACCTAAAAGAGTTAGTAATATTATAAATACTGTTCAAAGTAGAGTCATATGTTAATTAAATATATTTTTATTTTAAAGCCAAGATTGTAAAAGGGGCTTTATTTTTTTGCACAAATACAAGCCCTTTTGAATATGAATTAATATAGCAGGAGTATTGTAACTCTTACAAAAGGAGGAACTTGTATGTGTGAAAAAGTTAATTTTAATGTTATTGAAAAGAACAAATACGAAAATATAGATGATATTACAAAATATATAAATAAAAATATTAAGGAAATAAATGACTTAAATTTTTATAACAAACAAAGGTAGGTGCTCTTATGAAAGTATATGATAGTAACAATTTAAGAAATATTGCGATTTTAGGACATAGTGGTTGTGGGAAAACTAATTTAATTGAAGCAATAGCATATACTGCTAATCTTACAAGTAAAATACCACAATTAAGTGATAAAACTAATATGACTTATAGTATGGGACTAGTACCAGTAGAATACAATGGTATCAAATATAATTTATTAGATACTCCTGGCTACTTCGATTTTTGTGGAGATGTAATTTCATCTTTAAGAGCTTGTGCAGCAGCAGTTATAGTAATAGATGCAACAAACCCTATACAAGTAGGAACAGAAAAATCACTAGAATTTACAGAAAATATGCCTAAAATAATGTTTATCAATAAAATAGACAACGAAAAGGCAAGATATAAAGATGCAATAGACATGTTAAGAGAAAAATACGATAAAAAAATA
>ERZ825384.2523-NODE-2523-length-18302-cov-3.384666_pt1 | contig 18302 bp, 10 predicted proteins | sample MGYA00519931_ERZ825384 | MGnify/ENA primary metagenome ERZ825384 (study PRJEB31778, sample SAMEA3449200) | human gut metagenome | biome: human gut; feature: human-associated habitat; material: faeces | place: United Kingdom | collected 2010/2012 ...
CTTCAGGCAACCCCAGCCAGACAGCCACAGGCGCTAACGCGCCGCACAGCGCATGCATCAGGCCGCTTGCCTCCAGCATACGCAGGGCAACGAAAATCGCCGCCAGCCCAGGCAGAATGCGCATCGCCGTCTCCATGCCCTCCCGAGCCCCGGCGGTAAAGGCTGTATACACCTCAACACGGCGAATCAGCGCAATCACCATGGCAATCGCCAGCAGCCAGGCCGTCATGGACGGCGCTTCCTTTCGCACAGCCAGCACACTGCCATGCCCACCGCCGTGGCCGACGTGCTGGCAACAAGCGTAGGCAGGACGATGGTTTCCGGCGCGGCGCTGCCCGCCGCATAGCGCAGCGCAATCACCGAGGATGGGTACAGCTGCACGGAGGTTGCATTGATCACCAGCAGCATGCACAGCGGTGCGCTGGCGGCAATCTGCCCCGCGGGCTGCAATAGCCTTGCTGCGCGCAGCCCCATGGGCGTGGCCGCATTGCCCATGCCCAGCATATTGGCCGACAGGTTCAGCGCCGCCGCGCCCAGGGCGTCCTCGCCAGCCTGGCTCCCAAACACCCAGCGCAGCGGCCTTTTCAAGCAGCGCACCAGCGCACACACGGCCCCAGCCTCCTCCAGCAGCTTCATCACCCCGCCGAAGAGCATAAAACCGCCCAGCAGCCCCAGCACGGTTTGCAGCGCATCCCCGCCCGCCTGTACGGCTGCGCGCGCAACGGCATCCAGATTACCCCCAATCGCCGCGTAGCCAAACGCCGCCGCGATCATAATGCAAAACACCGCGTTCATGCTTTTCACCGCCATAAATGAACAGATTTTGAACGTGCTGTAAAACTTTCTATAAACTGTCAATTTGCATTGACAGAAGGCTGAATCTGCCTGTAAAATAAAATCGCGCCGTGAAGAAACGCCGCATCTTCTTCAAAGCCGCATTTTCTTCAAAGGAGGAAAGCCGCCATGAAATCTACCGGTATTGTACGCAAATTGGACGAGCTGGGCCGCGTTGTGCTGCCCATTGAGCTGCGCCGCACCATGGATCTGAACATCCATGACACGGTGGAGATTTTCGTTGAGGACGATAAAATCATCCTGAAAAAGTATCACCCCGCCTGCATCTTCTGCGGGGACGCGCGCGACGTAACCACCTTCAAGGGCAAGCTGGTGTGCGTCAACTGTCTGCGTGAGCTGCAGGGTCGTTGACCGTTCAATTTGTATTATGACGTGCCGCAGAGCAATATGCAAAGGGGCTGTCTCATGGTAAGTGAGACAGCCCCCGCTTTTTTGTTTTGGATTACTTGTGCATCACGATGGCCTTGCCTGTGCGGATGGCTTCGCACAGCTCCGCATAGCTTTCGGCCTTCTTTTCCAGGGCAATATACCCGCGCGCAGTCTCGTCCACATGGTGCGCGTCCGAGCCGCCCGTCATGGGCATATTGTGCTTTTGGGCATAGGCCAGGGCCATATCGTTTTCCTCCTGGCTGGAATTGCCGCCATTGAACACCTCGATAGCGTCGGCAATGCCCTCGCGCTCCACATAAGGCTTTTTGATATACCAAGCGCGGCGATAGGGATGCGCACGCACCAGAATGCCGCCCGCAGCATGTACCGCATCGCGGTACTTTTCAATGTCGTAGCGCTCAAGCCACGGATGATCGTACAGGAACTGCGGGCTCAGGCCCAGCGTCAGGTAATCCTCGGCGTTGTCCTGATAAGTCAGCTCCCATCCGCAGTAAACCGTCAAGCCCAGCTTTTCGCCTGCTTCCAGCGCGGCGTAATAGCCAGCCAGCTGCTTTTCCACGCGTCGGTTCCAATCGGTCTCGGGCTCGGCATGGGACTGCACGTTCATCAAATGATCAGTTACCACCACGCCCGTAAAGCCCTTTTGCTTATAGGCGGCCACCATGTCCGCCGCCGGGCTTCTGCCGCAGCGGCTGGTATCGCTGGTGTGCATATGCAGCTCATAATAGTACATATTACTTGCCCGCCACCGTCATTTCGCCCACATCCACAGAGGGGCTGCCGTAGCTGGAGCCGAAGAATTCCAGATCATTGCCGACCTCGCGGATGCTCTTGAGCATGGTATAGAAGTTGCCCGCCACGGTAATCTGCTCCACCGCGCGGCCCTTGCGGCCGTTCTCGATGGTGTAGCCCTTGGACAGCAGGGAGAAATCGCCGCTGACTGGGTTGGCGCCCGCGTGCATGCCGCTCATTTCAGTGATAACCAGACCCTCGCCGATGGAGGCCATCATTTCCTCCAGCGTGCGCTTGCCAGGCTTAAAGTAGAAGTTGCTGGGCTCCACGGTAATGGGCGAAGCATAGCCATACTTGCTGGCGTTGCCGGTGCTGCGCACGCCTGCCTTGCGCGCGGTCTTGAGGTTGTGCAGCAGGGTGGTCAGGCGGCCGTTTTCAATCACAGCCTTCACCTGCGTGGCCACACCCTCCGCGTCAAAGGGAGAGGAAGCCTCGCCGCCCTTCAGGTGCGGATCATCCATCAGGGTGACGCACTCGGCTGCAATCGTCTCGCCCTCGCGGCCAGCCAGCAGAGACATGCCCTGCTGCGCCTGATCGGCGGAGAAGATATCGCTGAAGGTAGCCAGCAAATCAGGCATGCAATGCTTATCAATAATCAGCCGATAGGTGCCGCTGGGCACAGGGGCGGCATTCAGATTGAACAGCGCCTCTTCCACCGCTTCATCAGCCATTTTCTTGGGCGAAATTTTGCTGAAATCACGGTCGCACGCCAGACCCATGCCGGTGGACACGCGCTCGCCGTCGCGGGCAATGACGGAAATATACGCCACAGCCATATTGTCGCGGCTGCTCAGATCCAGACCATAGCTGTTTACGATATGCACAGCGGAGGAGCTGGTCGAAATCATGTTGCGCTGTACCTGCTTAATGCGCGGATCGCCGCTGTTCATGGCGCACTTTTCGGTTTCCAGGAGAAGCTTAAGCTTTTGCTCCTCGGTCACTTCGTCCAGAGAGGGCGCGTAGTTATCCACCTGGGGATAGCTTTCATCGCCATGGTAGATTTCCTGCACCGCGTCATCCTCCACCAGCTCGGCGCTTTCGATGACGGCGCGAATCAGCATGGCGATCGCATCGTCATCGTAGGCTTCAGTGGAGGCGTAGCCCATCTTGCCATGATACAGACCACGCAGAGAAAGGCCGCTGCGGCTGCTGACGGCATAGTCCGTAATCTCTCCCGTGGTGCTCATCGCGCGGAAGCTGTCATGATCCGACGTATATACTTCGGCCGCCTCTATGCCGCCTTCCAGCGCGGCCTTGAGCAGCTTTTCAATAAATACATTCTTTTCCATTTGCATTTCCTCCTTAGCGGCCGCCCACGGTGATGGAGCTGACGCGGATCATGGGCTGACCGACATTGGTGGGCACACTGCCGCTGAGCGAGCCGCACATACCCTGGGCCATCTGCATATCCTTGCCCACGCGGTCGATCTTGGTCAGGATCTCGCTGCCGCGGCCAATCAGGGACGCGCCACGCACGGGATGGACGATCTTGCCGCCCTTGACCAGATAGCCCTCGCTGACGGCGAAATTGAACTCGCCCGTGGCGGGATTGACCGAGCCGCCGCCCATGGATTTGGCGTACAGGCCGTCGCCCATGGTTGCGATGATTTCATCGTTATCGTCATTGCCAGCAGCAATGTAGGTATTGCGCATGCGGGAAGTGGGCGCGAAGGAATAATCCTGACGGCGCGCGCTGCCGGTGGGCTGCATTTGCATGCGGCGGCCGTTCAGGCGGTCAATCATATAGTTCTTGAGCACGCCATTTTCAATCAGCACCAGTCTGGTGGTGGGCGTGCCTTCGTCGTCAATGTTCTCGCTGCCCCATTCGTTGGGCATGGTGCCATCGTCAATGGCCGTTACACAGTCCGCCGCGATCTTCTGGCCAAGTTTGCCCGCAAATTCGCTGGCGCCGACGGCCACGCTGGTGGCCTCCAGGCTGTGGCCGCAGGCTTCATGGAAGATGACGCCGCCAAAGCCGTTATCGATGACCACGGGCATGATACCCGCCGGGCAGACGGGCGCGTGCAGCATGGTGATGGCCTGCTTGGCCGCCTTGTGCGCCACCGCCTCGGGATCAATGCGGCTGTCGAAGATTTCAAAGCCCTGCAGCGCGCCGGGATTGGAGGTGCCGGTCTGGTTCTCCGTACCGTTGCTGGCGATGGCGGAAATGGACATGCGGGTGTAGACGCGGGTATCGCTGGTATACAGGCCGTCGCTATTGGCAATCCACACGCGCTGCTCGCTGTCGGTATAACGGATCATGCCCTGCACAACCTCATCATACTGGGACAAAACGCCCTGCGCCGCGCGCATTTTTTCAATTTTGCGCGCCGTTTTCACCTGCGAAGGCAGGATGGCGATGGGATGGCAGTTGACATATTCCGTCGCGCGCAGCGGCTGTGCGGTCACACGGCTGTCGGCATGCAGCGCGCTGGCGGCGCGGCGGGCGCAAGCCAGCAGGCCCTCGCGGGTGGTGTCATTGGTGTACACATACACCCCGCGCAGGCCCAGATACACGCGAACGCCCGCGCCGTGCAGGCGGCCGCTGTTGATGCTTTCCACCTTGCCAGAGCGCATCATCACGCCGTTATTCAGTCTATCCTCATAGAAAATCTCGGCAAAATCGCCGCCGGTAGACAACGCGCAGTCGATAACCTCCTGCGCAATTTTTTGATCCAGCATGTTTACCTCCTGTTATTCCTTTGATGTTATAAAAACCGGCTGAGCGGCATCAGCGCCCACGGGCATGCACTTCATGCCCAGGCGCTGCGCCTCCCGGAGGGTTTCTTCATTGGCGGATACGCACAGGCACTCGCCGCAATCCATATGCAATCGCTTGGCCGCGGCTGATAGCTCACCCGTAGCCGCATCAAACAAATTGCGCAGCTTCAGCCTGCGCAGCAGCGATTCTGCATCAGACACCGCGCTAACAGCCGCAACGGGCAGCCCCTTCTCCTGATACGCCTGTATGGAAGCAATGCCCTCGGGCAGCAGCAACTCATCCTGGTGCTGTTCAATCTCCTCTTCCAGCAGATCTCCCTGCCGGGCAAGCAACGCCAGCTTTTCGGCCGGCTGATATAAGCGATGCGAGCGGGTCAGCATGATTTCAAGCGCCTGAGGCGCACGCGCGTGCGCCATCCTGTGCAGCAAGTTTTCATCGCATTGTATTCCCTGTTCTCTTGCCGTTTGACTCCAAGCCCGGATGCGGCACTCGCGTGTGGTCAGCAGCGTGCCTTCCAGATCGAAGATCACAGCCTTGGTCACCCGATCATACCATCCTTTCCAAATTGATACCAATATTATAACATATGTTCTCCATCGATTCAACCGCTAAAGCCGCTTGACAGGCAGGAGGCAAAAACGTAAAATGCAGATGAATTCCTGCAAGGAGGCAAATGCATGAAGGTATACAACAAACTGGTGCGCGACCGCATTCCCGATATCATCCGCGCGGACGGTCATATTCCCCAGTATGAAACATTGGATACGGCGCGTTATCTGGATGCGTTGGAACAAAAGCTGCTGGAAGAGGCCGCCGAATACCGCCAAACGCCCTGTATGGAGGAAATGGCCGACCTGATGGAAGTGATTGAAGCCATCTGCAAGGCACGCAGCTTTGATCCTGCCGCCCTGCAAGCCGTCAAGCAGGAAAAGGCCGCCAAGCGCGGCGCGTTTGAAAAACGTATTTTTCTGCACGCCGTGGCAGAGCCGGATGAGCTTTTAGACCGTTAATGCATGCACCCGCTGCGCTTGGGAGACACTACCTTGCGATAGGCACACTATCAAAGCATTGCAAGGAGGCAACGGCATGTATACCATGATTCCCTTTCACGGCAGAATGCGCCGCGCTGGCGATTCCGCGCTGGACGATCGCTTTTTCCGCTCCCTGTTTGACATGAGCGACTGGATGGGCAGTGCGGGCTTCCGCGTGGATATCCGCGAAAACGACGCAAGCTATCTTTTGGAAGCCGAGCTGCCCGGCGTGGATGAAAAAGATATCGACCTGACGGTAGAAGATCACGAAATGTCCATCAGCGCCAATCTGAACGCCGAGCGCCAGGATGACCGCAACTGCTACAGTGAACGCCGCTGCGGCCACGTCAGCCGCACATTCAGTCTGGAAGGCATCGATGAAAGCCACATCATCGCCAGCCACAAAAACGGCATTCTCTACGTCACCCTGCCCAAGCTCAAGCCCCAGGAAAAGACAAACGCCCGCCGTATCCGCATCAACGCCAACTGCGGACAGTGCGAGCATCACGACGATATTCAGTAATTATCCGGAAACACAAAAGCGCCGCAGATCGTTCGATCTGCGGCGTTTTCATTTAGCCCTTAGGGCTGCACGTCATCGCGATACGCATCCTCAATGGCTTCCGCCCAGCTGACGCGTTCGCTCACCTTGAAGCTCTTAAGCCGCTTGGTGTAGTAATCATTGTAGTTATTGGAATAAACCGGGATGGCCGGCAGGATCTCAGCGTAGCGCTCCTGGAAAGCAATCCACTTGCGGCAGTAGCCCAGCAGATCTCCGGGAACAGTGCTGCTCATATCCTTGGCCAGCTGATACAGCTCTTCATCCGCGATGGCGGTGCGATTGCTTACGCCCTGCGCCGCATCATCCGGAGAGAAGGTGGCCGACGGATCGAAGCATACGCTAAAATTCGTCGCCAGGTAGATCATGTCACAGTCGCGCGCTTCCTGACGATAATAGAGCTTGAGCAGCTCAGCCATGGGCTTAGCCTGCAGCGTCAGCTCAATGCCAACCTGCGCCAGATTCTCAACCATATGAGCCTGCAGCGCATCGGCAATGGTATTGCCTTCGGGATAGACCAGCGAAAGCTTCAGCTTCACGGTCTGATCGCCCACCAGCTTTTCCCGGATGCCATCGGCGTTCAGCGCCCAGCCATCCTGATCCAGCAGCGCCTTGGCAGCATCCAGATTCAGCGCATAGGTGGCCACATTGGCCAGGCTCAGGCTGTTCCAATCGGCCATAGTGGCGTTATAAGCGGCCTTTTCCTCATCACTGGCGGCATTGCTTACGCGCGCCACAGGAGCGGCCATCTTACCGCTGACCAGCTGATAGACCCACTGGCCTACGCCATAGTAACCATCCACACGCTGACCATTCGCACCAACATAGCTGCTGACGATCGCGTCACGATCGGTGCAGTAGGCAATCGCCTGGCGCACCGCCTGGCTGCTGACCGCGCTGCTTTCACAGCAGAAGCTGATCATGCTCAGACCCGTGCGAGGATAAGAAACCTTGGCATATGCGTAGGGCAGCTTGTTGCCCTGTTCCACCGCGGAAGCGGAGGTCACCTTGGTCAGCAGATCCACCGTGCCGTTTTTCAGCTCGTCGATCATGGTATCGTTGCTGACAGTCTTGAACACAATGCGCTTAATGGGCACCGTGTCGCGTTCCGCCAGCTTGTAATTGCGGTTCAGTTCAAACTCAGCCTGCGCGCCGTCATAGGACACCAGCGTATACATACACAGAAGGATGGGTAACGTAGCCCGTCTGCGCATCCAGCATGGTGCCGCGCAGCACATCCGCCGTGAAGGCGCCGTCGATATACGCGCCTTCGCCGTCATCCTTCACCTGGCAGCCGGGAGCGATCACGCTGATGGGATAGGGCGCGTAATCCAGCAGACCCAGCTCATAGAAGAAGGGACGATACTCCGCGCTGACCGTGATGGCCAGGTGGGAATCGTTAAGCACGCGCACGCCCTTGAGAGCCTTCGCGCCGTCCTTGTAATCCGCCGCGCCCAGCAGGCACGCGCCGCCATCGGCCGCGCCGCCGATTTCCGCCATCTGAGCGGAAGCGTTCAGCAGGATAGAGAATGCATAGTCGCGCGCCGTAATCGGCGTGCCATCGGAGTAACGCAGATCCTCGCACAGGGTCAGCGTATAGGTGCGATTGCCCTGGCTATCCTCGGTTTTCACCAGGCTGGTAACCACACGGTCATTGAGCACGTAGCTGCCCTCATCGCCGTTCCATTTTACCAGATGATAGCCGTGCAGCAGCGTTTGCACATCCAGATCGCTGGTATTGCTGCCAAACGCCGGGGAGAAGAAGTTGCCGCTCAGAGCCGTGGTGGAACCCACCACCAGTTTGTTTTCCCGTCCGGCCGCCATCGCACCTACCGTACAGAACGCCAGCACCAGTGCAAGAAAACATGCCATTATTCTTTTCATGGTTCTTTTCCTTTCTCTGTATCGGACAAATGTTTTCAAGTCTCTGTGAATCTCTCATTCAGGGATCTCCCCCGGCACGCATTGCTGCGTGCCGGAGGGAAATCCGCTTATTCGAAGCATTCGCCAGCGTTCAGATACGACTTGAAGCCAAGGCTCGTATCTTCATCGGGAATCACAATTTCGCCATCGCCTACGTAGACAACCGTGAGCTCCAGACCATGAGAAGGTATCCGGCCAGCGATCACATCAATGCTGGGCGTGAAGCCGGGGATGATCGGGGACGGCACGTTGTAGGTGCTGTTGAACCAATACGTCCAGGTGTAATCCTCGTGCGCCATAGTGCCATCCTGGTAGATGTAGTGAATGGTCAGACGGTAGGCAATGCGATGATAGTACACATCGATTACCAGATCATGCGCCGGCATGGTGCCGGAGATGCGAGCCTGACTCATATCGTCCAGGATGATGCCTTCGCGCTCGGGCGATTCAACATCATAGGGCTGCTTGTAGTAGAGCGTCGCAACATAATCCGGGAAGGCCTGTTCCATCTTGGTATCACCCAGCTTATGCTGCCAGTAATGAATCGTCAGCGTGTAGGTCTGCAGGTTGTTCACGATATCGCAGTGGCTGTCGTCGCTCATTTCATAGACGGTTTCGTAGCCGGTGATCGGCTCCTCCTCCACCCAGTAGAAGTACTCGTTGTCCTGCATATCGTGCGCCGGCAGATGATCGAAGCTGTAGCGCCAGCCGCTGTTCTGCGTGACCGTCACAGTCCTGATCAGCTCGGCAGCTCCGCCGCGGCCCAGGCTGCGCATCAGGTTGACCGTAACGCTTTCGGTTCTGGTGTCGTACAGATTGTCCAGATCGTTCCAGATCTTCTGGCCAGCCATGCTCTTGGCCTCATCCACGGGGATGGGCTCCTCGCCGGGCTTGCCATTGGGAGCCGTGACAATGTTCTTCAGCCCCGTATTGCCCAGGTCGTTTTCCGTGATGGTATACTGGGCGTAAAGGATGATAGAATCACCGTGCTGCGTTTCCTTGTCTGCGGGGTTCAGCACCTTGGTAATCGTCGCAACCGTCTTATCCGCGTTGAGCGTGTAGCCATCGCCTTCCGTAAAGACTGCGCCGGGCAGCTTTTCGGCAACGGGGATATCCGTCTGCGTCACATTGCCTTCGTTGGTCACCGTGATCTGGAATTTGGCAGTTTCGCCCAGCTTGAACTTTTCGCCCGAAGCCGGCCGGTTAATCAGCTGCTTTTCGATCTTCAGGGTATAATCGGCGTCCTCGATGTCATTGGTGCCCTTCCTTGCGTCGATCGTCTTGTCGCCCACCGTGATGGTCGCCACGTTCTCGTACTTGTAGCCGCTGTCGATCACGATATTCTTGATATCGTCTTCGGTCACAACGTGGTAGGCGTTGATGATTACCGTAGTGGGCTCCTGACCATCAACGCTGGCAGGCATGTTTTCGATCTTCGCATGATGCTCATCCACCACCGTGTAGCCATCGCCAGGTACGATCACCGCAGTGGGATCGGATACATGAACGTTCTTCAGATCGCTGTTGGTAATGTTGCGCACCGTGATCGTGAAGTAGATCCGATCGCCCAGAGCATACTTGGTGCCAGGCTCGTGACCGTCAATCTCCTTATCAGGCTTCGTGGGATGCTCCCCAGGCTGGTTGGACTTGATGGTCAGCCAACCCTTAGCATACTCAAATCTGTAGTTTTGAGTTACATCAATGCCATCATTCAGCACGGTAGGAATCTTTTCATCCTTATGCAGGCCATCCCATTCAAAGTTACCTTCGTATTTGCCCACATATGTACCTTCAGCAACGTGGATAACAGTACCAATCTCGATATAGTCATCAGGGATCAGGCCAGTTACCAGAATCTTAATCTTGTCAGGTTCTTCCTCGCTCGGAGCGTAATCAGGATCAGTCGTAATATCAGTCGTCCTTACAACCTGCTTCTGACCATTATACACCCGCTCGGAGTCAGGACCAACAATCTTAATTAGCGCTTCAGCCTTTTTGATCTCCAATTCGCCGGGAATAACCACGATAGCATAGTTCGCAGTTACGTCTTCTCCGCTATCTTCTTTGGTAATCGTTACCACAGCTTTGCCGTTTTCATCCCGTTCGCTATCAGCCGTATACGTGCCGACGTACTTTCTGCTTTCCGTCTTCGTCGTGCCGTCATCGTATACCACGTTCAGGCTTTCGGTATGGCCAGGCAGAAGCCCACTGTTTTCGGCTGCGGTTTCAATGGCGTATTCCTTACCATGCTCATCCGCCACCGTATGCTCCGCAGCGTCGTAGGTGAACGTCTTGCTGTTTACCGTGATCTTCACCGGGCGCTGGGTAATCGTCAGCGTGCCCGCTTCCTGGATGATGCTCGCGTACTGAGACTCGTTCTCCACGGTCAGCGTCACGATTTCGTTGTTGCCTGCCGCGGTGTCGGATACGTTCTTCACCTGCTTCGTGATGACCGCCGTCACCTTGTCTCCCGTGCTCAGCTTCGCGCTGTCGCCGGCGTTTACGGTGTAGCTCTCTTCGCCATACGTCACGGTATAGCCGCCGTCGCTGTGCTCCGCGTCATCATACGTCCAGCTGTTGCTGTTCGCCACAACCTTCAGCGCCTTCTGGGACTGGATGATCTCCAGCGTGCCGCGCACGTACTTGATCTCATAGTGGCTGGTCACGTCCTTGCCGTCCGCGTCCTCGATCTTCGCAGCATCCGGTACCAGCTCGTTTTCGTACCTGCCGACGTTGGTCTGGCTGCCGCTGATGGTTACGTTAGTGATCTTGTGGCCGGTCGCAAGGCCGGTCGCGTCGTAGCCGTTCTCGCCGTGCGCATCGCCGTCATACTCGATACCAAGGTTGTCCTTGGCGGTGATGATCAGGCGGATGTTGGTCGGGGTGTCGATGTTGGCATCGTCCTTGGGATCGTCCGGCTTCGGATTCGGGTTTTCCGGACCCTGCTCGGGCGTGGTACCCTTTACCGTCGCCGCGTTGTGTACGCTGCCGTACTTGCCGCTGCCCAGGTCGCTCTCCTGCACCGTGTAGGTGTAGGTAATGACCACGTCATCCGCGCCGGGAGCCATGTCGGGCAGCTCGATTTCGCCCGTCGCGTTCAGCGTGTAGCCGCCCGCGATTTCAACGATCTTCGCGTTTACGTTCTCCGCGGTGAGCAGCGTGTCGGTAACCCTGATGTCCTTGACCGTCACGTTGTTGTCCGCGCCGACCTTCACCGTCAGCGTGTAGGTGATCTTCTCGCCCAGCGCGTAGGACGTGCCGTTCTCCGGATCGCCCTCCACAGCCTTGACGATTTCCAGCGTCGCCTTCGGCTCGTCGGTCGGGTCTTCGGTACCCGGCTTGTCAGGGTCGGGATTCTTATCGTCCGGACCCTTGCCCGTCACGGTCGCCACATTCTTGACGGAGCCCGCCAGGATGTCCGCTTCCGTTACCACGTACTCGACGTTCACAATGACCGTCTGACCGGGCTTCAGCTCGGCGATCGTCGCGACGCTACCGGAAACGGTGTAGTCTCTGCTCGCCTTGATGACCGCGCCCGTCAGCTTCTCCGTCACTTCGACGTCGGTAAGCGTCAGGTTGCCGTCGTTGGTCACCTTGATCTCGTAGGTGATCGTCTCGCCCAGCGCGTAGCCCTTCTCATTCTTGGGCGTGCTGGTCGTCGTCTTGGTGGACGTGAAGCTCGCGCTCGCGGCGTCCGTGTTGTCGGTTACCTCAGCCTCGCCCTTCGGCTTGGCCTTGCCGGTCTTCTCGGTTTTACCTTCATAATAGGTGTACTCGATTTCGTCGGCTTCCGCGGTAACCTTGTTGTTGATGCTTTCCTTCAGCAGGTCGGCTTCCGTCACGATATATTCCGCAGTGAAGGAGTACTCTCCGTTCACAGGCAACGTTTCGCAGGGCTTAATATCCCCCGTCACGCTCGCGTCGCCGTTCTGCAGGAGGTCGGTGAAGTTCACATTGGTATACGGCACGTTGCCTGCGTTCTTCACCGTGATGGTGTAGGTGATCTTCGTGCCGAGCTTGAGCTTCGCGCCCGTAGCCTTGCCCTCCCAGTCGGAGGTCTTGGTCACGTTCAGCGTCACGTTCGGCGGGGTCAGCTTCGTCGTGTCGTCGCCGACTGTCGTCTCGCCGTCCTTCCACTTCACGTTCGCTTCGTTGCCCACCTTGCCCGCGAGGATGTCCTCGGAGGTCACGGTGTGCAGCGCCTTGATCCTGATCTCGCTCTTCGCGGCGATGATCGCGATCGTCGCCGTGTGTTTGTCCGCGCTCACGGTGTAGCCGTCGCCCGCCTGAATTTCGGCGTTCGCGTCGGTCACGATGACGTTCTCTACATCGTAGATGCTCACGTTCTTCACCGTGATGGTGAACTCGATCTTGTCGCCAAGGTTGTAGTTGCTCTCGATGTTCTCGTCCTCGGCCTTCTTGTCCGGGATGATCTTGTCGCCGGTAATCGTCAGCGTGGCGGGCACAAGCGTCAGAGCGTAGTTGTCCGTCACGTCGTTATCGTCCTTGTCGCGGATGACGATGCGCTCAGCGCCCTCCTTCACGGCCGGCTTCAGCTCGTTCTCGTATACGCCCACGCTGGTCTGGCTGCCGGTGATGTCCAACGTGGTTTCGTCCACATAGTGGCCGTCCACCAGACGCGCGGTGGTATAGCTCGTGCCGAGTTCGATTTCGTCCTTGGCGTTCAGCTTCGCGCCGTGCGCGCTGCCGTCGTATCCCACGGTGTTCGGCTCAGCGATGATCTTGACCTTCTTATCCTCGTCCTCGCTGTCGCCGCGCTTGGTGATCTTCAGGCCGCCATTCACGCGCGTGATGGTCTTGTACTGGTCGTTCACCGTGTCGCCGGCCCTGTTGGCGATGGTCACGTTGGTGACGACGTTGTTGTCGTCCGCGCTGTCCGCAACGTTCGTTACGATGCCTTCCACCGTCGCCTTCACAACGTCGCCGGTCGTCAGCGTCGCGGTTTCGCCCGCTGCCACTTTGTACGTCTGGCCGTCGTATTCCACGGTGTATCCGCCGTCGGAATGCGGCTGGCCGTCATACTCCCAGGTGTGGCTGTTCGCGGTGACGGTGATGGCCTTCTCGTTCTGAGTGACCGTCAGCGTGCCCTCGGTCTTGGCGACTTCATAGTTGCGAGCCTTCGTGCCTTCGTTCAGCGTATAGGTGAACGCGTTCACACTGCTGCCAACCACCGTCTGGCTGCCCGTAAACGTATACGTCGCACCTTCGCCCGACGCAAAGCCGTCTTCCGTCGCAAGCGCAGTTTTTCCATTCACAAGCGGCGTTCCATCGTACATCTTGCTCAGGTCTGCCGATTTCAGCGTTACCTTGCGCGGGTTGATGGTCAGCTTGCCGTCGATGGAATTTCCGAAGGTGTAGTTCCCGGTCACGTCCACGTCGCCGCGCTTGACCGCGTAGCTCTTAACGACGTTCTTGCCTTCGTCGCCCACATTCGTGGCGCTGCCCTCGACGACCGCCGTCAGCACATCGCCGTCCGCCAGCACGCCCTTGGTGTAGTCGAAACCGTTATCCGTCAGCGGGGTTCCGTCATAGGTCTTTTCGTTGCTGTTCGCGGTGATGGTGATCGTGTTTTCCGTGATCGGGTTGATCTTCAGAACGTCGTCCACGACTTTGAACGTGACGTTCGTGAAGTTCTTATTCGTGTTCTCGAAGTCGCCCGCGGCGATGCCCACGGGGTATTCGCCCGCGTTCGTGCCCTTCGCAGTCCACGCGGCGGTTTCGGTCGCCTTGACGCTCTTGGTCACGTCGTACAGCGCATTGTCAGCCGTCATGGACTTGTAGCCCTTGACGCTGTGCTCATTGCCGTCGTACGTCACGATGGCGCCGTTCTCGGTGACGGTGACGGTAACCTTGTTGGTCACGGGTGTGATCGTCACATAGCCGTCGATCACTGCCTTGATGGTCACGTCGTAGTTGTCGCTGGTGACGGTGAAGGAGTCCTTGGTCAGACCCATGGTCGTCGTGCCAACGTCCGTGCGCCTGGCGATGGCGAGTACATTGGGCTTGAGGTCGATCTTAATCTGACCCGGCTTGCCGGTGAAGCTGTAGTTGTAGCCGTTCGCCTCGTGCTGCGTGCCGTCGTACACAGTCGTTTTATTGACGCACGTGATGGTGACGGTGGCCGAAGCCTTGTTGACGGTCAGCGTGCCGGGTTTATAGGATACATTATAATAGGAAGGAATTGCGCCGCCCTTGTATTTGACAGTATCCTCATCAATCACGTTCGGGGTACTGCCCGCGTTGGTGATGGTGGAGGCCGCCGTCATGGAGAGGGAGAAGTTCTCCTTCGTATCGCCGTTGACCAGACCCTCCATTGTGAAATCGGGCTGGGTCAGCGGCTGGCCGTCGTAGGTCTTCTCGTTGTTGTTCGCGGTGATGGTCAGGGGCACGGTGTAATAGACCGTGATGACATTTTTGGATTCGTCAGCCGCGATCTCGATGGTCTGCTTGGGAGCATAGCTGACCACCTCGGCGGCGGCGGCATAGGCGAGATAGAGCGCATCGCTCTTGTTCGCCGTCAGCTTTTCGCCGATGGTCTTGGCGCCGGTCTGGTCGTCGGCAACCTTGACGGTGGTGCCGTTCAGGTAATGATGGATGGTGTAGCTGGCGGTGTTGAGCTTGAAGTACAGCTTCAGCACCAGAGAGCCGTTGCCGGCGACAACGCCGGAAAGCACGTTGTTCGCGTTGCTCTCATCGAACACGTACTTGCCGCCATCCTGCGGGAGCTTATCGCTGTCTTTAACGGAAACGGTCGTGTCCGTGGTGCCATCATTACGGACAACGCTCTCGTTTGCCTTCTGCGGATACGAGCCGTCCGTGTTCTGATAGTAGAACTCGACGGTGTACTTGGTGTCGGTGTTCGCCGTCCAGATGGCGTAGAGGACGTTCGCGCCGTTGTTGTCTACCTGCACCGAGTCGCCCGCTTTGATGGAGCCTTCGCCCTTGGGATCGGTGTCCCAGCCCTTGAAGGTGTAGCCGACGCGGGAGAAGGTGTCGGCGGGCTTGGTGGTGACGGTCGCGTTGTTGGCGAGGTTTTCAACCTTGTCCGCGCCTGCGCCGCCGTTGGCCTTATAGGTCAGGGTGGTGCCAGCGGGACGCGCGCCCCACTGGGCGGTGAGGGTGATGACGTTCTCTTTGGCGTGATTGCTCTTGATCTGATACTTATCGCGGGGCTGGTAGGTGGCCGCGCCGTCAGACCAGCCGAGGAAGTACTGGCCATCATCAGCAACCAGCTTGCCCGGGGACTTGAGGTCAGCAAAGCTGTCCTCCGCGTAGGACTTGCCATCCACCGGAGCGGTTACGTCGTTCTTGCCGGAAACATATTCTACAGTGAAGGTGCCGTCCTTGGTGTAGTAGGGGTAGAGGGTGATATCCGTTGTGATCTGGGTTTTGGGGTTGAAGGGCTCGCCGGTGCCGTCCTTGCCGGTACGCCAGCCGCGCCAGGTATAGCCTTCGCCAGCCTGCGCCATGATTTCCGCCTGCTTATCGTTCAGCGCGGTTTCAATCGTGTCGCCCTTCGGGACGTTGAGTGTAATCGATGAACCAGTAGTGCCTTCGATGGTCAGATAGATTGTGCCGTTATATACGGGCTTGTTCCACTTGGCATAGACCGTGACGTTCTGCGCGGGCATGGTCTTGCCGGTGAAGGTGTACGCCTGCTCGCCAGCCGTGTCGGCATACCAGCCGCCAAAGACATAATCCTCCATGCCGGCGGGCTTGGTCGTGGGCGTATAGCCTCCCTCGTCCGCAATGCTCTCCTCAAACTTCTTGGAGACGGTGTTTACCTTCTCGCCGCTGCTCACGTATACGATGTTGTAGCTGTTGCGGGTGTAGTAGAATTTGGCGCCGTTATAGTTTCCGCCTATCGAGGTACTTGGAGAGCTATTAAAAGTAAAGCCGGTAATCGGGTACTGATCTTCCACGCTTACAGTATAGCCTGTGCCCGGGCTGGTATCCGTATGATGCAGCTTATAGGTGCGGCCGCTAACCGTTTCGCCGGTCTCTCCCGGCAGCACTTCTACATAGTAGTGAGCGGATTCGGAGCTGCTGCCGGTCTTCGGGCCATAGAATTTAGCGCCGTTCAGCGGCATTGTATCAATGTTTACCTGATAGGTAGAACCACCGTCAGTAGTTGACCAAGTGTTGCTACCGTTATAGGTCGGCCATTTGTCACTGATGTTCGCACCATACTTGGCAGTAATTCTCAGGCTTGTATATTCCTCTGAAGAACTAAACCAGCCACTATTGGAATAGAACTTCACCTCATACACATTGCGCTTGTAGTACACGCTCACGATCGTCGAGCCGTCGCCCGCGATGGTCTGCTGCGCAATGGTCTGCGCGGTGAAGCCGGTATAGCTCTTCGCCGCCGCGCTGGTCTGCGCGCCGGTGGTGCCGGTCTTGGTTTCGGATTCCTTGTAGGAATACTCATTGTCATCGGCGTTTTCCAGCCAGTGGATGACGGTGTAGCGCGTATTGGTATTGGGCGTCCAGACGGCGTGGAGCGTCAGCGCCTGATCGAGCTGATGCCCGAAGGTGAACGCCGCGCCGCCCACGGTTGCAGACCAGTGGCGGAAGGTATAGCCGGGGCGGGTGGGGGCGGCGGGCGCGGTGGTCATTGCGCCGCCCTTTACGAACGCGGGCTCGACATAGGTGCCGCCCTGAGAATCAAAGGTGATCCAGTGACCATCTTTAACTACCGCCTTCAGCTTAACATCCTTGCCCTCAAGTTTGACCTCAGAAATCAGCGGGTCATTTTCATTGCCCGTGTAATTCCAGCCGATAATGGATTGTTCATTGCCGACGGGGTAGGTGACGCCCTCCGTGGAAATCGTGTCGCCGTTCGCGCCCTTCTTCGTGACCATGACTTCGCCATTCTCGTTGGTGAAGAATACGAAGTACACGTCCGCGAAGCGGGCGTTGACGGTGATGGTAGAAGAGGCGCTGCCGACGGACGCGGTGATGGGGAAGGTAAGCTGGTTTCCACTTTCGTCAAACCAGCCGACGAATTCCTTGTTCGCGCTGTCCGCGGTCGGCGTGCCGGGATTGTTGAGCGTTTGGCCGTTCTTCAGAATCTGGCGAGCGAATTCCTCCGTGCCATTCATGAAGACGTACGTCGTCGTCGCAACCGGCGGCTTCACGATGCTTTTCAGCGAAACGCCGGAGCTGGTTTGCGTGCCGCCGGAGACGGGCACGATGGCCGCCAGCGCGTCCATGGGTGCGCAGCTGATGAGCATGATAAGCGTCATCAGCAGGGCAAGACCCCTACGAAGCTTGTTTTCCATAAGAAATTAATCCTCCCCATGAAATTCAGGTAAGCCAGTGCGCCGGGGCAATGGGCCGGGGCGCAAGCAGGCAGAATTACTTGGCGGCTTCAGCAAGCAGCTCATCCGCAACGATAACGCCATTGATCGTTACCGCGACGCGATAATAATCGGTGTAATTGGCTTCCGTCACGGTGACGGCATAGCTGGCACTGACAGCGCCGGAGATATCGGCCCAGGAGGCGTTATCCGGGCTGGACTGCCACTGGAGGGTGTAAACGGTATCCTCATAGCCATGGAGGACGGCGTAGAGGGTGACGGTATCGCCGAAGGTGACGTACTCGCCATCATAGGAGACATAGACGGATACGGAGCGCTCGGCGCTGAGCTTATCCTGAATGACGCCCAGGAGACGAGCGTTATCGGGCAGGTCATTCTCGGTGATGTTTTCCGGCTGCTCGGGGACGGGGGTGGCGGCAGGCTGCGCGAAGGCAACGCCGCGGACATGATCACGATGGAGATAGCCGGAGAAGCCGTGAGCCTCTACCTTGGCCCAATCGCCCTCGGTGGAGAAGACCTTGATGGCAGCGCCATCAGGAGCAGTGAAGACGACGGGGCTATTGGCATCGGGCGCGGCATGAACTTCCGCATTGCCAACGGCGATGGGGCCGTCATAGGGCTTGGGCGTTTCAGTGGGCTCGACCACGGGCTCCTCGGTGGGCTCGACCACGGGCTCCTCGGTGGGC
>ERZ825384.2531-NODE-2531-length-18236-cov-3.221055_pt1 | contig 18236 bp, 15 predicted proteins | sample MGYA00519931_ERZ825384 | MGnify/ENA primary metagenome ERZ825384 (study PRJEB31778, sample SAMEA3449200) | human gut metagenome | biome: human gut; feature: human-associated habitat; material: faeces | place: United Kingdom | collected 2010/2012 ...
ATACTCGCGGATCGTGCGGTCGGAGGAGAAAATGCCGGACTTGGCCGTGTTGATCACCGCCATACGCAGCCACTTGTCGCGATCCTGATAATCATCGTTCACGCGGCGCTGCGCCATGGAATAGCTGCCAAAGTCCTTGAGGACAAAGTAGCGGTCGTCAAAGAGCATGTCGTGATACAGCGCCTGCAGGGCGGCGGGGTTCTCCGTCATCAGCGTGCCGTCGATCATCTGCGTCAGCGCGCGGCGGATTTCGGCGTTGTTTTCAAAGACCGTCATGGGGTTATAGCCGCCCGCGCTTTCCAGCGCCGCCACGGTATCGGCGCGCATGCCGAAGATATAGATATTCTCCGCGCCCACCTGATCGTAGATTTCCACATTCGCGCCGTCCATGGTGCCGATGGTCACCGCGCCGTTCATCATGAACTTCATGTTGCCGGTGCCGCTGGCCTCCTTGCCGGCGGTGGAAAGCTGCTCGGACAGATCGGTAGCGGGCATGATGGCCTCAGCCGCGGACACATCGTAGTTTTCCACAAAGACAATGCGCAGCATGCGGCTGGCACGGGGATTATGGTTAATCATCTTGCTCAGCGCCAGAATATAGCGGATGATCAGCTTGGCCTTGTAGTAGCCGGGGCTGGCCTTGGCGGCAAAGATGAACACGCGCGGGGTCATGGTGAAGTTGGGATCGTCCATGATGCGGTTATACAGCACATGGATATGCAGGGCATTTAGCATCTGGCGCTTATACTCGTGCAGGCGCTTGCACTGCGAATCGAACATAAAGCTCTCGTCCACCTCCATATCCTGCCGCATGGACAGCATATGGTTGAACTGATGCTTGTTAAACTGCTTCACCTGGTCGAACTTTTCGCGGAATGCCTTATCCTCCGCAAAGGGCAGCAGCTCCTCCAGGCGCTCGGGCTCACGATACCATTTTTCACCGATGGCCTCGTTAATCAGCTCGCGCAGGCGGGTATTGCAGGCCATCAGCCAGCGGCGATGGGTGATACCATTGGTGATATAGGTGAACTTTTCAGGCATCAGGGTATAATAATCATGGAAGGTATCGTTTTTGAGGATCTCGCCGTGCAGGCGGCTGACGCCATTGACCGCGTAGCTCATGGCTACGCACAGATTGGCCATGTGCACCTGATCATACGCCAGGATGGCCATATGGGCAATGCGATCCCAATCGCCGGGGAAAGCATTCCACAGACGCTGGCACAGGCGGCGGTTCATTTCCTCCAGGATCATATAGATGCGGGGCAGCTGCTCGCGCACCATCTGCTGCGGCCAGCGCTCCAGCGCCTCGCTCATGACGGTATGGTTGGTATAGGCAACCGTCTTGCTGACAATGGCCTGCGCCTCATCCCAGCCCAGACCTTCCTGATCCATCAGCAGGCGCATCAGCTCCGGAATGGCCAGGCCCGGATGGGTATCGTTGATCTGGATGGCAATCTTTTCAGGCAGCAGGTTAAAGCGCGTGCCGAAGCGGCGCTTGAAATCCTTGATGGCATACTGCAGCGACGCGCTGGTGAAGAAATAATGCTGGGTCAGGCGCAGTTTTTTGCCCTCGTAATGGTTATCCTCGGGATAGAGCACCTTGCTGATCACCGCGGCCATATCGGATTCGAGCGCCTTTTCGTAATTACCGGCGGAAAATGCGCTAAAGTCCAGATTATTGTGCGGACTGCGCGCGCTCCACATGCGCAGGGTATTGACGGTGTCGCAATCATAGCCGGCGATAGGCATATCGTAGGGCACCGCCAGCACGGTCTGATAATTCTTGGTGACAAAGTTGGTGCGGCCGTGCTCCTGCACGGGCTCTACATAGCCGCCGAAGTGCACCTCCATCGTATCCTCAGGGTCGGGCACCTCCCAGATATTGCCGTTATCCAGCCAGTTATCGGGCACCTCTACCTGCTGGCCATCCACAATGCGCTGGCGGAACAGGCCATATTCATAGCGGATGGTGCAGCCCATGGCAGGCAGCTCAAGCGAGGCCAGGCTGTCCATAAAGCACGCGGCCAAACGCCCCAGGCCGCCGTTGCCCAGGCCCGGTTCCGGCTCCTCGCGGATGACATGGCGCCAGTTGATGCCCAGCTCCATCAGCGCGTCGCGCACATTTTTCATCGTGCACAGATTGACGGCGTTGCAGTGCATGCTGCGCCCGGTCAGGAATTCCACCGACAGGTAATACAGGCGCTTGCCCATATAGGTTTTATCGCGTTCGCGCGCGGCCACCCACTTTTCCATGATCTGATCGCGGATGGTAGAAGCCACGGCGTAATAGATCTGCTGCGGGGTCGCATCCGCAAGGGTACGGCCGTTATAGCGCTGGATCTTGCCGATAATGGATTGCTTAATGGATTCCTTATCAAACGATGCGTGTGCCATGCAATTCCTCCAGGCTGCGCCAGGGCAGCGAAAAATGGCGGACGTCCGCGCGGCAATCAGCCCGCGGCAATGCGTCCGGGAAAGGGCAAGCGTGCGCTTGCTTCTTTTATTATAGCATAGTTTTCCCGCGCCATAAATAGCCATTTCGGTCAATATCATGTCTGAATCAACATAAAATGCGCCATTTCGACGTATTTTTTGATTTGCGATGCAGTCACCGATGCTGCGCTGCGTTTTTGTGTCAATTATGCTTGCGTACTGGTTTGTGCACAGCCATTTACGGTTCTCTACTGTCAGTAGAATGGCTCATTTTCTCTCTACGTGCCATAGAATGCACTTTCTACGTTTCGTAGGGGGCGGCTTTCCTTGCCGGTAGAATCAGAATAACCAGTTATGTGCTATGATGGCTGCATCGTATCAGGAGGTTTTTCAAGATGACTGACAATCAGCTTTTTATTTTCGGCGATTCCATTTCCTGCGGCGTCATGTATGACGAATCCGCCCATCGCTATACCCTTTGCCGCAATACCTACGACCGCGTCCTGCGCACGCAGGGCGTTGCCGTTAAAAGCTATGCCAAGCCCGGCTGTACCGCCGTCGACGCAGTGCGCATGCTGGATAAGGCCGAGCCGCTGCCCAGCGCGCCCTGCGTGATTGAATTTGGCGGCAACGATTCCGACCTAAACTGGGAGGAGGTGGCCGCCCAGCCCGATCTTCCCCACGAGGCCAAGGTCTCTCTGTCTGATTTTCACGATTCGCTGCTGCGGCTGATCGCCTATGCCCGTGACAACGGCATGCGCCCCGTCGTCAGCATTCCCCTGCCCGTAGTGCCTGACCGCTACTTTGAGTGGGTATCGCAGAAGCTGGATCGGGACGCGATTCTGCACTATCTGGGCAGCCCGGAATTTATTTATCGCTGGCAGGAGCGCTACGCCTATGTAGCCCTCAAAACGGCCAACGAAGCCAACTGCCCCATCTTTGATCTGCGCGGACTGTTCCTGGATCAGCGCGATTTCCGCGATATGATGTCGCGGGACGGCATTCATCCCAACGAGGCGGGCTACGCCGTCATCCGTGAGGCCGCGCTCAAGCGCTGGCATTAATCGATAAGCCTTCTTTTCGCCCTGCTTATCCCGTATGCAGGGCTTTTTCTTTGCCCGCCGGTGTTTGAGATTTTTCCTGTTTTATGGTATAGTGGATGCGGCGCCTGCATCAGCGCCGCAGATAGAAAGGAAACCGCCATGTTTGAAGAAATCAGAAAGCTGATTGAACGTTATGATACCATCATCCTGCACCGCCATCTCAAGCCGGACGGCGACGCGCTGGGCAGCCAGATTGGGCTGAAGCACTTAATCCTGGATAATTATCCCAGCAAGCAGGTTTATATGGTGGGCGACGAGGCCGGGCGCTATGCTTTTATGGCCGACTGCGCCATGGATACCGTAACCGACGTGCAGTACGCCGGGGCGCTGGCGATCCTGCTGGATACCTCCGCGCCACACCTTGTCAGCGATACGCGCTACACCCTGGCTGAGGCCACCGCGCGCATCGACCATCATCTTTTCCTGGGAAAAATGTGCGATGTGGAAGTGATCGACAGCAGCTTTGAAAGCTGCTGCGGCCTGATCGCAGCCTTCGCTCAGGAAAGCGGCTACGCGCTCTCCCCCCTCGCCGCGCGTTCGCTGTTTACCGGCATGGTCACCGATTCCGGCCGCTTCCGTTATGACGCGGTATCGGCGCGCACCTTCCAGCTGGCCGGATATCTCATGCAGCAGCCCATCGATACCAACGCGCTGTACGGCAGCCTGTACGCCATGGATTATGAACAGGCTCGCCAGCGCGCCCACTATATGCTGAAAATGCAGCTCACCCCGCATCGCGTGGGCTATATCTACACGGCGCGTGACGAGCTGCAGGGGCAGGATCCCGCCGCCATCTCGCGCGGCATGGTCAATGTGATGGCCGATATCGCGGGCGTGCACATCTGGGTCAATTTTACCGAGTCAGATGCTGGCGTGCTGTGCGAGCTGCGCTCGGACAAGTTTAACATCAACCCCGTGGCGGTCGCCTTCGGCGGCGGCGGGCATCAGAAGGCCAGCGGCGCAACGGTTGCCGACCGTGAAACGGCCATGCGCATGCTGGACGCGCTGGACAAGCTGGCAGCGGAGGATCAGGCATGAACACGCAAGCATTAACACCTATTCTGGATAAAATCAAGGCATATGATCATATCATTTTATTCCGGCATCGCCGTCCGGACGGCGACTGTCTGGGCGCAAGCAAAGGGCTGCAACGTATCCTGCGGCTGTCTTTCCCGGGAAAAGTGATCGATCTTCCCGAGAGCGATACGTCCGATTATCTGGCTTTCCTGGGGCCCGACGATCCCGCACTGCCTGACGAGGCCTATCAGAACGCCCTGGGCATCGTGGTGGATACGGGCGACGCGGAGCGCATCTCCAACCCCAAATACGCCCTGTGCCGCGAGCTGATCAAGATCGACCACCACCCCGACCGCGACGCCTACGCGGACCTTTCCTGGGTGGAGGAGCACAGCGCCTCCTGCTGCGAGATGATCGCAGCGTTCTATACGCATTTTCAGCATGAGCTGCGCATGGATCAGGAGGCCGCCGCGCTATTATATACGGGCATTGTCACCGATTCCGGGCGCTTCCGCTATCCTGAGGTCAACGGCGATACCCTGCGCTATGCCGCAGCGCTGCTGGACGCGGGCGTGGACACGCAGCGGCTGTTTTCCCAGCTTTATCTGCGGGACGCGGCCTCCCTCCGCTTTCAGGCGTATGTGTACGAGCATTTGCAGCTTACTGAAAACGGCGTAGCCTATCTGCACATTGACGCGCAGACGCAGCAGCCTTTGAGGACGCCAGCGCGGCCATCGGCTATCTGGATTCCATCCGCGGTTGCCTGTGCTGGCTGGCCTTTATCGACGCGCCGGATAATACCATCCGCGTGCGGCTGCGCTCACGCTTTGTAGCCATCAATACCCTGGCCGAGCTCCACCACGGCGGCGGCCATACCTTTGCCAGCGGCGCGACTGTGTACAGCAAGGACGAAATTCAATCCCTGATTGCCGAAGCCGACGCGTTGGTGCGCGATTACAAAGCCGAGCATTCGGACTGGCTGTAAGGGCAAAAAGCAACGGGGCCTGCATTCTGCGCATTGCAGATCGCAAGCCCCGTTTTTTACTGCTCCATCTGACGGCCGACGATGCCCGCCGCAGTTTCGGCCACCTTGACCTCGGTATCTCCCATGCGCGCGCCCTGCTCGCGGGACAGCAGCAGCACCGCGCCGATCGCCTCGCCATCGGCAATGATGGGCGATACCACCTGCGCCGTATAGCCGCCGTTATCGTCCTCGTTGGTCACGCTCATCACCTTGCCGCCCATCTGGCGGTTATAGGTCTGCGTCTGGCGGCTGGCGATGGCCTGCTCCAGATCGTGGCTGATGGGTTTATCCCACAGCTCCTTTTTGTTTACGCCGCTGGCCGCCACCACCTGATCCCGATCCACAATGCAGGCAATATGCCCCAATGAACGAAAGATCGACTCGGTGTAATCCTTGGCGAAGGAGGACATTTCCCCAATGGGCGAGTATTTTTTCAAAATCACCTCGCCGTCCCTGTCCGTATAGATTTCCAGCGGGTCGCCTTCCCGAATACGCAGCGTTCTGCGTATTTCCTTGGGAATTACCACACGGCCCAGCTCATCGATTCTGCGTACAATGCCTGTCGCTTTCATCCAAGCCACTCCTTTTTTGCGTTGCTGATGCCCTCGTATTGTTTGCCGAATTCGCCAGATTATGCGAGATTCTCTATCCTTTGGCGTAAAACGCAGGAATAGGCCGTTTTCAGGGTATAAATGGAAAATTCCCGTGCGCATGGAAATGGCGCTTTGTCGGCCGTTCATGCGACGTGCCATTATGCCTTGAAACGAGCGGCTGACAAAGCTATTAAAACCATGCGCCATGTGGATTTCTCCGCTGGATTATCCGCCCCAACTATGCTATACTGAAGCAAAAGGAGGAATGGCTTATGCAGCGCTGCTGGCAGCGAAGCAATCGGGCGAAATCTCGTATATGGAGTTTTTATGGAAATATCAGCATTATTTCCCGGTGCGCACTATGCAATTGGCTATCCACGCCGGTGTGCGGGCCACTTTGAGCAGGCAGCGCAGCCGCCGTTTCAGGATAATACGCAGCTTCCGACAGAGAGAATGGGCGGAATGCGAATGCCGCTCCGCATTGATTTTCTGAAGCCGGAGAAATTTGGTTTTTCAAAAACTGCCATGCAGGCGTACAGCGTGCCATTGATTGTCTGCGGTCACGTGGGTGCGTTCAACGGGCTGATCTGGCATACGGAAATGGCGCACATTTTTCACCAGACAAACGACGGACTTTTCCTTACCAGCAGGTTCTGGCTTGGCAGAACGATGAATCCCATTTTGCGCAAGCTGATGATTAACGACGCCATGGCGTTCGACATGGCGGAACATTGTGCGATTGAATACCGTAACTTGGCAGAAATAGTTCCTACATTAATATGAGGAGTATCAGTAAACTCCCAGATAAGGAAATAAGGCAATGAACAAGAAGCTCAATTACAAGGATCTTGCGAAGGAAGCGCTGATTTTGACCGGAGCGGACGCTATCGTTGCGGCAGCGGTGTACTTTTTCCTGGTGCCCAGCCATACGTCCGTCAGCAGCATTTCGGGTCTTGGCATTGTGCTGTCCAATTTTATACCGCTCCCACTGTCCGCCATTACGATGATCATGAACGTGGTTCTTTTGATCATTGGTTTTATCACCTGCGGCAAGGAATTTGGCGCCAAGACCGTTTACACCAGCGTGATGCTGTCAGTATTTTTAGCGCTTTTTGAAGCACTGTTTCCCAATGCCGGATCCTTGACAGGCAGCCAGGAGCTGGATGTGCTTTGTTATATTCTGGTGGTCAGCATTGGCATCAGCATCCTGTTTAATCGAAACGCATCCTCCGGCGGGCTGGATATTGTGGCCAAGATCATGAATAAATACCTGCACATCGAGCTGGGCAAGGCCATGTCGTTATCCGGCATGTGCGTGGCGCTTTCGGCTGCCCTGGTTTACGATAAAAAGACGGTGGTTTTGAGCGTCCTTGGCACATACTTTAACGGAATCATTCTGGATTATTTCATCTTCGACTATAATAAAAAGCGCCGCGTCTGCATTATCACCGAAAAGGAAGAGGCGCTCCGGCAGTTTATCATCAACGATCTGCACAGCGGCGCTACAATATACGAGGCCATTGGCGCATATAACTTTGAAAAACATAACGAGATCATCACCATCGTGGATAAAAGCGAATATCAGAAGCTGATGAGCTTTATCAACCGCGAGGATCCGAAGGCGTTTATCACCATCTATAATGTATCCAGTATGCAGTATCAGCCCAAAATCCGAGGATAAAGGCGTGGGTTCCACTGCAGCGTAAATGAGCGTAGCTGTTCAAGGAAGAATGTACAAATGCCGATTCGGTTGCAGCTTGCGTGATACTGTTTGCTGTATATTCTGCTGATAAAATGCGCGGTAGGCAACAGCGGGCTTCGCTGCCTGTATTTCTATTCCAAGGCATACATAGAAGAAGCACACCGGCGCGTAATTGTGATCGACCGGCTATGGGTAGGACACAGCAAGATCTGGCGCATCAAGGGCATGGAGGGCGTGCCTTACATCAAGCCCTGGAAGGACGTGCTGATCAAGCGGAGCCTGGCCACGATACTGTACCCGATCCTTGCGCTTGCGCTGGCCGGCGTCGCGGTGCTGATTGGCTGAGCAAGGCTTGGCGCGGGCATGAAAAATGAATTGAACGAAAGAACGAAGATTGGATGACAAAGCAATATGGCGGATAAAATAAAAGAAGCCTATCAATCGTCCAAGAATATATACGATGATGTGCTTACCCAGGGGAATTTTTTCAGCGCCCCAACGATGTTTTTTTCTTGTGCTATTGGCGCAGCACCATGGATTTGTGATACAATACAGAACGTCCGTGCTTAGGTCAACCGGCGCGGGTAAAATAGCATATGTTCTCGCATATCTTCCTGGATAAAACGCTTTTCCACAGCCAGGCAGGCAGCCCGGCGTATTCTGAAAGGAGCGCTACACATGACAAAGTACATCTTCGTAACCGGCGGCGTGGTATCGGGTCTGGGCAAGGGCATCACGGCGGCGTCTCTGGGTCGCCTGCTCAAAAACCGTGGGCTCAAGGTCGCGGCGCAAAAGCTGGATCCCTACATCAACGTAGACCCCGGCACCATGAGCCCCATCCAGCACGGCGAAGTGTATGTAACCGAGGACGGCGCTGAAACAGACCTGGATCTGGGCCATTACGAGCGTTTTATCGATGAAGATTTGAACAAATACTCCAACCTGACCACCGGCAAGGTATTCTCCCGCGTTCTCAGCCGGGAACGCCGCGGCGAATACCTGGGCGGCACGGTGCAGATCATCCCCCACGTTACCGACGAAATCAAGCACTTTATCTATCAGGTAGGCAAAAAGACCAATGCGGACGTGGTCATCACCGAGGTGGGCGGCACCACGGGCGATATCGAAAGCCAGCCCTTTATCGAGGCCATCCGCCAGGTAGGCCGCGAGGTCGGTTCCCACAACGCGCTGTACATCCATGTCACGCTGGTGCCCTACCTGCGCGCCTCGGGCGAGCATAAGTCCAAGCCCACCCAGCACTCCGTGAAGGAATTGCAGGGTATGGGCGTAAACCCCGATATCATCGTGCTTCGCACGGACGAAAAGATCGAAGATCCCTCCATCGTCCGCAAGATCGCCAACTTCTGCAACGTCCGTCCTGACTGCGTAATTGAAAACACTACCCTGCCCATCCTGTATGAAGCCCCGCTGATGCTGGAGGAAGCGCACCTATCCGATATCGTCTGCCGCGAATTACAGATCGAAGCGCCCGCCCCGGATATGACGCAGTGGCGCGAAATGGTGGATCGCATCCGCCATCCCCAGGGCACTGTGCGCATCGCCATGGTGGGCAAGTATATGCAGCTGCACGACGCTTACCTGTCTGTCACCGAGGCGCTGCGCCACGCAGCCTACGCGCTGGGCCGCAGCGTACATATCGACTATGTGGATTCCGAAACCATCAACGAGGGCAACATGGCCGAAATGCTGGGCGAAGCGGACGGCATTCTGGTGCCCGGCGGCTTTGGTGAGCGCGGCATCGAGGGCATGATCGCCGCCGCGCGCTATGCGCGTGAAACCGCCAAGCCTTACCTGGGCATTTGTCTGGGTATGCAGGTGGCGGTGATTGAGTTTGCCCGCCATGTGGTCGGCTGGGCGGATGCGAACTCGCACGAGTTCAATCCCAACGGTACGCATTCGGTGGTAGATTTCATGCCCGATCAGAATGATGAAATCGACAAGGGCGGCACGCTGCGCCTGGGCGCATATCCTTGCATGGTGCAGCCTGGCACCACGCTGGCGCGCTGCTACGGCGCGGAGCAAATCAGCGAACGCCATCGCCATCGCTATGAGTTTAACAATCTCTATCGTGATGAAATCCGCAATGCCGGCCTGACCTTGTGCGGCGTATCCCCTGACGGCCGTCTGGTAGAGGCCGTGGAGCTGAGCGAGCAGCCCTTCTTCGTGGGCGTGCAGTACCATCCAGAGTTTAAGAGCCGCCCCACCCATCCGCATCCGCTGTTTTTGGGTTTGATCAGCGCCAGCATGAAAAAGTAAAAAGAACCGTTTATGTGAACATAAAAGCTGCGCCCCTTCCGGTGTTACAATCCGGAAGGGGCGCAGCGTTATATTCTGATTGCTCAGTCGGCAGAGCAGCGGGACAGCATATCCTTGACGATACCCTGAATTTCCTCGCAGGCATATTCCACCGCCGCATCCTGGCGGAAGGACTTGTCGCGCGCGGAGACCTCCACCGCGCCGCGCGCCAGCGTCTTGGGGCTGACCACCACGCGCACAGGCACGCCCAGCAGATCGGCATCGGAGAACATCACGCCCGCGCTGACCGCGCGATCATCGTAGATCACCTCTACGCCAGCCTTCTGCAGCTTATCGTACAGCGCGTCGGCCGCCTCGCGTACCTCGGGCTTATCCACGCGCATGGCGCACAGATGCACCTGCCAGGGCGCGATGCTAATGGGCCAGATGGGGCCGTAATCGTCATGCCGCACCTCGCACACAGAAGCGCACAGACGGCCCACGCCGATGCCGTAGCAGCCCATGATCACGTCCTCCAAGCCGCCGTTCTTGTTCTGGAACTGCAAACCCATGGCATGGGAATACTTGGTTCCCAGCTGGAAGATATTGCCCACCTCGATGCCGCGGCTGATGTTGATGCTGTGCTTGCCGCACACGGGGCAGATACCGCCCGCAACGGGCTTGGCCACATCACAGAAGGATTCCACCTTCACATCGCGCTCCAGGTTCAGGCCGGTATAGTGATAACCTTCCTCGTTTGCGCCGCACACCAGGTTGTCCGTACCGTCCAGCGATTTATCAAACAGCACGCGCGCGTTGCCCTTAAAGTTAACCGGGCCGATAAAGCCCTTGACGATGCCGCTGTCCTCGGTAATATCGGCAGGGTGAATCTCGCAGCCCACGAAATTGCGCAGCTTGGTCTCGTTCACTTCCAGATCGCCGCGGATGAACACGACGATGTACTTGTCGGTCAGATTTTCCTGATAGACAACGGCCTTGATGGCGTTCTTCAGGTCGGTATGCAGGAAGGCGCACACATCCTCCATGGTCGTCTGATCAGGCGTAGCCACTTTGGTCAGCGGCGCTTCGCCGATCTTTTCGTTAACCACCACGCAGTCGGCCGCTTCCATGTTGGAGCGATAGCCGCACTCGGGGCAGGTGACGATGGTATCCTCGCCGATATCGGTAAGCAGCATGAACTCATGGGAGATATTGCCGCCCATCATGCCGCTGTCGGACTTGACGGCCACCACCTCCGGCACACCACAGCGGGCGAAGATGCGCTCATAGGCATGATAGCAGCGGTCATAATATTTTTCCAGATCGGCCTGCGAGGTGTGGAAGGAGTAAGCGTCCTTCATCGTAAACTCGCGCACGCGGATCAGACCGCCGCGGGCGCGGGGCTCATCACGGAACTTGGTCTGAATCTGATAGATCATGAAGGGGAAGGCGGACTCGGGTTTGGGCGTGCCGCGCACCAGCTGCACGCTGGCTTCCTCATGGGTCATACCCAGCACCATATCGTTGCCGCTACGATCCTTAAAGCGCGCCAGCTCACTGCCAATCTTATCATAGCGGCCGCTTTCGCGCCACAGGTCGGCGGGCATCACCACGGGGAAGAGTACTTCCTGGCCGTCGATGGCATCCATTTCCTCGCGCAGGATGTTTTCAATTTTGCGCACAATGCGCCGCGCGGGCATATTCAGCGAATAGATGCCGTTGGCAACCTGCTTCATATAGCCGCCGCGGATCATAAAAATCTGGCTGATAATCTGGCAATCCGCCGGCGTCTCGCGGAAACGATCGCCCAGCATGTTAGCAAGCTTCATAGCAAAAACCCCTCCCGTTATCCTGAATCCGCTCAATTATAGCACTTGCGCGGGTGCAATGCAATCAAAAAAGCCTGAAAAATACACATATGTCCGCCAAAACGGCAAAAGAAGCGCCTTCCGGCGCTTCAGAATGACAGGCTTGCTTATTTCCCCTCCGCATGGAAGCTGAATGCACGGCTCTCCGTTGTGGATTTTATGCTCAGCAGGCTGCCGCTTCTGTCGTAGTGCAATTCGCTGTTCCAGGTAAGCTGAAAGCTGCCGCCGCGGATATCGACCGCATAGGCATCGCCCTGTCCGGCTACGATGTTTACAACAGGCACCGTTTCCAGCGCAAAGGACACATCCAGCGGCCAATCCACAGGCAAAGCCTCCAGCATAGGATAGCCATCCTCCGTTACGCCATAGCCGCCAACCAGCTTTCCTGCCTTATCCGCCGCCACATAGTATTTGAACGTCACATTCATCGCGGCGGGATAAATCGTAAATGAAGCCGTGCCCTCCTCCGTTTCAAAGAAGCACTTGACCGGCACAATCACCTGTGCCTGCCCATACTGCGGCGTGCAGATGGTCACGGCCGCGGCTTCAAGCGTTGTAACATTGCCGTTTTCATCCAGCCAGATGATTTCGTTCGGTTCCGCGGCCAGCGCGCCCATGTGGATGGACAGCATCAGCAGCAGGGCCAGCATCATTGCAAGCATTCTCTTCATTTTGTTGTCCTCCTAATTGTGCTAAATTCCGTAATTAACAAAACAGTTAATTTTGTTTAAAGTAGACAATCAGCCGCTCCGTTTGCTTATATTCGCAAAATCTTAGCAAGCGAAGCAATTAATTGTTATATACTTATTTGTATGATAATATATTTTCATATTTCTGTCAATACAAATCATCATGGCTTTCGTTCGTATTAAACACTATCTCGTGCATTTTTTGCTTGACGCGGCGGATAAATTGCGGCATACTGTCTTAGGCGCGTGTGCGCCCAAGCAATCAAATGGATACGGAGGATCAAACCATGGGCATGTTGGCTCCCTCGATGATGTGCGCGCAGATTGACAAGCTGGATGAAACCCTGCGCGCCTTTGAAAAGGCTGGAATTGAATATCTGCATATCGACGTAATGGACGGCTGCTTTGTGCCAAACCTGATGCTGGGCACCGATTATGTAAAGCAGCTGCGCAAGCTGACCAGCATTCCGCTGGATATTCACCTGATGATTACCGAGCCGGAAAAGAAAATCAGCTGGTTTGATTTTCAGCCGGGCGAGTTTGTAAGCGTTCACCATGAAAGCACCAAGAACTGGCGGCAGGCCTTGCAAATGGTGCGCGATGCGGGCGCGAAGCCCCTGGCGGCCATCAATCCCCCCACGCCCGTATCGGTGCTGGAGGATGTGATCGATCTGATTGACGGCGTGCTGGTGATGACGGTCAATCCCGGTTTTGCCGGCCAGAAGGCCGTGCCCGAGACGATTGCCAAGATTCACGAAACCCGCGAACTGCTGGCCAAGCATGGCCTTGCGCACCTGCCCATCGAGGTGGACGGCAATTGCAGCTTTGAAATGGCCCCCAAGATGCGCGCACAGAGCGCCGATATCTTTGTATGCGGCTCCTCCAGCGTGTTCACCAAGTCCATGCCCATGGACGAAGCCATTGCCAAGTTCCGGGAGTGCGTTAAATAACGCATCACGTTCATCAAGTCATTAATCCTGTTCTCTTGATTGTGCTGTCGCTGACAGGTGCAATCAACGCCTTCTGCAATCGCTCCTAAACGGCAAATTCCATTTTGCGGTACTTTCTTGGCACAAGAAAGTACCGTTTTTAACGCAAAAAACAGGCTGCCACGCATGCCCTTGAGCATGAGAGACAGCCTGCTTGCTTTTGTTTTAATAACCGCCGTTCATTTCGGTCAGGTTTTCGGGCATCACCAGCGTGCCCTCCTGCTCGCGGCGAATGGCCTCCTCCATGATTGTCTCGGTGGCGGATACGCCGCAGCGCGCCGCGCCCACCGCACGGCAGGACAGCACGGTATCCAGATTACGGATACCGCCGCTGGCCTTGACCCGCACGCGGTCGGATACCGTGCGGCGCATCAGCGCCACGTCGGCAATCTTCGCGCCCGCGGTGCCATAGCCCGTGCTGGTCTTTACAAAGTCCGCGCCCGCGCTTTCGCTCAGCTGGCAGGCCTTCACCTTCTGCTCGTCGCTGAGGTAGCAGGTTTCGATGATGACTTTCAGGATGGCTTCCTGATCATGGCACAGCTCGGCCAGGGCCTTGATTTCGCGCTCCACATAGTCGTAATCGCCGCCCAGCATGCGACCGATGTTGATCACCATATCCAGCTCGCGGCAGCCGTCCTCCAGTGCGCGGGCGGCTTCCATGGCCTTGATTTCCATGGTGTGCGCGCCGTGCGGGAAGCCAATTACCGTGCAGGGCAGCACGCCCGTACCATTCAGCATAGGCACAACGATTTCCATATCCTGCGGACGAGCGCACACGGTGGCGGTGCCATACTTGATGGCTACCTCGCAGCCATGACGGATGTCCTTTTCCGTCAGGAAGGGCTGAAGGGTGCTGTGATCCAGCATCTTGGCGATATCGCGGGAAGTAAGCATAGGTTGCGTCCTCCTTGTTGTTTGTTATACATTTTCAAAGAACGCGCTGCCGTCGGCATGGCGCAGCACGCCCATTTCGTCAAATTCCAGCTTTTCAGGCTTATCGCCCTGCAAATAACGCAGGATCTCATCCATGCGCACAGACTCCTGAAAGCTCATCAGCGCAAACGCCACGCCGTGGCGCTTGGCTCGGCCCGTGCGGCCGATACGGTGCGTGTAGTATTCGTTCTCCTGCGGCAGGTCATAGTTGATCACGGCCTCGACATCAAACACATCGATGCCGCGCGCAGCCACATCCGTGCATACCAGGATGGGGAACTTGCCGTGCTTGAAATCGTTCATCACCTTGGTGCGTTTGCCCTGCGGAATATCGCCGTGGATGCACTGCGCATCATAGCCCTTCTTTTGCAGGAAGCTGCACAGCCGGTCGGTCATAAACTTGGTGTTGGTAAAGATGATAATGCGGTGATACTCGTCCGCGTCCAACAGATACAGCAGGCGGTCTTCCTTGTTCTGGCGATCGGCCTCAATGATATACTGGGCAATCTGCGGCTTGTTTTCGGCCACGGCCTCTACGGTGATTTCCACCGGCTGGTACTGATACTTCCAGCTAATGGTCATTACATCCTGATTGGTAGTGGCAGAGAACATCACCAGCTGACGATCCTGTGGGGTGGCCTCGATGATGGAGGTGACGTCCTTGACAAAGCCCATCTTGAGCATCTCGTCCGCCTCGTCGATCACCATGGTGTGCACGCGGTCCACGCGCGCCAGGCCGCGGTGCATCATATCCAGCATACGGCCGGGCGTAGCCACCACAATCTGCGGCTTGCGCTTGAGCTGCTGCATCTGCTTGGCAATGGGCTGACCGCCGTACAGCGTGGCAATGCGCGCCTCGGGAATATAGCGTGCCAGGGCGGAGAGTTCCTGGGCAATCTGCACAGCCAGCTCACGGGTAGGGGCGATAACCAGCTCCTGAATGTAATCCTCTTTCAGCTGCAAATACTCCAGCATCGGGATGCCGAAGGCGCAGGTTTTGCCTGTGCCCGTAGGGGCGATGGCAATGACGTCGTTGCCCGCCATCATCACGGGAATGGTGCGCGCCTGCACCGGGGTCATGGCGGTGAAGCCCATTTTTGCCACCGCCCGCAGCACCTCGCCGGAGATATCCAGCGAGTCAAAACGTATCGTTTCAGCTTCTGACACGAGATTTCGCCTTTCTTGTTTTAATCGTTATTGTTTGTCAATCAGCCCGCGCAGCTGCGCCAGCTGCACAACACCCTCCACCATACCCTGTGCCAGCCACTGCTGATAAACAGGGGTGGAAAGCAGATAGTCCTCTTCCTGGCTGGTCATATACCCCATCTCCACCAGGAACGAGGGCATCTTGGACCAGTTGTTGCCCACATAACTGTTATTGAGCGTGCAGTCGCCACGCGTTTGCCCCGTGGCAGTCTTAATGGCCGACAGCAGCGTATTGCCCATGGTACGATAGGTATCCATATCCGCCACTTCGCGGGCATAGGAGGAATCGCTGGGACAATACACCTGAATGCCCTTGGCCCACTGATTGCCCGAGTTGCAGTGCAGCCGCAGCACAAAGTCCGCGCCCGCATTGTTGGGAATATCGGCGCGCTCCAGCATACCGACAAAGGTCTTCTGGGTATCGCGGGTCATCACCACCGTGGCGCCCTCGGCCAGCAGCAAATCGCGCAGCAGCACGCCCACTTCCAGCGTCACAATGGATTCCTTGCGGCCCGTTGCCATGCCGCTGGCGCTGCCCACGCGGGTGGTTACGCGCTCGGACATATTGGGCGCGCGCTTGACCGTTTCCACCTGCGTCTGACGCTGATGGCCAGGATCGATGCACACGGTCACGCCCTTGAGCCGCCCCTCGGCCGCCTGCTCGGCAGCGGCAGGCATTTCCAGATAAGTGTCCAGGCTGTCGTCCTCATAGAGCACGCTGCTCTTATTGGCCGAGCTGATGCGCAGGAAAAGATAGGCGTCGTTATAGGTGCAGTTCATAGGCAGCGTGCCCTCAAAATACCAGTTCTCGCCGGGATAGATGGGCAGCTCGTGCTTTTCCTGGCCGCTGCGGCAGCGCAGCCACAGCTGGGTATGGCCGGGCGCGTCAAAGCTGTAATGCACGCCCTCGCCGTCATAGGTCAGCGATAGATTGCGCGCGGTGGCTGCCTTGCGCTCAGCCGCAGGCAGGTTTTCCGCAGGCGTGGGATACGCCACAGCGACCGTAGCGGCTTCATAACGCCCCAGCACCTTGCCGTCCAGCGTGCTGACGGTCAGAATCAGCGGCTCGCGCTCAAAGGAAGCGGGAAGGCTGCATTCGCCGGTAAACGCGCCGTTTTCGCTATACAGAACCAGCTTGCCATAATCGCCGGTGGTTTTGTACTCCACCAGGATAAACCGCTGCGTGGAGTTGGTATAGGTAAAGCGCGCGCTGTGCGGCGATGCTTCGATCTGCATGGCGGCAGAACCCTCCGCCCAGGCAGACAGCGGAAAAGCCATCAGAATTCCCAATATCAGCGCAAGCCAACGCTTTGCCATACGTCATCCTCCAGTAAGCTGTTTATTCAAATTATTATACCGTCGCTTATTTTTCCCTGTCAAGTGCGATTGCGCCTTTTTGCACTCTGAAAAGCAATTTTTAAGGAAGCAAGCCCGCTTACTCAGCTGATTCTGCACACAAACAGCGAAAACAGCGTCAATATCAGCAAAAAGGAGAAATTAAAAGCCGAAAACAGTTTGATATAAAAGCGCCCCTCGCCGCGATAATGCATGCTGAACTCCCGAAAGGTAATCAGGCTGGCCAGGGAGGCAATCAGCGTGCCCGCGCCGCCAATGTTCACGCCCACCAGCAGAGCAGGATAATTCTGCGTAAACTGCGAAAGCAAAATGGCCGAGGGCACATTGCTGATGCACTGGCAGGACAGCACGGCGGTGAGCAGCGTGTTTCTTTGCAGTAAAGATGAAAACGCATTGCGCACAGGCGCAAGCCGCGCCATGTTCCCCGCAAAGGTAAAGAAGCACACAAAGGTCAGCAGCAGGCAGTAATCCACCATCTTTAGCGCCTTGCGATCGGCAATCAGAAGCGATACGATCAATATCGCCAGCACCAGCCAGGCAGGCAGCAGACGGAACACCATCAATATCGTCAGCGCAAACAGTGCAAGATAAAAGGCCGTGCGCGCAGGCGGCAGGCGCATGCCTTGCCCCTGCTGACTGGCCTGAATGCGCAGCGCGCGCTTGGGCAGCAGCAGGCAGCAGAGCGTAATGAGCGCAATGGATACCGCAAAGGGCGGAAACATGATGGATACAAACTCACCGTTTGCAATGTGATAGTGCGCGTACAGATACAGATTCTGCGGGTTGCCAAAGGGTGTAAGCATGCCGCCCAGGTTGGCCGCAATGTTTTGCAGGATAAACACCACCGCCATATCGCGCTTGCTATCCGTTACAGAGAATACAAAGTAGCCCAGCGGCAGAAAGGTGATCAGCGCCATATCATTGGCGATCAGCATAGAGCCAATGAAGGTGATATAACTCAACGCAACGGCAGCCATGCGGGCATTTCCCGCCAAACGAATCACTTTCCGGGCCAGAATGGCAAAAAAGTGAATGTTTTTCAGAGCGCAGACCACGGCAAGCGT
>ERZ825384.2534-NODE-2534-length-18222-cov-5.593714_pt1 | contig 18222 bp, 17 predicted proteins | sample MGYA00519931_ERZ825384 | MGnify/ENA primary metagenome ERZ825384 (study PRJEB31778, sample SAMEA3449200) | human gut metagenome | biome: human gut; feature: human-associated habitat; material: faeces | place: United Kingdom | collected 2010/2012 ...
GCAGGCCCTGGTGCTCCAGCTGGGCGATCCCCTGCCCGAGATCTACCGGCCCGGCCTGCACTTCAAGCTGCCCTTCATCCAGAAAGTCGTCTATTTCGACGCCCGTGTGCTCGACTACGCCGCCAGCTCGCGCGAGGCCTTCACCGTGGACAAGAAGACCATCGTGCTGGACAACTACGCCCGCTGGCGCATCAGCGATCCCCTGCAGTTCTACCGCACCATGCGTACCATCCCCGGTGCGCAGGCCCGCCTGGACGACGTGGTCTATTCGCAGCTGCGGGCCCTGGTGGGCGCCTACACCCTGACCGAGGTGGTCTCCAAGGAGCGCGCCACCATCATGACCCGCGTGACGGAAAAGGTCTCTGACCTCATGAAGCCCTACGGGGTGGAGGTCCTGGACGTGCGCATCAAGCGTACCGACCTGCCTACGGAGAACCAGCGCTCCATTTTTGACCGCATGCGGGCCGAGCGTGAGCGCCAGGCCAAGCAGTACCGTTCCGAAGGCCAGGAAGAGGCCACGCGCATCCGTTCCGATGCCGACCGCCAGAAGGCCCTCATCCTTGCCGAGGCCAACCGTGAGGCCCAGGTGCTTTACGGTCAGGGCGATGCCCAGGCGGCCGCCGTCTATGCCGCGGCCTACGGCAAGTCGCCGGAATTCTATTCCTATCAGCGCTGGCTCGACGCCCTGCGCAAGTCCTTCAAGGAGAACAGCAAGATGGTGCTGGGCAGCCGGGTGCCCTTGCTGGATCTGCAGAAGTAGGTGGACCATGGGCTTTACGGAAATCTACGAACGCATCAAGCTGGCCACCAACTGCCGTACCCAGGTGGAGCTGGCGGAACTGCTCAACATCCGCCAGTCCAGCATCTCGGACGCCAAGCGCCGTGATTCTGTGCCGGGCGACTGGTACATGAAGCTCTTCGAGCGTTTTGGCCTCAACCCCGACTGGCTCAAGTACGGGGTGGGGCCCCTCTATCTGCGTACGGAAAAAGGTTATTGCCCCCAGGAAGCCCCCCAGGCCCTGGCCGAGACCGTGGCCTGCTACGGAGACGACTTTACCCGGTCCACCGTGGTGGACGTTTATGACATGGCCTGTATCTATACGGACGAAGCCCCCAGACCCGCCTTGTCCGTTTCCGGAAGGGTCCCCCTGCCGCAGGCCTTCCTGCGGCCCTCGCTGCAGGTGCTGCGTCTGCGCGGCCAGGCCATGGAGCCCTTGCTGCGCGAAGGTGCCTACATCGGGGTGGACATGGAGGATCTGGCTCCTGTCTCCGGCAGGACCTACGCCCTGTTCGCCCCTCTGGAAGGCGTGGTGGTCCGCCAGGTGTTTCTGGACGGCCCGCAGCAGGGCTATGTCCTGAGGGCCCAGTCCCCGGATTACCCCGAAACGTTCCTGGATGCCGCCCTGTTGCAGCGCCGCATGCTGGGACGTGTGGTCTGGACTTTCCAGGAGGTTTAGCATGAGCATCTCCATCAGGGACGGGCGCGGGGCCCTGCGCCTTGTCCTGTGTGCCCTGTTCTGCCTGTTGCTGGCTGCCTGCGGCGGCAAGGAGCCCGTGGATGACGTGGTGGCCAGCGGCACCGTGATCCTGGAGCCGCCGTCCGCGGATGGCGGCGGCGATGACGGCATCAGGGAGCGTTCCCTCGGGCCTTCCCCCGCGGCTCCGGCTGCGGTGACGCCCGTGGCGTCCCCCGCGCCCAGGACCACCGCACGCCCGTCCGCTCCGGCCGTGGCCCCCGTGTGGCAGGATCTGTCGCGCCGCCTGGCTGCCGACGGCATCTCCGGGCCCAAGGTGGACGCCCTGCTGGCGGGCCTGCCCGCCACGCCCACCCAGTCGCCCATGGGCCGCAAGATCAAGGCCCTCTACAATCGCAAGTTCTTTCCTGCGCCGCCTTCGGACAAGCCGCAGGCGCAGTATTACAAGGGCGTGGTCACGGACGCCAACGCGCGCCTGTGCCGCCAGTTCATCACGGCCAACAGCAAGGCCTTCCGTCAAGCGGAACAGCGCTACGGCGTCCCTTCGTCCATCGCGGCGTCCCTGCTGTTCGTGGAGACCCGCCTCGGCAAGGTGCTGGGCGATACCTCGGAGAACGCCTTCTACACCCTGGCCAGCATGGCCGTGAGCCGGACGCCGGAGAGCATCAGCGACTGGCTGCCGCAGCTGCGCGACCATGAGCGGCACATGGACTGGATCGCCGAGACCATGCCCAAGCGTGCGGACTGGGCCTACAAGGAGACCAAGGCCCTGGTGGAACACATGCTGCGCGACCGCGTGCCGCCGGAACATCTGCCCGGTTCCATCTACGGCGCCGTGGGCCTGTGCCAGTTCATGCCGTCCAATATCGCCACCTATGGTGCGGACGGCGACGGCGACGGCCGTGTGGACCTGTTCACCGTGCCCGATGCCGTGGCCAGCCTTTCCCACTATCTTGCCCGGCACGGCTGGAAGGCCGGGCTTTCCCGCGAGCGCCAGCATGCCCTGCTGATGCGTTACAACCACTCCACGGTCTACGCCAACACCATCATGGCTCTGGCTGACCGTGTCGCCGCTCTGAAGTGAGTCACGGGACGGCAGGTCCGCCTGCCGTCCTTTTTTGACAGGTCGCGTCCCTGGCCACGGATCGTTCCGGCGGCCCTGCCGGAGAGTGCACGCGCCTGCGCCTTCCTTCCTCCTTTCCGGGGCCTTCGGTGCTCCGCAGATCCCTATCCCCTGTTCCTGACATCCTGCTGACGCGCCCCGTGTTGAGTTGTGAACGGTTCCGTCGCGCGGCAGAGCCGTTCCGGCAGGCCCGTGCCTGCTCTCGTGACTGTTCTTCGCGGGCGGGGCCCCTCATCCTTCCTTCGTACAGGGAGCTGACATGACGTTTATCTCGACTTTGCTGAAAGCGGCTGCGGCCCTTTTCATGCTCGTTATCCTGATGTTGCTGGTCCAGCTGGACCTGACGGCCTTCCAGACGGTGGAAGTGCTGGCTCCCGGCTGGGGCTGGCTGGCCTTCGTGTCCCTGCTGGCGCTGGAGGCAGGCGCCGTGCTCTGGCTGGGCCTGGCCTGGTTTGCCCGTGCGCCCCGCCTGGTCTTGCGTGACGATCCCACGGAGGCGGAACGTCAGGCCTTTGCCCGTGAACTGGAACGCCGCCTGAAGAAGAATCCTCATGTCCGTGCCGCAGGCCTCCGCGCCACGGATGAGCATTTTCTGGAAAAGGCCCTCGACGTGCTGGACGCCCGTGCCGGGGAAGAGATCCGCAACAGCGCCAAACGGGTGTTCCTGGGCACGGCCCTGTCCCAGAACGGCCGTCTGGATGCGCTCATCGTGTTCGTCTCGCTGGCGCGCATGGTCTGGCGGGTCTCCGGCATCTACAACCAGCGTCCCACCCCGGCGGAACTGTGGAGCGTCTACAGCACGGTCTCCTCGGCCACGTTCATTTCCTTTTCCATCGAGGCCCTGGACATCCCCCGGACCATCACCGAGAGCATGAACGAGCTGCTGCCCGCGGTCACGCCCGCCATGGCGGCCTCCAGCGTGCCGCTCATGGGGCCCATGATGCAGCAGTGCACGTCCGCCGTCATCGACGGGGCGGCCAACTGCCTGCTGGCCATCCGGGCCGGTGTGGTCACGCGCAGTGCCTTCCGTTTCGCTGCCCTGGGCAGGGAAGAGGCCCGGCAGCAGGCCTGCGTCCGGGAGGCGGGCACCATGCTGGCGGAGATCTCCCGGGAGACCGTGGGGGCCATCGTGGAGGCCTTCCGCAAGCAGCTGGTGAACTTGCCTGCCTCCATGGGGCAGAAGATCTCGGAGACCGTGGGCACCGTGGCCGACAGCGCCCTGGAAAAGACCCGGGGCGCCGCCCAGAGCGTGGCGCGCGGCGGCACGGCCGTGGCCGAGGCCGTGAGTTCCGGTGCCGGTGCCGTCATCGGTGCGGGACAGGCCGTGGCCGGAGCCGTCAGCAGCGGCACCACTGCCGTCCTGGGCGCCGTGCGGGGCATACTGCCCGGCAACCGGCGGCGGGAGGCCACGGCGGACGAGCGTTTCGTCCTGCATCTGGCCCTGGTCTGGTCACAGGGGCGTCCGGGCTGGAAGCGCCGTCGCCAGCTGGCCCGGCTGTGCGATGCGGAAGGTGTGAGCGCCGGGCTGCGCACGCTGGTGGACAGGCATCCCGACCTCGACCTGCTGGAACCGCAGCTGTCGTTCTGGCGGGGCAGAGTGGAGGACGTGCTGTCCTGCCACAGCTCCCTGGAGCTGGAACACGGCGCGGCGGCCGCGGCGTGGCTGGCGGAACTGGATCACCGGCTGGGGCTGGGCGGCAGTTTGCAGAGCGGCCGTGAGGAGCCCGCCTCCGGCTGGAAACGCTTCTGGAAGTGAGCGCACGGGGCGGGATCTTCCGCGCATCGTCCGGCACTCCGGCGGATCTGTGAAAAGATTCCCTGTTTTGTGACGATGATCACAGTTGTAGCCGGGGAGATGTGTTCTAGTGTCATGGACAGACACCCATCCCCCTCAGCACAAGGAGCCCCCCATGTTTTGCAACCAGTGTGAACAGACCTCCAAAGGCAAGGCCTGTACCCGCCTTGGCATCTGCGGCAAGAACGAGGCCGTGGCCATCCAGCAGGACAAGCTGGTCTGGCAGCTGCGCGAACTGGCGGCCGTGGCCCTGATGGCCCGTGACGCCGGCATCGTGGACACCGCCACCGACGACTTCGCTTTCAAGGCCCTGTTCTCCACCCTGACCAATGTGAATTTCGATCCCGTCTCCCTGCGCGCCGTGCAGGAAGAATGCCTGGAGCGCACCACGGCCCTGGCCGCCCGTGTGCCCGGTGCCCCGGCCCCCACGCCTCTGGCTGCCCTGGATCTGCGGGAAACCGCCATCGACCGCCTGTCCGACGACGAGGACGTGCGCTCCGCCATGCAGATCCTGCTCTATGGCCTCAAGGGCGTGGCCGCCTATGCCGACCATGCCGCCGAGCTGGGCCAGCGTGATCCCGACGTGGCCGCCTTCCTGTATCGCGGCCTGCGTGCCGGCACCGAACTGGACCCCGAGAGCCACGACCTCAACGGCTGGCTGGGGCTGGTGCTGGAATGCGGCAAGGCCAACCTGCGCGCCATGGAGCTGCTGGAAGCGGGCAATACCGGTACGTTCGGCACACCCGTGCCCACGCCCGTCTCCCTGGGCCGGCGCAAGGGCAAGGCCATCCTCATCTCCGGCCACGACCTGCCCGACCTGCTGGCCCTGCTGGAGCAGACTCGCGACACGGGCATCAACGTCTACACCCACGGCGAGATGCTGCCCGCCCACGCCTATCCGCTGCTGCATGCCTTCCCGCATCTGGCCGGGCATTACGGCACGGCCTGGCAGAACCAGCAGAAGGAGCTGCCCGCCTTCCCCGGCGCGGTGCTCTTCACCACCAACTGCATCCAGGACCCCAAAGACTACGCCGACAAGGTCTTCACCTCCGGCAACGTGTCCTGGCCCGGTCTGGTCCATTGCAAGGGGCGTGACTTCTCGGCCGTCATCCGGAAGGCCTTGGAGCTGCCCGGCTTCGTCGAAGACGTGCCCGGCAAGGAAGTGCTGACCGGCTTTGGCCGCGAGACCCTGCTGGGTGCTGCGCCCGCCGTGCTGGATGCCGTGGCCCAGGGCAAGCTGCGCCACATCTTTTTGGTGGGCGGTTGCGACGGCGCCCGTCCCGGCCGCAACTACTACACCGAACTGGTGGAGAAGATCCCGGCCGACTGCCTGATCCTGACCCTGGCCTGCGGCAAGTTCCGCTTCTTCGACAAGGAGCTGGGCAGCCTGGGCGACATCCCTCGCCTGCTGGACGTGGGCCAGTGCAACGACGCCTACGCCGCCGTGCGTGTGGCCCTGGCCCTGGCCGATGCCCTGAAGTGCGGCGTCAATGACCTGCCGCTGTCGCTGGTGCTTTCGTGGTACGAGCAGAAGGCCGTGAGCATCCTGCTGACCCTGCTGGCCCTGGGCGTGAAGAACATCCGCCTCGGGCCCACGCTGCCTGCCTTCGTGTCCCCCAACATCCTCAAGGTGCTGGTGGAACAGTGGAACATCATGCCCGTGACCACGCCCGACGAAGACCTCAAGGCGATCCTGGGCTAAGATTCTTTTGCAGGGGAAGGCCGTGACCGCGGTCTTCCCCTGTGTTTTTGGCCGGCGGGGCTGCTTTCCCGTCCGGCTTTTTTTCCTGCCCCTGTGTCCGCGGGGGCAAAGCTTTCATGGAGGTCGCGCATGGACCAGAAAAAAGGGAACCGCCCCCCCGATCCCCAGAGCCTGCGGGATGCCCTGCGCCACAGCCCGCTGGGCCGCTGGCTGGACGAGAGGGAGACCGGTCTTGTGCTGGGCACGGGCCGTCTGGCCGAGATGCGGGCGGGCGATGTCCTGTTCCGTGAAGGGGACGAGATACGTCATGTGCCCTTCGTCTTGTCCGGCGAGGTGAAACTGGTCAAAATGGGCCCGCAGGGCAGGGAGTACGTCCTGCACCTGACCCGCGGCGGGGCCTTCCCCGATCCGGGGGCCCTGTTCTACGAGGCCCCTCTGCCTGCCACGGCCGTGGCCCTGGGGCCGGGGCGCCTGCTCTGGCTGGAGCGGGCCACCATGGACAGGCTGCTGGACGGGAATCCCCGGCTGGCCCGCTGGCTTTTGCAGGTGCTGGCGGCGCGGCAGCGTTTGTTCGTCAACAAGGTGGCCGGCTCGCAGGGGGTGATCTCGGTCTCCCGGCGGGTGGCCGGATGGCTGCTGCACCGCTCCCGCATGGAGGAAGGGCGCCGTCAGCTGGAACTGCCCGGTACCCGGGAGCTCATGGCCCGTCTGCTGGGCCTGAGCCGCGAGAGCCTGAGCCGGGAACTCAACAAGCTGGCCCGGGAAGGCGCCATCCGCCTGGAGCGGCGGCGGGTGGAGCTGCTGGACATGGCGGTCCTGGAACGCCGGGCCCAGGACTAACGGGCTTTCGGACGTATTTTTCCGCTCCGGCCTTGCAAGGCCCGTCACCGTGCGGCCGGATGATGGCCGCAGGCAGGCCCCGGCGCCGGTTGTATTTTTTTGCATGTCGCTCCCGCCTCTGTGCGCCGCGCTCCGCTGATACCGTGATGCTGGCCTGGCGGCGGGCGGCAGCCCACACCATCATGACAGCCATGACAGACATCATCCCTCAGCTTTCCCTGCCGCCGTGCATCCTTTGCTCCAGCATCACCGGCAATACGCGTTTTCTGGCCGATGCCCTGGCCGGAGCCACCGGGGCCCCCGTATTCCCCACGGGGCATCCGCCCCTGCTCGACCATGCCGGGACGCTGCTTCTGGGTTTCTGGGTGCGCCGGGGCCTGCCCGACAGCCGCAGCCTGCGCCTGTGGCAGGGCATACGCGGCAAGCGCGTCTTTTTTTTCGGTACCCACGGCACGCGCCCCGGTTCGGACCATTCCCGCCAGTGTCTTGCGGCGGCCCGCCGCCTGTTGCAGGACAACGGCAACGAGGTGCTGGGCGGCTTTTTTTGCCAGGGGCGGGTCAATCCGCGTCTGGTGGCGCTGGCGGGCAAACCGGGCCACCATCCCATGACGCCCGCCCGTGCGGCCCGTCTGGCCGAGGCCGCCCGCCATCCCGACGGGGCGGACCGTCAGGCGCTGGTGCGCTGCTGGGACCGCTGCCGTCAGGGCCTGCCCCTGCCCGGGGCCGATGCCGCCGGAGAACTGGACGGCGGCCACTTTTTTGCCTGGTCCGCCGGGACGGGACGCTTGTCCTGAGCCCGCGGGCCCGTTATCCTGCAAGGGGAGGAGAGAACATCATGGAAAAGATCGTCAGCCGCGTGGAACTGAGCGAGGATCCGGCCCTGCCCGGCGAGATCCTCAACAAGGCGGAATCGCTGTTCGTGGCTTTTCAGACCGGGGATTTCCCCTATGTGCTGCCCTTCAACCATGTCTGGCTGGACGGGCGCATCTACATCCATTGCGCCCTGGAAGGACGCAAGATCGACGTGCTGCGCCGGGATGGCCGGGTGGGCTTTTCCACGACGGTGGACGTGTGCATCATCCGCGAAAAATCCACCACCCACTTCCGCAGCCTTTGCGGTACCGGCCGGGTGAGCGAAGTGACCGATACGGAAGAGAAGCGCCGTGCCTTGGACGCCATCAGCCTGCGCTTTGACGCGCGCTGCCCGCGCCCCACGCCCGATGCCGCCCTGGCCCGCGTGAATATCCTGCGCATCGATGTGGAGAGCCTGACCTGCCGCCACAAGAACGGGCCGCGCCGCAAGGACAAGGAATAGGAAGAAGGTTTGTGCTTTTTGGCACAAATTGGAGAAAAGGCCTTGTCTTGTGCGGGGAAAGTCCTTACATTGAGGTTGTAAGGGAAAAAAAGGCTGCGCCGGCTCTGGAGCCGACGAGAAAAGGGCCATCCCCCCTTTCCTGATGGAACCGGATTTTCAACATTTTACTTCTGTCCGTTTGGGCGGTAATGGAGCGTACCATGAAGGAAATCAAGAAGATTCTTTGCGCGGTTGACCTTTCCGAACACAGCGCGGCCGTGGCAGAGTACGCCACCATGCTGGCCAAGGGCTTGGGGGCCAGCATCATCGTCGTCTACACGGCTCCCTCGCTGAGCCAGTATGTGGGCTTCCATGTGCCGCCCAATACCATCGAAAACTTCGTGGGCGAGATCGTCTCCGGCGCTGAAAAGTCCATGGACGCTTTCGTGGCCGAAAACTTCCCCGGCGTGGAAGCCAAGGGCCAGGTGCTCATCGGCTACGCCGCTGAAGAGATCCTGACCCGTGCCAATGACGAAGGCGTCGACCTCATCGTCATGGGCACCCACGGTCGCAAGGGCATCGACCGCATCCTCTTCGGCTCCGTGGCCGAAAAGGTCGTCAAGAACGCGTCCATGCCTGTGCTGACCGTTCGCCCCAACAGGTAAGTCCCGGCCGGATCGGGAACTGACAACGGTTTCTCGGGCCGCCGCACTTGCGGCGGCCCTTTTTTCTTTGCATCTGGAGTCTGTATGTACACCTGCGCCGTGCGCCCGGAAATAGCCGCCCTGAGCGCCTATGTTCCCGGCATGTCCATTGCCGAAATTCAGGAGAAATACGGCCTGTCCAAGGTCGTCAAAATGGCCAGCAACGAGAACCCCCTGGGCGTCTCGCCCCTGGTGAAGGAAGCCCTGGGCCTGCACGCCGGGACAGCCTTCCGCTATCCCCAGGGCGGCAACCCCCGCCTGGTTGCGGCCCTGGCCCGCACGCACGGCGTCAGCCCCGATCAGGTGGTGGTGGGCAACGGCTCGGACGAGATCATCGACATGCTGATCCGTATGCTCCTGGTGCCGGGCAAGCATTCCGTGGTCTGCTTCGAGCCCTGCTTCAGCATCTATCCCATCCAGGCGCAGGTCTGCGGCGTGGAAGTGCGCCGCCATCCCCTCAACCCGGATTTCAGCTTCGATCTCGACGCGCTCTTCGCCCTGGTGGACGATGACACCCGTCTGGTCTTCGTGACCACGCCGGACAATCCCTCCGGCTACTGCCCGCCGCTGGCCGACGTGCGCCGCCTGGCGCAGCGCCTTGGCGAGCGCTTCCCCTACTGCCTGCTGGTGGTGGACGAGGCCTACATGGACTTTGCGGGCGACAGCCCCGAGGACGAGGCCCGCTTCTCCCTGCTGGCCTCCGGTGACATCCCGGACAACGTGGCCATCATGCGCACCTTCTCCAAAAGCTACGGTCTGGCCGGGCTGCGCCTGGGCTACGGCATCCTGCCGGCCGAGCTGGCCCAGTATTACTGGCGGGCCCGCCTGCCGTTCTCGGTCAACATCCTGGCCGAAGAAGCCGGTATCGCCGTGCTGCAGGACAGCACCTTCCGGGCCGCCACGCTGGAATGCGTGCGCGCCGGTCGCCGTCGCCTGACCGAAGGCCTGCGCGCCCTGGGCTGCACGGTGTGGCCCAGCGCCGCCAACTTCATCATGATGCAGCTGCCCGAAGGCTGCGGTACGGCGGCGGCCTGCTTCGAGGCCCTGCTGCAGCGCGGCATCATCATCCGGCCGCTCAAAAGCTACAGCCTGCCCGATCACCTGCGCGTGAGCGTGGGCAGCGACGAAGAGAACACGGCCTTCCTTGAGGCCATGAAACAGTGGATGCAGGAGGTGCGGGGATGAAGACGACCCTGCCTGTGGTGACCCTGGACGGCCCCGCCGGTGTGGGCAAGACAACGCTGGCCCAGCAGCTGGCCGAAAGCCTGCATGTGGCTTATCTGGATACCGGCGCCATGTTCCGTTGCCTGGCCCTCAAGCTGGGGCCCGGTGCGGAGACCCTGCCCGAAGAGGAATTGCGCGAGAAGTGCCGCCAGTGGACCTTCAGCCTGTCCGGCAAGGGACGGGCCTCCACGGTGTGCTGCAACGGCGTGCCCATCCGTGGCGAAGTGCGCACCGAGCAGGTGGGCATGCTGGCCGCCCGCATCGCCACGGTGCCCGTGGTGCGCGAGGTGCTGCGCGAGGCCCAGCGGGCCATGGGCGAAGCCACGCCGCTGGTGGTGGAAGGCCGTGACATGGGTACGGTGGTCTTTCCTGACGCCCGCTTCAAATTCTTCCTGGATGCATCGCCCGAAGTGCGCGCCCTGCGCCGTCTGCGCGACCTGGCCGCCCGCGGGGTGGAAGCCGATCTGGTGACGCTGACCGAGCAGATCCGCCAGCGTGACTCCCTGGACCGCAACCGGGCCGTGGCGCCCCTGCGCCCCGCTGCCGATGCCGTCATCGTGGATACCTCGGAACTGGACATCGCCGGTGTGCTGGGCGTGCTGGTGCATCGCATCAGCGTGCACGAAGGCAGCGTGACCCTGCTGCCGTAGCCGGGGACGGCAAACATCATATGGCAAGATGACGGGCCGGAAGGGATCTCCCTTCCGGCCCGTTTGCGTTTTTGATGCGACCGAAGAGAGCGGGGGAGGCGGAAGAGGACATCTTCCCGGATGGGGATCGCTCAGGCCGGGGCGCAAGAGGGTGCCGTACGGCAGGGACCGGGGGAGGCTGGCAGACTCCGGTCTTTCTTGCCGCCGTCGGAGCATCTGGTGAGGCGGGATGCCGGGAAAGGCCCCCTGCGCGGCTCCGCGGCCTGCGGAAGACGTGTGCTGTGGCAGGGAGGAAACGGAAAAGGGGACCTCTCTGCCGGAGCAGGAAGTCCCCCAAAAAAATCAGCCTGTGGCGGATGCCGTCTAGGCGTGGTGGCGGCGCTGCAGGTGGTCGCGCAGGATGATGGCCAGCAGGTTCATGCCCAGCACCAGCAGGATGAGGACCAGGCCCGTGCCGTACTGGAGCGGGCGGGTCTTCTCGATGTCCGTGCCGGCGGTGGCCAGCACGTACATGTGATAGGGCAGGGCCATGACCGAGCTGAAGATGGAGTCCGGGTTCTTGGGCGTATAGAAGACGGCGGCGGTGAACATGATGGCGGCCGTTTCACCGGCGGCGCGGGCCACGCCCAGGATGGCGCCGGTGAGCATGCCCGGCATGGCGCAGGGCAGGACCACGCGGGTGATGGTCTGGGCCTTGCCGGCACCCAGGGCCAGGGAGGCCTGGCGGTAGGTGTCGGGTACGGAGCGCAGGCTCTCCTCGGCGGTGCTGATGATCACGGGCAGGGTCAGCACGGCCAGGGTCAGGATGCCGGACAGGATGCTGACGCCCATGCCGCAGAAGGTCACGAAGAACGAAAGCCCGAACAGGCCGAAGACCACGGAAGGCACCCCGGCCAGGTTGTTGACCCCCAGACGTACCATGCGGGCGAAGGGGGTGTTGCCCGCGTATTCATGCAGGTAGACGGCCGTGGCCACCCCCAGGGGAAAGGCCAGCAGCAGGGAGCCCAGGGCCAGGATGGCCGTGCCCACGATGCAGGGCAGGATGCCGCCGGCGGTCATCATCTCGCGGGGCGGCGTGGAGAGGAATTCCCAGCTGAGGGCGGGCAGGCCCTGCACCAGCAGGAAAAGGCAGATGGCCACCAGCAGGATGACGTTGAAGGCGGCCACCAGCCGCAGGGTGCCGAGCATGGCGCCCTGGACGAAAAGACGGCGGCGCGGATCGGGTGTCGCAAGAGGCATGGAAGGGCTCCTTAAAGGCTGGCCGAGCCCACCTGGCGGTGTTTTTCGGCAATGCGGGAAGCGATCATGTTGAATGCCAGCGTCATCAGGAACAGGACGATACCTGTGGCGAACAGGGCGTAGTAATGGTCGCTGCGGAAGGGGGCTTCAGCCATTTCGGCGGCGATGGAGGCGGGCATGGGCCGCACGGGGTCCAGCAGGGACTGGGGCAGCATGGCCGCGCCGCCGGCCGCCATGAGCACCACCATGGTCTCGCCCATGGCGCGGGACATGCCCAGCATGATGGCCGTGCCGATGCCGGACAGGGCCGCGGGCACCACCACGCGCACGATGGTCTCCCAGCGGGTGGCGCCCAGCGCCAGGGAGGCCTCACGCAGGGAGCGGGGCACGGCGCGCAGGGCGTCCTCGGAGACGGAGCAGATGGTGGGCAGGCTCATGATGGCCAGCACCAGCGAGGCATTGAGCAGGTTGAGGCCCGTGGCGGCGCCCAGCACGTCCTGGAGGATGGGCGCCAGCACCACCATGCCCAGAAAGCCCAGCACCACCGAAGGCAGGGCCGCCAGCAGCTCCACGAAGGGCTTGATGACGCGGCGGGCGAAGGGCGGGGCGATCTCGGCCAGGTACACGGCCGTCATGACGCCCAGAGGCACGGCCAGCAGCGAGGAAAGCACGGTGACGGCCACGGAACCCACCAGCAACGGGAAAATGCCGAACAGGCCGGGATCTTCCGTGGGGTACCAGAGGTCGCCCAGCAAAAAGTCCAGCGGGCTCACATGCCGGAACAGGGGCAGGCCTTCGGTGAACAGGAAGATGACGATACCTGCCAGTGCCAGCAGGGACGAGGCCGCGATGGCGGTGAGGCAGATGCGGATGGCCCGCTCGTGGGAAGAGCTGAACATGGTTTTCTCCGAAGGTTTCCTTGCGGGACGCGCCCGCTGGAGGAAGCGGGAAAAAAGCGGAAAAACGGGGGAAAGGGGGACGCGGTCCGGTATGATCCCTCAGACCGGCACGGGCCCTTTCCCCTTGCGGGGGACCGGGCAGAGGCCCCCGGAAGGAGAGGGGGAGCATCTGCCCGGCGCTGCGGGCTTAATGCTGCAGGGGAACGTAACCCACGGCCAGGACGTCCTTCTGGCCCTTGTCGGCGGCCAGCAGGTAATCCACCAGCTTCTTCACGCCGCCCTTGGGATCCCCGTTGGTGAAGATGTAGAGTTCGCGGGCGATGGGCCATTCGCCGTCCAGAGCGGTCTTGGCGCTGGCGGCCACCTTGCTCACGGTCAGGCTCTTGACGCTCTTGTCAAGATAGCCCAGGCCGATGTAGCCGATGGCGTTCTTGTTCTTGGCCACGGCCTGCACCACGGTGCCGTTGGAGGCCTGCATCAGGGCGGCGGGGGTCACGCGTTCCTTCTTCATGACCAGTTCCTGCCAGGATTCGAAGGTACCGGAAGAGGTGTCGCGGGAGATGACCACGATGGGGCCGTCCTGGCCGCCCAGTTCCTTCCAGTTGCGCACCTTGCCGGAATAGATGGCGGCCAGCTGATCCAGGCTCAGGTCCTTGACGGGGTTCTCGGGGTTGACCACGGGCACGATGGCGTCCACGGCCACGGCGATGCGCACGGGCTTCACGCCCTTCTTTTCGGCGGCGGCGCGTTCCTTGTCCTTGATGTCGCGGGAGCTCATGGCCACGTCGCACTGCTTTTCGCCCAGGGCCTTGATGCCGTTGCCGGAACCGCCGCCGGAGATCACCAGCTTGATGTCGGGGTTGGCGGCCATGAAGGATTCGGCGGCCTTCTGCATGACGGGCAGCACGGTGGTGGAGCCGTTGACGACGATATCCTGGGCGTGGGCGGCCACGCTCAGACCCAGGGCGGCACAAGTAAGGACCAGAGTTTTGGCAAGATTCATGATAATGCTCCTTCAAAAGGAAAAAAGTCTTTGCTTCGGCTCGATCCCGAAGCACCTCCCTTTTCCTCAGGCTTTGTTACAGAAATGTGACGCCTCGGCGAAGATGCGGAGACACTTTGGAATCCGGGCTTTTTGCCGCCCTGTCACACAATTGTAACCTTTCGGGCGCATTGCTGGCGCATGGGAAAGGCACTACTTCTCCAAGGCAAAGGAAAGTTCCATGCAACGCATACTTGTTATTGAAGACGAAAACGATATCCGCCAGCTGCTGCGCTTCAATCTTGAGCGCGAAGGCTTTGCGGTACTGGAAGCGGCCGACGGGCTGGGGGGCCTGCACATGGCGACCTCCGAGCTGCCAGATCTGGTGGTGCTGGATCTCATGCTGCCCGGCATGGACGGCTGCGATGTCTGCCGCAGGCTCAAGGCCCAGCCGGTCACGGCGGCCATCCCCGTGCTCATGCTCACGGCCCGCGGCGAGGAAGTGGACCGCATCGTGGGGCTGACCCTGGGGGCCGATGACTATGTGGTCAAACCTTTCAGCGTCCGGGAACTGGTGTTGCGCATCCGGGCCATCCTGCGCCGCGGCAGCCGCCCCGGCACGGGCACGGCCCTGTGCCGCGGGGCCCTGCTGCTGGATGTGGAGGCCCACCGCGTGACCCTGGACGGGCAGGAAGTGGCCCTGACGGCCACGGAGTTCCGTCTGCTGGAAGACCTTATGCGGCATGCGGGCGCCGTGCGCACCCGCGAACAGCTGCTCAATGCGGTCTGGGGATATTCGTTCGAAGGCTATGCCCGTACGGTGGACACGCATGTCCGGCGTCTGCGGGCCAAACTGGGTGAAGAAGCCGCCGCGCTCGAGACCGTGCGCGGCGTCGGTTACCGTTTGAGAGGCTGAGATGACGGGGATGTTCCGTTCTTTTAGGGCCCGGATCTTCTGGGCCATCCTGCTGGTGGCCGCGGTGGCCGCGGGGCTTTCCCTGTGGCTGACGCGCGAATGGCTGGAAGAGCGCCAGCTCAATGAAGCTCGTACCGGTCTGCTGCGCGAGGCGCGCGTGGCGGGCGAACTGATGCTGCGCGGCGAAAACGATCTGGAGGTCCTGGCCCGGGTGCTCGACCTGCCCGACCTGCGGCTTTCACTGCTGGATGCCGACGGCAACGTGCTGGCGGAGACCGGCGGCGTTTCGCCCGAAGGCATGGACAACCACGGCGACCGGCCCGAAGTGGTGCAGGCCCGCAGCGAAGGGCAGGGCTACTCCCTGCGCGCCAGCGGCACCTTGCACAAGAATTTTGCCTACGCGGCCCGCAACCTGCCTGACGGGCGCATCCTGCGTCTGGCCCTGCCGCTGGACAGCGTGAACCTGCTCATCCAGAAGCGCCTGCACGTCTTCGCGCCCATGATCCTGCTGGCCGTGGTGCTGGCCGTGGTGCTGGCCGCCTTCATCTCCGGCGCCATGCGGCGGTCCCTGGGCCAGATGGTGGACGTGGTCTCGGCCATTTCCCGCGGCCGCCTGCAACGCCGCCTGCGCCGTCTGCCGGGCACGGAGTTCGCCCCCCTGGCCGAAGCCGTGAACCGCATGGCCGACAGCATCGGCGAGCAGGTGCGCATCGCCTCGGACAAGACCGCCCAGCTGGAGAGCGTGCTCAACACCATGAGCGACGGCGTGCTGGTGCTGGGGCCGCAGGGCCGCATCCGCCGCTGCAACGGCGCCTTTGCCCGCCTCTTCCCCCAGGTGACCGACATGGCGGGCAGCCCGGTCATCGAGGTGATCCCCTCGCCCGAACTGCAGGATGCCGTGGATGCCATGCTGCGCTCCGCCCAGGTGGCCCGCTCGTCCTCCGGCAACGGGGACGAGGATCTGGATGTGCCCCGTTCCCTGCGCCAGGTGCAGCTGCATCTGGGCGGCCGGGTCTTCTCGGTGCTCATCTCCCTGCCCGTACTGGCCGATGCCCGTCTGGGCGCGGTGCTGGTCTTCCGCGACATCAGCGATCTGATGCAGCTGGAGCGCATCCGCAGCGATTTCGTGGCCAATGTCTCCCATGAGCTGCGTACGCCGCTGACCGCCATCCAGGGCTATACCGAGACCCTGCTCAGCATGGATTCCTCGGAACAGGCGCAGCACTTTGCGGCCATCATCTACCGGCACAGCTGTTCCCTGGCCCGCATGCTGGAGGATCTGCTGGTGCTGGCCCGTCTGGAAGGGCAGGGAGGCGCCCTGGAGCTCTGCCCCACGGAATGCGCCGCCGCCCTCGATGAGGCGGGCAGCCTGTGCCAGACCCGCCTGCAGGAACGCAAGCTGCGTCTGGAAGGCCATCTGGAAAAACTGCCCCCCGTACTGGCCGACGACCGTCTGCTGACGCTGGTGTTCCGCAACCTGCTGGAGAACGCCTGCCGCTATGCCGAAGAAGAGACGGCCATCCGCGTCACGGGCCGGGTGGAAGGCGACGACGTGGTCATCCGCGTGGTGGACGACGGCGTGCTCATCCCGGCGGACGATTTGCCGCGCATCTTCGAGCGCTTCTATCAGGTGGAGCGTCATCGCGGGCAGAACTCCACGGGTCTGGGCCTGGCCATTTGCAAACATGTGATCGAACGGCACGGCGGCCGCATCTGGGCGGAAAGCCCGGCGGAAGACGGCAGCACGGCCATCATCTTTACCTTGAGGCGCGCGGACGCCCCCCGGACGCCCGTGCAGGAGTAGTTATGGCAACAGCACTTTCGGCGCAGAAGATCAACGTCTATTACGGCGCTTCCCACGCCCTGCAGGATGTCAGCCTGGATTTCGAGGCCGGCGGCGTCACGGCCCTCATCGGCCCTTCCGGCTGCGGCAAATCCACCTTCCTGCGTTGTCTCAACCGCATGAACGACCTGATCCCCGGCTGCCGGGTGGAAGGCCGCATCATGCTGGACGGCGAGGACGTCAACCAGCCCCGCACCAACGTGGTGCGCCTGCGGCAGAAGGTGGGCATGGTCTTCCAGAAGCCCAACCCCTTCCCCAAGAGCATCTTCGAGAACGTGGCCTACGGCCTGCGCGTCAACGGCGTCAAGGACGAGAACCTCATCACCGAGAAGGTGGAGCTGGCCCTGCGCCGCGCCGCCCTCTGGAACGAAGTGGAAGACCGCCTTTCCTCCTCGGCCCTGGGCCTTTCCGGCGGCCAGCAGCAGCGCCTGTGCATCGCCCGTGCCCTGGCCGTGGAACCGCAGGTGCTGCTCATGGACGAGCCCGCCAGCGCCCTGGACCCCATCGCCACCCGCAAGGTGGAAGAGAGCATCGTGGAGCTCAAGGAAGGCCTGACCATCATCATCGTGACCCACAGCATGCAGCAGGCGGCCCGCATCTCCGACCGGACGGCCTTCTTCTACATGGGCCGTCTGGTGGAAAGCGACAGCACGGACGTCATCTTCACCCGTCCGTCCCAGAAAGAGACGGAAGACTACATCACAGGCAGGTTCGGTTAATGGTTCTTCAGGATTACACGCCCCAGCACATGCTGGCCACGCTGCGCACGCGCCTGCTGGTCATGTATGCGCAAGTGGACATCGCTTTGGAAGAGGCTGCGCGTTCCTATGAAAAAGGCGAGGCCGTGCGCGCCATCGCCGTTTGTGACGGTGATACGGCCATCGACGCCCTGGAAAACGAGATCGACGAGCTGTGCCTGCGCCTCATGGCCCGCATCAAGCCCGTGGCCGGTGATTTGCGCTTCGTGGTGGCCGCCCTGCGCATGGTGGTGGATCTGGAGCGCATCGGTGACGAGGCCGTGACCGTGGCCGAGCAGACCGTGCTCATGGAAGACGTGCCCGGGAGGCGTATCCTGGCGGACGAGGTCTGCGGCATGATGCAGCGCGCCCGCGAGGCCTTCATGCGCGCCATGGACTGCTTCCGCGAAGGCAACGGCCAGGAAGCCCTGGCCCTGCGCAACTGCGAGGACGAGGCCCTGCAGAACGAGATGCGCATCGTGCAGCGCCTGCTGGAGCTGCTGCGTCAGGAGGACGGCAAGCGTCCCGATCCCCAGCTGGTCATGCATACCCTGCTGGTGGTGCGTGCCCTGACCCGCATCTGGCGGCGTTCCGTCAATCTGGCCGAGCAGGTCTACTTCATGCAGCACGGCCAGAGCCTCAAGCATAGCGGTGAAAAGAAGTAACACATCCACGTTCCTTTGTTTTTCCGGTAAAAGCGGGTGCAGGTGACTGCCCCGCTTTTTTTGTTGTGGAGAGGCTGTGGAGCGGGGGAATGACGAGAGGGGAAGGGGCTTTTTTTGTAAAAACTGCCCCTTCC
>ERZ825384.2538-NODE-2538-length-18188-cov-8.124800_pt1 | contig 18188 bp, 10 predicted proteins | sample MGYA00519931_ERZ825384 | MGnify/ENA primary metagenome ERZ825384 (study PRJEB31778, sample SAMEA3449200) | human gut metagenome | biome: human gut; feature: human-associated habitat; material: faeces | place: United Kingdom | collected 2010/2012 ...
CCGCCCATAATGGAAGCCGCCAATGAGCCGAACATGGCATCCGGCAACAATGGAATCATTCCCAGAATGGTAGTGAGCGATGCCATCATCACAGGACGGAGACGGCTCTGCGAACTATCTATCAGTGCCGTTACCGGTTCCACTCCCTGACTGATTTGCAGGGTAATTTCATCCATCAGCACAATACCGTTTTTGATAATCATACCGATAAGTCCCAGTGTACCGACGATAGCAACAAAGTTGAACGTCTTTCCGGTCAGCAGCATTACAGCTACCACACCGACAAATACCAAAGGAATCGTGCAGAAGATGATAACCGGCTTCCGATAATCCTTGAACAGCATAATCAAGATAGAAATCATCAGGATGATAGCAAACGGGAAGTTCTTGAACAAATACTGCATGGATTTCGTACTGGCATTTCTTTCGCCTTGCCATTGCAGCTTGTAGCCGTCGGGAAGCGGAATCCGTTCAATCTGCCCGGCAATAGACTGCCGGGCTTTCTCCGTTTCCACGCCCGGAACAGGGGAACATTGCACGCGCTGGCTACGTTGCCCGTTATAGCGGGGGACAACCGGGTCTTCCCATTTCACGTCTATCCGCTTGCTGATTTGTTTCAGCGGAGTAGTTCCCATTAAAGTTTCCACAAGTTCCTCTTTAGAGAGTGTTCCCGTTTTCAGCTTCATCATCATCTCCTGTGTCAACAAGCCGTTGAGGGAAGGAAGGGAAGAAAATATCTGCGTGTTATCCAGATTCTCAATAGGTTTTCCATGTTCGTCAAGACAGCGCAAGTAGATGTTATCCTTATGAATTCCTTCGTAGAAAGAACCAATCGGGATACCACTCGTAGCCGTGAGCAGGGAAAGACTCACGTCATTTCGGCTCAGTCCGATAGCACGTGCCGTAGGCTGATCGTATTCAATCGTCAGGACGGGAACCTGCGGTTCCCAGTCGGTGGTAATCAGACAGACGTCCGGGCAATTTTCCATGATTTTCCGGGCACTGTCTGCCAGTTGATGTAGCACGGCAGGGTCGGGACCGGTAAATTGCGCTTCGATAGGATATTTCTTGAACATCAGGTTATAGCGGTTCAGCTTCACATAGGCGTCCGGATAATGGGAAGAAAGATACTGTTGAATCTCTGCCATGTTGTCGACCAGTGCATCGGGCGAAGTAAAGTCGATTATCAGTTCACCGTAAGATAAAGAAGGGTTGGCTATATTACGTACCAAGTTGTAACGGGCAGGCGTCCCGCCGATAGAAGTGGTGACGTGCGTGATTTCAGGACGTTTCTTCAAGTAAGTCTCTATCTCTTCCAAGTCGCGTGCCACCCGTGTGGAATTAATACCTTCGGGAAGTTTATATTCCATGTATAGCTGGTCGTAGACCATATCCGGGAAGAAACCCTGCTTCATAAACCGGTAACTAAACCCCGAAAGTACCACCAAGGCAATCATAGCAAAGACAAAGCTCCAGCGATGTGCCAGGCTGAATCTCAATAATGAACGCAGCACTGCATATATCTTTCCTTCGTACACCCGCTTTCCGGTAGTGGCAGTAGCTGCGGATACGTCCGGATGCAGAATCCGGTTCGCCATTAACGGGACGTGCACCAAGGCGAGTACCCAACTAAGCAGCAGGGAGACCGCCAACACAATAAACAAGTCGCGCGTGTAGACTCCTGCCGTATCGGGAGACATGAATATAGGAAGGAAAGCGATAATAGCAATCAGGGTAGCGCCGAGCAGAGGCATTGCCGTCTGCCGCCCGATAGCGGTCATGGCTTCCATGCGGCTCTTTCCGGCTTTCAAATCAACCAGAATACCGTCTATAATGACAATCGCATTATCCACCAACATTCCCATGGCAAGGACAAAGGATGCCAAAGATACACGCTGCATCGTGCCGTCCATAAAATACAAAAACAGGAAAGTGCCGAACACTGTCACTACCAGACTGATACCGATAATCACCCCGCTCTTGAATCCCATTGCAATCATCAGGATGACAACTACAATAATCACGGATTCTATCAGATTCAGGATAAATGTCCCCAAAGAACTTCCGACACGTTCGGGCTGATAGAATACCTTGTGGCACTCCATTCCTGCCGGCAGGCGTTCGGCTTTCAGTTGTTCAAGTTTCTGCTCCACCCGTTTGCCGACTTTGATAATATCGGCATCGGGAGAGGCGGCAACCATGATTCCCATGGCACGCTGACGATCATAGAACAATTCGTTGCGGGTGGGGTCTTCGTAGTCTTTTTCAATGCGGGCGATGTCGCTCAGACGCAGCTGGTCGGCATCGTGTCCCTGAATCAGCATACGTCCGATGTCTTCCACCGTCTTGAATTTATCGCTGACCGTGACCCGGATACGGCTGTCACCGTTGTCGTAATAGCCGGTATAGGTTGTTTTATTCTGTCCGTTCAGGGTGGCAAGCACTTCGGCAGGTTTCACACCCAAGTTGGCCATTCGGTCTTGCAATAGGGAGATGTTGATACATTCCGGACGGTTGCCGTATAAATCGACGCGTTCCACACCGTCCAATTCGCTGACTTCACGTTTGATTAATTCGGAATAGTCGGAGAGTTCCCTGTCAGAAAGTCCGTCGCCCGTCAAGGCAAAAAACATTCCGTAGACATTACCGAAATCATCTTTCACGATAGAAGGGCTGGCACCTTCAGGAAGTTCCGCCTGTGCGTTCGCCACTTTACGGCGCAGCAAGTCCCAGCACTGTTCCACGTCGGTTTCCTTGACAGTCGTTTTCAGTTCTACCTGAATCAGGGAGAGGTCGTTGTAGGAATAGCTTTCCACATTATCTATATTCCCCATAGAACGGATATTCTTTTCGAGTACATCCGTCACTTCCAGTTCCACCTGATGCGCGGATGCACCGGGATAGGTAGTAACCACCATGGCGAGCTTTACCGTTATTTCAGGGTCTTCCAATTTACTCATCTCGTAGCTGGAATAAGCTCCGCCCGCAATCAGTACAGCAATCAGGAAGTAGATTAACTTCTTGTTCTCAAATGCCCATTTACTAATATCTATCATAGCAGTCCTCCCACATTCGTTTCGGCAGCCGGAAGAAGAGGTTCCACCTGTTGCCCATCTTTCACATGATGCACTCCCGAGACAACAATCAAGTCACCCGGTTTCACTTCGTCCGAAACTATAAGGCATCTGCCGTCACTAAGCAAGCGAGTAACGGTCACATCGCAACGACGAATCGTTTTATCGGACGGATTATAAAGAAAGACACCCGTATTCCCGTTCTGACGGAGAATCGCTCCGCCGGGAACGGACAGGTTACGCATTTCCCCTTCGGCACATTCGATAGTGACCATTGTATTCATCCCAGGAGAAGGAACCGCCTGCTTGTCTCCGCTTTTCAATTGAAGGCGCATGGTATAGAGCTGGTTGGCATTCGCTTTGGGAGTGACGCTAATCAAATCCAGCACATATCTCTGCTGCGGATATACATCGAATGTGCAATAATAGCGGGTAAACTGCCGGCGACGGATATATTCCACTGCCGGAAGATTAATCTCCACTTCCGGCGTTCCCTCGCTGATTACGGAAACGACAGGCATTCCGGCAGCCACTGTCTCATGGGAGTCGAAAAGGCGTTTCTGTACATATCCGCTGAAAGGGGCATACAGGCGGGTATATTCCAACTGGTCCTTAGCATGGTTGTATTTGGCGGTAATCTGCCTCAGTCCGTACACGGCTTTGTCGTTTGCGTCGGGAGTGGTTACATTTTCCTTATAAAGAGCCATTACGCGCTCCGCTTCCGCCTTGACACGCTGGTATTCGGCTTCCGCCGCATCCAGTTGAATCTGATAATCTGTAGGATCAAGTTCGGCAAGCAGTTGTCCTTTGCGCACATAAGCACCGTCATTCACATACATACGCTGGATAGTTCCGCTCACCCGGAATGCCAGGCTTATGTCCTGAGCCGCTTTCACCCGTCCGGGAAACTGCAAGGCAGTCTGTTTGTCAGCAGAAAGTACGGTATCAATCTTCACTGCCGGCTTATTTTCTATATTCTGCACACGCTGATTGCATGACGCCAGCAAAACTGCAAGAAGTCCTGTCAATAAGAAGTTTAATCGTCTCATATTTTCATTTGTTATTTAGTTATTACAAAAGTATCCCAAGCAAACAAGTGGGGAAAGGTTGATATAGACGAAATATTGTTCTATTTGTAGGTTATCAGAGATAAAAAGCCGGAATAGTTTGTTATTTGTAGCTATTTGTTTGTTAATTTGCAGTGAAACCCATTTGAAACGAAAAGATACATGGAGCCACTGATGCCATTCAATTATGTTATAATAACTCCGGAAGATACATCTATGAGTGAAGGGTGTATGTCGGCATCTCTCCCAAGGAGTATCGCAACAAGCCCGTCAGACAGACACTTTCCTGAATTGCTTGAACTGCCACCAAAGCATTGTCCCGGCAATCAAGCTTGCTATAAGATCGGAAATCGGCATACTTATCCAGACTCCCAGTTGTCCGTAGAACTGTGGAAGAATCAGCAGACAAGGTATCAGGATAAGAACCTGGCGGGAGACAGACAAAAATATCGCCTTGCTCGCCATGCCGATACTCTGGAAGAAGTTGGAAGTCACCATTTGGAAACCCACAATAGGAAAGAACATCACAACAATACGCAGCCCTTTGGCAGAAATGCGTACCAGTTCTTCGTGTGTCGTAAAAATCGAGACTGCTAGCCGGGGAATAAACATTCCCATCAGGAAGCCTGTAGTGGTAACAATGGTTGCTGCATAAATAGTTATTTTCAAGACTTTTGTCACACGCGGATATTGCTTGGCTCCATAGTTGTAACCGGCGATCGGCTGCATACCCTGGTTCAGTCCCATTACAATCATGACAAAGAGGAATACCAATCGGTTGACAATACCGAACGCTCCGATAGCCAAGTCACCACCGTGATGCTGCAAACCTTGATTGATAAGAATAACGATGAAACAGGCTGCCAGATTCATAAGGAAAGGCGCCATACCGATTGCTAAAGAATCGACTACGATTTTCTTCTTCAACCGGAAAATTCCTTTATGGAAGTGCAGCAGTTCTTCTTTGTTAGAGAATAGCTTGAACTGCCATGCCAATGCGATGACCTGTGCGGTAATGGTAGCGATTGCCGCCCCTTGTATTCCCCAGCCGAAGCCATAGATAAAAACAGGGTCGAGTACCGTATTAATCACCACCGTGGCAATCGTGGCAACCATCGCTTTCTGCGGATGCCCCGCCGAACGGAGTACGGCATTCAGACCTAAATAAAGGTGGGTGACGACGTTACCCAATAAGATAACGACCATATAATCACGGGCATAGCCTACCGTGGCGTCACTACCACCGAAGAAATAAAGAATAGGGTCGAGAAATATCAGTGTGACAACCGTAAAGGCAAGTCCGATGATAATATTCAGTACCAGCACATTGCCGAGTACCCGTTGTGCGGTGTCGTAATCTTTCTGTCCCAGTTTCACCGAGACCAATGTAGCCGCTCCCACACCGACCAGCGAGCCGAAAGCGGCAGCGAGATTCATCAGCGGAAAGGTCAGCGCCAATCCGGAGATAGCCATTGCCCCTACCCCGTGACCGATGAAAATACTGTCCACCATATTATATAGAGAAGATGCCGTCATGGCGATAATTGCCGGAATGGCATACTGCATTAAAAGCTTCCCGATCTTTTCCGTTCCCAACGCAGTGGGTGTCTTTTGTCCTGTCATACCTATTAGTTTGAGGGCGCAAAGATACAAAAAAGAGACAGATTACGGGATATATGAGAAAAGTTTCGTATTTTTGCCCACAAAATTGAGTTAATACGTAACGAAATGAATATATTAGAACTAAGTGAACAGGAAATCATTCGACGCAACAGCCTGAATGAGCTTCGTGCGATGGGTATTGATCCATACCCTGCAGCAGAGTATGTAACCAATGCTTTCTCTACAGATATTAAAGCTGAATTTAAAGACGACGAAGAACCACGCCAGGTTTCCGTAGCCGGCCGTATCATGAGCCGCCGCGTGATGGGTAAAGCCTCTTTCGTTGAATTGCAGGACTCTAAAGGTCGCATCCAGGTGTACATCACCCGCGATGATATCTGTCCGGGAGAAGACAAAGAACTGTACAACGCTGTATTCAAACGCCTGCTCGACTTAGGTGACTTTATCGGTATCGAGGGCTTTGTATTCCGCACCCAAATGGGTGAAATCAGTATTCACGCAAAGAAGCTGACCGTACTTGCAAAATCCATCAAACCGCTTCCTATCGTAAAATACAAGGACGGCGTAGCTTACGACTCTTTTGAAGATCCCGAACTCCGTTATCGCCAACGTTATGTAGACCTGGTGGTAAACGACGGTGTGAAAGAGACATTCCTGAAGCGTGCCACCGTAGTGAAAACACTGCGTAACGCTCTCGATGAAGCCGGATACACTGAAGTGGAAACGCCTATCCTGCAATCTATTGCCGGTGGAGCAAGCGCCCGCCCGTTCATCACGCACCATAACTCGCTGGATATAGACCTTTACCTGCGTATCGCAACGGAACTTTATCTGAAGCGACTGATCGTAGGTGGTTTTGAAGGTGTATATGAAATCGGCAAGAACTTCCGTAACGAGGGCATGGACAAGACCCACAATCCGGAATTTACCTGCATGGAACTCTATGTTCAGTACAAGGATTATAACTGGATGATGAACTTCACCGAGAAATTGCTGGAACGTATCTGTATCGCTGTAAACGGCTGTACGGAAAGCGTTGTCGACGGAAAGACTATCAGCTTCAAAGCTCCTTACCGCCGTCTGCCTATCCTCGACGCTATCAAGGAAAAGACCGGTTACGACCTGAACGGCAAGAGCGAAGAAGAAATCCGCCAAGTCTGCAAGGAACTGAAAATGGAGGAAATCGACGACACAATGGGTAAGGGCAAGTTGATTGACGAAATCTTCGGCGAATTCTGCGAAGGTACTTATATCCAACCGACTTTCATCACCGATTATCCGGTTGAAATGTCTCCGCTGACCAAAATGCACCGTTCCAAACCGGGACTGACCGAACGTTTCGAATTAATGGTAAACGGCAAGGAACTTGCCAACGCCTACTCGGAATTAAACGACCCGATCGACCAGGAAGAACGCTTCAAAGAACAGATGCGTCTGGCTGACAAGGGTGACGATGAAGCAATGATTATCGACCAGGACTTCCTGCGTTCTTTACAATATGGTATGCCTCCTACATCGGGTATCGGCATCGGTATCGACCGTCTGGTTATGTTAATGACCGGTCAGACTACCATTCAGGAAGTGTTATTCTTCCCGCAAATGCGCCCGGAAAAGGTGGTGAAGAAAGACGCAGCCGCCAAATATATGGAACTGGGTATCGCAGAAGACTGGGTGCCTGTTATTCAGAAAGCCGGCTACAACACCGTAGAAGACATGAAAGATGTCAATGCGCAGAAGCTACACCAGGACATCTGCGGCATCAATAAGAAATACAAATTAGAACTGGCCAACCCGTCGGTAAACGACGTAACTGATTGGATACAGAAAATTAAATAAGTTCTTCATCCAAATCCATACAAATGAAATTACCCGGTAAGATAGCGATAATGGGCGGTGGAAGTTGGGCCACAGCTATTGCGAAGATGTGTCTGGCTCAAGAAGACTCTATCAATTGGTATATGCGACGCGATGACCGCATCGCTGATTTCAAGAGATTGGGGCACAATCCGGCTTATCTGACAGGAGTGAAATTCGATACCAAGCGTATCTCTTTCAGTTCCAACATCAACGATGTTGTGAAAGAATCGGATACGCTGATTTTCGTCACTCCTTCCCCTTATCTGAAAGCTCACCTGAAAAAGCTGAGAACCAAGATAAAGGATAAGTTCATCATCACCGCTATCAAAGGAATCGTACCCGACGACAACGTTATCGTATCAGAATACTTTACCAAGGAATACGGTGTTCCTCCCGAAAATATCGCTGTACTGGCAGGTCCCTGCCACGCAGAAGAAGTAGCTTTGGAACGCCTTTCTTATCTGACCATCGCCTGCCCGGACAAAGACAAAGCACGTATCTTCGCGCGTCGACTGGGAAGCAGCTTTATCAAAACATCTGTTAGTGACGACGTATCAGGTATCGAGTACAGTTCGGTACTCAAAAACGTATATGCTATCGCCGCCGGTATTTGCAGCGGACTGAAATACGGCGACAACTTTCAGGCCGTACTGATTTCCAACGCTATCCAGGAGATGAACCGTTTCCTGAATACGGTACATCCGTTGAACAGAAACGTAGATGAATCTGTTTATCTGGGTGACTTGCTGGTGACCGGCTATTCGAATTTCAGCCGTAACCGGACATTCGGCACAATGATCGGTAAGGGATATTCCGTAAAGAGCGCACAGATTGAAATGGAAATGATCGCTGAAGGTTACTACGGTACGAAGTGTATCAAGGAAATCAACAAGCATCATCATGTCAATATGCCGATACTGGACGCTGTGTACAACATTCTATACGAACGTATCTCGCCTATGATCGAGATTAAATTACTAACTGATTCTTTTAGATAACCTTTAAACAAGAAAGATATGATTAGCTTGAACATTGAAAAGACTTTTGGATTTATCTCCAAAGAAAAGGTTTCTGCCTACGAAGCAGAGGTAAAAGCCGCACAGGAAATGCTGGAAAAAGGAACTGGAAAAGGGAACGACTTTTTAGGCTGGCTGCACTTGCCTTCTTCTATCAGCAAAGAACACTTGGCTGACTTGAACGCTACCGCAAAGGTCTTGAGAGACAACTGTGAAGTAGTGATCATTGCAGGTATCGGCGGTAGCTATCTGGGCGCACGTGCCGTAATCGAGGCGTTATCTAATAGCTTCACTTGGTTGCAGGAAAAAAAGACAGCTCCGATCATGATTTATGCCGGACACAATATCAGCGAAGATTATCTATTCGAACTGACTGAGTATCTGAAAGACAAGAAATTCGGTGTTATCAATATCTCCAAATCGGGAACTACTACCGAAACTGCGCTTGCCTTCCGCCTGTTGAAGAAACAATGCGAAGACCAACGCGGCAAAGAAACTGCAAAACAGGTAATCGTAGCTGTAACAGACGCCAAGAAAGGTGCAGCACGTGTTACTGCCGACAAGGAAGGTTACAAAACATTCATCATCCCCGATAATGTAGGCGGACGTTTCTCTGTACTGACTCCGGTCGGTTTGCTGCCGATTGCTGTTGCCGGGTTCGACATTGAGCAACTGGTTGCCGGTGCTGCCGACATGGAAAAAGCATGTGGCGCAGACGTTCCGTTTGCAGAAAACCCTGCTGCTATCTATGCTGCTACCCGTAATGAACTGTACAGAAACGGAAAGAAGATCGAAATCCTCGTCAACTTCTGTCCGAAACTGCATTATGTAAGCGAATGGTGGAAACAGCTTTACGGAGAATCAGAAGGTAAGGACAACAAAGGTATTTTCCCCGCATCAGTAGACTTCTCTACCGACCTTCACTCTATGGGACAATGGATTCAGGAAGGTGAACGTTCTATCTTCGAAACTGTCATCTCACTGGATAAGGTAGACCATAAACTGGAAGTTCCTTCTGACGAAGCCAACCTGGATGGTCTGAATTTCCTAGCCGGCAAACGTGTGGATGAAGTGAACAAAATGGCGGAACTGGGAACTCAATTGGCTCACGTAGACGGTGGCGTACCTAATATGCGTATTGTTCTTCCTTCATTGAGCGAATACAATATCGGTAGCCTGCTTTATTTCTTCGAAAAGGCTTGCGGTATCAGCGGTTATCTGCTGGGCGTGAATCCTTTCAACCAGCCGGGTGTAGAAGCATACAAGAAGAACATGTTTGCGTTGCTGAACAAACCGGGTTACGAGGAAGAATCCAAAGCGATCCAATCAAGATTGTAATAGAATCTATACATAAAAAAGAAGCGGCCTTATTAAGACCGCTTCTTTTTTATGTTGTCTATCGACATTCCGTTCTTAATCTTCCGCTTCGACCTCTTTGGTTTTCAAGCCGATTTCCTCTTGTGCGCCTTCACATTCAGCCTTGGAGGAAAGATAGAAAGCCAGCTTCACATCACCGTTCTTATCTACATGTTCAATAGTAGCTTTCACCATGACCCTGGTTTGCGTCACACCGTCCTTAAAACGTAACTGACCTTTTTCCTCATCCGTCAGATTTCCTTCGGTAGAGACTTCGGCTTTTTCATAACGAAGTTCGGCTTTCACCGCTTCGTCATTCTGAAGTTTAAAGGTTTTAAGTTCAGCTCCATTCCCATCCAAGAGCAAAAAAGCATTCACCTTATCCCCTACCTTTAAAGCCGGCAGATTATCTTTCTGATTAGTATAGTCTTCCCCTTTAGAATCCTCACTGTCCGGATCAGTATTTACATACAGTCTTTCTATCGTGATAACAGGACTCTCCCCACTATCGGAACAAGCACCTAAAAACAAAGGTAGCAACAATAATACTCTCTTTTTCATGCTATCATTGAGTTTATAATGCTACAAAAATACACATAATCTTCTAAATGACAAATAATTGGATACTTTATTGCTCAAAGAGCCCGCTTGCAACTATCCGTCCGTTTTGTCTTATCTCTCATTTTTTATAGTTATCTTTGCCTCGTATATGTTTCGAAATAAGAAGATTAAACTCTAAACAGATAATGGTTCACTATTTATAAAGTATGAAGAAAAAACTGAAAGCCGTCCTGTTCGATATGGACGGCGTGCTTTTTAATTCCATGCCCTATCATTCCGAAGCCTGGCATAAGGTGATGAAATCACACGGGCTTACTCTTAGCCGTGAAGAAGCCTATATGCACGAAGGACGGACAGGGGCTGCCACTATTAATATCGTATTTCAGCGTGAACTGGGAAGGGAGGCCACGCAGGAAGAAATAGAAAGTATATATCAGGAGAAAAGTGTCTTATTCAACTCGTATGCAGAAGCTGAACGTATGCCCGGCGCATGGGAACTGTTGCAAAAAGTAAAAGGTGAAGGACTCACTCCAATGGTGGTAACAGGTTCCGGACAACTTTCATTACTCGAACGGTTGGAGCATAACTTTCCGGGAATGTTTCACAAAGAACTAATGGTTACGGCATTCGATGTCAAATACGGAAAGCCAAACCCGGAACCGTATCTTATGGCCCTGAAAAAAGGTGGTCTGAAAGCCGATGAAGCGGTGGTAGTGGAGAACGCACCTCTCGGGGTGGAAGCCGGACACAAAGCCGGCATTTTCACAATCGCTGTGAACACGGGACCTCTGGACGGACAGGTATTGCTGGACTCCGGAGCCGATTTATTACTACCGTCCATGCAAGCGCTCTGTGAAGCTTGGGATGGACTTGATCTATAGAAATTCTAACCAACAAACGACGATTCTATCATGCAAAAGTTATTATCTTTACCCCCAAACCTGATCCACTGTTTTCACGAACTGGAAGAAGTTAATCATAACGAATGGTTTTGTACATCCGATCCCATAGGCAGCAAGCTTGGCTCCGGAGGCGGAACAACCTGGCTCTTGCAAGCCTGCCACCAGGCATTTGCCCCACAAGAGTCTTTCAATGATTGGATAGGACGCGAAAAAAGGATATTACTTCATGCAGGAGGACAAAGCCGCCGCTTACCCAGTTACGGACCTTCCGGCAAGATACTGACCCCTATCCCGATCTTCAGTTGGGAAAGAGGACAAAGACTGGGACAGAACCTGCTGTCTTTGCAACTCCCGTTATACGAAAGAATCATGCAGCAAGCGCCGGCCGGCATGAATACATTGATAGCCAGTGGAGATGTATATATCCGTTCGGAAAAACCTTTGCAGGACATTCCCAATGTGGACGTCGTATGCTACGGCTTATGGGTAAATCCTTCTTTGGCCACTCATCACGGAGTTTTTGTCTCCGACCGGGAAAGCCCTGAAGTACTCGACTTCATGTTACAGAAGCCCTCTCTGGAAGAATTGGAAGGTTTATCCAAGACTCACCTTTTCCTAATGGACATCGGCATCTGGATTTTAAGTGACCGTGCCGTAGAGGTCTTAATGAAGCGCTCGCTCAAGGAAGGAACGAATGACATCAATTACTATGACTTATATTCCGACTATGGGCTGGCTTTGGGAGAACATCCCAAGACGGAAGATAAAGAAGTCAACCAACTATCCGTAGCCATATTACCGTTACCCGGCGGCGAATTTTACCATTTCGGTACAAGTCATGAACTGATTTCTTCTACGCTAGCCATACAGGACAAGGTACGTGACCAAAGAAAGATCATGCACCGGAAAGTAAAACCGAATCCAGCAATCTTTATCCAGAACTCCAGTACACAAGTCTCCCTCTGTGCAGATAACGCTAACCTATGGATTGAAAACAGCCATGTAGGGGAAGGCTGGCATCTCGGATCACGCCAGATAATCACAGGTGTTCCCGAAAACCAATGGAATATAAATCTGCCGGACGGTATCTGTATTGACGTGGTTCCTTTTGGCGACAACGCATTCGTTGCACGTCCTTACGGATTGGATGATGTATTCAAAGGAGCACTGAAAAATGAAACGACCACATATCTCAATATCCCTTTTTCACAGTGGATGCAGGAAAGAGCCCTTACTTGGGAAGACATAAATGGACGCACGGACGATTTACAGTCTGCTTCCATTTTCCCGGTAACAGCTTCCGTAGAAAATTTGGGTATATTGATACGTTGGATGATCTCCGAACCCCAACTGGAAGAAGGAAAACAACTTTGGCTAAAAGCAGAAAAAGTCTCTGCCGACGAAATATCCGCACGCGCGAATCTGAAACGACTGTATGAGCAGCGTAGCGCTTATCGCCGGAGCAACTGGAAAGGGCTGGCCGACAATTACGAAAAGAGTGTATTCTATCAACTCGATTTGCAGGATGCTGCCAAAGAATTTGTCCGCTTTGATTTAGCCACGCCTGACATATTAAAAGAAGACGCCGCGCCAATGGTCAGAATCCACAACCGGATGCTACGGGGACGTATCATGAAGCTACACGGCGACAGTAACTATAAAGAAGAAGAACAATCGGCATTCCAACTTCTTCGCGACGGATTATTGGGAGCTATGCCCAGCCGGAAGAACCAGCCCCGTCTCGATGTATATTCGGACCAAATTGTATGGGGACGTAGCCCCGTCCGCATCGACCTGGCAGGAGGGTGGACAGATACCCCTCCCTACTCTCTCTATTCGGGAGGAAGTGTTGTCAACCTGGCTATCGAATTGAACGGACAGCCACCCTTGCAAGTATATGTGAAGCCATGCAAAGAGTATCACATCGTACTTCGCTCCATTGATATGGGTGCTGTGGAAATCATAGAAAACTATGAGGAACTGCAAGACTACAAGAAAGTCGGTTCTCCTTTCTCTATTCCCAAAGCGGCCCTTACTTTAGCCGGATTTGCACCGGAATTTTCCGCCGAGAACTACATTTCGCTGGAAGAACATCTGAAAGCCTTCGGCGCAGGACTCGAAATTACCTTATTAGCGGCAATTCCTGCGGGTTCGGGGTTAGGAACCAGTTCCATTCTGGCTTCCACCGTTCTCGGAGCTATCAATGATTTCTGCGGACTGGCATGGGATAGAAACGATATTTGCAGTTATACGCTGGCATTAGAGCAGTTGCTGACCACCGGCGGTGGTTGGCAGGATCAATATGGCGGTGTTTTTCCCGGTGTCAAGTTGCTTCAGTCCGAAGCCGGTTTCGAACAGAATCCTTTAGTGCGCTGGCTGCCCGACCAACTATTCACCCATCCCGACTATCGCGACTGCCATTTGCTTTACTACACAGGCATCACCCGTACAGCGAAAGGAATATTAGCCGAAATCGTCAGCTCCATGTTCCTCAATTCCGGTCCGCACCTCAGCTTATTAGCCGAGATGAAAGTACACGCAACAGACATGAGCGAGGCTATTCTACGTGGTAATTTCGAGAACTTCGCCGGTCTGATTAATAAAACCTGGGCACAAAACCAGGCGCTGGACAGCGGTACAAACCCTCCGGCGGTAGCAGCCATTATCGAGACAATCAAAGACTATACATTAGGATATAAATTGCCCGGTGCAGGAGGCGGCGGTTATTTATATATGGTAGCTAAAGACCCGCAAGCCGCAGGACAGATACGACGGATACTGACAGAGCATGCTCCTAATCCACGAGCACGTTTTGTTGATATGACTCTTTCCGACAAAGGGCTGCAAGTTTCACGAAGCTAATAAAAGAATAGAGGTTGTGTCAGTATTTTTGACACGGCCTCTATTCTTTTAAATGTAATTATTTTATAAAAAATATATCAACGATCTTCACAGACAGTTGATATATGGGGTAAAAAAAGCATATCGGAAATCAAACCGATATGAAAGTGTCGGTTAAGATATACCGCTGTATTCTTCTTAACCAACGGAAAATGTAGGGTTTTTCATCTTATAGTATGAAGTTAGGGACCTACATATAGCAATTCAATATAAAATGTAACATATAATACTAATATTCAGATCAATATGCTATTTAAGGACTATTTAAGAAGATAGCTTCTCATATAACATAACTGCTTTTATCAACTGTAGATTCTCCCTGCAAAACCAAGGAAAGTCAACACAACGGAAATCAACACGATATTCATTAAGCAGATCGTAAAAGCGAATATCCTGTATCAACTCACGAACTGAAATGAACAGAAGCAAATACTTCTTCCTTTTACAATAAAACAATGCTTTCTGCAGTTCTGCATAGGCTATATTTTCTCCTGTTTTACATTCTGAGGTTTCTTCATCACAAAAAGACAATTGAATCTTTAACGAATTATTCCGTTCCAAATATTCAGTCAATCGTTCTTGTACTACAGGAGAGGAAGTATTACCATATAATACAACATCTTTATATTCCATATCCGATATTTTCCTGGAAGGAGTACTTTTCAAGTCAGAACACAACATATTATATTCTTTAAACAGGCTTTGTTTCGTGTGTCGCCGTAGTTTTTCAACAGAATAGAAAGCATACCTGAATACAAAATGTGTCCCCCGCTTCTCTATTGTTTCCTGTTCTGAGAAAAAAGCATGTAAACGCCTTTTATTGATTTGAAGAGATTGCTTGGGAATATCTTCAAGCGTATTGGTGATATATTCGACTACCGTCTTTTTCATATATCACAGATTTATCTGTCACTTTTCTCCATATCCATAGCCGTAGCCATAACGTTTACCATAACCGTAGTACTTACCGTACTTGCCGTAGCCGTAGTAATAACCGTATTTTCTCTTTTTCAAGTCCACACCGTTGATTACGGTACAAAGCTTAGACAACTTCTTCTCAATAGCCAACTCATTGATCAATGTATATTCGGCTTTATGAGTATAGTCGGCACGACATACGTATACTGACAAGTCAGCCACACGACCTACCAATAAAGTATCGGTTACCATACCGATAGGGGCAGTATCCATTATCACATAGTCGAAGTTCTGCTTCAAGATTTCTATGGCTTTATCCAGACCGTTACGAGCTAACAACTCCGTTGGATTAGGAGGCACAGCACCACCCGGAAGAACAAACAGATTCTTATTGACATCAGAAGGTTGAACAAGTTCCATTAGATCCGTTTCAGGATTGGAAAGATACTGAGTAATGCCTTTCTCTTTATTGGAGAGATGGAATACTTTATTCAGTCCCGGCTTGCGAATATCGAGTCCGACAATCACGACCTTCTTTCCCAAAAGAGAAAGACTGATAGCCAGGTTTGCCGAAACAAACGATTTTCCTTCTCCACTGACTGTTGAGGTTACAAGGATAACCTTCTGATCATTATCGAGCATAAACTGAAGATTGGTACGAATATTACGGAAGGTTTCACTCATCAGATTATTCTTGTTCTCGAAGACAGCAATAGAGCCATTCTTATCATTCTTTTCGTCAGTCAATGGAATATCACCTATAATAGGAACACTCGTCAGTTTTTCTACGTCGGCACGACCTTCTATCTTGAATTTCGTCAGTTCAATCAGGTAAATGATGCCAACAGGAATCCCAACACCCAACACCAATGCAATTAAATAAATCATAGAGCGTTTGGGAGATACCGGAGTATCATCAGCTATCGCTTCATCAATAATCTTCGCATTATTTGCAGTAGCAGCTAACGCAATTGCGTTCTCTTCACGTTTCTGCAACAACATCAGATACAACCCTGCTTTAATTTCCTGCTGGCGGGCAATGCTTACATAAGCACGTTCCTGCCCCGGAGCGTTACTGATACGACGAGAGTAGCGGCTTGCCTCACGGTCCAGATTTGACTTGGTTATCATCAATCCCTGCAAAGTTCCTTCAAGAGTAGCCTGTACATTAGCTTTCATAGCACGGATACTCGTATCCAGATTCACAATAGTCGGGTTATTCTCTGTTGATGTACGTAGCAAACGTTTACGTTCCACCAACATTTCATTATAACGTTCAATCGCACCAATCAAGGCAGCATCCTGTAAACCAACATTACTTGGTAATACTTCATATTCATTACCTCTCAAGTATTTACGCAAGTCATTCACCAGACTGATTTGAGTACGGTTCTCCACACTCTTCTTTTCATATTCAGCATTACCGGCTAAGGCTATCTGAGCTTCACTCGTCAAGTCCGTGATACCTGCGTCACGCTTAAAGGTTTCCAAATCCGCTTCTGTACTTCCCAGTTCTTTTGAAATAATACTAATACGTTCATCAATAAACTCAGCAGTCTTCTGGGCGATTTCGTTTTTATCATTATTCGTATTACGATTATACATCTCCAGTAATTGGTTGATAAAATCCTGTCCACACTGCAAACTGGAATTTTTTAATGAAATCACAGCCACAGAAGTAGTCTTGGAGGTTGGCGCAATAGACAGGCTGTTACAATACCCCTTTGCCACTCTCATCGGTTTGTTGATAGTCGCAGTTATATGACGTACATTCTTCTCTAACCGAGGTACTTTCGTGCCATCCTGCAAAGTTACCGAGTCAACATCTTGAAAGAAAGCCAATGTACCTTCATCAGTCGGGAAGATAGCAGGTAGTTTCTCAAAATGCTTCTGATATCCTTTCTCACCAACAGTCACATTCACATCTATACTTCCTTTAGGCTGCAGTATCATTTCCACTACCATCGGAGAACTTAGTTTCTCAGCCTCCTGAGGTGTCAAACTTACTTGTACCGGAGATGTCTTGTATAAACTTTTAGCCGGAAACTCATCCTCGTCTTTATAAGTTATATACAAGTTTAATTGATTAACAACTTCTTTTACAAGCGTTTTTGAGCGTAGGACTTCCAACTCGTTATCAATATTCTTAGAAGAAGTCATCAGACCACTTAATCCCATATCCTCCAATTCCGAAGAAACTCCCGAACCTCCGCCCTTCTTCTCATCTTTTATTAGAACGGTGGCTGAAATATTATAAATGGGAGTAGCCCAATGCAGATAAAACCATGCACCAACAAGGCAGAGCAACACTGCCCCTACAAACCAAGGCCAATGAATAATATATTTAAAAAGCAATGTCCGGAAATCTATTTGTTCTTCAGCCATTTGGCGTTCCTTCCCGTTTTGATTTTCTTCTTTCATGACTCTTTCTTTTTATTTCAAGATGTTAAACAACAAGCTGGCAATAGAAACAAGGATAGAAGTAGCAGAGAACCATAAGCTTGTACTAGTTCCGATATCTGAGTTTCGTGCTTTCGCCTTATTCGGAGTAACGTATATGATATCATTCTGCTGCAGATAGTAATAAGGGGAAAGGATTGTCTCAGCTTTATTCAGATCCAATGGAATTATTTCCTGCTTGCCATTAGCATTCTCCCGTATTAGTTTTACATCATCACGCAAACCATATACGGTCATATCACCTGCCATAGCCAAAGCTTCCAGAATGTTCACTTTTTCATTGGAAATCGTGAATGTACCGGGACGGGCAACTTCTCCGATCACAGAAATCTTATAATTTACCATACGTACTGTTACAATAGGAGTTTCAGTAATATAAGGTTTCAACTTTTCAACGATCATTTGTTCGGTTGCCTTCTTGGTTAGGCCACCAACATGAAGTTCACCCAATAC
>ERZ825384.2576-NODE-2576-length-17963-cov-11.374246_pt1 | contig 17963 bp, 11 predicted proteins | sample MGYA00519931_ERZ825384 | MGnify/ENA primary metagenome ERZ825384 (study PRJEB31778, sample SAMEA3449200) | human gut metagenome | biome: human gut; feature: human-associated habitat; material: faeces | place: United Kingdom | collected 2010/2012 ...
GGGGCAGGGTTTGCCTGCCCGAAGGCACAAAGCAAACTGTTTTCGGGCGAGCGAAAACCTCGCCCCTACGACTAAATGATGGCATTATCCACGTTTTGACACAACTCCTTTTTTATATTGCCTTTCGATAAGTCTTACCAAGTTGTTCCCTGAAATACTCCGCTTTCATTGTAAGGGACCAAATAACCGTTCATGGTCAACGTATTTCCGGAGAAGTTCGGGTTGATGGTTACACTGGCCTGATTGGTACCACCGGTTAACACGATAGAGACTGTGGCTGATACGGCAATACCGTTAATGCCGTAGTTGTAATAAATATTGCCATCCTTGTCCTGGCGCATACTTATACCGTTTACGCTTCCTTGTACAGTGACACCGCCCAAACCGTTCGGGCTCCAGTTATACACAAAGTTAGTGAAGGCGGTCTGAATAATTCCTTGTCCGTCGTTTACCTCCACATAGTTGGTGTTTGAGGACACAAAACGCATAATACCGTTACGGAATACTACGTTATCAGCTTCCAAAACAAAGGAACCGTTTTTTAAGGCATCGATAGCTTTCATGAAAGACACGGAATCTTGCTGTGCTTCCAAGGCCTTCTTTTCCTGACGTTCTTTTTTCCATGCTTCGCGTTTGGCATCTTCTCTTTGTTTTCTGGTTTGTGCATTTGTTACTCCGCTGAAGCAAACAAGTAACAATGCTGCTAAGAATAATACTTTTTTCATAATTAAAGCTGTTTTGTTAATCAATATATCTTTTAGATAATCTGATAACAAAACAGCTTCAATCGCAATTTGTTTAACGAATATGTGAATTTATATAACGATAACGTTTCTACTGTTTTTCTACTTATTCATCTTTTAGTCAACAAATCGTTTGGTCAATTTGTCAAATTCGTCTATTCTGCGGTCTCTGAGGAATGGCCACCAGCGGCGAACTTCTTCGCTTCGTGTAATGTCTACCTCCGTTACTATATTTTCCTCTTTCATGTTGTCGGCTTGTGCCAGTATTTCACCTTGAGGACCTGCTACAAAGCTATTTCCCCAAAACCGGATTCCGTTTGTTTGTTTCGAAGGATCAGGCTCATGCCCTACGCGATTGACGGCTATTACAGGTAATCCGTTGGCTACGGCATGTCCTCGTTGGGAAATTACCCATGCTTCCAGTTGGCGAGCTTTTTCTTCCGGGGTATCTGTGCTTTCCCAACCGATAGCAGTGGGATAGATAAGAATTTCAGCACCTTTCAAGGTCATCAGACGCGCTCCTTCAGGATACCATTGATCCCAGCAAACTTGTACACCCAATTTTCCTATTGAAGTTTGAATAGGTTCGAAACCTAAATCCCCCGGAGTGAAATAGAATTTTTCATAATATGCCGGATCGTCCGGAATATGCATTTTTCTATACTTCCCGGCAATACTTCCGTCTTTATCGAATACAACGGCCGTGTTATGGTAAAGTCCCGGAGCACGTTTCTCAAATAAGGAAGTGACCAGTACGATACCATTGGCGGATGCAATTCCACTATAGAATTCGGTGGAAGGACCGGGAATCGTTTCTGCCAGGTCAAACAGAGAGGTATTTTCTGTCTGACAGAAATAAAGCGTATTGTGCAATTCCTGCAACACCACTAGCTCTGCGCCCTTGGATGCCACATCTTCTATACTGTGTTTCAGTTTATCCATGTTTTCAGCCGTATTGCCTGTACAAGACTGCTGAATGAGTCCTACTTTAATTGTTCTTCTCATATTATATACGTCTATATTAATATACACCTTCAGGATATTGCATGGTGACGCAATGAAGCGAGCCATGTTGTTTGATCAATGCCGTGCAATCCACACCGACAATCTCTCTTCCGGGAAAAGCTTTTTCCAATACTTCTTTTGCAAGAGTATCATTATGAGGCTGATTGTATGTGGGAAGCAGAACAGCTTCGTTCATAATCAGGAAATTGGCATAGGTTGCCGGCAGCCGTTCTCCATTTATATCATAAATGGCATCGGCCATAGGGAGGGGAAGTAAGCGATAGGGATTTCCCTCCGGTGTCCGGAAAGCTTTCAGTTCTTCTTCCATTGCCACCAGCTCTTCATAATGCTCGTCTTTTTTGTCTGTGCACTGCACATATACGATGGTATCGTCAGGACAGAAACGTGCCAGCGTGTCGATATGACTGTCTGTATCATCGCCGGCCAAATAACCGTGTCTCAGCCATAACACCTGTTTCAAGTTGAATGTTTCTTTCAGATATTGTTCTGTTTCTTCCTTCGTTTTCTCGTTTCGGTTGTAGGACAACAAGCACTTTTCTGTGGTAAGGAGTGTGCCTTTTCCATCACTTTCTATCGAACCTCCTTCCAAAATGAAATTTCTTTGGTATACATATTCTCCTGTCAATGTTTTGCAGCGATAATATAGATTGGAGTTTATCATATTATCATAATTGGCAGCGTACTTCATTCCCCAACCGTTAAAACAGAAATCCAGTAAGAGCGGTTCTCCGTTCTCTTTCAGCATGGTAATAAAGGCGTGGTCGCGTGCCCATGTATCGTTAGTCTTCACGGCCGAAACGGTGAGATTCTTCACATTGCATCCGTGCTCATAGATTCTGTCTCCGATTCGATGAGGTTCCGGGGCTACTACCAGCAAAGGCTGACGTTTTAAAATTTCGTAAGCTATATTAAGGAAGCAAGCATCTACTTCTTCCAACATATAGGCCCAATCAGTGTCTATATGGGGCCATGTCAATTGTATCAGGCTCTGTTTGTGCCATTCTGCCGGCAAATAAGTTTTCTTCATATTCTTTAATTTTACCCGACAAAGATAGGAAATAAAAATGAGCTACTCACTTTTCGAAGCGAGGTGATTTTAGAAAAACTTGGTGCTATATCATGCTCTTTCATTTAATCTCTAAGTAGAGCCATAGTCTCCCTTACCCGATTCATCGTAAATCGGGTATTTTTTTATTGCTGTATGTCAGAAAGTTATTCTTTTATCCCAATCTAATTATCTCATTGTTTTTCTCTCTGCAGGCTTCGGTAGCCAATGTGATGCCGGTGTTGTAGGAATATGCTGACACAATATCAGGCTTGCGTTCGTTGGCCTGTACAGTGCTGCGCTTGGCTTTGCCATCCACAAGATTATCTCCTTATCTCCGTCTGCCTTGGACAGCCTTCGGTGGAAAGACTTCGCAAACTCCTGCATCCTGTTGGCAAGTGCCGAATTATCGATACCGTGCTCCACGCGGCAGAGAGTCACCTCGGATGGGACACCGTTCTTCAACATAGGTCGTACAAAGAAACCGCTGGTTCGGTGGGCATAGCCATTTATGATAACCGTGTGAAGATAGAAAACCCCGGAACTTTTCCGCCCAACTGGGATACGGAAAAATGAAATCAGAGCATGAATCGAAACCACAAAATCCATTATTGGTAAATGTCCTGTACAAGCAAAAAGTTTTGGAAAGTTGGGGACGTGGCATTGGGCTGATGATGTCTGAATGTCGTAAAGCCGGATTACCCGAACTGGAATATAAAATATGGGCAGATAATGCGGCTTCAAGGTGTGTTTGACCTGCCGCATCGAAAGAAATGCACATTGAAAAACTGTGCCGACTCGTGGGATTCGATGAAAGGCAGACCGAAACACTCGTCAAGGGAAAGCAGTTGGAGTATGCAGGGAAACTCTACTCGGAGGAACACGGACGGAAATTCACGACCGAAAAGGCAGGGTTTCAAGTCGTGAAAGACCCCACGGACGGGACGAGACTGGTTCTTGCCATTGACCGAAAGCCCATTGCCGAGTGGTTCAAGGAACAGTTCGAGAAGTTAAGGCAGAACATGCGCCGACCTATACAACCACAAAGGAAAGGCAAGGGATTAAAATTGTAAATGTTAAATTATTGTCTTTTCCTATAAAATCTTGTTGGATACACGAAATTATCTCTGATATTTTAATTGCCAACAGAAATAATTTACATTTGTCATTTTATTAAAGATTTTATCTTTTGTTTCAAGGCTTCCCGTTGGGAAGCTGATGTGCCATACTCAACCATCACCACGACACCTTCCTTGTCTATAACGGCGGTAAGGGGATAACCATTATTACCTATATATTTGGTAAATAAGGTGTTATTCACAAGTGGAATCCAATTGAATCTGCGACTTTCAATGACGGGACGAGCTATCTCTGTCGATTCATAGGTAGATGAAAAAAACATCACGTCGGGCATTTCATCTTTCCAAGTGGACAACTCCGGCATTTCAGCACGGCATGGACCACAACCCGTAAACCATATGTTTAACACCATTACTTTGCCCTTTACGTCTGCATTGCTCCATATTCTGCCGTCTATATCGGTGGCGGTAAAATCGGGAAACTTAGTACCTTCTTTAAGCAATGGTTCTGTCTTACCTGACGATACCTTTATTCCTTCTGAACTTGCTTGTGCCTCTTCAAATCTTCTTAAAAGTTCAGCCGCCTCGGGCACTCGCGCCATCGGTATGGTATCACGTAGTACTTCATCGGACAAAGGTTCTGGCATCTTTATCCCGACAGCTTTCGTTCCGTTTGGGGTGGATATCATGAAAAACTTAATTCCATCGGGAGTCATCATCTTTGCTATTCCTTCTGGAAGGTTACGGAAAAACTTACCATCTATAATAGTAATCCTTTTAGGCGCAGATGTTTCTTGAGCAACAGCACAAAAAGCCGTCATTGCAAAAACAACCGCCAATATAAGTGTTGTTTTCTTCATAATAAAAATATTTTGAACAAAAATATAGAAAAGCGAGGGCAAAAGCAAATTTAATTTGTTTTTTTTGCCAACTGATTTTATAAAATTGCCGCCGATAGTTCGTACTTTCAGAAAAAGATGTTACATTTGCAAATGAAAGAGTTATTTGACAGCATAGCAATGTAAAGCGCTGAAATTCGCACGGTTACTGACTCGTTACCGCTACTTCTCAAATAATTCGCTAAGAGTTTATTCTTCAATCGGTTAAATCCAATCGAGAAAAATCTAAAATAATCTATGTCCCGACTAAGTGACCTATATAAAGCAATGGAAACATTGCGCAAAGAAGGTCTTTCGTTAAATGAAGACCTCGAAAAACAAGTAAGTGATTTGGAAGAGAACATCATCAAAAAAGAAATCCTTCCGATTGTAACCGAGACGATTGCACCGGCTTTAAAGCAAGTGCAGCGTGAATTAGTGCTTGTTGTGGATTATGTACCCGGCTCGCCTATTAGCGTACATTTGTCTCGCAAACGAAATTTCACAGCAGATATAGCGGATGCCAAAGAGATTCTTCCTGATCCACAGGTGGAACATAAGGAAATAGGTAAGACCGGGCCGAAAGGCGAAATTGCACCGGCTACTCGATTAAAGATTACATTTGCTGATGGTCACGTGATTCAAGAGCCACAAGCAGCTGAGACTTTTCGTAAGTTTGTGATGGAAGTAGGTGCCGAACGCATTCGTACTTTAGGAATGAAACAAAATAAAGTGCCTTTGATTTCCAATACGCTTGATAAGAAATATAAAAGTTCACAAAAGCCTGTCGGTAATGGTTGGTATCTGATGACATGTAGCAATACGCTTACCAAGAAACGAGATATAGAACGTATAGCCAATATGTTTAATATAAAGATTAAAGTTGAAATAGTGTAATTCTTTCCACTATGAAATGAATAAGAATAAACAGTAAGAAAAAGTGACCAATTGTTTGCTCCTAATAAGGAATTTGGCTACTTCTGTTTCAGAATTGTTTGTTATTAGTAAAATGTAGCAGATTAATGCGGCTGTAATGTTTTCAAATCGTTATCAAGAACTTATTATTAATTAATGTCAGATAAATACGCAAAAGTATATTATCTAAGATAAAAACAGAATTTCATGTACATATATCAATATGAAAGCATGTAATTAGTTGTCGTTTCGCTTTGTTTGCGAAGCAGGGGAGGAAGAGGTGGTGTCTTCCTTTTCCTTTTTTTTATGGGCTCTTTTCCATAAGAACCAACGGAACAAATCATTCCATTTATCGAAATCTTTTTTATACATGATGCCGATACCTTGTGTGGTCAGGGTTGATTTTGTGAAATAACGGTCGTTGGTCTGATTGTATCCTCGTAGACGGAAGTCTCCGTTTTTAGTCAACAGCCAAATGGCTTCAAAGTCACCTACAAAGTTGGTGTTTGCCATTGCATTATCTTTATAACCAAAGTTACCATTGATTATCAGTCGATTATTCAATAATCTGCCGGAAAGGACAGCTTCGGCTTCTACATCTGTCCATCCTTTGTCTCCTGTGCTCAGGTTGGCACCGATGTTCCAGTTCTTATTGTCCATCCATTGGGAGAGCATATTATTGAGCTGACCGGATAAAGTGCTGAAGGCTAATGAACTGGTAGCGTTTGAAGATTGGTCGTTGTTGGCGTAATCGTAGGTGTAGAACTTACCGATACCCAGCAGATAGATGATTTGTGTGTTCATTTGTTCTTCTGTACTGGTGATGCTGCGCACCACATCACGGTCTTCTTCCCTGACTGTCGGTAAATCCAGGTCAAATTTAATATCGGGGCTGGACAGGTTGCCGGTCAGGTTCATCAGGCAGTTTACTTTAACGGTGCTTTGTCCCTGCGAAAGTGAAGTGTCGATACCTAAATCACTCAATGAGGCAGAGTTTACCGTATAAATCGCCTGAAGATCCAGATTGGCCTGATATGGGTCACCTGTGAAGGTGACTGTACCGCCGGACTTCAATGTAAAATCTTTGCGAATCACTTCCTGCATGCTGAGCTTATACATTCCCTGGTCGATAATGTAGTTACCGAACATCTTAAAGTCTCCTTTATTAAAGTAGTTCACTTGCAGATTGCCGTTGCCTGTTGCTGTAATATTGTCGCCTGCCACCGGGTCCATCACGATTTTCATGGTGGCATTGGGGGTGGCGTTAATCAGCATATTGATGCGCAGGTCCATGGGAGGACCCTCTTCTTCTTTTTCTTTCTGCACATTCGAGTGATGGTACAGATTGGTTTCCACATTATCATGGATACGTTTGGGGGTCTTGTCGACAAAGGTAATGAACTGGGTATTGGTAGCCTCTGTCGTGATGCCTGTGATATAAGTAAAAGAGGTGTTGTGTCCTGTTGTCAGTGAGGCATCTACGGTCATGGCATTGTTTCCTCCGTCCAATATGACGCTTCCCGAACCGTACACCTTGCCGTAGAAAGGCATATCGCCGCCTTCGTGGGTATCATACATCAGCAGATTGTCGCCACTGATATTAAAATGATACATCAGATTTTTTAGTTTGGTATGATGCAGATAGCCATTGACTACTCCACTGTTTCCTTCGCGGTCGTACACGTGTACATCGGTAAACAGTAATTGTCCGGAGGAAATATGTACCGAATCATCGCGTATTTGGAAATAGGTGTTCAGTACATCAATCTTGGTATCAATATTGGCACGTGCCTCTCCTTCCAAATCCAGGTGCTTGAAGTCTCCATAGAGTCTGATATGACCGTTGACACGTCCGGTTAAATCGCTGAATATGCCTTCCACAAAGGGCTGGATGAGTCCGATATTGGTACTGTCTGCTTCAATCATCAGGTCCAGTCCTTTCATTTTCGGAGATACGTATCCGGTGACATGAGTGGCCGAAATACCTTCTTCCGCAATTTTTGCATCAAGGCGTACTCCGCCCAGTTCCGAGTCCCATACGCCTGTAATATCGGCTTCACCCAACAATGCTTTATTCAGGCAGAAATTATGCACATTGAGTTTGGTGTGCATGGCAGGCTCTTTCATTACTCCCTTCATGTTGACAGTCCCGGTAACCAAGCCGTTGAATGCCACATCATCAAAATGCACTATATCCAGTACATATTCCAAATTGATATTCTTTAAATCGATATGGCAGGAGTCTTCCTTGCTTTTTGTCAACTTTCCGTTGATGCGTAAATGCTGGTTTTCATGTTCAAACAGAAAATTGTCGATATAGACACGTCCGGAGTCTACGGCAATATGCGAAGGATGTATATTCCAAATCGTATCGTTCAATACCACTTTCGTGGGTTTGATGTTAATGTCGGCCTGTAAGATGGGGTGTTTCCCCTCCGTTTTATAGAATCGGGTCACGGCAGCAAACTTACCTCCGTAAGTGACATTTGTGTTATTCCCCCAATTGACAGTTGTTTCCAGCCGGTCGTTTTTGGCTTGGGTATCGACAGTAAGATTCACCATTGCACCACTGTTCATCAACATACCGGTTCTGAGGGAACATTTGAACCAGTCTGACGGATTTTCGCAGATGAGTACCCCCGAATCATAATGGGTTCCATTATATTTGAAAGCCGGAAAATGTCCTTCAACGCGCAATTTCTCTTCGCGGTCGTTGAAATACCCTTTGATGGAGGCAGGGAACTTTAATTCCAGCGGTATTTGAAAGAGTTTTTGAAAGAACTCTGTATTATTTACTCTGATGTCGAATTTGAAGTTGTTGTGAGGAACCGGCATGTTTTCGTTCAGCGTCAGCAGGGAAGGGATATAGCGTTGAACAGTCTGCAATATGCTGGCCGGAATTGTGTTATAAGAATAGTCTCCACGTATGACAGCCGTCATGAACGAGGAAAGCACTTGTATTTCTTTTTGTCCTTCTACCTGTCCTGCCGTAATGGTAAGGTTGTCAAGGAAATAGTTGTTCCCTTCGGGGGTATTCATTTGCAAGCTGTCCAAACGGATTTTTCCGTTCATGTCGTCGATAGACTTCCCGGTAAAGTCTGCTGTCACGTTCAGGGAAATGTCCGTATCTTTGTATTTGTCGGACAAATGCAGGTTATCCGGTCGGAGATTCTTTAAGACGGCCTTCAAGTTGAATTCGGGTATGGCGCACGCCACGTTGAAATTGCCGTTTATCTGAACAGAGCCGTTGTCATCATCCATTGCCAGCTTGCCGTTGAAGCCTCCGTCTTTATACACGCCGTCCAGTGCTATATTCTCATATTTATATTGGCTGTATTCGAAAGAGGCAATATTCCCTTTGATATAAGATTCGGGATAGTGATTTTTATAGTTGAAACCTTTCAATTCCAGATTGAAGTCTGCCGTACCGAATTTCTTTTCGTTATCAAGCAGTTTGCCCACATTCAGGTCGGCACTGGCGATATTTCCCGAATAGGTACGGTTCTGTTGTTTGTCAATGCTCATCATAACATCGGCTTTGATTGTACCTACGCCGGTGCGCAAGAGTCCTGTGATAATCAAATCGTGAAGATATCCGGTGGCATCACCGCTAAAACGTACATATTCCAACTGCTGAAAAATAGGAGGAACTTTCCCGGCCACATTACTCATAACGGTGCTGATGCCTTCTTTATTCAGGTTTACGTCGGTCAGCTTTCCCATGATATACATATTTCTTCCTGCGTTCCAGTCGGCAACGGATGCTTCTCCGTTGATCATCAGACTGTGGTTGTCGGTCAGTCGCAGGGTAGGGCAGTCTATATTCTTTCCTTTACCGGAGAAATCCATGTTGAAATGTAACGGAGTATCGAACTTGGCCAAGGCCGGGACAAAAGGGGCTATGTCTTTGAGTACGACAGAGGCATTGACGCTTCCTTGATATTGCACATTGTCTGTCAGTTTAGGAAGATCCGGCAAACTGTCGTAACGCATGGAAAGGCTGTCAATGCTTAAAGCAGAATTGGAAAGCTCGAGGGAAAAATCCTTTATATTCAGTCGCTTATTGTTGGCAGTGACTTTCATTGAGAACTTTTGTAAAGCAAATCCACACTGCTCTTCAAAGCTCAGACGACGGATGGAGGCGTTCAGCGAGTCGTTGCGGAGCGCCTTCAGCGAAACGGTGGCTGCGAAGTTCTTTACGGCAAGATGGCCGGTATTGAACCGTCCGGGGGTTTCGGGCTCCGACAAGACATCGTATGTGATACGTCCGCGTCTTATCAATAAAGAGTTGATGCGTAAATCCAGATTTGTCTGAGTCTTCACCGTGTCTTTGGAAGCAAAAGCATCCAGAACAAATTGATAATTGGGAGGAGACTGAGGCGTTTCCCGCTCCATATTGGCCGAAAAGCCGAAAAGCTGAACACTGGTAATAGTGATTTTCCCTTTCAGCAGGGGGAGTATTTCAAATTTGGCAGACAGACGCGCCACTTTCAGCATTTCCCTGCCCCGGCGGTCTTCCAGCAACACATCTTCCACAATAATGCGGTTCAGCAGGCCCATGTCGATTTTTCCTACAGAAACTTCCGTGTTGAGCACTTTGCGGAGCTCTTTGGTCACTATATAAGACAATTTGTCCTGAACGTATGGAATGTTCAGAAGCACAATTATCCCCAGATAAACTCCCAAGAGAATACCTAGCAGTATGCGAACTGTATATTTAAGACTTTTGCTTGATATCATTGCTTATTTTGGGCTAACAAAGGTACGAAATACGTCCGAAGTAGCCCAAAATAAACTTGGATTTTTACTTGTTTTTATGCAATCTTTTCAACTCAAACGAGAAAATGATACGGAAACAACCGATAATGAGGAAAGTAACGGACAGCATATAAAGCACAGTGACTGCTCCGAGTCCCGGTTGCCAGATGATAGCCATGGAACATAAAATGGCCAGAATGCCGAATACCAGATACCATCCCCAGTCTTTGGTGCCGTAGCGTTTCAGGTCGGTGGAATAACCGCAAAGGGTGAATCCTCTGAACATAAGCCAGAATGCGACGATAAACGGAATCAGTTCCATGCTTACCAGCGGATAGAATACCAAATAAATACCTATCAGCAAATCAATGATACCGCCTGCCAGATACCATCCCCAACTGTTGATAATCTTTTTGTTGCCGACGGCAAAAAAGATTTCGAGGATACCGCTGACCAGAATTGAAATACTGAAAATGACACTCAGTGCCACATAACTGCTCACGGGAGCAAACAAAAGGCATAATGCTACTGCGATGTAAAGCAATCCCAATAATAGGGACATCCACCAGTTCTTTACCGCGTAGCCCAAGCCACCAACTAATTCATTCATGTTTGTTAAGTTTTAGGTTATAATTTCAACTAATAACGTCCTCTATACAAAAATGTTTGCCCATAAATACAAAAAAAGTATTTAAATAGCTGCACTTGACTTTTAGAACTCAAAAAATATTCCGAACTTTGCACGGTGAAAGCAAAAAGATTCACTTTATTAGCATTTTTGAATAAAAACTGAATAAAAAAAGAATGAAAGATAACAGAATTCCTTCTCCGTTTATTTCTTTGTTACCCGTATTTGTACTTATTTTATTATTGTTTGTCACCATCCGTGTCTTTGGCAGCGATGCGTTGTCGGGCGGAAGTCAGGTTTGTTTGCTTACGGCTACGGCTGTTTGTGTATTGATAGGGATGGCAGGGTACCGAAGAGCTTGGAAAGATTTTGAACTGGCTATTACGAATAATATAGCCGGAGTAAGTACGGCATTGATTATTCTGCTGATTATCGGTGCTTTGTCGGGGGCATGGATGATTAGCGGCGTGGTTCCCACATTGATTTATTATGGCATTCAGGTGATACATCCTCACTTTTTTCTGGTGTCTACCTGTGTGATTTGTGCCATTGTTTCAGTCATGACAGGCAGTTCGTGGACAACCATAGCCACTATCGGCATCGCATTGATGGGAATCGGCAAGGCACAAGGTTTCAGCGAAGGCTGGATAGCGGGAGCGATTATTTCGGGTGCTTATTTCGGCGATAAGGTATCCCCGCTGTCCGATACCACTATTTTGGCGTCTTCTGTGACGGACACTCCGCTGTTTACACACATACGCTATTTGATGATAACCACCATCCCCTCATTGGTCATCACATTGATTATTTTCACTGTTGCCGGACTGTCTCACGAGGCAACGGACACAGGTCATATTACCGAATACATGCAGGCACTCGACTCCAAATTCAATATTTCCTGGTGGCTGATGATTGTTCCCGTCGTGACGGGAGTTTTGATTGCCCGCAAGGTTCCTTCGGTCATTACTTTGTTTATCTCCACCACACTGGCCACTGTCTTTGCACTTATATTCCAGCCGGATTTGTTGCGCGAGATAGCAGGGCAGGGGGTAGCAGGTCTTACTGCACTTTTCAAAGGAGGCATGGGCATGCTCTTCGGTGGCACCCAACTGGAGACAGGCAGTGCAGAGATAAATGAGTTGGTTGCCACACGCGGTATGTCGGGAATGATGAATACCATTTGGCTGATTGTCTGTGCCATGTGCTTTGGAGGGGCTATGACGGCAGGAGGCATGCTGGGCAGTATCACCTCTGTGTTTATCCGTTTCACCAAGAGACGTATAGGGATGGTGTCTTCTACCGTTGCATCGGGATTGTTCCTCAACCTGGCCACTGCCGACCAATATATCTCCATTATTCTGACCGGCAATATGTTTAAGGATATTTATGAGGCAAACGGATATGAAAGCCGATTACTGAGCCGTACCACCGAAGATGCTGTAACAGTCACCTCACCGCTTATCCCCTGGAATACCTGCGGTATGACTCAGGCAACTATTCTGAGTGTGCCTACACTCACTTATCTTCCATATTCTTTCTTTAATCTGATTAGTCCGCTGATGAGTATCACGGTGGCGGTTATCGGTTATAAGATAAAGAAGAAAATAACCGAATAATTTTTCCCCTGGTGTGCAGACAGGAATGGGTACACCGGGAAAAAAATGTCCCGAAGAGTGGGGATTTCAAAAATAACTTGTATTTTTACAGACCTAAAAATAATCAATTTATATTTTCATATTATGAAGAGACACATCACTTTTGCCTTGCTTTTTGCGGCAGTATTGACCGCGCAGGCACAACAGGGAGGCATTTCGAGCGAGATGCTGAATCAAATCAAACAAAGTTATCAGGCAACTCCTACCGACAAGGCAATCCGCAATGCTTTAGGCGGAACAAGTATCAATACCTTGGCACTTAATCAGGAAAATCAGGCAGACTTTGACACTCATTTCTCTAATAAAGTCTTATCGAAAGGCATTACCAATCAACGCTCGTCAGGACGCTGCTGGTTGTTTACGGGACTGAATGTGCTTCGCAGCCAGATGATAGCCAAGTACGGCCTGGATGAAATGGAGTTTTCGCAGAACTACTGCTTCTTTTATGACCAGCTGGAAAAATCGAATCTTTTCTTACAGGGAATCATTGATACGCGTGAAAAGCCGATGGACGACAAGATGGTGGAGTGGCTCTTTAAGCATCCCTTGAGCGATGGAGGGCAATTTACTGGTGTGTCGGACATTATAGGTAAATACGGACTTGTACCGAAGAGCGCGATGGTGGAGACTTTCAGCAGTGACAACACAGGAAAAATGAATAATCTGATAGGACTGAAACTGAAAGAATTCGGCTTACAACTCCGTGAGGCTGCTGCTGCCGGAGCCAAGCCCGCCGAACTGGAAAAAAAGAAAACGGAAATGCTGGCTACGGTCTATCGCATGCTGGTGCTGACACTCGGTGAGCCGGTGTCTACGTTCACTTGGAGCTTGAAGGGAGGCGAAGCGAAAGAGTACACTCCCTTGTCTTTCTACAAGGAATTTCTGGGCAATGACCTGACCAATAATTACGTGATGCTGATGAACGACCCCAGCCGTGAGTTTTATAAATGCTACGAGATAGACTATGACCGCCATAGCTATGACGGTAAGAACTGGACGTATGTCAATCTGCCTATAGAAGATATCAAGGAAATAGCCATTGCTTCCATCAAAGACAGCACAATGATGTATTTTTCTTGCGATGTGGGTAAGTTCCTTGATAGCAAGAGAGGACTGCTGGACCCTGATAATTACGATTATGAGTCACTGATGGGGACAACTTTCGGTATGGACAAGAAACAGCGTATCCAGACATTTGCCAGTGGCAGCAGCCATGCCATGACGCTGATGGCTGTGGATTTGGATAAGGCCGGGAAACCGAAAAAATGGATGGTGGAAAACAGTTGGGGAAGCACCAACGGATACAAAGGCCATCTCATTATGACGGACAAATGGTTTGATGAGTATATGTTCCGCGTGGTGGCGGAAAAGAAATATGTCCCTGCCAAGGTGCTGGATATCCTCAAGCAAAAACCGATTCGCCTGCCGGCATGGGACCCGATGTTTGCGAACGAAGAATGATAAAATAATAAAAAAACGGAGCTGCAAAATTTGCAAATCGGCATGCAAAATTTGCAGCTCCGAATGTATACCCATCCGGATGGTTATCCCCCTTGAAGGGGGAGGTTCCTTCGGAAGAACTTCCCCTTCAGGGGAATCTCCTTCGGAGAATATATATTATATATAATAAATTAATATAATATATAACTGATAACATTCGCGCAAAATTCTGCGCAAGAAACTGCGGGAGAAACTGCACAAGAAACTGCGGGAGAAAACACGTACGTAAGCGAGGGCTTATACGTACGTATGCATAAGCCTACGCTTACGTATGTATGAGCCTGCACATACGTATGCATCGCCCCCTGCATACGTACGTGTATTTCGATGCCGGAATATCTTAATTCGCGTACCGTCAATCCCTATAATTACACAGGTTTATATTATTACGGATTTTTTTCCATAATAACCGCCAAATCTTTCTTTTTTCACATTTTTTTTCTGTACTTTTGCGCTCAAATTTAAAAACCATTTTTTATAACCCAATATGGCAAATGTGATTAAATTACACAAAGGCTTGAACATCAACCTGAAAGGAAAACCTGCTCAGGAGATTTTCGACGTGAAGCAGCCGGACATCTATGCGTTGGTGCCCGATGATTTTCATGGCGTGACTCCTAAAGTGGTGGTGAAAGAACAGGAATATGTGATGGCCGGGGGAACATTGTTTGTAGACAAGAACCACCCCGAAGTAAAGTTCGTTTCTCCTGTTAGCGGTGTCGTGACATGCATTGAGAGAGGCGAACGCCGTAAAGTCCTTAGCATCTCCGTTGCTGCGGCAGCAGAGCAGGACTACGAAGAGTTTGGAAAGAAAGATGTTTCGACTATGACAGGCGAACAGGTAAAGGCTGCCCTGCTTGAAGCCGGACTCTTTTCATTCATCATCCAGCGCCCGTATATCGTGGTTGCCGATCCGAATGCCAAGCCGAAAGGCATCTTCGTTTCTGCATTTGATACCAACCCATTGGCTGCCGATTTCGAATTCGTTCTGAAAGGTCAGGAAAAAGACTTCCAGACAGGACTCGATGCATTGGCTAAAATGGCGAAGACGTATCTGAATATCAGCGTAGAACAGAAGAATCCTGCACTGACAAGCGCCAAGAATGTGACTGTGACAGTTTTCGACGGTCCTAACCCTGCCGGAAACGTTGGCGTTCAGATTAACCACATCAGTCCTATCAACAAGGGCGAAACCGTTTGGACTCTTCGTGCAGAAGATGTTATCTTCATCGGACGTTTGTTCAATACAGGTCGTGTAGACTTGACCCGCACCATTGCATTAACCGGTTCGGAAGTGAAAAAACCGGCTTACTGCAAGTTGAAAGTAGGAGCGTCGCTGACAGATGTATTTGCAGGACGTGTAACCGAAGGTGCAAACTTACGCTACATTAACGGAAACGTGTTGACCGGTACGCTTGTCAAACCTAATGGATATTTGAGCGCACGTGCCACAAGTCTTACCGTGATTCCCGAAGGCGATGACCGACACGAATTCCTGGGCTTTATCATGCCCCGCACCAATCAGTTCAGTGCGAGCCGCAGTTATTTCAGCTGGTTATGCGGAAATAAGGAATACACACTGGATGCCCGTATCAAAGGTGGCGAACGCCACATGATTATGTCCGGTGAGTATGACAAAGTATTCCCGATGAGTATTTTCCCCGAATATTTAATTAAGGCTATCATTGCCGGCGATATTGACCGTATGGAAGCACTTGGTATTTACGAAGTGGCTCCCGAAGATTTTGCAGTATGCGAGTTTGTAGACTCTTCTAAACTGGAGTTGCAACGTATTGTGCGTCAAGGTCTGGACATGCTTCGCAAGGAAATGTGCTAAGTAATTAAAAACTAAGAATAAAAAGTTAATGAAAGCGTTAAGAAATTATCTCGACAAGATAAAGCCAAACTTTGAAGAGGGCGGCAAACTCCACGCGTTTCGTTCGGTGTTCGACGGTTTCGAAACATTCTTGTTCGTACCCAACAGCACTTCGAAAACAGGAGTTCACATTCATGATGCGATTGACAGCAAGCGTATCATGTCAATGGTGGTTATTGCGTTGATACCGGCCCTGTTGTTCGGTATGTACAACGTAGGTTACCAGCACTTTCTGGCAGTAGGCCAGGAGGCAGGTTTCTTTGAAAAGTTTATTTATGGTTTCCTGGCAGTTCTGCCTAAGATTATCGTATCATACGTAGTAGGTCTGGGAATCGAATTTGTGGTGGCACAATGGAAGAACGAAGAAATTCAAGAAGGCTTCCTGGTATCCGGTCTGTTGATCCCGATGATCGTTCCTGTGGAATGTCCGTTGTGGATTCTGGCTGTTGCTACTGCGTTCTCCGTTATCTTCGCTAAGGAAGTATTCGGTGGTACAGGTATGAATATCTTCAACCCTGCCTTGATTACCCGTGCTTTCTTGTTCTTCGCCTATCCTACCAAGATGTCCGGTGATGCCGTTTGGGTAAGCACTGACAGCATTTTCGGCATTGGCGGCGGACAGGTAGTGGACGGTTTTACCGGTGCTACGATGTTGGGACAGGCTGCTACAGCCGCTCCGGGTGCAAGCGAACTGATTAATGTGAACGGTACTCCCGCTACCATGTGGGATATGGTTGTAGGTTTGATTCCGGGTTCTATCGGTGAAACCAGCGTTATCGCTATCGCATTGGGCGCTATCATCCTGTTGTGGACAGGTGTGGCAAGTTGGAAGACGATGTTCTCAGTCTTTGCCGGTGGTATCGTGATGGGACTGATTTTCAATGTATTCGGTTCTACTGATAACATGATGGCTCAGTTGCCTTGGTACGAACACATCGTATTGGGCGGTTTCTGCTTCGGTGCTGTGTTCATGGCTACCGACCCTGTAACTTCCGCACGTACGGAAAAAGGTAAGTTCATCTACGGTTTCCTGATCGGTGTGATGGCCATTGTAATCCGTGTGTTGAATCCGGGTTATCCTGAAGGTATGATGCTTGCCATCCTGCTGATGAACATCTTCGCTCCGCTGATTGACTACTGTATCGTACAGAAGAACATCACAGCCCGCGAAAACAGATTAAAATCAACTAACAACTAAAATATCGGACATTATGAATACCAATAGTAATAGTTATACTATCATCTATGCTTCGATAATGGTTGTTGTCGTAGCATTCCTGCTGGCATTCGTTTCTTCTTCTTTGAAAGAAACACAGTATAAGAACGTGGAAATGGACACCAAGAAACAAATTCTGGCTGCTCTGAACGTTTATGATGTAAAGGATGTCGATGCAGAATTTACAAAATATGAGATTAAGGACATGCTGGTTCAGCCGGACGGAACATTGGCTCCTAACGACGGAGCGTTCCAGACTTCTTATAAGGGTGAAATAGCAAACAACCGTCTGCACGTTTTCGAATGTAATGTAGATGGTCAGACCAAATACATCCTTCCTGTTTACGGTGCCGGACTTTGGGGTCCTGTATGGGGATACATTGCATTAGACCAAGATAAAGACACCGTATATGGCGTTTATTTCTCACACGCCGGTGAGACTCCGGGTCTGGGTGCGGAAATCACGACAGTTAAGTTTCAAGACCAATTCCTTGGCAAACATGTGTTGGAAAACGGTATTGTAGCTTTAGGCGTTGAGAAACATGGCAAGGTGGCAAAACCTGACTATCAGGTAGACGGTATCTCAGGAGGTACTATCACTTCTAAGGGTGTAGATGCGATGATTAAGGATTGCCTGAGCATGT
>ERZ825384.2582-NODE-2582-length-17940-cov-3.193346_pt1 | contig 17940 bp, 18 predicted proteins | sample MGYA00519931_ERZ825384 | MGnify/ENA primary metagenome ERZ825384 (study PRJEB31778, sample SAMEA3449200) | human gut metagenome | biome: human gut; feature: human-associated habitat; material: faeces | place: United Kingdom | collected 2010/2012 ...
CCGTCCTATGGCCGCGGACCGGGCGGCGAGGTATGGAAGCTGGAGGACAATCTCTGGGACTTCGTTTCGCTCTGCTCCGGCGTCCTCTCGGACGACGCGCTTTTCGTGCTCATCAATTCCTACACGACGGGCCTTGCCCCCTCGGTGCTCTCGTATATCACCGACAGCATCTTTACCGCCCGGCGCGGCGGTTCCTCGCGCGCGGAGGAGCTGGGGCTTCCCGTCACGCAGAGCGGACTCGTGCTCCCCTGCGGGGCGAGCTGCCGCTGGGAGGCTTAAATGGCAAATTCCGTCATCACTCTCGATAACGTATCCTTCCGCTATCCCGACGCCGGGCACGACGCGCTCTCCGGCGTCAGCCTCTCAATCGAGGCGGGGTCGTTCATCGCCGTGCTCGGACACAACGGTTCCGGCAAGTCCACGCTTGCGAAGCTCCTGAACGCCATTCTTGTGCCGACGGAGGGTACCGTGACCGTCAAGGGCATGGATACGCGCAGCGAGGAAAACCTTCTTAACGTGCGCCGGACGGTCGGCATGGTGTTTCAGAATCCCGACAACCAGATCGTTGCGAGCGTCGTGGAGGACGATGTGGCGTTTGCGCCCGAAAACCTTGGCGTTTCCCCGGCGGAGATCCGCCGCCGCGTGGACGAGGCCCTGAAGCGCGTCGGCATGTACGAATTCCGCAATAACGCGCCGCACCTTCTCTCCGGAGGGCAGAAGCAGCGCGTCGCCATTGCGGGCGTGCTCGCCATGCAGCCGGAGATCCTCGTTATGGACGAGCCCACCGCCATGCTCGACCCCTCCGGACGGCAGGAGGTGCTGTGCACGATCGCCGATCTTCGCGCCGCGACGGGCGTCACAGTCGTTCTCATCACGCACCACATGGATGAGTGCATCGATGCCGACCGCCTGCTCGTCGTGTCCGACGGCAAGCTCGTTCTCGACGGCGCGCCGAAGGACGTCTTTTCGCGCGTTGAACAGATGCGTTCGATCGGTCTGGACGTTCCCGCCACGACGGAAACGCTCTATGAGCTGCGCGCCGCCGGGGCGGATGTGCCGCTTGGCGCGCTCTCCGACGCGGAAGCCGCCGATGCCATTGTCCGCTGGCTCGGAAATTAAATCCATCAGTAAAGGTTTTTCGTTATGCCCGATATCCGTCTGGAGTCTCTCCGGTGCGTATACAGCGCCGGGACTCCGTTTGAAAAGGTCGCTCTCGACAATATTGATCTCTCCATCCCCGCCGGTCAGTACGCGGCGCTGCTCGGTCATACCGGCAGCGGCAAGAGCACGCTTATCCAGCATCTCAACGGGCTTTTGAAGCCCGCCGCGGGGCGCGTGCTGCTCGGAGAAGAGGACATCCACCGCTCCAAGGAGGCGCTGCGCGCCGTCCGGTTCCGTGTCGGTCTGGTGTTCCAGTACCCGGAATACCAGCTCTTTGAAGAGACGGTTTACCGCGACATTGCGTTCGGTCCGAAAAACATGGGATTGAACGAGCAGGAGGTGGACGAGCACGTCCGCTTCGGCGCAAAGTTTGCCGGAGTCGATGAATCGCTCTTCGAGGCGTCCCCGCTCGATCTTTCCGGCGGACAGAAGCGCCGCATCGCGATTGCGGGCGTGATGGCCATGAAGCCGGAGGTGCTCGTGCTCGATGAGCCGATGGCGGGGCTTGACCCCGCCGGGTGCCGCGAGATCCTTGCAAACATCGCCGAATACCATCGCTCCACGGGGAGCACCGTTGTGCTCGTCACGCACGATATGGACGTCGCCGCGGAAAATGCCGAGCGGCTCATCGTCATGCGCCGCGGCAAGATCGCGCTCGACGGCGCGCCGGAGGAGATCTTTACCCACGCCGCGGAGCTTCGTGAAATGGGTCTCGGCATTCCTGGCGCAGCCGCTCTTGCAGAGGAGCTGCGCGCACGCGGCGCTGCTGTTCCGCAGGGTATCTATACCCCGCACGATCTCGCCGCGGCCCTGCTCGCAAGGAAGGAGGGCGGCGCATGCTGAAAGACATTACGCTCGGCCAGTACTTCCCCGGCAATACCATCGTGCACCGGCTCGACCCGCGCACGAAGCTCATCGCCGTGGTGCTCTATATTGCCGCGCTCTTCACCGCCAACAACTGGAGCGCTACTGCGCTCGTACTGCTCACGCTCGTTTTCTGCGTGGCGCTCTCGCGCATCCGCCCGAAGGCGCTCTTCAAGGGGCTCAAGCCGCTCATCGTGATCGTGATCTTAACGGCGGTGCTCAATCTCTTTTACTCGGACGGCAATGTGATCTGCTCGTTCTGGGTGCTGCGCATCACCGATAACGGCATCCGCCGCGCGGTACTGATGGTGCTTCGCATCATTCTGCTCGTGTGCGGAACGTTTCTTCTGACGTATACGACCTCTCCCCTGCAGCTCACCGACGGGCTGGAGCAGCTTTTGAGTCCGCTCAAAAAGCTGCGCTTCCCGGTGCATGAGCTTTCCATGATGATGAGCATCGCGCTGCGCTTTATCCCGACGCTCATCGAAGAGACCGACAAGATCATTTCCGCGCAGAAGGCGCGCGGCGCGGATTTTGAAAGCGGCAGTCTTGTCCGCCGCGCGAAGGCGCTGCTGCCGATCCTTGTGCCGCTGTTCGTGAGCGCGTTCCGCCGCGCCGACGAGCTGGCCACCGCGATGGAGTGCCGCTGCTACAACGGCGGCGAGGGGCGCACCCGCATGAAGGTGCTGCGCATGAGCCGAAACGACTACCTGGCTCTCGCTTTCTGGGCGCTGATCCTGGCCGGGTCGATCATCCTGACGAGGTATGGCATTTGAGAAACATTGCACTCCGTCTCCGATACGACGGCTCCGCCTATCACGGCTGGCAGCGGCAGGCCGGTCTCCCCACGGTGCAGCAGACCGTGGAGGACGCCATTGCAAAAATACTCGGTACAAGCGTCCATGTAACGGGCTGCGGCCGCACGGACGCGGGCGTGCACGCCCTGCGCTACTGCGCGAACTTCCGCTCCGACTGTACAATCCCGATCGAGAAGGTCCCGCTCGCGCTCAACGCCCGCCTTCCCGGCGATATCGCCGTGACGGATGCCTGCGAGGTGGACGAGAGCTTCAATGCCATCGGCTCGTGCATCCAGAAGGAATATATCTATAAGATCCTCAATAGCCGCATTCCCGATCCGTTTCTCGATAAGCGCGTGTGCTTCTATCCGTCCCGGCTCGACATTGAGCAGATGCGCGCCGCGGCAAAGGCCTTTGAAGGCACGCACGATTTTGCCGCCGTGCGGAGCGTCGGCACCGAAACGAAAACGACCGTCCGCACCGTGTACTGGTGCGATGCCGAACGCGAGGGCGATCTCATCACCGTGCGTGTGTGCGCCAACGGGTTTTTGTACAACATGGTCCGCGCCATGGTCGGCACGATGGTATACGCAAGCTACGGAAAGCTCCGGGCGGAGGATATTCCCGCGCTTCTCGAAACGCGCGACCGCCGTCTCACCGGCCCGACGATGCCGCCGCAGGGTCTTTATATGCACCGCATCTGGTACGACGGCCCCGCCGGGGAAATGATGGCAGACACTTGAGCGCCATTGACGCTTGATTTTTCGGAGGTTTTGATGCATTCTAATAGGTATACCGCCGCGCCGGAGCGCAAGCACCGGAATCTGCCCCGTGTGCTCGCCGCGACAGCCGCCATGCTCTGCATCGCAGCGCTGTTGCTCGTGCTGAGCGTTGTCCAGTCGCACACGGCGGCCGCCGTGCGGAACCGCGACGGCTTCCGCCTCCGGAGCGGAGAGAATGTCTTTTATTCCGCCGCCGGAAACGGGCTCGCCGCCGCCACGACGACCGGCGCGCAGCTCTTCAACGCCAGCGGGAAATGCGCCGCAAGCGCTGACTTCGCGATGACGGAGCCGATGTGCGCTGCCGGGACGCAGCTCGCGGTGTTCTGGGACGCCGGGCAAAACGGCATCCATGCGCTGTATCCGGACGGTTCGGCCGCCGAGAGCGCGACCGAGGGCGGCGTATACTTTGCCGATGTGAACGAAACCGGGCTTATTACCGTCCTAACCGATAAGGACGGATATCTCGGGAGCGTCGTCGTATACGACACCGATCTCACGCCGCTCTTCCGCTGGGACGCTTCAAGCGTCACGCCCGTCTCCGCGCGGACGACCGGAAAAGGTCTTCTCTGCGTGAACGGCGCCGGAGACGACGGCGGATATCTCCGCTTTTTCCGCATCGACCGCGAGGAGATGCAGGCCGAGTTTTTCGCCCCCGGCGAGCTGATCGTGGATTTCGGCTTTCTCTCGGACGGCTCCATAGCCGCGGTGACGGAAACGGCGGTTTGCTTTCTCTCCGCGGACGGTACGCTCCTCTCTGAGCACCGGCTCGGAAACGGGCATCTCTCCGCCTTTTCGCTCAGCGGAGACTTTGCCGCCGTTGCGGCGGCGAGCGGTCTTGGCGGCGGCGAGACGGTGATCACAGCGTTCTCCCCCTCCGGCGAGCCGCTGGGGAGCTTTACCGCCCCTCTGGAGGCCGCGGCCATGTCGTCCTGCGGCAGCCAGCTTCTCGTCCTCTTCACCGGAGAGGAATCCACGCTCTTTTCCTCCGCGCTGGAGGAGATCGTATCCTATCAGCCGCCGGAGGACGTCCGGCAGGTGTTTCTCTGCTCGGACAGCCGCGCTCTTTTCGCCGGTGCGTCCGGCGTTGTACAAATCGATTTCAACCGGTGATCTCTCACCGGCCGCGCCTGAAAAAGGAGGCTTTGCATGAAAGCGGTACTGAGTCTTTTGTTTTTGTCCATACTCATTTTCTGTGTCTGGTCCGGCTATAAGAAGGGGCTCGTCATGGGCATCTTCAGTCTGATCGCGTTCGTTGTTTCGGTATACGGCGCGAATCTTCTCTCCCAGACCTATTCCGGAGAGGTGATCGACGCGCTGCGCCCGTTCGCCAGCGGCTTTGTTGAGGTGAACGTCGTCGACAAAACCGTCCGCCCCGCCATGGGGATCGACAGCACCAACCTTTCCGTCAAGGACTATTTTGCGCAGAATCCCGGCCGTGAAACGGAATTCTGCACGCTCACCTACAACGGCATGGGCATTTACGAATCCACCAGCGAGCAGATGGCGGACGAAGCCGTCGCCTACGCGAAGGAAAATAACGCTGAGCTCATCGACGCCGTTGTAGAAGTGCTCTGCCGGCGCATATCCTATGTCGGCGGGTTTATTCTCGCATTCGTTATGATCCTGATCCTCCTCACGGTGATCGGGAACATTCCCAATATCAGCTTCCAGATACCGAACCACGAGCTGCTCAACGACATCGGCGGCGCGGTGGCCGGTCTGGTGCAGGGCATGGCGTTCTGCCTCATCATCGGCTGGGCGCTGCGGTTCGTAGGACTTCTCGTCTCGCAGGAGACGCTTTCCAACACCTTCCTCGTCTCCTGGTTTATGGATCGCACGATCTTCGTACACCTGCTCGGAATTTAACGCCATTTCACAGAATACAGGAGAACATCTATGCAACCTACTCTCTGCGCCCGCTGCCACAAGAACATGGCGGTGGTATTCATCAACCGTATTGAAAACGGCCAGTCCCACCAGGAGGGACTGTGTCTCAAGTGCGCCCGTGAGCTGCACATCAAGCCCATCGACGATATCATTTCCAAAATGGGCATCAACGACGAAGATCTCGACGGGCTTTCCTCCGAAATGATGGAGGCCATGCAGAATCTCTCCGGCAACGGGGACGATCTTATGAACATCGAAAACGACGACGACAGCTCGGACGACGACGGGAAGACCGCAACGTTCCCGTTCCTCAACCGGCTTTTCGGCGCGCAGAACGCCGCCAACGCCGAAAACCGCGACAGCGCTGCCGAGACCGAGCGTCCCCGCGTCGGCAAGGACGGCGGCGAGCGCAAGCCGAAGCGCAAGTTTCTCGATAACTACTGCATCTCGCTCACCGACCGCGCCCGCGCGGGCAAGCTCGACCGTATGATCGGCCGCAGCGAGGAGCTCGAGCGCGTCATCCAGATCCTCAACCGCCGCCAGAAGAACAACCCCTGTCTCATCGGCGAGCCGGGCGTCGGCAAGACGGCGATCGCCGAGGGTCTTGCGCAGCGCATCGCCTCCGGCGATGTGCCGGCGAAGCTGCGCGACAAGCAGGTATTTCTGCTCGATCTCACCTCTCTCGTCGCGGGAACGCAGTTCCGCGGCCAGTTTGAGTCGCGCATGAAGGGTCTCATTGAAGAGATCCGCCGCGAGGGAAACATCATCCTTGTCATCGACGAGGTGCACAATCTCGTCGGCGCGGGCGACGCCGAGGGCAGCATGAACGCCGCAAACATTCTCAAGCCCGCGCTCTCCCGCGGCGAGATTCAGGTCATCGGCGCGACGACGTTCAACGAATACCGCAAGCACATTGAAAAGGACGCCGCGCTTGAGCGCCGCTTCCAGCCCGTGACCGTCGCCGAGCCCTCGCTCAGCGACAGCGTGGAGATTCTCAAGGGCATCCGCAAGTATTACGAGGACTTCCACGGCGTGAAGATCTCCGACGAGATGTGCCGCATGGCCGTGACGCTCTCCGAGCGCTACATCACCGACCGCTTCCTCCCCGACAAGGCCATCGACCTCATCGACGAGGCGTGCTCGGACGTGAATCTCCACAACAAGGACATTGAGCGCAGCGCCGAGATTAAAAAGGAATGCGCCGATCTCGACAAGGAGCGCGAGCTTCTGCTCAGCGGCACGACGGGCGACGGCGACTTTGAAAAGCTTGCCGAGCTGCGCAGCCGCGATCTTCAGCTCAAGGATGAGCTTTCTCAGATCGAAGCCAAGGGCATGCCGGAGCTCACCGCGGACAATCTTGCGCACATCATCGAGCTCTGGACGAAGATCCCCGCTTCGAACATTCGCGCCGACGAGTTTGAGCGTCTCTCCGGTCTTGCCGGACGGCTCAAGGCACATATCATCGGTCAGGACGAAGCCGTGAACGCCGTTTGCGCCGCTATCAAGCGCAGCCGCGCCGGACTGCAGTCCAAGCGCAAGCCCGTGAGCTTCATTTTTGTCGGCTCCACCGGCGTCGGCAAAACGGAGCTCGTCAAGCGGCTCGCCGCCGATCTCTTCAACTCCCCCGAATCGCTCATCCGGCTCGATATGTCCGAGTTTATGGAAAAGTTCAGCGTTTCGCGCATCATCGGCTCGCCTCCGGGCTACGTCGGCTATGACGAGGCCGGGCAGCTCACCGAGAAGATCCGCCGCAAGCCCTACAGCGTCGTGCTTTTCGACGAGATCGAAAAAGCGCACCCGGATGTGATGAACATCCTGCTCCAGATCCTCGACGACGGACGCATCACCGACGCGCAGGGCCGCACGGTCAATTTTGAAAACACCGTGATCGTTATGACCACGAACGCGGGCAGCGACAAGCGCACCGGCAGCGTCGGCTTCAATATGAGTGCCGACGAGCAGGGCAAGGAAAAGGCTGTCAAGGCTCTCAACGACTTCCTCCGCCCCGAGTTCATCAACCGCGTGGACGAGATCATTTACTTCCACCGTCTGACGGAGGAAAACATCCGCGCGATCGCCTCGCTTATGCTTGAGGATCTCCGCACCGCGATGGCTGAGCGCGGCACCGCCCTCACCTGGGACGAGAGCGTCATCACCTATCTTGCTGAAAAGGGCTACAGCGCTGCCTACGGCGCACGCAATCTCCAGCGTCTCATCCAGAAGGACGTGGAGGACGCCATCGCTACCGAGATCATCGATCATCTCAAGGGCGCGGCAAAAACCGTCGGGCTCACCGTACAGGACGGAAAGATCGTCGTTCTCGCAGTGTAAGCCCTATATACGATAAATGCCTCACGCGGGAAGATTCCCGCGCGAGGCATTTTCTTCTTGTATGGGGTTTCAGTCCGCGCGGCAATGCGCGCCGAGGCTTTCTTTGCGTTCCAGCGCTGCGCGCGTGACGCTCTCCGCCGTAAGGAGCATATTGCGAAGCTCGTTCCACTCGGCAAGAGACGCCGGGCGGCGCTCGCGCAGAGCGGCCTTGATCTTGTCGATCTCGCCGAGGGCCTGCTCCATCCCCTCTTTCGTGCGGATAACGGAGGCATCCTTCTGCATGGTCTCACGCAGATCGTCGCGCAGGTCGCGGAGCGGATCCGTGCCGAGTTCCGGATACGTTGAAAGGACACGTCCGGCTGCCGCAGCGGTTTCCGGCGTATCAGCGTCGGCCGCGGCGTATTCCGCGGCATTTTTTCCCGCGATCGCGCCGAAGACGACTGTTTCCGTCAGCGCGCTTCCGGCGAGACGGTTCGCCCCGTGCAGCCCGCCGGTGACCTCGCCGCAGGCATAGAGGCCCGCAACGTCTGTGGAGCAGTCGGTGCGCAGCGGCACGCCGCCCATGAAGAAATGCGCCACCGGACGGATGAGCAGCGGCTTATCCGGGTTATCGCGCGCCATGCGCGCGATGTTAGGGCACTCGCGCTCGAGATATGCCTTATCGCAGCCGGAAAGATCGAGCCGCACTTCCTTTTCGGCGAACTCGGCGCGCGCGACGACGTCGCGGTTCTCAAGCTCCTTCATCGGATACTTGGCGCAGTCCATAAACCGCTCGCCCTTCTCGTTGCGGAGCACCGCGCCGTGGTCGAAAAGGTCCGGGAAGATATCCGCCCGCTTGGGCGAGTAAATGCGGTAAGGATAAAACTGCACAAACTCCATGCCGCGCAGCGGCAGACCGCAGCGCGCGGCCATCGCGTAGCCGTCGCCGGTCACGTCGCGCGTGTTGCTCGTTGCGGCATACACGTTGCCTGCGCCGCCGCAGCAGAGGATCACCGTTTTGGCCGGGTATACGCGCATCTCCCCGCCGCAGAGCGCAAGGACGCCCTGCGCGCGGCCGTCTTCGGTAAGAATATCGCAGACGGTCACGCCGTCCTCCACGGTGATATTGGGATACTCGTTCAGCTTCTCCCGCACGGCCTTCGTCAGAATGCGGCCCTGCTTGGGCGAGCAGCAGGCAAGATACGGATATTCCCCGCCGTTTTCCGAAAGCGTCCGGTATTCGAGCGGCAGGCCGAGACCGCGCAGCCGCTCCATGGCCGCGGCAGCGTGATCGACAAAGAACGCCGCGATCTCCGCGTCCTGCTGTCCCGCGCCGGAAGCAAGGAAGCGGCGGCGGTAATCCTCGCGCAGGCCGGGCGCGTCCGGCGCGAAGCGGTGCACCGACATGGCCACCACCGAATTGCCGGAGCCGCCGGTCTTGCTTTTGCAGAGAATGCGCACCGCGGCGCCGCTCTCCGCGGCAGCGAGCGCGGAATACATACCGGCCAGACCGCCGCCGATGATGAGCACATCGCTGCACGGCCCGGTTTTATACGTAAAAGATGTTGTTTCCATTTTTATCACTCCTTTGAGAATAGTATACTACATTCTGCAGAAAAAGACAAACCCCATACCTTGCGGTATGGGGTTTGCTTTTCGGGGGCTGATGATGACAAAATGTTTTCTGATGAAAGAAATTATTCGGCCTTGCCGGTGGCTTCCTTGTTCCAGGACTTGTCGAGAGCCTTGCTGAGACCCCAGTACAGGAAGAAAGCCACGACCATGCTGACGACCGCGGGGATGAGGAAGTTGTGGTTGACGCAGATCTGGCCGATGACGGTGGCGATGATCCAGGAGACGATACCGACCCAGTTGATGGTCTGGTTCTCCTTGGAGTTCTTCACGCACCACTGCTCCGCGATCATCATGGCCGGGATGGGCGGCAGGAGGACCGACAGAGCCTTGACGATGGGCAGAAGGTACTTCACAGCGCCAACAGCCGCGAAGATGGCGGCGAGGGCGGCCACGATGATGGCAAGCCAGGCGTGCTTGACCTTGCCTTCGAGCTTCGTGTCAACGAAGATATTCTGCAGGGAGAGGGACGCGGAATAGATGTTGTTGTCCTGCGTCGTCCAGACGCAGAAGATGGCGCAGACGAACACCAGGATGCCGAGGCCGAGAGCCGCGGTAGCGGCGACGAAGCTGGCGTTGCCGGTGGCCTGCGCGGTCATGGCGCCGACGAGCTCGATCATGGCGAGGCCGACGTACACGGCGATGGGCGCAGCGAGAGCAACGTGCTTGCCGTTCTTCGCATAGCGGGTGACGTCCGGCGTGACGATGCAGCCGAAGATCCACGCGCCGACGATGGACGTGGAGCCGGCGGCGAAGGTCAACTGGCCCTCACCGGGGACATAGTTGATAACCGTGCCGAAGCCGGTCTTCGTGCCGATGGCAATGAAGGACGCGATGGCCAGAACGACGGCAGCGGGAGCGCCGAGCCAGCTGACGATCTCCAGACCCTTCACGCCGCGGATGGCGGACTGGGCCCAGATGGCAACAACAATGATGGCGGTCAGCCACACGGGCAGGGGCCACCACTTGAAGTTGGTAAGGATCATATCCGCAAAGGTGTTCGCGTTCACGGCGATCCAGTTGACGGCAGACAGAGCGATCAGCACGGACATGATGGCCGAGCTGCGCTTGCCGAGGAAGTTGCGGGCGAGAACCAGCGTGGTCTTGCCGCTCTTCGCGCCGATGATGCCGACCATGACTGCGACAAACGCAAGGATCGCGTTGCCGACGACGATCGACCACACCGTGCCGCTGAAGCTCATCTTGGAGCCGACCGTGGCGCCGGTGACGAAGTTGGAAAGAGAAATGCAGTAGCCGACAAGAATGACCAGAATGGTGCTGAAGGTCTTGCGTTTGTCCGTGGGGACGCGACCGAACGCATATTCGATCTCAGAACCGCCCTGCTCTGCAGCTTTCTTTTCGGGCTCTTTGGACATGGAAAAAACTCCTCTCGATCTTTTTACGAAATGTGCGCCTCCGAAAGACACATTTCGTTCACATTTTCGGATTATAGCACTTTCCATACCAAATACAACCCCTATTCGCTGTCAAAGACCATAAATCGTCATATTATCCATATATTATTAATAAATTAACAAGCTTTTATTGACACTCGCTTTATAAGATGATATAGTTTATTTGAATAAGCTTTTATTTTACTATATATTTTTTAAATGCAATTACAGGATATAAGAGGGAAATGATATGAACAACCCCGGCCGCATCCACCGCGCGTGGTGGATGCTGATCGGCTGTTGTCTGCTGCAGGGCGGATCGCTCGGCATCGTTCACAACCGCGGCATTTTCTATGCCCCCGTGATCGAAGATCTCGGCTTCGGTATGGGTGCTTTCACTTTTTATGTGCTCTTTTTCGGCGTCTGTTCGTGTATTGTTCTGCCGTTTGTCGGAACGCTCTTCCGCCGCATCGATTCGCGCATTCTGCTCGGCGGCGCGTCGCTCGTATTTTCCGGCACGGTGTTCGCCATGGGCTTTTTCCGGACGCTTCCCGCCTTTTACATTGCCGGAGCCCTTCAGGGCTTTGCCGGCGCGTTTCTTATGTTTTACCCCGCGCCGTACATTCTCGGCAACTGGTTCCATAAAAAGCGCGGCCTTGCCGTCGGCCTTGCGGCGGCGTTCTCGGGGATCGTCGGGGGGCTCGGCAATCCGCTCGGCAATGCCATCATCCGCACCTTTGGCTGGCGCGTCGGCTTTTTCTCGTTCGGCGCTATTTCTCTTTTGATGATGCTGCCGGTCTCGGTCTTTCTGCTGCGGTGCTCGCCGGAGGACGTCGGCTGCCGGCCTTACAGCGCCGAGGACGATGAAGCGCTCACCGGAGAGAGCTGTCCGCTCGACGGCGTTCCGGCCTCCCGCGCCAAGCGGGAGAGCGCTTTCTGGCTTTTGATCCTTGCGGGACTTCTTGCGTCGTTTACCTGTTCGTACTGCTCGCATCTCAGCCCGATCGGCATATACTTCGGCTATGGTTCGGCCGTCGGCGCGCTGATGGTCTCCTGCTCCATGGCGGGAAACGTTGTGGGAAAGCTCCTGCTCGGCCATCTCTACGACCGGTTCGGACTTCGCGTCTCGCTCGCCGCCGGCACGGCGGTCACAGCGGCGGGCTATCTCCTGCTGCTCATAAATTCGCTTACGGCTCGCATCGCCGGCGCAGCGCTCTACGGCTTCTCCATGGCGACGAGTACCGTTATGATCGCCATTGCCATCCGCGATATATACGGCAGCCGGGACTGCGGCGAGCTTCTCTCCTACAGCTCCATGGTGTCCGCGCTCGGAACCTCGGTCAACGCCGTCATCATAGGCTATATGGTGGATGGCTTCGGCCGGCAGCGCGGATACATCATCAGCTTCTGGTACGGCCTTGCGCTGACGCTTGCCATGGGCGCGCTGTTCATCGTATCCGTCCGCCGCGGCCGGAAGATCGCCGCGGAATACAAGACCGGCGGGAACGCCGGAGTCTCATCGAAACCATAAAGAAGGGCTGGAATTACCTTTGAAGCACGATTCATTGCATCAGCAGGCGATCCGGGAGATCACGGAGCGCCTCATTTCCACCGGAAACATGGACGGGACGCTGGAAAACTGCCCCGGCATGAAGGAGCGCGTTGCGCGCCTGATCGCGCTGCTGCGCAGCGCCATGTACCCGCATATCTTCGGCACATCCTCCCGGCGGGGCAGCGCTGCCTCCGCCATCGCGGTGAGCTATAACCTGCAGAGCGCCGCGGAGCTTCTCGAGCAGATCCTCACAACGCTCCAGCCGGAGCGGACCGTGGAAGAGACCGACACGCTCATTCTCCGCTTTCTTGAGCAGATCCCGGAGATCAAAGCGTGCCTCGAAACCGACATTCAGGCCGCTTACGACGGCGACCCCGCCGCGATGAGCTGCGACGAGATCATGCTCGCCTACCCCGCGTTTGAAGCCATCAGCATTTACCGCATGGCGCACCGGCTGTACAAAATGGGCATCCCCATGCTGCCGCGCATGATGACCGAATACGCCCACCAGCTCACCGGCATCGACATCCACCCGGGCGCAACGATCGGCAACTACTTCTTCATCGACCACGGCACGGGCGTCGTCATCGGCGAGACGACGACCATCGGCGAGCATGTGAAGCTCTATCAGGGCGTCACGCTCGGCGCGAAGAGCTTTGAGCTGGACGAACACGGCAACCCCGTCAAGGGCATCAAGCGCCATCCGGACATCGGCAACCACGTCGTCGTCTATGCCGGGGCGACGATCCTCGGCGGCATGACGCACATCGGCGACAACTGCGTGATCGGCGGCAACGTGTGGCTCACGCACTCCATTGAGGCCGGGCGGACCGTCCTCGCCGCGGAAGAGCGCGGGACGAAGATCATCTGATTTGCGTCCTCAAACGAGACCCGCTTCGCTTACGCTCTCGTTTGAAGGGGCTGCGGCTCGCCGCAGCGCACGCTCTTTGAGCGCACGTTTGCGAGCCGAAAAGTATTTTTGCCGACGAACACGCCGCCGGCAAAAAATGTTTTGATCTTTATTTGCGCCTGCGGGCGCAAACTCTGCGAGGCTTTTTTGATAGCGAAAAACGCCTTCTCCGACCGGAGAAGGCGTTTTTCGTTATTTCTGTACTTCGGGAATGGCGTGGTAGCGCTCGAGCTCTTTTTTGTACTCCTCGGTCTTGTCAAAGCCGCAGCCGTACATTTCCGGGCAGAAGCCGCGGTAAACACACTCGCGCACCATGCAGGAGGCAAGCTCCGGCTCGACCTTTGCGATCTCGTCCTTGAGAAGCTGCCACGCCTGCCGCGTTTCAGCGCTCGCGCCGGAGCAGAGGCGCTTGCGGCTGATCGTGATGAGCGCCTGCGCGTTCGCCTGGCACTGGTGGAGCACCGGGGCGTTCTGCGGCCGCTCCGTGCGGTCTACGCCGGTGCGGTCGGTGCGCTGCGTGCTGACGAAATGCTCAATGCCGATCTTGTGGCGGACGATGTGGACGCTGACCCAGTACGGAAGGTCGCTCCACTTCCACGCAAACTGCATCAGCCGGATCGGCGAATGCTCGGCGAGCAGAATTTTCTTTTTCCATGCGGGGGTGGGATACACGCCCTTATCTTTGCCGACGGTATTCATGGCGGCGTTTTTCACGTCCTGCCAGTTGTCCTCGTGCCGTAACCATGCGATCTGCATATTCACTTCTCCTCGTCTTTTGTCCGGTTCTGTTTCGCCAGGTCCGCGATCTGCGGGTATTTTTCCAGAATACGCCCGTAATTTTCGCGCCGGTGCGGGATCAGGCAGCCGCTGCAGTCCTTATAACCGGATGCCAGATACTGAAAGTTGCCGCCGCACTTGTCGCCGAGGGCGTAGAGCGGGCAGTAGCAGAAAAGACAGTTGAAATCTTCCGTTTTATTCGTTTGATGGCAGGGGAAATACTCGCAGTTCGTATTCTGGAAGAACGAATACCCTTTCCCTTCCCATTCCGGCTTGATCGCCATATCGCATCACCTCTTCCGACAGGATAGCACAAAAACCGCGGCCCGTCTACCAGAGAATTTTTCTCCGGTTCTTCCCATTACACTCTTCTTGTGGTAGAATAAAAAAGATTTTGTCTGAAGGAGCTTGTTATGGAACAGCGCGAAAAAATAAAACGATTTATTCTCCGTCTTTTGATCTTCTGCGTGGGACTGGTCTTTCTCTCGCTCGGCATTGACCTGAATACCAAAACGCAGCTCGGCATTTCACCGATCAATTCTGTTCCGTTCAACGTTCATCAGCTGGCCGGTATCCCGCTCTGGATATGCGTTTACACGCTTTATCTCCTGTTCGTTCTGATGCAGCGGCTGCTGCTCCGCAAGGATTTCCATCCGGTGCAGTGCTTCCAGCTCGTCACGAGCTTTATATGCAGCATCCTGATCCAGTTCTTTGATGACCACATCCCGCTTCTGACCAAGCCGGTCAGCCAGTATCTCGTGCTCGCTCTGGCCATCGTGCTGACCGCCGTCGGGATCTCGCTGACTGCCGGGATGAAACTTATCCCGAACCCCGGTGAGGGCGCCGCCGGAGCGATCGGCATAGCGCTGAAAAAGGACTTCGGTTACGGAAAGAACGTGCTGGATCTCGGCTGCGTGGCGCTCTCCATTGCGATCACTCTCATTTTTTCCGGTCGGATATCCAATATCGGCATCGGGACCGTTTTGTCCATGCTCGTCACAGGACGCATTGTAAAACTTTTCTCCGCGCCCACCGGAAAGCTATACGAAAAAGTCTCCTAAACCATAAAAGACGCCGAAGGATGATTTCCTTCGGCGTCTTTTCGTGTAAAACGCTCATACCATATGACAGCTGCCGCAGTTTTCGCAGTCGGGGAACCGGGAATGGTCGTAGGGGATGTTGTTCTTGTCGTAATAGTCCTTGACGGCGGTCTTGATGGCCTCCTCGGCCAGCACGCTGCAATGCAGCTTGTGCGCGGGCAGACCGTCGAGCGCTTCCACGACCTCCTTGTTCGACACGGCGAGCGCTTCCTCGATCGTCTTGCCCTTGATCATCTCGGTGGCCATGGAGCTCGAAGCGATGGCGCTGCCGCAGCCGAACGTTTCAAACTTCACGTCCTCGATGACGTTGTCCTTGATCTTCAGATACATCTTCATAATATCGCCGCATTTGGCGTTGCCGACCTCGCCGACGCCGTCCGCGTCGGGGATTTCGCCGACGTTGCGGGGATTTTTGAAATGATCCATTACCTTATCGCTGTAAAGAGCCATGATGCTTACCTCCTTTTATCTCAAAGCATGAACTGTTTTTTGCCGGATGTGAGATCCTTCCAGACCGGGGACATGCTGCGGAGATATTCCACAACACGCGGGATCTCGCGCAGCATATGATTGACCTGCTCCTCGGTGTTCTCCTCGCAGAGCGTGAGACGCAGCGAGCCGTGCGCTACCTCGTGCGGACGGCCGATGGCGAGCAGAACGTGGCTCGGATCGAGCGAGCCGGACGTGCACGCGCTGCCGGAGGAGGCACAGATGCCCGCCTCGTCAAGCAGGAGAAGAAGGCTCTCGCCCTCGATGCCCTCAAAGCAGAAGTTCACGTTGCCGGGGAGACGCTTCGTTTCGTCGCCGTTGAGCGCCGCGTGCGGAATGGTCTTGAGTCCGGCGATGAGCTTATCGCGCAGAGCGCTTACATACGCCGCGTTTTTCTCGAGATTCGCGCACGCCTCGGAAAGCGCCGCCGCCATGGCGACGATGCCGCCGATATTTTCTGTACCGGCACGTTTGCCGCGCTCCTGCGCGCCGCCCTCGATCACGTTCACCAGAGGGATGCCCCGGCGGGCATACAGCGCGCCGACTCCCTTCGGGCCGTGGAACTTGTGCGCGGAAATGGAGAGCATATCGATGTTCTCCGCTTTTACGTCGATGGCGACATGGCCCGCCGCCTGCACCGCGTCCGTGTGGAAGATGACGCCCTTTTCACGGCAGACCGCGCCGATCTCCGCGATGGGCTGGATAGTGCCGATCTCGTTGTTGGCGTACATGACCGTCACAAGGCAGGTGTCCTCGCGGATGGCGTCGCGCACCTGCTCGGGCGTGACGATGCCGTTTTCATGGACGTCCAGCAGCGTGATCTCGTAGCCGTATTTTTCCAGCTTCTTGAGCGTATGCAGCACCGCGTGATGCTCAAACGCCGTGGAAATGATGTGTTTTTTGCCCTTCTTCGCGCCGATGGCCGCCGCGGAGAGAATGGCCTGGTTGTCCGCCTCGCTGCCGCCGGAGGTGAAGGTGATCTCCCGTGCCTCGGCGCCCAGACACCCGGCGACCGTTTCGCGCGCCGCGGCGAGCGCTTCCGCCGACTTCTGGCCGAATGCGTAAAGGCTCGAGGCGTTGCCGTACCAGGTGTCCAGATACGGCAGCATCGCGTCGATGGCCGTTTTGCTCATCTTCGTGGTCGCCGCGTTGTCCGCATATACAAACATGGAAAAAGCTCCTTTCAAAACCCTACTGTTTTTGTATGTTTACAATGTAGCATCATAAACATATATTGTCAATAGGTTTTTTCCAAGGAGCTTTTTCGCGCCGGGTTATTCCCCGGAATCGGTCGATTTTGCGGCAATATTGCCGTTTATAAGGTCGGCGAGCGTGACGCTCTCCAGATAGTCGTTCATCACGCGGTCAAGCTCCTTCCAGAGTGGCAGCGTGAGACAGTTGTCGGCGTTCGGGCACTCCGATTCGCCGGACTTGACGCAGGATACCGGCGCTATGGAGCCCTCCGCAACACGGAGGATATCGCCGACGGCGTATTCCTCCGGGCAGCGGGCGAGCCGGTAGCCGCCCCCGCGGCCGCGCTGCGTCTGCAAAAAACCACAGCGGCTGAGCACGGCGACGATGCCTTCGAGATACTTTTCCGATATGTTCTGGCGCTCGGCAATGTCCATCAGCACAACGTACTCCTCCCCGCCATTGCGGGCAAGATCCGCCATGACACGCAGCGCGTAGCGTCCCTTGGTTGAGATCAGCATGGATCGTTCCTCCTCATCGGATCGGATAAACATACTATATCACAATGTTTTTAATTTTACAACCGGAATCGTCTTGACAAACGCGGTCAAATTGGGTAAAAAGAAAAGGATTTTTATCGCAAGAGGTTCAAGCGTATGAAGTACATCCGCCAACTCGGCATCATTCTGCTCGTGTCGTTTCTCGGCGAGCTGCTGCATTATCTGCTGCCGCTGCCCGTCCCGGCGAGCATTTACGGGATCGTTCTGCTCTTTGCCGCGCTGGAAACGCGCCTTTTAAAAGCAGACGCCATTCGTGAAACGAGCTCTTTTCTGCTGGAAATCATGCCGATGCTGTTTGTTCCTGCGGGCGTGGGTCTTCTGGAAAAGTGGGACGTGCTGCGTCCCGTGTGGCTGCCGTTTGCCGCGATCGTCGTTGTATCGACGTTCACGGTGTTCGCCGCCGCAGGGTGCACCACGCAGCGCGTGATGCGTCTGCGCCAGAAACGGGAGGATAAACGATGATGCGTGAGCTGATCGAAAACTCCGCCTTTCTCGGCGTTGTCATCACCATCGGTTCGTTTGGGCTGGGGCGCG
>ERZ825384.2589-NODE-2589-length-17899-cov-4.992827_pt1 | contig 17899 bp, 15 predicted proteins | sample MGYA00519931_ERZ825384 | MGnify/ENA primary metagenome ERZ825384 (study PRJEB31778, sample SAMEA3449200) | human gut metagenome | biome: human gut; feature: human-associated habitat; material: faeces | place: United Kingdom | collected 2010/2012 ...
ATACATCAGAAAGTCCTGTACGATATTTTTTTATGAAAAAGTTGTAAAGTGGTGTACATCTAATATATTTTCTAATCTTTTCCTTTCTTTTTCCCAATCCGCAGGAATTTCAAACAAAAAAGAAATTGCTCTGGCTTTTGATTTTTTAGCTTCCTTTAAAAATTGTAAATGTTCATCCTGAGATAAAAAGCAACACTTATCAAACCATTCTTCAGCTCCATCCAATTGCAGTTCCTTTAAAAATGTTTCCTGACCGTTTATTTCTTCACCATTACAAAAAATCTGCCTGGTAAAACATTCAAAAATTTTATGTGGGTTATTTTCTTTTGATGCTCTCCTTCTTCCGACTTGTGGAGGACATAAATATTTAATTTCAATTATTTTTCCTAATTTCTCAAAAACAAGTTTAACATATGAAGGTTTCGACTCATCCACAATCAATATCCTATTTTCACCTGTCTCATTTTTTCCAATTGCAAGGTCTTCTGTATATTTATTAATTCGACCAATTTTTCCTGTGAGGCAAAATTCCAATATATCAAATATGCTTGTTTTTCCATACCCATTTGGTCCATTAAGTAAAATCACATCTGCATTCTTCAAATTCCCTGTTAACTGAAATTTCGTAGTAAATAATTTAAAATTTTCAGCTTCTACTTCAAGTATTCTCATGAATTCTCTTCTCCCTGTGTAACGGATGTTTCTTCTCTTTCTACGAGTGTATCAAGTCAGCTAAAAAATGATTCTTCATCATCTATTACTTCTTCCATTTGTTCGATTTCTTCGCGTACTGCATTAATATCCACCGTCTTTTTCTCTATTTTTTTCTGTACAAAGCTTTCCACCGTTCTATACTCTTGACCCTTTCTCATCTGATACTCCTCAAAACTAAGAAATGGGAATTTAATAAACAAATTTACTAAAAAATCATATTCATAACTCTCTTGACCATTCTTTTTATATTTATCAAATTCTTCATCAACCAGATATTTCCTACACAGAGCATCAAATTCGCCAATATGATTTTCCGAAAAAGTTTTCATTTTAGAAGTGTATAAAAACACATACTTTGCAAAATAATCAAGATCTTCTTCTATTCTGCCTACTTTTTTCCCCAATTCACTAATCGTTCCTGTTGCCTCTGCCTGATAATAATCTTCTTCTGAGACTTCCAAACAATATATACATATAGAATTTTTATCCATATCTGTACTGTATATTTCTGTACTGTTCTTCAACTGTTGAAATACCTCTGCCGTCTCATTCCATAAATCTATCAATTCGTTCTCATTCCGTAAAAAAAATATCAAATAAAAAGTATGAAATTTTTCCGGATAAAAAATAATGTCATATTCTTTATATTGAAAAGGAATTTGATTTTTCCCTTTAAAAAGCGCTTTTATAAATTCTTTCATCTCTAGTTTATTCCTATCTCCTTAATCAAACCTTCTGCTGTAATAAATTCCGGTTTCTTAGCTACATAAATGCTGTGTTCGCCATCTTCTTCCATGTTTTCGTCTGTTAATAAATCATCCTTCCGTATCTTAACACTACTACTATCCCATATGGAAGATGACACTTCTAACCGTGTAGTTACCAATTGATCTGCTTCAAAAACATTCACTAACAAATCCTGATTTACAGATAATGCTTTCTCAATTTTTTCTGCTGCAAAATGACCATGTTTGCTCGAAATTGCTGTCAAAAAGGCTACTTTCTCATGATTTCTTACTTCAAACCGACTTTTATCTTCCTGTGCAACAAAATACTTCTCCGGTATAGCTTTTAAAGAAGTAAATACAGAATCCACCATTCCATCTTCATTCAGCAACTCACTCAGACATGCCCTATTTGCAATTTCGTCTGTACACTCAGGATTTAAATTGTAACATAATCTAACAAATACATCCTTTTCGAGCATATTTCTCCTGATATCAGGTTGCTGTAGTTTACAATTTTCTCTTGAACATTCTTCTTTATTTTGGCAAACACTGCAGTATGCTTCTATCCTTTCATCGTATTTTCGAATTAACGTTAAAATATTGGCCTCTTTTTCGTATCTTTCAATTTCTTCATCCAAAATTTTCAAAAATTCACTTAAAGGAATATTTGTAGAGGCATCATTACCTTCTTGCATACATTGATGTCGTTCCAATATCTTACTTTCAACAAACCACAACAATTTGTCTGCAATATATTCATATTGATCTTGACTAAATGTACCTTTATTACATTTATACTTCATAACTTCCTTTACGATACATTCAAAAATTTCTGTTCCACTGCAATAACTCTTATTGGTATCATAACTGTAAATTTTAATGTTTTCATCAATTTGGGGGACACAAAGCTTTTGGCCAAGAAAATCATATAATTCATTCATCCACTTTTTTACACTCTGCAAATCTTCTTTTCCACTTTTCACTTTTACTTTTTCTAGTATTTGCTTATATTCAGATCTATTAAATTTAATCGGATTATTGTCTATACACTTTTTAATCTTTTTCAGAATCTCATCTTTATCTGCATCCTGTTCCAGTTTTGTGTATAGTTCACATAAAGTTTCATAAAATTGGATAATTTCTACTTTCCATCCCTTCACTTTATCTTCAAATGTTTTCTTAGGCCTTATTGATATTTCTCTACTAACATGAAGATATACATCAGGTGTTCCATAGCCATTTTTCTGGCAGAATCCTTTTTCCAACATAAGTTGTATCAGTGGATTCTTGTATTCTCCTATTCCATTCTTCTCATAGTTTTTTACCTGATGTATGGACTGGTACTGTTTATTTCCATTTTCTTCATATACAACTGCTATATCTTCACATTTTTCCATTTCGATTGAATAATAACTTACGTCTTCTTTTTTATTAGCTGCATCCAGTTCACCTATCTTCTTAATCGCTAAATACACTGCAATCTGCCCCTGATATAAAAAGCCGCTCCATGTAGGCACTGCATCATGTATAAATATATTGTCATTCATAATATCCGCTCCTACTTCATACCTAATACATATAGTATATACTTAGTCAAATGCCTTTCACAAGAACTATCTTTCGACATTTTTCGCCCTAAGCCCATGCCATCCAATATCACTGAAAGATTAAATAATGAAAATACTACCAATAATCCTCCCAAAACAAAGATTCCTTGCCCTTGTCAGGACTCATAATCTTCATGCATCAAATCAACAAGTCCTATGTTTTATTTACAACATCTATGCTATTTTTACTAAATATACCCTGAATCCGTGAAGTTGATTTCCTCACATACTCCTTAAACCCTATAGTTTCATGCTTTTGCAATATTTTTTGTCCAATATTGTTATTCACCCACCAGGTGAAAGCAGTCTGTGGTAAAATAGACATAACAAAATCTATGGATTGGAGTCTTTTACCATGAATAACAACCACCGAATCACACTGAACACCAATAAGAACATTATTGTTGAGTTTACAAATGAACGTATTATCCCAGCCAGCGGTCTGGCTGTTGTTGGCGCCCTCCTTGGGAAAAGCGATTTCATCAAAAAACTCAATCGCATGGACGTGACATCCAATCGGTCTCAGCATCAGATTAAAAATGGTGATATTGTACTCACTTACCTTGGAATGCTTTGCATGGGCAAACCTTACTTTGAAGCTGTCCATGAAATGGACGATGACAAGGACTTTTACAAAGCCGCTCTTGGCATCACCCGGAGCATTCCTTCCGAAGAGACGCTGCGTCAGCGTATGGATGACATCGGTGATTCCCTTCGCCGGACTATTCTTGAACAGAATGTTGAGATGCTCCTTGCAAATAAAATACAACCGACTGCTCTTGCAAATGGTCTTGTTCCGGTAGATATCGATGTGACACCTATGGATAATTCGAAATCCAAAAAGGAAGGTGTTTCACGAACCTACAAAGGTTTTGACGGCTATGCGCCTATGATGGCATATATCGGTACCGAGGGCTATGCCATCAATTTCGAACTCCGTGAAGGAAAACAGCACTGCCAAAAGGGGACAGTTGAATTCCTGCAGGAAACAATAAATCTTTGCCACAAACTGACAGATAAGCCACTGTTGCTCCGCCTTGATTCTGGAAATGATTCCATCGACAATGTTGCTGTTCTGATGGATGCAGGCTGCTTTTTCATTATCAAGCGAAACCTTCGCCGGGAAAGCACGGATGACTGGTTTGAAATGGCAAAGCAGTATTGCCGGAATGTAACCAGTCCCAGAGACGGAAAAACCGTCTATATAGGCAGTGACTGGAAAACCGTTACCAGTAAGCAGTTCAATACAGAGTATACACTCCGTGCCGGATACGAGATTACAGAGCGGACCATTGATAAGTATGGTCAGTTCAACCTTGTTCCCGATATTGAAGTTGAAACCTGGTGGACAAACCTTGGTGACCCGGATGAGGAAATCATCAGTCTGTATCATGCCCATGGGGAATGTGAGCAGTTTCATAGTGAGGTAAAAACAGACATGGATCTGGAGCGGCTTCCATCCGGAAAGTTCGCGACCAATGCACTGATACTCGAATTAGGGATGATCGCATATAACATTCTCCGTATGATCGGCCAGGGCACAATTGGAGGACGGGCACCCCGTCAGAAGAGGGATGTTAAACGCCGTCGTTTACGCACAGTTATCAGCAACCTGATTATGATGGCAGGACATGTAACCATGCATGCACGCCAGTTGATAATCGGCCTCGGAAGAAGCAACATCTGGCGACATATATTTTCTGATATCTGTCAGAAATATGCTGTCACAAACTCATAAGTAACAAAGCAATTTTATAGCAGGCTTATTTCGTGTACCCTTTTTTGCCTAGTGACTGCTTTTGTTCCCGGTGCTGATACAGAAAAAGCCACAGAAGTATGCTCACATCATGAAACAAACTTACCTTTGGAAGATTGGTTCTCTTAAAGAATGAACTTCACGGATTCAGGGTATACCTTAAATACCTTCTCATGTCCAAAATCTTTGTCATTATCTCTCTATTCTTGCATATTCAACAAAAAGCACTGGTTTTACTGACTTTATTGTATTTATCTTTTATAGTATCTGATTCCATTTGTTCACTGTGGCATCTGATTCCGATATTCTCTTCACTCATCCTTTATTGTACTACTATATATCGGAAAATTCATTCATTACATGTCGACATATTTCTATCTTTTTCACATTCTTACTCACTTATTTATTATGCTCTCATCATATTATATTTAATTAAAAAATTATATCTCAAAAACGTTGATTGTCAAGGTAGTTGTCATATCTCTTTACATTACACACAGGAGTACAATATTTTTGCAGTCTAAGGGTTATTCAATTTTCGTGTACCTAACCTTAATGCTATGATTTCATATATATCATAAGAATCGGTATTTGGGGTGTGTTTTTTTTAGTTTCTATTTCATTTGATAAACATTTGCTGTATAATAGGGTAGGATAAATTTTATTCTCTCTGTTCATTGACAATATCCCTGGTTATTGTTATAATTAGCAAGCTAAAATGTATTATTTGATAAAGTACATGCTACAATAAGCTTATACAATAAACTTGTCATGTAAAGAATATGCGTATGTTGCTTTAAACTCGACCATTCAGGTCGAGTATCTTTATCAGTCAATTATAACAACAAGGTGATGATAATATATGGAAAATGAACAGCGCTCCGTTAGAATGTCATATATATTTCCAATGGCTATTGCCATTGTTTTTATGTTTTTTGACATATGGGGGGTGTATAAAGGTGCTGGCGCACATGCCGCCCAATACATTTTTTCTTCAGAAAATTTTGTATACGAAATATTTAACTGCTTTTTTGATATTTTTATAGGATATATCCCTGCTTCTGCTTTCTCGCTTATTTGTTTTGCTTTTGCGCAGCAAAAAATTTATAATACTTCAGCCGGGCTAGTTGATACGTATGATCACATACTTGTCACCTATTCTATTACAATTATTTATGGCTGCATGTATATCGTATTTCTGACATCGGGAAATCAGTTTATTGATAAAATAATTATTTTTACAGCAACTATTGCATTTTGCTTATTCATTTGGTTCTTTGCAATTTCAAAAGATGTAAAAAAAATCGATAGCTCCCAGGAAAAATCAATAAATCGTATAACAGGCAAACAATAGCTACATAAAATATATAAATCATAATAATCTAATTACAGGAGGTACATTAAATGAATTTATTTGAAATAACAACATTAGTTTCCGTAATTGTTTTGTTTCTTTTTGTAGCTTTATACCGAAATAAACTCACTAAGAAAAAGCAAGATGAAAAAGCAAAAGAATTAAAACTACAGAGCGTTGTCGAATCTGCCATTTTGCCATATAATATGGGAAAAAACATAGATTATGTTAAGAATACAATTGTTAAATCTAAATTATCTACAGAATTTCATTTACTGAAATAACAGGTGATGATATGCAGACAGAAACATTTGACTGGCTATGGCAACAGATGAAAACGGATATTGAAGCCATAGAAAATGAAATGCTTACTTATAATACTACTGATACTACAGCAAATCCATTTTCTTTTAAATTAACATATGGATCTTCTACTAAGCAAACCATATATGAAGCGTACTTGAAAATCAAAACAGATTTAAAGAAAAGATGTTATGCTTCTGAGATAAATGAAGAAAAAGAATTCAATTTAGTAGATCAACATAAAATAGCCGCTTGCTTTTGTAAAGCTTTTATTGATAAAAAAGTATTCACATTCGAATTAAAGGAAAACACGCCTCCTGATATGATATTATCAAACTATACTTTAGCATATACAATAAGTCTGCGCATTATCTTCCTTTATCTTATGGATTATTACAGTGATTATCAAACAAATCTGGATCTGCAGCTCAAGACAAAATGTCTTAATAAACTACAAAAAAATCAGACCTTACTGGTTCCAGAAACAACACCTTCCCATGATAAATATCATTTAGGACGTATTAAAACATTAGCCTTAAATGATTACTATGGTATTCCTTTAGATTTGCTTACTTATGCTGATATGATGTTTTGGATTGAGCATTATAATAAGCTTATATTGGAAGAAAAATTATAAATACCGATTTCGATCTAATGGATCTTAACCTTGATAAATGTCGGAATCTCTTTGAAGTTCTGTTAGTGCCTCAAAACATGGCGTAGTATAAAATAGCAGATTTTCTGTTATGATATATACATCATTGTTTGAGGCATTTTTTATGTCTTATTTGGTAAGCGATGAATAATCCACCGGTTTTTCAGTATCCAAAATTTATGAGATAATCCCTCTAAGGAATGGTATCTCTATAACTTTTCCAGTTTTTTGCACTTAGGACCATTTCACTTCAGTTCTTCTGGTACCTGTGCTAATCCCACTCCAAATAAAAAACAGGAGTTGAATTTTTATGCCTAAAAGAAATCCAAGACGTACAGATAAAGAATGGCTGGATCTGATCCAGGAATGCCGGTCCAGTGGTCTTTCTGATAAATGCTGGTGCCAGGAACATCATATCCATACAAGCAACTTTTATTATCAGATACGAAGACTCCGACAAAAAGCCTGTGAGATACCGGAACCAATCCATTCTTCTTTCTCAGAAAAACAGGAAGTTGTACCGCTTTCTTTTGAGAAACCGGCAGTCTGCCCATTCTCCGCGCAGCTCAAAACGGATAGCATTCCAGATTCTGCCATAAAGATCACTTATCACAGTTTCCAGATTGAGATCACCAATGCAGCAGACCGTGAGACCATATTTCATACGTTATCAGCGCTGCAGGACTTATGTTAGGTGATCTGTCCGGTGTGTCTAAGATCTTCATTATCACCGGACGTACAGATATGCGAAAAAGTTTCGACGGGCTTATGGCTATCATACGCGATACTTACGAACTCGATCCGTATGCAAATGCAGTTTATCTTTTCTGCGGAAGGGACAGCCGGAAACTTAAGGCACTCCATTTTGATAAGGATGGTTTTGTGCTGCTCCAGAAAAGGCTTGACGGAAACGGCAGGTTCCAGTGGCCGCGGAATGCTTCGGAAGCCCGTCTGTTTGCCATATCCCTGTACTTCTTTTATAATAGGGATAAGAAAACAAAGGACGGAAATGCCATGCCTCATAATACAGAAGATATGATCCAGCTTTTATTAAGCACGAATAAAGAACAGGAACAGACCATTGTGGATCTCAGAGCTACCATAAAAGAGCTCCGCAGCACTATTGCGAACCTGAACGAGACGATAGATGAACTGAAAAGGAAGATCTTTGGAACATCCAGCGAAAAGACCAGGCGTCCTGATCAGGAGGAAGGAATCCAGGAGGAAGAAACGGTGACCGTTGTAAAAGAACATACACGGACCAGAAGAAAAAAGTCTGTTCGTGCAGATCTGTATGAGGCCCTTCCCATAAAAGAGATCTCCTGCGATGTTCCCCCGGAAGAAAGGATCTGTCCGGACTGTGGTTCCCCGATGGAACACCTGGGGTATAAGTTTGTCCGGGAAGAACTGCGTATCACTCCGGCAAAAGTGGTAAGGATCCATTACATGCAGGAAACCCTTATGTGTCCTGTATGTCGGCAGGAGGATGAAACAATGATCGTAGAGGCAAAAACACCGACACCGCTTCTTGCCCATAGTCCCGCATCGCCGGATATGGTGGCAATGGTCATGTACCAGAAAAGCTTTCTGCACCTTCCCTTTTACCGTCAGTCAAAAGACTGGATGGAAAAGGGGGTGCCTGTCCCAAGAGAAACTACAGCGCGCTGGTACAATTACTGTTCACTGGAATATCTCTCTCCGGTCTATGAAGCAATGCACCAGGAGCTGCTGGCAAGAGAGATCCTCCATGCAGACGAGGTACCCTGTCAGGTGCTTCATGAAGAGGAAAAAACTGCCACTTCAAAATCCTATATGTGGATCTACCTGAGCGGGACTGATGGAAAACCACCGATCATCCTGTATGATTACAGACCCGGACGGAGCGGGGATTATCCGATAGAATTTCTCCATGGTTTCACTGGGATGCTCCAGTGTGATGGGTATAGTGCATACGGCAGGATCGAAGATGTTGTCCTGGTCTGCTGTCTTGCCCACTGCAGGCGTAAGTTCTTTGAAGCAGTCCCAAAAGCACGTCAGAAAAAGCTGAAACTTCTGGACATTAATTCTGAACAGGAACTTGCAGAACCTCCGCAGGGAACTGCAGAAGACAGTTCCCTGCTCCCTGCCGAAAAAGGAGTTGCATTCTGTAACCGTCTTTTCTATATGGAACGTCTCTACAAAGAGCTTCCACAGGAAGAACGAAAACAGAAACGCCAGGAAACAGAACCTGCCATCTGGAATGAATTCTGGACATGGCTGGAAACCCTGGAGCCTGCTGGCGGGAGTAAGCTTGAAAAAGCGGTAAACTATGCCTTTAATCATAAAGAGACCCTTATGAATTATCTACTGGATGGAAGATGCGAGATCTCTAATAATGCAGCGGAACGCCGGGCAAAAACCTATGTGACAGGGCGTAAAAACTTTCTGTTTCATGATACTGCTGATGGAGCAACAGCAAGTGCCATTGTATTGAGTCTCATAGAAACCTAATGAACAAAACTTACTATTTAAAGTTTTTATCGTATCCGGAAGCAATGTCCTTACAAAACATATATCATTGCCTGGTTCATCTAATGCTTTTGAATAAATTTTTAATGAACCAATCTGTTTGATAAATCCCTGTTCATCAAAATATATCATATGAAAAAGTGTATAGTATCCATAATCATTCCAATTGTCACTATATACTATAATACTTTTTTTATATTCCCCTATTTGAGGTACCCATATTGAATCAATTACTTTAATATTTACCATATTTGTTGTGTTTTCCTCTATTATTAATTTTCCATCTTTAACATCACATAGACACAGTATACCACAACTCCTGTGCCTATGCGATAACATTTACTGCTTCTTTCTGTATAAACTCATCTTCTCCACAGTAACCTCCGGATAGAACCTTCTGCTCCGGTGTATATGATCAGTGCAACATTCGGTTTGTGATGGTATCCTCCTGATTATACGGTGCTCTCTGGTTCTTCCGCAATTATCCGTTATTATTGTTATATCCCATGTACCTCAACTTTGCTTCAAGCAACTGCCTGCCACATCTTCCATACATTGTACGTTTTATCATTTTTAATCTGCTATTAGTTCCTTCCACAAATCCATTACTGTAATCATATGCTACAGCATTTTCAACTGCATCTATATCTCTTTTTAATCCCTCAGCAAAACTTCTTAAGGGTTTAAGAAGACTTTTACTATATTTTTCAACAAATAAATAGAGCATTGGCACATTATGATTTTTAAAAATATTTCTAAACTCTCTTATGCAGCATTGAAGTTCCCAAATATTTGGATACTTTTCATAAATATATTCCTTATGATTATCTGAAAGTTCAGTATTCATCCACATGTACCTAAACACACCTTCTCGTGTAATATAATCTTTATCTTTTCCCTTACTGCCGGTTTTGTATTTTAAACACTCTGTCATTGTTCTGACATATGGCTGTGGCTCAAAACATTTATTTTCTTTTTGCTCTATTTTGCACAAATAATCAAAAGCATTGCTTTTGGATCCAGAATATCCTTTTTCGTATATTGCCTTTACAGTTTTGCTTTTACTCCATCCTTCTTTAAGACAATCTATAATAAAATCATGAAATGGATCAAGTTTGCTTTGATGAATTCCATACATACTTAATTCTTTTGGATCACCTTTACGATATTTTGCAATTGTGTTGCGACCTATTCCCATACGTTTGGCAATTTCACGGTAACTACAGCCTTCTTTTAAAAAATTTTGTATTTGGCAGATCATTTGATAACGTTTTTCTGAAAAAGCAGCATAATTATCCACATCAGATGCAATTTTTTTTACAATGTTCTTCTGCATCGATAGATGTATCATTGTGTGGGATACTTATTGTTGCAGGGATTTCTTGATTCAGAGCTTTTTTTATTGTTTCCAGTAGATTCTGATGTAAATGAAATCGGTCTGCCACCTGCATTGCATCGGGTAATTCTTCTGATATTACTTTCGCATATGCACTTGCCCTATCTCTTGTAACCACTTTAACATTTTTATTATTCTTAAGCCATTCCCGCAATGTATCCCCATTTCTTCCATCCAACAATGTTATAGGCTCGTGCGTTTTTTCATTTACTATGATAGTCCCATATGTATGGCGCTTTTTATATGCAAAATCATCCACACCTATTACATCACTAACTTCCGGTTGTGGAAGAGATTCATATCTTTTTAAAAGTAATCGTATTACGGTATCACCACTAGTTTTTATCCCTAATGTGCGGCAGACACGGGCACAGCCTTCACAACTGGTTTCAAGAGCCAATGTACAGATAAAATCAACACATCTTTCTGTCATACGACTATAATTATTAAGGAATCCATCAAAAGTCTCAGCAATAGAAATAACCTCACATTCGTCATTCAAACATGCATACTCATGTGAACAAATTTCAAGTTGAACATTTTTTCCTAAAATAGGTAAATCCTGTACTTTACGAGTATATGTTCCATGATATTTTTGTGTTATACGATTACACTTTGGACATTTACAGCTGCTTGAAGTTGATTTCATCTGAATTATAATTTTATCACTTTGCTGATCAATATCTGTTATCATCAAATCCTTTTCCGGGTAAAATTTATCTAAGCATAATGTATTATTAGACTTTGCCATAAATAATTCTCCTCATACATCCTAATACAAACATTATACTATATATCTGATCATGCTAAAAGAGCCAAAACGGATAATTGCGGAAGAACCGTGCGGCAGAGCCGCCAGTCCGGTGTGGCGAGAGCCACCTGTCCGGACTGATATGACTGTATGGATCAAGGTTGGTTGCAGCTTCTGACTTTTATAGCCGTAATCCTTTAATATCTTTAATGCGTGATAAGATCATATTGCAACTGCAGCTGATAATGCCAGGCAGTGTATCAATGACATTGTGCAGGAAGTATTCCATTTCATCACCTGATGAAGCAACGGCATGTACATGAAGCCTGTCTCTTCCTGTGACACGGTAAATCTGTGTGACTGTATCATTTTTGTACAATATATCTGTCACCTGCGCCAGGTACTCCGGTTTTGTTTCAATTTCAAAATAGCATGATACAGCCCCACTGATTTTTTGCGGATTAATAATTGTTGTATATTCTTCGATTACGCCTCTTTTCTCCAAAGCCTGGATACGGGCTTTTACTGCCACTCTGGAAATACCGGTTTCTTCACCGATATCAGAGTAAGAGATACGTGCGTTTTCTATAAGCAGCCGGATAATCTTCTGATCCAGCTCATCTAAACCGTCCAGGTACATAAGTTCCCTCCTGTAAAATAATATAAAATAATATCCATCTGATAGCAGCTTTTTTCAATATCAAATATCATATCATTTATATTACTAAAAGTAAACAGTAGCTTGACTTATTTGCTGTAACTACATATAATTGTTGCGTAACGAAATCTTAAACTTACATTTTGAAAATACAATCGTGATTTCGGATAAAAAGCAGGAATTGATGGAGGAAAATGAGAATGTCAAAAGATGAATATTTAATCACAGATGCCCCTCTTAAAGCACTGACTGTTTTTGCAATGCCTATGATTCTGGGCAGCTTCTTTCAACAAGTATATAATATGGCTGATTCCATTATCGTCGGTCAGCTTGTGGGATCCTCTGCACTTGCGGCAGTTGGAGCTTGTGCTGCTTTGACCAATGTATTCATCTGTGTAGCATTGGGTGCAGGTGTAGGAGCAGGTGTACTTGTGAGCCGCTATTTTGGAGCCCAGAATTATAGCAAAATGAAAACAATTGTGTCAACATCGTTGATCAGCTTTCTGATTCTGAGTATACTTCTGGGGGTTTTTGGCTTTGGCTTTTCTCATTTTATGATGAGTTTATTACAAACACCTGCTGACATACTGGATGAAGCAGTACTGTATCTGCGTGTTTATTTTGTGGGATTTCCGTTTCTGTTTATGTACAATATCCTTTCAACGATGTTCAATTCCATCGGTGAATCGAAGATTCCGTTGGGCCTTTTGATATTTTCTTCTGTTTTGAATATTGTTATGGATCTTTGGATGGTGGCAGGTTTAGGGCTGGGTGTGTTCGGTGCCGCCCTTGCAACTCTCATTGCGCAGGGGATTTCCGCAGTGTTTTCGCTTTTGATTTTCTTTAACCGGATGCGTCGATATAAAAGCCGCTTTCACTGGTTTGACAGGCAGGAGTTACATTCCATGCTTCGTATTGCAGTACCATCGGTTCTTCAGCAATCCACAGTGTCAATTGGTATGATGATCGTACAGGCGGTTGTAAATCCCTTCGGTACACAGGCGCTGGCAGGTTATGCGGCAACCATGAGAGTAGAGAATGTTTTTTCACTGATATTTGTATCCATTGGAAATGCGGTTTCGCCCTATGTTTCCCAGAATCTTGGAGCAAAGAAAATTGAACGTATCAAAAAAGGATACCATGCTGCACTGGTATTGGACCTGTGTTTCGCAGTCCTTGCTTTCATAGTCATTGAAACACTGCACACCCCAATTTCTTCCTTATTCCTTGGAAAAGATGGAACCGCTCTGGCATATCAGGTGTCCGGGGATTATATGAAATGGCTGGGATATTTCTTTATTTTTATGGGTATTAAGATGGCAACAGATGGAGTTCTTCGTGGACTTGGAATTATGCGGCCGTTTCTCATTGCCAATATGGTAAACCTTGCCATTCGGCTGTCAGTTGCCTTGATTTTTGCACCGCGTTATGGAATTGCATTTGTCTGGCTTGCTGTACCGGCCGGATGGCTTGCGAATTTTCTGATCTCCTATGGGGCACTTAGAAAATCATGGCCGGTTGATGAAGGAGTTTCATTCCGGTAAATTTCTCTTAAGTTTTGATGGGAAGCTGGATTTGTATGTTAAGAGGTATATTTTCGTTGCTGTTCACTGGCAATATCCCGCGAAGCGTGTTGCTGTGAACAGTAACATATTTTCTTATAGACATGATATAGTATGAGTGCTATAATAAAAAAAATTTTTTATGGCATTTATTGGCAAACCGGTTGAAAAGCCGGAGCGCAAAGCCAGAAGGAGCTAAAGTCAGATTGAAATCTGGCCATGCCAGCCGGTTGCATCATGCCTCAGTAATAAAAAAGGTAAATGTTAAATGGGCATTATGGAAAAAGTTCCTGTAAAATTTTTTACAAGGAACTTTTTTGTGTCTTCAAGCGGATATTCGCAACCTCCGCAGGGGACTTACCTGATTCAGTTAAATTTGAGGGAAAATAGAGAAGAACAGCAGGAATGGAGAAAAGATGAAAGGAAAAAGAGTGATTGCAGGCATTCTGCTTGTGGGAATTTTAGCAACTGCCCTGGCAGGGTGCAAAAACACAAATATCACCAAAAAAGAAAGAGAAAAGCCCGTTATCACCCTGGGCAGTGACAGTTATCCGCCATACAATTATCTGAATGAAGATGGAATCCCCACAGGAATTGATGTGGAATTGGCTACAGAAGCTTTCAGAAGAATGGGGTATCAGGTGGATGTTGTCCAGATCAACTGGGAGAAGAAAAAAGAACTGGTAGAAAGCGGAGAGATCGACTGTATTATGGGCTGTTTTTCCATGGAAGGACGCCTTGACGATTACCGCTGGGCAGGACCATACATAGCAAGCCGTCAGGTAGTTGCTGTAAATGAGAGCAGTGATATCTATAAACTAAGTGATCTGGAGGGAAAGAACCTTGCCGTCCAGTCCACAACCAAACCGGAAGGCATCTTTCTGAACCGGACGGATGAAAGGATCCCCAAACTGGGCAATCTGATCAGTCTTGGGCACAGGGAACTGATCTATACCTTTCTGGGAAAAGGATATGTAGATGCAGTTGCTGCACATGAGGAATCCATTGTCCAGTACATGAAGGATTATGATGCAAGCTTCCGTATCCTGGAAGATCCGCTAATGGTGGTCGGGATAGGTGTTGCTTTTGCAAAAGAGGATGACAGAGGAATCTGTGAGCAGATGGATCAGACGCTGGAAGAAATGCGTCAGGATGGCACATCCCTGAAAATTATTGAAAAATATCTGGATGATCCCCAGAAGTATCTGGAGGTGGATGATCTTGGATATTAGGAGAAGAATAAAAGTAAAACGATTCTGGATATTCGGCATTCTGCTTGGAATCTGTGTGACTGCAGCTTCCCTGTATTACTTTTTTCAGGCAGAGAAAAAGGAAGCAGAGAACAGGATGGTGAAAACTGTAAACTATGTCAAAGTGCAGTGTTCCACCTACACCCATTATAATGAAGCTTCGGAATCTAAAAGTCTCCTCCGCGCCATTGAAAGTGCCAGACAGATGAGTACGAATATCGACATGGAAACAGAAAACGGCGGTCGGATAAGCCAGGAGTTTCTGAAAGAAAATCTGCAGACCCTCTGGGTGGATGGTATCCTTGTGCTGGATGCAGAGGGAAAGACAGTCTGCAAATACAGCATGGATGAGGCTCTGACCAATGAGATCACAGATTATCTGCAAAAAGACATTATCATGGATTTTACCGGATATGAAGAAAGATCTTATTCGGAACGGATTGACCGAGAAGACGGATCACGTATCGATATTGCAGCCTGTGCCAGAAAAGATGCACTAGGTATGGTTGCAATTTATTATTATACATCTTCGGAATTTGTCAGAAATTATACCCTGACAATACAGAACCTTTTAAATGGCTATAGCACTCAGAAGGATGGAACGATTATTGTTGCAGACAAGGGAACCATCGTTGCCAGCAACGATGAAAGCCTGCTGGGACAGGATACTGCCGGCAACCAGGTTGTCCAGGCAATGAAAGAGCATACAGACAGTCAGCATATTTTTCATTTAAAAAATGAAGGAACCGGAGGTTACGGAATCATGCTGAAGCAGCGGGATTATTATATTTATGCCTATCTTCCGGATACGGAAGTATTCCGTAACCTGCCACTAAATGTAACAGCTGTCGTTTTTCTTTATTTACTCATATTCGGTATATTCTGCTTCTGGGGTTACAGAGCGGATCTGGCACACCGGAAACAGGAACAGGAAAAAGATGAAAAATATAAAGCAGAACTTCTGAGAACAGCAAAAAAAGCAGAAGCAGCCAATGAGGCAAAAACCGAGTTTCTACAGCGAATGAGCCATGATATCCGGACACCGATCAATGGAATCTGCGGCATGATCAATGTGGCAGACCATTATGCAGACAATATGGAGAAACAGACGGAATGCAGGGCAAAGATCAAAGAGGCATCTCATCTGTTGCTGGAACTGATAAACGAGGTTCTGGACATGAGCAAGCTGGAGTCAGATGAAGTGGTTCTGGAAGAAATCCCATTTAATCTGAACAGTATTTCTGAGGAAATACTGGGTGTGATCGAACATATGGCTGCAGAGCAGAATATCCGGATCCTTTGGGAAAAGAAAGAAGTTACACACTGGAATCTTATTGGAAGTCCGGTGCATGTGAAACGGATTCTGATGAATATTTTGTCCAATGCGGTGAAATATAACAAAGAAAACGGATATGTCTATATCAGCTGTCGGGAAATCCCATCGAAACAGACAGCAATGACCACATTGGAATTTGTCTGCAGAGATACCGGGATCGGAATGGCAGAGGCATTCCAGAAACGCATTTTTGAACCATTTGCACAGGAACATGCAGGAAGCCGCACAAAATTCGCCGGAACAGGACTGGGAATGCCAATTACAAAAAAACTGGTGGTGAAAATGGGCGGAACCATTTCCTTTGAAAGTAAAGAAGGCACAGGGACTACATTTGTGATCCGGATTCCATTCCAGATTGATGCAGATATGAAGGACAGGACTGAAACGGAAGAAAAAACAGAAACTTCTATCCAGGGGCTCCATGTTCTTCTGACAGAGGATAATGAGCTGAATATGGAGATTGCAGAATTTGTGCTTCAGAATGAAGGCGCTGTGGTGACAAAAGCATGGAATGGACAGAAGGCTGTTGACATATTCAGAAAAAACAGACCTGGAGAATTTGATGTTATTCTTATGGATATTATGATGCCTGTCATGAATGGATATGAAGCAGCAAAGATGATTCGCTCTCTGGACAGAGAGGATGCAAAAGTGATACCGATCATTGCCATGACAGCAAACGCGTTCACTGAGGACAAAATGAGAGCAAAGGAAGCAGGAATGGATGAACATATTGCCAAGCCTGTTGATGGGAAATTATTAGTAAAAGTGATCAATGAGTTAGTAAAACGCAATCAGAGGGAGAAGTTATAATGAAAAAGAAAAAATGGAACAAGTTAGTTTCTGTACTTTTGGTGATGGTGACAGTCATGTCACTTCTGTCTGGCTGCGGCAGGAAAAGTACGGAAAAAGAAGACGCGGAAACTATCACAGTGTATCTATGGACTACAAATCTGTATGAAAAATACGCATCATACATCCAGGAACAGCTTCCGGATATCAACATTGAATTTGTAGTAGGCAATAATGATCTGGATTTCTATCGTTTTCTGAACGAAAACGGTGGATTGCCGGATATTATAACCTGCTGCCGGTTTTCCCTCCATGATGCAAGTCCTCTGAAAGACAGTCTGATGGATCTTTCCACAACCAATGCTGCAGGTGCTGTCTATGATACATACCTTAACAGTTTCAGAAATCAGGATGGCAGCGTAAACTGGCTTCCTGTGTGTGCAGATGCCCATGGCTTTGTAGTGAACAAAGATCTTTTTGAAAAGTATGATATTCCTCTTCCAACGGATTATGAAAGCTTCGTTTCTGC
>ERZ825384.2602-NODE-2602-length-17849-cov-34.809655_pt1 | contig 17849 bp, 8 predicted proteins | sample MGYA00519931_ERZ825384 | MGnify/ENA primary metagenome ERZ825384 (study PRJEB31778, sample SAMEA3449200) | human gut metagenome | biome: human gut; feature: human-associated habitat; material: faeces | place: United Kingdom | collected 2010/2012 ...
TAATCTATGACACTGACAAATAATCAGTTAGCTATTTTCTGAGTAGCCCTACTTACATCATTTGCCGATGCAATTATAGCATATTCTTGATAGTGAGCAGGTTGCGCTTTAAGTCTACAAAATTGATTTTTACGAGGTTCACACCTCCAATTTTAACAATTTCGGCTCTCTCAAAGCACCCATTCTTTACTGACTGCAAATATAGTGATTCTCGGTGGTTTATGCAAGGTTGCAGTTTGAGACTAGTGCGAATATAAGCATAAACGAGAGGCTGGAGTTTATTAGATTATCTTTTCTTTACCTTTAATTGGTATAATGAAAGTTTCTCGAATTCTACGTAAGTAGGTCATATCATCTTCATCATTGGCAATAGCAGGAAGTTCATGTTGCAATGCGAATGACCAATATGCCAGAGCTGCAATAAGTATTTTCGTAGCACCCTCTGGTATTTCCTTTTTACAAATATCTCGATAAGTTGCAAATAAGGATGCAATTCGATTATCTATATCTGGATGTGTCGTACCCACAAGTTTAGGATTAAGGAATGCGGTAGCTGCCAAGGCCATCATTGGACCAGTAAGCGAGACATTCTCATATGGCTGATTCATTCCCCATTGTATAAGCTTTTCAAAGCCATGACGGTCAGCTTCGGCTTCTAGCATCGGGGTGCTTTCTTCGTGTTCTTTAATAAAATGAGCATATTCGTGTTGAAGCAAGTATGCAATACCGCTAATAGTGAGAGCACTTGCAAGATCCGTATACTTATTAGGCTTGTTAACCGGATTGGCAAAGTTGAAAAGTTCTCCTCGTTGCACACGCATTTCCAATGGATTATTGACTTTACCAAGAAACATTAATAATCCTACTCTTTGCATTTCTAACGCTTCTTTAAACATCACTTCGGCTTTTTCGGGTGATATGTCTTCGTCTATTGCGGTTCTATCTTTGATTTGACTACAATCGCAAATAACCAACATGCAATAGTTTAGCATCCATAGAAATTGGCAAAAATTTGCATGAAGGTGGATTTTATTTGTTCCATCTATTTCTGCCACTTCTCGAATTGGCTCCCAATCAATATGAAGGGCTAATCCTTGCTCCAATCCGTCATAAATTGCTTCTTTATGCATTTCAATGGGAACGACGGCCTCAAATAACGCTTTTGCAGAATCAAATATACAACCAACAGGAAAGGGACACAGTGATGCTACAGGTAACTTCATTAGAATGTAATCTGGAAATTATAATCTGGTGTTTATTGATTAAAATGGAAGTTCTTCAGACATCCAATCTACGACACGAACACCGATTGACGCTATGTTTCTAGGGATATCGCTAATATCTATATTCTGTTCTGGTATGGCATAATAAACAGATAGGGCAGCGCGGAGTGAATCTCTAGAAGAGAAAACTGAAGGGAAATTTGCAGATGGATACGTGTTAGTAATATCTTCATGGTTACATTCCAATCTGATCACATTTTGGGAATTATCAAATGAGAATGTAAATAAGAATCTATCTGATGTGCCGACAGTAGGTGCAAAGCCGTCTTTTCGGTGTTTTTTTAGACTGTCGTTAATAAAAGAGAATGGGGTTTCCAAGGTCAATTTTGGAATGTTTCTAAGAAGATCATCCATATATGAGGCCTTAAATGGGGGCAAACGCAATTTTCCCTTATTATCGAAATATATTTCAAATAGCATTCCATCAATTACTGCCTGTTTTAACTTGGCTGGCCATTTTCCTATAAATCTTGATATATTTTCCATGAAGGTTATGGCACTCCCTGATGAACCTTCCGCACTTTGTAGAATGTTTCGTCCTAATACAAATGCAGAGTCCAAATTATCATTAGTGACTTCAATTTGCAATTCTCGCAATCCCATTAGTTTGTCTAATGCTGGATTTTGGACATACCAATCATGTGAAGAAAGTTTTTCGATATACACATCAAAATATGCATTTCTATTCCCTGATTCGTATTGAGAGTCAATCAAAGCTATACCAGAATATGATAATTCGTTGTCCTTGTCCGAAGTATTATTATTAATTATTGGCGTTGCTGTTGAATTGATATTATTTTCAATAGTAACAGTTGTCTCTATATTTGAATCGTTGATTTCTTCACTATCTCCTTCCTGGTCATTCGCTACGGAAATTTGAAATGATTTTGCAAGTTCTCGATATTTGGGGGCTAAAAGTTTTACTAGAGTATCAAAGTCAATGATGAAAAAGTCGTTTGAATTGGTTGCAAGTTTAAATTCATAAACCAAACTTTCATGCGCCAATCTAACTCTTTCGGCCTCTGATGCTTTACGATCACCCTTCATTTGAAAGGACGGTTCATAAACCATGTCAGATTTTCGGTCGCGTGTTAACAGAATTGCCTTGGAAACCTCATGTCTTTTGCAGTAATTCAACAGTTCCATCCATATAACTAAATCCCCTTTTGCGTTGCTGCCTTTTCCTTCATCCTTAAAGCCCGGAGGAATTGCGCCATCATATCGGATAGACAACACTGACTCAGCTTCCATTGCTATGGAATATATATCTGATTTTAGCGCGCATGGTTCAAGATGCTCAATGATTTCACTATGAACATTATTCTTATGTTCATTAATGTTGTTTTTGATAACTCCAGCTATTTTATTGAGTAAACTATTAATTTCATCTAAGTCAGAAAATAATGCTTGTTTGTCCTCTGCATACTGGGTTCCAATTAGCATAGTAGGGCTTATATATGCCTTGATGAACTTGTTTATATTCTTGAATTCCGACGAATAAGTTTTAACTTTCCCTAATTCAGACACATAGTCTTGTGTTGAGTTCTGATATACTCGTTTGGAGTATTCTTGAATACTCCAAACTGGGATATGAAATCGTCCTTTACAAGACTCAATCCAGCGATATACATCTTTTCGAGCGTCATCATTAAGACGATATAATTGAGATATAATATTTGTGTCAATGAATATTTCGCACTCCTCGTTTGTGAGAAGTGCGGATAAGTGCTTCAGATAGGCTTCTATATCTATCTCTTGCTTTGGGAATCTCATATGATTGTCTTGATGATGATTATGTTGTGCAAAGTTAATAATTTCAGTTGGATTGCGCAACAAGAGATCAGGGGTACTCTTGTGGGTGTCAGGATTTTGTGTTAACTTTGCATAACGAGAGGAGGCACAGCGGTTTGTCCTGTGTGATTCCTCTTGGCTTCTGATATGAACAACGAGAACCAGAATACTGAATATAAGCGTATATGGAAAGACGAATACCTGAAATGGGTATCCGGCTTTGCTAACGCTCAAGGCGGAAAGATATATATTGGCATTGACGATGATCTGACTGTGGTTGGCGTGGACAATCTTCATAAGCAGTTGGAGGATATTCCTAACAAGATTATCAACAATACCGGCGTGTTTCCAGAGACAAACCATATTATGGTGAATGGCAAGGATGTCATTGAGATTGTCATTGAACCTTGTGGGATGCCTATTTCTTATCGCGGAGCATATTATTATCGGAGCGGGGCTACGAAACAAGAGTTGCGTGGAAATGCCCTCCATCAGTTTCTATTGAAGAAGATGGGGTTGAATTGGGAGGATATTTCTTGTGATGGAGTTACATTGGATGATATTGATGACGGCGCGATTGAATATTTCTTGGATCATGCTATCGGGGAGGGACGTATGGAACCCGAATCTCGTAAATCTTCCAAAGAAGAAGTCTTGTCCAATCTGGGACTTATCAAGGACGGAATCCCCACAAACGGAGCTGTTCTGCTGTTTGGAAAATATCCCCAACGCAGATTTGTAACCTCCAGCTTCAAGATTGGCCGGTTTGGTGCGGATGATGCTGACTTGTTGAGCCAAGACCAAATCGAAGGGAACCTTATTCAAATGACTGATAAGATAATGCAGGTGTTAAGCAGCAAGTATCTTATCCGCCCCATACATTATGAGGGTTTGCAACGAAAGGAACCGTTGGAAATTCCGGAAGATGCTCTCCGTGAAATCATCTTCAACAGCATTGTACACAAATTGCAATTCGGTACGTGGAATCAGATGAGTATCTATGACGACCATATCCGCTTATGGAATGAGGGCGTATTGCCGGAAAATTATACTGTAGAAACTCTGATGAGTAAGCATACCTCCAAACCGCGCAATCCAAAGATGGCACAGGTTTTCTATCGTGCCGGTTTTATTGAGGCATGGGGACGCGGCTACGAAAAGATAATGAAGGCCTTTGATAAGGCGAATCTTAAACGACCGGAATTTACTGTAGAGCAAGGAGGTGTTACAGCTATTATCTATCGTGAGATTTTCATGTCTATCAGGGGCGATGCAAAACTGAACCAAACCGAACCAAAACCGAACCAAAACCGAACCAAAACCGAACAGAAAATTCAAATTTTGGAGTTGCTGTCCGAGACCCCTACCATAACGAGAGCTGAAATAGCAGAAATCTTAACGCTTCATGAGAGTAGTGTCCAGCGCCGCCTTGAAGCTCTTGTAAAAGAGGGTAAGTTAAGACACATTGGTCCGACCAATGGCGGTTCTTGGGAAGTAATCAATCATTCATCCTAAGCTGCATTATCTGCGTAATGACGTGCTTTTTATACCAGACTTCTGACGCAGCCCACCCGACCGGATGGGTGAGTAATTACTTTGAATCAAAGATTTATATTCTACAATAGAATAAAAATATGGCAAAGATGAATCCATTAGAAGAATTTGATTGGGACGTTTTTGAAGATGCGGCTTCATCACAATCTGAGGAAGAGTCAAATGAAGAGACTACAGATGATGCAGAGCGTATGGTGGTCTCTGGTATTGTTATTTCCATAAACGAGCGCGAAATTGTAGTCAATATCGGTTATAGTAATGACGGCATCATACCGGCAAGCGAATTCAGATACAATCCAGACCTTAAGGTTGGTGATACTGTTGATGTGTATATAGAATCAAAGAGCGATCGTCTTGGCCAGTTGATTCTGTCACACAAGAAAGCAAGAGCTACAAAAGCGTGGGTAAAGGTTAATGAGGCACTTACCAATAATGCGACGGTAAAAGCATACGTTAAATGTCGTACAAAGGGTGGCACAATAGTGGATGTCTTCGGAATAGAAGCATTTATGCCAGGTTCTCAGACAGATATAGTTAGGGCGGATTTAGAAACTTTTGTGGGGCAGACAATTGATGTTAAAGTTGTAAAGATAAATAAGGACTACCGCAATGTTGTTGTAAGCAGAAGAGCCGTAGTAGAAGAGAATCTGGCAAAGAAAACTGCGGATAAGACTTTGCTTAAGGAAATATGGCAGAAACATACAGAAGTACAGGAACAGATTCTTCGGCAACGAACTGCTCCTATTGCCATTGTGCCAGAAGCTACTACTATTATCAATGAGAAACTTCTTGTCAAAGTCGATACCACAGATAATACAGAGGAATTGCAACAGCAGATAGCTGATAGTTTGGACATTGATTATGATGAATGTCATTTTGAAGATGGATATGTCCTTGCACCTATTTCCAACTGGCAGAAATTAGATGAATCTGCGAAAGCCAGAATTAGTACGAAAGCCAACAAAGAGTATGTCACGTTCACTTACTACCCTGTAGTTGATGGTAGCATTGTTGATAGACGTGCTCAGTTTACTGGTGTAAAACAGTTGCTGGATAAACTGGAAGTAGAATATGATTTCGACAAGAACAATCGCCTGCAAATATCCATTGAAGAGTTAAACAGACTGAAGGATAATGAAGAATTCAATAGCCTTCAACTGGCTTTACCTGATAGAGCATCAGCTATCATTCCTACGTACCCAAGTATAATCGTTTATTTGGAAAAAATATGTCCTGGTCTCAAACTGAATAACATAGAAACATTCAAGAATAACAGGAAGAAAAGAAGCACAGGTGTAAATATAGACAAGCAAGTGTCTGTAGAAGGTGGATATTTTACTCAAAAATTCTTGGATAAGATAAAGCCTGTGTTTGAATTGCAAATGTGTAAGGTGGAATTTACCTTTATCATTCATGAGGATGCTCTTAACAGTTATGATTGGCAAGCAAACAAGCTTGGACTGCCTAAATTAAATGGCAATACAATTACCTTCTGTAAGAATGTAAAACTTCCTAAGCTGCAAGAAGATGTAAAAGAGATTACAGATGACGTTTTGAGTGTAGAAGACGACGGTGATGACGTTTCGGATATTACTTATATGACATCGTCAGAGTTCTTTAATACGAAGGATACTACCGATTTTAACTTTGATTTCTATCTCTGGAATAAACTGATGAAAAGATTGTTTGGTCAGAATAATTATGATTACACAGAGAAGTACTATTACAAGTACCGTGAGAATAGAGATTGGGCAACGGTAGAAGAACTTGATAAGTTCAATGATGACTTACACGTATCGTTTAAGCCGTCAATTGAGCATTCTGTATCGTCAAAGGGTACTTCAATCGGTATAGATTTCAATTGGAAGGAAAAAAGCCTAACCGAGCTTCTTACTGAGTTGAGCAGAGACTATCCGTTTGTTGATTTTGGCTTGTTCAAGAACGGTCATAAGTGCAACTTCGACGTTCAATATAGAAAAGCAGACATGACAGAAGTCATGAATCAACTTCATGATTTATCTGATGATTTGCATCTTGAACTGAAGAAGAAGGGAACGGAACTTGTCTTTTCGCGTGAATTCCAGAAAATTGAAGACCTGTTGACGTTTAAGACTCAGTTAACCCATAAACTACAGACATTTGACCAATCCAGATATTTGTGTACAATATCAGAAGTGCCTTCTGATAAAGTTAAACTGGTATATTTCAATGATATTGCCAGCAGAGACGAAGATAGGCTGGATGCAGCACGTGAACTCAAAGGTGCTGATTTTACAGTTGGAGAACTGAAAATCGGAAAACTGATAAGAACTGCAAACTACCCGGAATTGGTCTTAGATATATCTGGTGATTTTTATGAAGTTACCAAGCAATTGTTTGATGAAACTGATGTCACCGAAATAACTCCAGACCTTTCGGGCGATTTGGAGAAGCTGGCACGTTTGAAAGAATCGTTGAACCGAATCGTAGAAGGTCGTGACGTAGAGAATTCCTCACTTGGTACTTTCATCTTTGATGCTTCTAAAGCTGCAAGTATTAAGGATTATGAAGAGAATATCAAATTAGAACTACAAGAAGTAGACAAACACCTTCTGAATAAAAGGATAGCCAATAATGAGCCACAAAAAGTGGCTATTGCAAAGGCAATTCTTGCTCCCGACTTGTCACTAATCCAAGGTCCTCCGGGTTCTGGAAAGTCAACGGCTATTGCCGAGCTTATTTGGCAACATGTACGTGAAAATCAGAATACAAGGATTCTGCTAACGTCAGAAACGAATCTTGCTGTTGATAATGCTATCGATAGAGTCGTGAATCCATATCACAATTTGGTTAAGCCAATACGCATAGGTGATGAGTCGCGTCTGGAAACAGAAGGGCTTCAGTTTTCATATTCTGCCATGTACCGCTGGGCAAAAGGAGAAGACATTACAGCAAAGAAGAAGTCTTTTGACATTGACGATGATGACGACGATGATGACGCTACAACTGTAGAAGATACTGTTTATGAAGCGCCTGAAAAGTTAATCCTTCTGAATTGGATGGAGAACATCAGTAGAAGAATGGATAAGGACAGTATGCCAGAAGAAGCTCAAGAGCTATGGGAGGATCTGCTAATAAATCCTACAGACAATCTTAAAGGACTATTCTTTGACAACTACATTGCAAACTGTAATGTGATAGGTGCAACATGTAGCTCAATTGGACAGAAGAACATAATCTTTACTGAAAACATAGCTACTCAGAGTAAGAAGAACAAATTTGTTCCGACTGCATTCTATAAGATTTATAGAAGTATTTTCTCACAAAGAGATAACGAGTACAATCCTAAAATTAGATTTGATGTTGTAATTCAGGATGAGTCAAGTAAGGCAACGCCAGCGGAATTGTCCCTGCCTCTGATTTATGGAAAGAAGAATATTATCATTGGTGACCATAGGCAGTTGCCTCCAATGATCTCAAGAGAATCATTCACTAATTCCTTTGATTATCTGATCAAACACGAGAAGGACAATACTGAATTGCAGCGAATAAAAGAACTGAAGAGTTTTGTCCTTAAAAACTTCAATGTTCTTGAAATTTCGCATTTTGAGCGATTGTACAATCAGATAGATGAAAAACTCAAAGGTGTTTTCAACTATCAGTTCAGAATGCATCCTGCTATCAATGAAGTAATAAAACAATTCTATAAGGACGAAGGTGGTTTGGAGTGCGGTTTGGTGTATCCAAAGGATTTGGGAATCAATGACCCTGACTATATCAATAACCTAGCATCACGATTCCATGGTATCACAGCAGGTCCTATTGATCCCGATGTTCATGTGTTGTGGATTGATTCTTCTTCTCCAGAAATGCTTGATGGTACGTCAAGAGTAAATTATGGAGAGGTTGAGATTATTCGCAAATTGCTTCGTGAGTTGAACGACTCGGATTCATTCCATGAGTATAATAATAGATGGAGCAGTGTTGAAGACAAGCAGATTGGCTTGATTTCATTCTATGGTAAGCAATTGCGACTGCTCATGGAAATGGCAAGAGAATTCAACCCTGACGAGATGCCTATAAGAGTTAGTACTGTAGATAGATTCCAGGGAATGGAACGCAATATTATCATCGTATCAATGGTAAGAAGCCACTGCCTTCAAACAGAGAAAGGGCAAAAGCCGAATTATACGAAATATGGAGAAGATGGTTATACAAAGCAGGAAGATCTTGGCTTTGCTCAATCTCCAAACCGATTGAATGTTGCTTTGTCACGTGCAAAACGTTTGCTGATAATCGTTGGTGACAGCCAACTCTTTAGAACAAAGGCAATTTATGATAATGTGTACAATACAGTATTCAATCATGAAAATGGTAAAATTTTAACAGCTGAGGAATATGGACTATAAAGAAATTATCAATAAAGGTAAGCTCGTTTATGCTTCACGTTCCACAGATTCTAATTTCCGTTTGTGGAGATTGAACAAGACGGCATGTTATATTACCTACTATAAAGCAGTTGAACTGACCAAGTTGGATAAGGTTCTACTGATGACCATAAAATATAACGGTGGTTCTATCTATGAGAACACGTTAGCTGGTATTCTTGGATTTAACGTTCAGGATGATTTTGAAGTGACTCCAAAAAGATACAAAGATGTCGGAGAGGTATCTATCTTTGGTGGAATCCTATCTGAACTGACAAAGTTCGCATTGATTAGTAATGTCGATCATAAGGTTTCTGTTACACCATTAGGAGAATTGGCTCTTAAGAAAGGTATTAAATACGAATTCTATACGGGGGCACAGCTATTGAACGAATGCTTTGACTTGGCTCAAAAGACAGAAAAGGAATTCCTGTATTTCCCTTTCAGAGACTCTCTTGGTATCGTATCGAAAATTCAAGGAAGCAAATTGTTGCCTTATGAAGATTTCAATAACAATACAATTGAAGAAGAGTTGTATGGCACTCCAGAGGAACTTGTGGCGCGTCTGTTATTGCAATCAGATGATAGTATTTCGGTTTTCAGAGCTGAAGCATCAACTGATGCAAGAATGGGTGAGGTTTATGTTGATTTCAGATTATATGAATATAATGGTCAAAAGTACCCGATAGTTTTCTATCAAGATGAAGTCTCGTTGAAAGCTAACGACTTGTTGTTCAACAACTGTAATGCTCAGTACATTCGTGACAAAATTCATATAGGAGAATACCTACATCTGGTTAGAGAAAGTCGTATGAGATTGACTTACCAGTCTCTGTGTCCTTATATGGATGTATGGTCATTGGATGATTTCCTTGAAAGTGAGTATTTAGATTGGAACGACAAGAAACTGTTTGACAGCATTGCAAAAGTTGCAAATGGAGCCCAATGGTCAAAAATTTCCTCGGTATGTCCGACAGAATCGTTAAAGCCAAACCTTAAACAATACGAGGAATCATTAGACTGGATTATCATCTCGGAAAGACTTGATAATAATTTTATTGTTGAGAATGCCACAGAGTATCCATGGGACTTTGAATCTCTATCTGCAAATCGTAGTATAGATTTTGTCAAGAGAATTATTGTTATTCCAGAACTCCACAAGGATACTATAGATTGGGACTGGGAAACATTGATACCTCAATTGGACGACGAGTTCGTCCTTCAATATATTGATACCATTCCGTTTGTTATGTATTCGCAAACGGAAAAATACTTATTTCTGCATCCAGAGTCGATTTGTACTTATCCAGACCGCAAATGGGACTGGAAATTGCTTTCTTTGAATGCGGAACTCGGATTCATTTTAAACAATATATCAGCATTAGGCAAATATCTATATGTTGAGGATGTGATGCCTCGTGCATTCTCTGACAATAGCTGGGTTCATTCATACTGCGAATCCAGTGCGTTCGCTTTTGCTGTCATTGAGAGTAAAGAACGTCTTTCTACAAACTACAATGCAAACAAGGCTGATTATCAATGGTCAATAGAATTGATTGATTGGCATGAAAAAATGGGCTTTATCACATGGAAGTCTACCAATTATGCAGTTGGTCTTGAATGTAATCCTAATATCGTATGGAACTCTGAGATCTTTGAACATTATAAAGAAAAGGATTTTAGCGTTAAGGGGCTAAATCACATTTCTGCTTCAGTTACAGAGTGTCATATCATTGATTCAAATATTGATTTCAAATGGTCGTGGTCGCAATTGTCTCGCAGAGATATTGTCCTGAACGATATTGAATTCATCAAGAAACACATGACACTTCTTGCTCTTGATGTGGTAATAGCTAACTTGAGAGAAGATTATGTTGACCAATTGTATGAGGATTCATCCTTCAAGACGATTGCATCCGCTAAGGCACTATGGTCATTGGTAACAGAAAAGGTTTCAGAAGGCATAATTCGTAAGAACTTTTATGATGAGAAATGGGACTGGAAGGTTCTGACAAAACGATTCTGTGAAAGTATGCATATCACTCAGTTAGGTAATGACCGTTGGGTGAACAAACTGGATTGGGACTATTTGTCAGAGCATCTTGATATAGTAAGAATTCAAGATAATCTGTCATTGTATGTTGACAGATGGAATTGGAAATGTATTACTTCACGTGCAGAACACGAGTTTTTATTATCGAACCTTCACGAGTACTATGATTACTGGGATTGGGAGTCTCTGCTACAAACAATTCTTACGGACGAAGATCTTGCTGACGAAGGCATAAGAATTCAGATTTCCGTCATTCTATCTCAAATCGAGGATAATGCACAATTGTGGGCATTGCTCACAAAACGTTATTCAACAAAAGATATAATAGCTTTACAGAGCAACTTGTCTTTGAGGTCTGTTAGATTTGATTGGAACTATAGCGATGTTTATAATCGTCCTGATTTTGAAATCGAACCATATTTGCAAGATTATCAAGAGTATGGTATTTATGTAGATTGGGATGCTCTTTCCTCATCAAAAGCTCTGAACAGAATCTTAAGATGGGACAGGAATATAACTAAGGATTTCAACAATTGGGAGGATTTGGTCGTTTCAATTCTTAAAAATGAAGATTATGACTGGAACTTTAAATATCTTTCGACTCTTACTTCAATTAACTGGTGTGACAATATTTTAAAAATCAGAAGTGAAGAGTGGGACTGGGACTACCTTTCTGAAAACAGCAAGTGTTTTAGTTATAACTCTAAACGTCCGAAGGAACTCATCAAGCATATAGAAAAGTTTGATGAGTGGCTGAATTTTGCTCTCTTGTCCAAGAGAAAAGATGTTAGACTGGATATTGAAAAAATTTCTGCTCATCTATCTTATCCATGGGATTGGAACGCTATTTCTCATAACAAATCGTTTGCTCTTACAGCAGAATTTGTAATGGAGCATAAAGATTTTGATTGGGATTGGAATGCATTATCATATCGCAATGACTGTATTTTTACAGCTGAGTTCATTAAGGGTAACAAGGACAAGGAATGGAATTGGGCATTCCTGTCAAAGCGCAAGGAAATTGTTCTCAATACAGATACTTTAATTGCATTAGTAACAAAAGAGTGGGACTGGAATGAACTGATACGCCGTAAGGACATAGAGTTTACTCCTGACTTGCTCCGATTAATAATAGATAAGGACATTAACTGGAAGGCAATTTCACAGCGTGATGATTTCTATCCAACCTTGGAAGTACTCAACATCCTAAAAGATCAGAGTATTGATTGGTCTCAGATTTCACGCCGAGAAGATTTGGCTGCTAATGTCATATTTCTCTTTAAAGATAAGTTGGACTGGAAGGTATTGTCTCACAGTTCCCATATTAACATATCTGATATAAAAGTACTTGATCTGTACAAATCATATCTTGATTGGAATTATATTTCTAATAGTCCTAATCTGTCGTTGACAGAAGAGGTTCTCGATGAGTTCAAGGATTACTTGAACTGGATTATTGTATGCAAAAGAACTGATTTCATTATTAATGCTGAAATCCTTGAAAAGTTTGAAACGAAATTTGATTGGTCAAGAATCTCAAGAACAGGAAATATAGAGTTTACTCAAGAAATTGTTGATAAATACCGAGATAGGTGGGACTGGGTTGCATTGTCAGAAAATCCCGCATTCAGAGCCTCTGGTGTAGAAAGTTCGTTTAAGAAGGAACTCAACCTGATGGAATTCTATAACGAGTTGAAATCCAACTGCCATGGAAAGCCATACGTGTATCATTTTACCCATTTGTTTAATGCAATTGAGGTAATACGAACTCGTAAGATTTTGAGTAGAAATAGGGCAAAAGAACTTGGACTTCTAAAATACGATGCTGCAGGTTCTGTTGTTCACCGATCAGCAAAAGCACATCCTTATGCAAGATTTTACTATAGAACAGGCACGCAGACCCAGTTCTATAATGAATGCCTAGGTAAGCAGAGAAATACAAAATATTACCAGAGTGCATTAAGTAATGGTTTGCCAATGTGCCCAATGCCTGTATTTTTCAAATTTGATTTGCAGGAAGTCTTGTCTAAACGTGCGAATTTATGTTCATATAGCACCGGCAATCTTCAGACGAATTGGGCAAGTGTGTACCGGGTAATTGATGACCCATATAATATTGATGCTGTGCATTTGTATAGCCATAACAATTATGACAAGGTGGTTAGAGACAAAAAACAGCAGGAGTTTTTGGTTAAAAATGAGTTCGACTTCTCTGACATAAATGATTATCAGATTATCTGCTATGATAGAGAAGAGACGGAGATCTTACGTTCAATATTTAAGGATGACCCTATACGTGAGCATATTTTCTCTATATATGAAGCAGAGGATGTCTTTGAACATGAAAATCCTCAACTGTTGTTTGATATGGGGAATGGCGAACTTTCTATAAACACAAGATATAATGGAGATTACATTTTTCAGATAGAAAGTAATAATATCACAAAAGTTAAGGTTTATAACACAAAAGACATCAAAGCCGAAAAGAAGAATATTATTCAATTGTATGATGCAGTTTCGGTAGAACTTGGCGATACGCCTTTTGAGGTTTATTACGTCAATATGAGTCCTGCTGCTCGCTCACCAAGATGGTTGGTGTATAAGCACGAACCTATAGTTCGTGAAGTAAGATACACACGTACTGAAGATATTGAGAAGTATTTTGGTATTAGTTTTGATGACGATGAGTTCTCTCCAGAAGAACTTATTACAGCTATCGAAATAGTAATGCCAAAACTTGAAGAATTGTATAATAAGAAAGTTCGCCATTATATTATTAAGCAACATACTTTACTCGTATGTCAGCAATTCGAGAAGTATGCATTTGAACTGAACACAAAAGTGATGAATATAGACTTGATGCGTTTAGTTTTAGCAATGCATGATATAGGAAAAGCTATAGATAGAGCAACACAGCATACACATACTCTCTCTTTGATTAGGGAGTTCTGGTCAGAAACCCCATTCACTGACTATGAGTTGAAGCTTGTTGAAGTTCTATTGAAGGATGATCACCTTGGCAATTTCTTCCAAGGGAGATATAATTGTAGTATGCTTCAAGATGAAATCAAGAAAGATGCAGAATGTCTCCAGATTGATGCATCCTGTTTGCTACAACTAAAGATGGTACTTTATCAATGTGATATTGCTTCATATACAAAAGATGCAGGTGGCCTGAAATATCTTGAGCACATGTTTGTGTATGAGAATAAAGAAAAGACATTCGATGAAGAAAACGGACTTTTGGCTATGTCTGCCGAGTATTGGAGCCGTTATGAACAATTGAAATCTGTAATAATATGAGTAATATAACATTCAAGAAAGGAAATATCTTCTCATCTGACAAGCAAACTATTGTTAATACGATAAATTGCGTCGGAGTAATGGGCAAGGGGGTCGCTCTTGGCTTTCGTCTCAGATACCCGGAAATGTATGAGAAGTACAGAGAATTATGTAAAACCAAACAGATTGCCATAGGTAAATTATGGTTATATAAGCAATCGAGAGAAGGCTTACAATGGATATTGAATTTTCCTACAAAAATTCATTGGAAATATCCAAGCAAGATGGAATATCTTGAGGCGGGTCTTCAAAAATTTGTTGACACATACGAAGAGAAGGGTATTACTTCTATAGCCTTTCCCCTATTAGGTACACATAATGGTGGTTTGGACAAAATAGAGGTGCTGGACACGATGCATTCTTTTCTTGAGAAGTGCTCTATACCTATTGATATATACGAGTACGACCCTACAGCTCCTGATGAATTATTCAATCAGTTTAAGCAGAAATGGATGTCAATGCCGATGCATGACAAAAAAAATATGGGCATTCGAGCTAATCAAGTAGAAACTATTGATAATGCTCTAAGTAATACACATATATGTTCGATGACATCATTGTCAGAATGTGATGGTATTGGTGTCATTACTTTGCAGAAGTGCTTTAATCTCGTTATTGACTATAAAACACAGCCGACATTGGATTTGATATGAACTCAAATATAGTGTCCTTCTTATAATTTTGCGATAGAAATAAATGAAAATCTGCTTTTTACCCATTAAAGACATAAGTAACGCCACCAAGGGATGCTTCTCTCGGTGGCGCTGCGATTAGTGTAGCTTAGGACCTTGTCTGCGGCGTTTCGCTTTCTGTTCTTCCCTATAACGAGAGATTGCTTCATCAATGGTCAGGCCGGGATGGCGGCTCAGCCATAGTTTGAAATCATCGGGTAACGCAGACCCATGAACGAATCCTTCGTCTTGTGATTGCGGACTTCCGGCAGAAGCATGGGACAATCTAAAGCCGGTGTCATGAGATTGTGATGCGGTCTGTCTTGCCGAGTCCGGATTCGACGAATACACAACCGGCACCATTCGCTGAGGGTCGAATTTTATATTATTACTGTCCGCTAAAGTTTTTTGAGCGGTTGAAAAATTAGGGCTGGCACCTATTGCAGGAGTCAGCCCTAAATGGTTATTTTTGGTGTCGCCAAACAATCCATGAACAACCATGAGTAAAAGTAGTAATTTCTTCGGACAGCCGATATATGGTCAGCTGATAAAATCACTCAATCGTGATAAAATTGTTGAAATAAGCCGCAAACATGGCGGAGAGAAGTATGTAAAGAGCTTTGACGGCTATACTCATCTGCTTACGATGCTCTACGCCGTGATCCAGCGATTCGACTCGCTGCGTGAGATAGAGACATCTATGACAGCGGAGGTTCGCAAACTGCACCATGTAGGTATAAACAGTGTGCCCAGACGTAGCACCCTGTCGGATGCAAATGCCAGACGGTCAGAGAAGTTCTTCGAAGAAGTATATCGCGACCTATATGCTGCCAATAAGGACATTCTTTCCTCGGACAGCCGACGCAATGGTACGGAAGAATGGATAAAGCAGCTTCGAATCATTGATTCCACGACCATTTCGCTGTTCTCCAATGCCATTTTCAAGGGTGTCGGCCGACATCCCAAGACCGGAAAGAAGAAGGGTGGCATCAAAGTACACTCGGTCATACACGCCAACGAAGGCGTTCCCTGCGACGTGCGGTTCACTTCGGCGGCGACCAATGACTCTTTCATGCTCGCTCCGAGCCATTACAGCCACAACGAGATTGTGGCACTTGACCGTGCATATATCAACTATGCCAAATTCGAGGAACTGACAGACCGTGGCGTCGTATATGTCACCAAAATGAAGAGCAATCTCAATTATGAGGTGCTTGTTGACTGTATGCATCAGAATCCACAGGGGCTTATGGAATATCGTGAGCAAGTCGTAGTTTTCCGTAAAGACGGTATAAACCACATAGCCAGAATAATAACATACGTCGATATCAAGAAAGGCAAGAAGCCAAAACTCATATCGCTTCTGACCAATGATTTCGACATGCCGCTGGAGACAATCGTGGCGATATACCGCCGCCGCTGGCAGATAGAGTCTCTTTTCAAGCAGATCAAGCAGAACTTCCCTCTGAGATATTTCTACGGAGAAAGTGCCAACGCCATCAAAATCCAGATATGGGTCACGCTCATCGCCAATCTGTTACTCTCGGTCTTGCAAAGCACCTTGCAAAGACGTTGGAGCTTCTCGGGGCTGGCTACAATCGTGAGAATCGTTCTGATGTATTATCTGAATCTCGAAAAGTTCCTCAATCAGCCCGATGCTGACCTGAAAAACATGCTTGCCGAAGCATCGGAATCGCCTCCCGAAGTCCTTGAAAACTACTGAGGGGGCTTATCCTATACAAAAAGTAAGCCCAACTTCTGCCGTTCAGGATGTTGGACTCACTCTTTTATGGTTTAGCGGACAGTAATAGTTCAGAATTTTCTCGGATGGCCGACAGGCACCGTGCGGAGGTCATTGTAACCGCAGCACAAAATTCTGCAACGGCAAAATGAGAGGCCGACCCCGAAGGGTCAGCCTCGATGTGAGAGATTGGAGGTTATTGTTCCAATCTCGGCATGAGGGCGTTGCCGCGCAACGACTCGCGACGTTGAGCTTCGGCGAGAAGGGCGCGGGCGCGGAAGTGGGCACCTGCGTGAACCTCGCTGTCGGTGATAACGAGGCTGTAACGTTCTTCGACGCAGCGGATAATCTGCGCGATTCGGCGGTAGTAGCTCCACAGGTCGCAGAGTTCTTCATCGGTGAAGATGAACGAGTAAGGCATTTCATACTGTTTCATTGTTTCGGAATTTAGAGGGTGAACGATTCGTGAGTGTTGTGGTCGATATGGGCGATGCGCAGCGAATAGTGTTCGGCACCGTGGCGGAACTCCACGCGGACGAAGTCTTCGCCGTCGCGCCAACAGTAGAAGGATGCGAGGCGTATGGCCTCGAAATCGTCGTCGGCATAGAAATTCCATTTGCCGGTCGTTGTGAAGCAGGTATATTCGCGTTGCATAGTCGTGAAGTTTGAGGGTTTGACTTTCGGGGGAAAGCAAGAGAGGCTTACGCCTCCCTTGCAGCCTCGAACTGGAGGCGTTCGTAGATGGTTTGGGAAATCGTCGCTCCGTAGCGGGCTTTGAGCAGGTGCATGTAACGGATAGCGCTCTTGGCGGTCTTGCAGCCGCAGCCGACGTTGTCTTTGGGGGCAACGCCCTTGAAGTAGACGTACCAGCGGTTGAACTTGCGTTGAGCCACGATGAGCTTGGGAGTTGTTGTTGCCGGAGTTGTCTCGACGGCGGGAGCTGCTGTTTGAGCTGTCTTGCCCTGAAAAAAGTTGACTCATAAAAGAGTCAAAAGAATGATCAAATTT
>ERZ825384.2612-NODE-2612-length-17799-cov-18.851330_pt1 | contig 17799 bp, 16 predicted proteins | sample MGYA00519931_ERZ825384 | MGnify/ENA primary metagenome ERZ825384 (study PRJEB31778, sample SAMEA3449200) | human gut metagenome | biome: human gut; feature: human-associated habitat; material: faeces | place: United Kingdom | collected 2010/2012 ...
ATTTACAAAACAAAATAAAAATCTGCAAAAATCTGCAAAAATCGCCGAATTACGCTTTGGGAGCAGGGGGTCGTGGGTTCGAATCCCGCTACCCCGACACGAGAAAAAAGCCTTTCAGACAGCTCTGGAAGGCTTTTTTGTGTTTGTCGCAAAGCATCCTATTTTGCCGGTTTTTGCTCGGTTAACACGTTTTTCGACTAGTTGTGTAAACCGATGTGCAGCGGCGGGTATAGTGACCTGCGGAAATTATCCGCCCCGCAGACCGTCCGCGACCATGTATCGCAGCCACCCGGCAGCAGCAGTTCGAAAGCACGGGGCTTGCAGGCGGGAGACGGAACGGGGAAACAGGGTGAGACAATGGAAGGGACGACGGAAAGGACGATTGGAAAGGTACCGAAAGGGATGATGGAAGGGGCAACAGAGAAAGGCAACGGGGATAGGCAACAGAAGGGGTACTGCAAGCGCTGACGGAAGAGGCGGCAGCCGAAATATAACCGGGAAGGCGTTTTTTGCAGAAATTATTTTGACTTTTCGGATTTTCGACTTATCTTTGTGCGCTCTTAAAACGATAAGAGCCCCAAATGTTCGGGGTGTAGCGCAGTCCGGTTAGCGCGCCAGCTTCGGGAGTTGGAGGTCGCTGGTTCGAATCCAGTCTCCCCGACAAATTGTAAAAGGTTTAGAATGAGGAATCTCATTTTAAACCTTTTCTGCATATATCCCGCTCTTTATCGGCCGGGGGCCCGTTTTCGCTCTCTATTCGGCCGGAATATACGCATCGGCTCCGGCCGCAGGCGGAGTTGCTTTGCTTGTCGAACCGGCTGCTTCCGCAGCTTTTTCCGAAGGCTCCGTCCCGTGCGACCGCAATGGGATTTGTGTCCGTCGCCGTATCCGTTGCCTTGCCGGTTCCCGCCGCTTCTCTGCCGGGGCGGATGCGGCCATGTGTCGAATCCGCCTGAACATTCCCGGCGATATCCTGCATCCGTCACGGCATCCGATTCCGTATTCAGTTCTGTATCCGCCCCGGCATCCTACTCTGTATCTGTTCCTGCATGCGTTCCTGCATTCGTCTCGGTATCCGATTCCGTATTTGTCCTTGCATCTGTCTCGGCCTCCGTCCCCGCATCTGTACCAGCCCCTGCGTCAGTTCCTGCTCCCGCGTTGCCGTCGTCCGCTTCGACCTCCACGGTCTCGCCGTCCACTTCGAGGGCGATCGTGTAACGGTCGCGGCCCGCGTAATTCGGCAACGCCAGCGAATCCATCGTCTGCACCCGGAACGCCGGAGCCGTCGCGCCGTGCGTGGACTGCATGTAGTCGGTCAGCGCCTTGTTGCGTGCGGCCATCATGCGGGCCAACTGTCCGGCGGCTTTTTCGCGGTAGAGCGCCAGCGCCTTGTCGTCGGCCGAAAGTCCCTGCGGCGAAATTCCCCGCTGGGCGAGCAGCGAATCGGCAAAGGCCATGATCGCCGGAGTGCGGATGTCGGTCTGCTGGATCTTTTCGTATTCGAGCATCGACATCGGCTGGCGGCCGGTCGTGTCGGCGCTCTTCAGATGCTCGGCATAGGCCATCCGGAGCGCGCCTGCCGCCTGCCGGGGCAGGGCGCGGCGCATGTTGACGCGCTGCGTCAGGACGATGTGCATTTCGGGTTTGTCCTGCAGCGCCTGCGCGATCTTGTCCAGCGAAGCGTACTGCTCCGACGTGAAGACGTATTGCAGCGGGTCGATATTGATGTATTCGAGGTTCTCCTTGTTGCCCGACAGGAACGAGAAGGGCGCCGTCACGACTTTCAGCAGTACGTTGCCGATCGCCTTCAGCACGATCTTGCGGTAGGAGAACTCCGGCGAATCGAGACTCCCCTTGACCGGAAGGTTCATCTTCACATGGCCTTTCTTGTCTTTCAGGACGTATAGCCCCTGTTTGAGCGGAATATTCATCTCGGCCTTGATCTCCCTGCGTTTTTTGTCCACCTTCGGTTCGAACATGTCGAGGTGGTTGGTGCCGTCGAGGTAGCGGTTGCGGATTACGTTCTGGCTGCGGAACGTGAGGTTGCCCTTGGTCAGCGGATAGGCCGTGTAATGTTCGCAGTAGGGACCGAAGTCGCGCAGGTCGAGGTTGGTGAGCCAAAGCGTGATGTTCTGGTTGTTCATGTCGTCGAGCGTCCCTTCCCAGCGCAGCTTCGCCGAGCCGGTCTTCTGCATCCGCGCATCGACGGTCATGCTGTTGCGCTTCGAGGGGGCGAAATCGCGGCTGCGCATGCGGATTTCCGAGACGGTATATTCGAACGGGCGGTGCATCGTCAGGTCGCGCACCGTGACGCGGCCGTTCGTGATTTCGAGGTCGGCGATCCGGAGCGTCGGACTCGGCGTCGCGCTTCCCGCAGTGTCGGACGTCGTGATTTCAGCCGCCGGGGCGGGATTCGCAGCAGTCGGGGCAGGCACGGCAGACGTCGTGATTTCAGCTGCCGGAGCGGGGGCTGCTTCCGGAGCGGGATTCGTTGCCGCAGAGGCGGAAACGGTGGTCGGCGAAGCGGTTTCTGCCGCCGGGGATTTCATCAGAGCGGCGAGATTATTACCTTCGGGCGTCATTTCGAACAGCGCCGAGAGTCCCGAAACGTAGATGCGGTCGAAGACGAAGCGCATTTTGCCCAGATCGCCCTCGGCGAGTTTTACGCCCAGCGTATCGACGCCCGCCACGGGCCGCTGCTGCCGGTCGCGCAGGGCGAAGCCCGCCAGCGAAGCCGTACCCTCGGTCGTGAGCGAAAGCAGGTGTTCCGTGTTGCCGCGCAGGCGGATGTCGGCCGACAGGCGGCCGTCCACGGCCGTGACGTCGAGCGACTGCCGGAAATAGGGCAGCGTGCCCGCCAGTGCGAAATCCTGCAGCCGGATTCCGATGTCGAATTCCGAGCTTTCGATGTTGTAGCCCACGTCGGTCGAGAGCGAACCGCCCTCGGCGAAGTTGAGCACGGCCCCGACGTCGGTTTTCTCGCCGGAGAAATAGACGCCCGGAATATGCAGGTTCAGGTCGTTCATGCCCCACTCGGCATCGAGCGCGAGGTCCTTGTAAAAGACCCTGCCGTTGCGGATCGAGATGTCGTAAATCCCGATTTCCCACGGCTTCGAGGTTTTTTCGGGCGTTGCGGCGACGGCTGTCGTGTCGCCCGCGAAGCGGGCTGTGATGTCATCGAAACTGAAGGCGTTGCCCCGCTGGTAGATCTTCACGTCGGGACCTGCGAACGAGATTTTTTTCACGAGCACACGGTTTCCCAGCAGCGGCCATAGCCGCATGCGCATCTCGAAGCTGTCCAGTCGGAAAAACGTCGTCGAATCTTCGCTTCCGCCGATGCGGAGTCCTTCGATGCGCAGGCGTCCGGTGAAAATGTTCATCCGCAGCCGCTCCATGCGGATCGAGCGGCCGATCAGTTCGCGGTCGTGTTTCTCGATGTAGTTCTTGGCTACGGGCGAAACGGCGATCGCAGCTATGACGATCAGCACGGCCAAGACGGCCGCGGCGATCAGCGTAATTTTAATCCATTTCTTCAGGGTTCGTTCTGTTTGTGGTCAGTGCGGCATCCGGGAAATCCTCCGCAGCCGCCTTGTGTCGTATCGTTTTTTTTCGGTCTGCGGTTTATTCCCGCTATTCCGGGTTCCGCGGATCTTCCGCGAAGCCTTTCATCTTACGTCCGGGCGTTCGGAAGCCGACCCGAACGCTGTCGGAGAGCTGTTAGCATGTTGTCGGACCGCTGTCAGACCGTTGTCGGAATGCCGCCCGAATACTGTCTGAACGCTGTCAGAATGTTGCCGGCTCCCTGTCGTATGCTTCCGGGCGGCTTCGGAACCTCCGCCTGAATCCGGCCATGGGTTTTGCGATCGCGTTCGGGAATTCGCGTCGGAACTCCGGTTGTGGGTTTTGCGGTCCGCATTCCGGAACTTGCAATAGAAATTCCGGCCGTGCGGTTTCTGTCAACGGTTATTGCCGCGTGCGGTTTCGGCCCTGCGGTTCGGCTCCGCGGCTCCTCCCCGCAATCCCTCAACGCGTTATCTCCTCGAACAGATGCCCGAAATCCTCTCCCGGCGCGGGCATGTAGACGGCGAAGCCCAGCGCCTGCGCGGCGTCAACGTTCTTCCGGCCGTCGTCGATGAAGAGCGTTTCGGAGGGGATCACGCCGCTGTCGGCGATCACCTTGCGGAAAATCGCCTCCGAAGGCTTCAGTTCGTGCAGTTCGTACGAAAGGTATATCTTGTCGAAATAGTCGTCCATCGTATGCCCGTCGGCCGTAAACGCGCCGCGGATGGCGACCATCGCCGCCGGATTGTTGTTCGAAAGCACATAGGTGCGGACGCCCGCCTCGCGCAAACGCATGATCTGCCGCAGTTTGGCGACCGGAATCCCCACCAGAAATGCGCTGTATGCCGCCGCGATCTCGGAATCGGTCACTTCGGGCCGCCCGTCCAGCCGGCGCATCTCGTCGCAGGCTTCGCGGAACGAAATGTCGCCCCGCTCCAGCCGGCCGATCATCTCGGCGGGATAGTAGGGATTGATAAGGTCGGCGACACGGGGCATCCCCAGCTCGCGGAACGCTGCGGTGCAGCGCTCGATGTCGAGGTCCACGAGGACGCCGCCGAGGTCGAATATTACGTTTTTGATCTCTTTCATAAGCTGTTGCGATTTTTGTTTTTGCGCGGCCGGCCGTTACGGCCGCCGTTTTGCCGGCCGTTGCATCTGCTATTCCGCCAGCCGTTTAGTCCGTCGTTGCGCCAGCCGTTCCGTCAGCCGCTTGGCTTCCGATCGTGGCAGACCGCGGGCCGTGTTATTTCTGGAATTGCATCGTGAACCTGCGGATCGGCCGCAGCACCCACATCGGCAACGCTTTGCAAAGGGGAATCCATGCCCGGTTCCACCAGTCGGGCACGATGCAGCGGCGGCCCCGCCACAAAGCCCGCAGTCCCCGCCGCGCGCAGTTGTCGGGCGTGATAAGCACGCCGAGCCGTTTGCCGATGCGCTGCCAGCGGGGCGTCAGCCCGTAAAGGTCGGTCGCCACGCCTGCCGGACAAACCGCCGTGACGCGGATGCCGCGGTCGCGCACCTCCTTGGCGAAAGCCACCGAGAACGACCGCATGTAAGCCTTAGACGCGCTGTACAAAGCTAGCCCCGGAAACGGCATCCACAACGAGTAGGAGGACATGTTGAGAATGTGCCCCCGCACCCCGCGGCGGACCATGTCGGCGGCATAAAGGCGGCAGAGCTGCGAGACGGTCAGGTCGTGCAGCAGGATGATGCGTTCGATACGCTCGGCGGGCGTCGTCAGGATGTCGCAGAACGAGAAGATGCCCGCGTTGTTTATCACCACGTCGATTTCGATCCCTTCGGCCGCTGTCCGGTCGTGCAACTCCTGTGCTGCCCCGACCCGCGCGAGGTCCATCGGCATGACCCGGACTTCGGGAAAGGATGCGGAAGCGTTCGCCCCCGCCGCACGGCGTATCTCTCCGGCCACGGCTTCGAGCGGCGCGGCGTTGTTGCCGACGATCACCAGCCGGTAGCCCAGCGCCGCCAGCCGCAGGGCGTAACAGCGTCCGATGCCCGATCCGGCTCCCGTCACCAGCGCCCATGCGCTTCCCGGCCGGACTTCGCCGCGCTTCATCCGCCGGGAATGCCGTGCCGTCTCCTGCCCGGTGCGGATGCCCGGTGCCGTTCCCGTCGTCTCTTGCACGGCGCGGGTGCCCGGCGCGCCTTCGCCGGGCATATGTCCCGATTGCTTGTCCATCGGGTTTGTGTCGTTCTTATGTTCCATGTTTACGGCAGTTTTGCCAGCTCTTCGCGGATTTTGCGCGGCAGGTCGCCGCAGTGCTTGCAGCACTTCATGTCCACCGAGTACATGCGCGCGATGCAGTAGTTGCGGTGGTCGCACTCGCTGCGGGTCGCGGCGTCGCCCTCCCGAAGCTTGTTGACGAACGCAGGGTCGTTGACCAGCGCCCGCGCCATCTGCACCAGTTCGAATCCCGCGTCCAGCGCCCTGTCGATGCCTTCGCGGCTCACCAGCCCGCCCACATAGACCAGCGGGCACTTCAGCTCGGCGCGGAACTTCTTGGCGTCCTCCAGAAAATAGCACTCCTCGAACGGGAACTGCCGGATCATCCACGGCCCGCACCAGCGGATGAAGTAACGCAGCCACAGCGGCGAGTAGTAGCTCATCGTGTAGATCGGAATCAGCCCCCGCATCACGGCCATCGGGGCCTTCGACACGAATCCGCCCGACAGCACGATGCCGTCCACGCCGAAACGCTCGATCTCGCGGGCGATTTCGAGACTTTCGGGGATCTCGATGCCGCCCTTGAATCCGTCGTACATGTTGTGCTTCACCAACACGGCCGTTCCGGTCTGCGCCGCGGCTTCCATGACCTCCTCCAGACACATCCGCATGAAACGCATGCGGTTTTCGAGCGATCCGCCGTACTCGTCGCGGCGGCGGTTGGTGTAGGGCGAAAGGAACTGCGAAATCAGGTATCCGTGCCCGGCGTGTACCTCCACCGAGTCGAATCCCGCGTCGTGGGCCGTATGGACGGCCCGCCCGAAGTCGCGGGCAACCTGCTCGATCTCGCCGGCCCGCATGCCGCGGACCGGCGTGTAGGCGTAGAGGTTGAAACCCGTGGACGCGCCGATCGGAATCTGCCCCGCGGTGGTCAGGTGGGTCATGTTGCCGCAGTGGCCGATCTGAATTCCCGCCGCCGCGCCTTCGCGGTGCACGGCGTCGGTGATGTCGCGCAGCCCCGGCACGATTTCGGGCCGCAGCCACAGCTGCTTGTCGAACGAAAGCCCGCTGCGGCAGACCGCCGCATAGGCCAGCGTGGTCATGCCCACGCCGCCGCGGGCCACCGATACGTGGTACTCCTTCAACTGCTGCGTCGGGCCGAAATGGCGGCCCATCGACTCGAACGCCGCCGAGCGTATCGTGCGGTTGCGCAGCGTTACGGGGCCTAACTTATAGGGGGTGAAAAGCGATGACATAATCGGGTCAGTAAATGAAAGGTATGATTTTTTTGCGTCCGAGCGACGTGAATTCGTCGCCGAACTCCTTGGCGTAGCGTTTGTTGAGCGATGCGGCGCGGGGCGCGAGGTTGGCGAAGGTCCACCACGCGAACACCGCTCCGGCCCACGACCACGAAGCCACGGCGAAGCCCGTCCATTCGAGCAGTTCGCCGAAGTAGTTGGCCGACGAGACGTAGCGGAACATGCCGCCGCGCGGAATGTAGTGGCGCGTGTCGCCCGGCCGGCGCAGGTTGCGGATGATGTGGTCCGAATGGAGATTCACGGCCATTCCCGCGAGGAACATCGCCCCGCCGATATAAATATAAGGTTGCGCGAACCAGTCGGCGTAGTAGCCTTCGGGCGAGACGTAGAAGATCCACCCGCCCTGCATCAGGGCGTTGAGCGTGTTGAAGCACATGCCCATCACGACGATGCCGAGCGGCATTTTCGACGCGCCGCGCATGAGCAGCGGAAAGATGAACGCCCGTTGCAGGTAGTGGGCCTGAAAGAGCGCGAAGAGCGTCAGCGGCCCGGCTTCCCACGTCCTTTCGGAGAGCAGCCACAGCACGCACATCGCCACGAATACGGGCGACTCCATCAGCACCCAGCCGATCTTGTTGGGCACGGGCGGCCCGTATTTGGGGTTGAAGAGATAGCCGTATCCGGCTTCAAAAAAATGCAGGGCAGCGAAGACCACCAAGGCCAGCAGCGCCATGACGATCAGGAATATATCGAATGTTTGGGCCATATCGGAACGGTTTCGGTAAAACGACATAAAGATAATAAAACTTTCCCGCTCCGACAAGTCCCCGAAAGGGCCGTTTTTGTTCTTTTTGACAGTTGGGAAACGGGTTTCCTCCCGCTTTTTTTGCACTCTTTTCGCGGCCCATGACGGCTCTGCCTTCCCACCTGCCGGCTTTCTCGTTTTTCGGCGGTTCTCTTTTTTTCTCCGGTGGCCTTTTTTGTCCCGTTGCTGTTTCCTCCTCTTCCCGCCAGCAAACTTTCTTTTTCTTCGGCGGTTCTTTTTTTCTCTCTGCAGTCTTTCTTGTCCCGCAACGGTTTTCCTCGGTGTTTTTCAGGGTAAGGGGGGGGGCTGCATTTCGCCCGCCTCTTTTTCGCGGCTTGAAATATTGCAAGAGGCCTGATAAAAAAGGCGGCCGCCGCTGTATGCGAAAGCCGCCTGTCAAGTTCCCGTGGCGCCCGGAAAGTGTGCGTGTCGCGGTCGTGCCCGCCGATCCCCCGAAATCGGACCGAAGCCGGAAGTGTGCTCTTTCGACCGCCGTGACGGGGCGCAGAACCGTGAAAACGAGCTGCCTGCGAGAAAGCGCCGCCTCAGGGCGCACGGGAGTTTGATGTGGTAGCCGAAACCCCGGTCTTGCCTGCCGCGGAACGGGCTGGATCGACCTTTTCCGCAATCTCTGCGACGGACTCCGGGGCGTGTCGGCGCACCGGGACAAAAACCCCTGCCGAAGCAGGGGCGCCGGAAGCGACGGCCAGCCGGCGGCGTCCCGCCGTTGACTGAACCTCAATAAATGGGAGTCTTTCCGCCTTCCGGCTGTAATGCCGGTCCGGAAACCGGCCGGAAGTCCGGGGCGAACCCCGGACCGCCGGTCCGGATCCCCGATTCTAGTGCGTGAATACCTTGCCTTTCTGGTGTTCCATGTTGTCGTACTTGATGCGCGACGTAGTGGGGTATTCGAGCTGTTCGAACTCTGCGACGGCGTTGCGGATGTCGCCCATCAGCATGTCGGCCATGTCGCGCGACATGCCCTGACGTACCACGATGCGCATCACGACCACGTTCTCGATGTTCTTGGGCATGGTGTACGCGGGAACCATCCATCCGCTCTGCTGCAGTTTGGCCTGCAGGTCGAAGAGCGTCCATTTGGCCTTCTTGTCGTATTCGGGATCCATCATCCAGATGAAGAGCGGATTGACGACCTCCTTCGAGTAGTTCTTGAAGCACTTCATCGTGCCGATCTGCTGGTGGCAGTACTTGGCGACGTCCATCGAGTTCTGCTGAATCTCTTTGTAGCCCTCGAATCCCAGCCGGATGAAATTGTAGTACTGGCCCAGAATCTGCGCCGCGGGACGCGAGAAGTTCAGACCCACCTGCGTGATGTTGGCTCCGAGGTAATTGACCGAGAACGACATTTCGTCGGGCAGATACTTCTTGTCCTTCCAGACCACCCAGCCCAGACCCGGATATACCAGACCGTATTTGTGGCCCGACGTGGAGATCGACAGCACCCATTTGAGGCGGAAGTCCCACTTCTTTTCGGGTTTGAGGAACGGCAGGATGAAACCGCCCGACGCGGCGTCCACGTGGATCGGAATTTCGTAACCCGTCTTGGCGTTGTACTCGTCGAGCGCCTTGTCCAGCCCCTCGATGTCGTCGTCCAGACCCGTCCACGTCACACCGGCTATGGGCACGATGCAGATGGTGTTTTCATCGCACATCTCCAGCGCCTGCTTGGGATCGAGCGTGATGTGATCCAGCGTCAGGGGCACGGTGCGCAGTTCGATCTGCCACAGCTGGCAGAATTTCTCCCATACGACCTGAAATCCGGCGCTCATCACCAGATTCGGCTTGTCGAAGGGTTTGCCTGCGGCCTTGCGGCGGTTGCGCCAGCGCAGCCATGCGGCCACGCCGCCCAGCATGCAGGCTTCCGACGAACCGATGCCCAGCGCTCCGGTCTTCCACTCGGCCTTTTCGGGGGTGTTCCACAGATTGGCGACGATATTCAGACAGCGGCCGCACATCACCGCGACACGCGGATACTCCGTCTCGTCGATATAGTTGACGTTGATCGCCTCGTTCATCAGGCGCGTGGCGTAATCATCCATGTAGGTCGTCACGAAGGTGGCCAGATTGAGCCGCGGCTGCGTCTGCGGATAGGTTTCGTCCTTGACTAACTGGTAGGCGATTTCGGGCGATGTCTTGCCTTTGGGGATAAACTCCGTGGGCGCGGGATTGCGCATCTCTTCCGAACCGAAAATATCGGTCAGCGTGTCCTCGTTGGTGTGTCTTTGCTGATTCATAACGTAAATTTATTTTTGGTTTACGAGCATACGACCTTGCATGAACCGTGCCGTGGTGAGGTTGCCCGGACCTGAAATCCGGCGTGCTTTTTTTGCCTGAAAACCTCCGTCTGCGGCCCGCAAGCCCCTTTCCGCTTTGTACTCAACCTGCTGCCGGACCAACCTCCCGCGGGTGATGCCGTTTTCGGCTCCGAACGGTTGATTTTTTTTGCATCATTCCGTCCTGTTCTGTTCCCGTTTCTGCTTGTTTGCATTCCGATCCTGCCCCCCCCCCTGAAAAAAGCGGGGGAATATTTGGAATCCCGGAAAAATTCGATATATTTGTGATATCAAAATAATATCACCTAAAACTTACGGATATGGAGAATGGAAATTTTGTCTACAAGGGCTGGAAATGCAATGGTTTTCTGGCTTTGACGCTGATCTTCGTCGGGTTGGCGCTGGGTGTGTGCGCGATCGTGTTCGGCGCGCAGCGTATCGACGCAGGGCTGGCGTTCGGCGTCGGGCCGGTCGTGATCGGCTCGGTCTGGTGTCTCTGCATGCTGATCTGCATGGCGGGCTTCATGCTGCTCGAACCCAACGAAGCCCGCGTCATGGTCTTCTTCGGCAAATACAAGGGCACCTTCTACGAAACGGGCTACTGGTGGGTCAATCCATTTATGTCGGCCAAGCAGATTTCGATCCGCGCCCGCAACCTGAACGTCGATCCGATCAAGGTGAACGACAAGACGGGCAATCCGATTATGATCGGTCTGGTGCTGGTGTGGAAGATCAAGCGCGACGATATCTATAAGGCGGTCTTCGAGATCGACGCTCCGACGACTGCCGGACAAACCGGGGTTTCGGCTTCGGCCCGCATGAACATCCTCGAAAATTTCGTGGGTGTGCAGAGCGACGCTGCGCTGCGTCAGGTCGCCGGTTGCTATGCTTATGACAATAACGGGGTTAAGGACGATGAATTGACGCTGCGCTCGAATAGCGAGGCGATCAACGACCAGCTCGAACACACGCTCAACGAACGCTTGGCGATGGCCGGCATCGAGGTGGTCGAAGCCCGCATCAACTATCTGGCCTATGCTCCCGAAATCGCCGCCGTGATGCTGCGCCGTCAGCAGGCCGACGCCATTATTTCGGCCCGCGAAAAGATCGTCGAGGGCGCCGTGTCGATGGTCCACATGGCCTTGGAGCGTCTGGGCAGCGAACATATCGTCGAACTGGACGAGGAGCGCAAGGCGGCGATGGTCACCAACCTGCTCGTCGTGCTCTGCGCCGACGAAGCCGCGCAGCCGGTAGTCAATGCCGGAACCCTTCACCATTGATTTAACTGCCGATGGCTAAAGAGAACAATAACAAGAGTTTCGTGCTTCGCATCGACGCCGCGACCATGGAGGCGCTCGAAGGGTGGGCGGCCGACGAGTTCCGCTCGATCAACGGGCAGCTGCAGTGGATCATCGCCGACGCCCTGCGCCGCAGCGGCCGCCTGAAAAAGCCCCGTCCCGCCGGACCGGAGTCCGGCGATTCGACGGGGCTTCCGTCGGGCGATGCCGCTTCTGCAAAACCCCCGGTTCCGCCCCGGAGCGATTATCCCGACGATATTTAACCGATACGCTAATTGATATGTGCAATCTATTGAGCAAAAATCGAATAGGATTGTGTGGAAAACTCCGTGGCTCGCAATCAGACCGGGGCATGTCCGCTTTGCGTCCGGGGCGGGGCATGTCCGCTTTGTGTCCGGTTCGGAGCGTGTCCGGTGTGCGTCCGGGTCGGGGTGTGTCCGGTTTGCGTCCGGGGCAGGGCATTTCCGCTTTGCGTCCGGTTCGGAGCGTGTCCGGTTTACGTCCGGTTCTGGGTGTGTCCGGTTTGCGTCCGGGACGGAATATGTCCGGTCTGCGGTATGGGCGGATTGTCTCCGGTTTGCAGGTCGTGGGCGGACTGCTGGTCTTTTTTCTCCTGCTTCGGCCCGACTGGCTGCCCCGCTGGGTCTATTGGGGTGTGCTGGCGCTGGGCGCCGCCCTCGCCCTCGGCGAAATGGCGCTCGATTACCGCCGCCGTCGTCCGCGCCGGCGGTGGCGCGATGCGGGGCTGGTGCTGTTGTCGCTTTCGGTGGTCTGGATTGTCATTTTGCCGCCGTTCTTTTTCTGGGGAGTCTCCGGCGAGAAGGAGTTGACCCGCGCCACGCTGGGATTGGGTGTCGCTGCGCTCGTCGCATGCGTCGTCTGCCTGCTGCGCTGGCGGCGTTTGCGCGCCGAGGCTGAAATGCGCCTTTGGAAGCTGAAAGCCGAACGCCGAAGACGCGACATGCTTTGCGCCCGTGCCGCGGCGGAAGGAGGTGGGCGATGAGACTCCGGAGATGGTTTTATGCGATTGCTTCGGTGTTTGCGGTCGCGCTGGTGATGTTCCCGCTCAATTTTTTGTGGGTGGGGCAGTCGCCGCTGCATGCGGCGGTAAGTTCCCTGCTGTTCGGCCTGCCCGCATTGCTCTCGGCATGGACGCCCAAGGAGCGGCGTACCGGCAGGCGCAACGAATCCCGTGGGACTGCCGTGTGTGCGCAATCCCGCAGATGTGCCGGAGCCGGCATCCATGCCGCACCTGCCGGGTGTATTGACTCCGCCGCGAATGCCGGGGCCGCCATGCCAGCCGGGGTCGCAAGGTGCAGCGAATCCGCCGGTCGTGCCGGCGCTGAAAGGTTCGGCGAATCCGCTGCGCATCCGGAATCCTGCGGCCGCACTGCGTCCGCGGACGGCACCGAACCCGCCCGGCGGAAATCCCTGTTGTCGAAAGCCGCGCTGGGGATCGCTTTTTGTGTGCTGGCGGCGATGCTGGCGTACGATATTGTGACCGAAGGCGTGGCCGTCGGTGTTACGAAATCGGTCGGATTCGTCCTGTTGATATTGGTTGCCGCATTGGGAAGTAGATTGGGTTACCTAAAGTTTTAGTTTATGAAAAGAATAGTCGTTTTTACGGGCGCCGGGGTGAGCGCCGACAGCGGCCTTGCCACGTTCCGCGATTCGGACGGCCTGTGGGCCGACTACCGTATCGAGGATGTCTGCACGCCCGAAGCCTTGGCGCACAACCGCGCCACCGTGATCGAATTTTACAACAAACGCCGCCGCGAGATGCTTGCCGCCGAGCCGAACGCCGGGCATCGGGCCATCGCGGAGCTGGAGCGGGATTTCGAGGTCGAGGTGCTGACGCAGAATGTCGATAACCTCCACGAGCGCGCCGGATCGTCGCGGGTGACGCATCTGCACGGCGAGCTGATTCGCCTGCGTTCGTCGCGCGATTCCGGGCTGATCGTCCCGATCGAAGGGTGGGAGCAGCGGCTCGACGCCACGGCTCCCGACGGGTCGCTGCTGCGGCCGCATATCGTCTTTTTCGGCGAGTCGGTGCCGATGTTCGAACGTGCGGCGGAGATCGCGCAGACGGCGGATATCATGGTCGTCGTGGGCACTTCGCTGGCGGTCTATCCTGCGGCGTCGCTGGTGCGTTACGTGCGGCCCGACATTCCGATTTACGTCGTCGATCCCGGCAATCCCGATACGGCGGGCATCCGCAATCCGCTGACCCTGATCCGCAAACGCGCTGCCGAAGGCATGCCCGAACTGGCCGCCCTGCTACGGGAACGCTATGCCGGATAGATAGGGTGTTGCTACGAAAGAGGGTGTCTGCACTGCGGCAGACACCCTCTTTTTTGTTCGTATTTCTCCCAGAAGTTTCCGCAATCCGCAGTTCGCGCGGCGTGCGTCGGCCGGAGGACTATTTCAGGTCCTTGAAATAGATGTCCAGCAGCTCTTTGGCGGCGATGAACGACGAGATCTTGTCGTCCAGCACGCGCTGTTCGTATTCGGCGATGCGCGATTCGACCGCGGGATCGTGGTAGAACGAGTTGCGCAGCACTTCGTTGATCGACTCGTACATCCAGTATTTGTTCTGGCGGTTGCGGTTGTGTCGGAAGTAGCCGTTGGCCTCGATGTGGTCGAGGAACTCCTCGACGCCTTTCCATACCTCTTCCAGTCCCGTTCCGGCTACGGCCGAGCAGGTGTAGACTTTGGGCCGCCAGCCCGATTCCGGCACCGGGAAGAGCCGCAGCGCCCCCTGAAACTGGGTTTTGGCGAGTTCGGCCTTGTGGATGTTTTCGCCGTCGGCCTTGGTGATTACCATGATGTCGGCCATCTCCATGATGCCGCGCTTGATGCCCTGCAGCTCGTCGCCCGCGCCCGAAATCTGCAGCAGCATGAACATGTCGACCATCGAATGTACGGCCGTTTCGGACTGTCCGACGCCCACCGTCTCGATGAAGATCACGTCGAATCCCGCGGCTTCGCACAGCACGATCGTCTCGCGCGTCTTGCGGGCCACGCCGCCCAGCGATCCCGCCGAGGGCGAAGGGCGGATGAAGACGTCGGGATTGCCCGAAATGCTCTCCATGCGGGTTTTGTCGCCGAGAATCGAGCCGCCGCTGCGTTCCGACGAAGGGTCGATGGCCAGCACGGCGAGCTTGTGCCGCAGCGAGGTGACCATGTTGCCGACGGCTTCGATGAAGGTCGATTTTCCGGCTCCGGGGACGCCCGTGATGCCGATGCGGACCGATTTCCCGGCGTGCGGCAGGCAGCGCTCGATGATCTCCTGCGCCTGCGCGTAGTGCGCAGGGTTGTTGGACTCGATGAGCGTGATGGCCTGCGAAAGGGTGGTGATGTTGCCGGCGAGAATGCCCTCGACGTATTGGTCGGTCGAGAGCTTCGGCTTCTTGCGGCGCGTGAAGTAAGGGTTTACGATCGGCTGATCTTCAACGCCTTCGGTGACGTTCAGAGCCGTGTCGTGGTGCATGTCGGCGTACTCTTTTTCGTAATGGTTTATCTTGGTGAAAGACATGTTGTTATTTGCTTGATTTATCGATGATTTCGGGTGTCAGGTGAAGTGAATTTCCCTGCCAGAGCGCCCTGTTTTTGGAATCGACCAGCACCCCGAACGGAACGTACTGCACGCCGAACGCCGTGAAGATCTTGCCTCCGGCGTCTATCGCCACGGAGATTTGCGGCGATAGGTAGGGTCTGAGCAGGGGGCCTATTTTGTCCTCTTTTTCCTGCGTTATGACAACCACGCGCAGTTTGGTACCCAATTTGTCCGTCATCGCCCGGAGCTGTTTGAGCGACGTGATGCAGGCCGCGTTCGACGACTGGAAGAACTCGACGTAGGTCAGCCGCGGCGTGGCTGCGGGTTTCTGTCCGTCGAGCCATGCCGGGACTTTCAGTTCGGGCACACGCTCGCCCAAAGCGATATTCTGCGCGTCGGCCGCCGCAAAAGGCAGCAGGGCCGCGAAGAGTAAAATAAGCAGTACTTTCTTCATAAGAGCGGACTTATTTTTAGCGAAGATAACAATTATTTGCCACATAGACGAAATTTTTTACTTGGACTTATGAAAATCGGATTCGACGACACCCCGGCCGCACCTGCCGGAACCTATTCCCAACACCTTGCCAGACTTTTGGCCGAGTATGCCCCGGAGCATGAATATATCATTGACGGAAAGCGCTGTAAGGAGTTCGACCTCTACCACGGCTTCCGGCCCGGACTTCCCTTTCCGGTGCTGCTGCGCCGCATACCGTGCGTCATGACGGTCCACAACCTCAATTTCCTGCGCTACCCGCATCTCTATTCGCTGGGCGAGCGGCTGGTGCTGCTGCGCCTGTACCGGCGGATGCTGCGTTCGGCCAGCCGGGTGATTACGGTCAACCGCGACGCGCGGGAGGAGCTTTCGGACCGGCTGCGGATCGACCCCGGCAGGATCGAGGTCGTGATGCCGCTCGCGGCGCGTATGCCGCAGAATCCGCCCGACGGCGCCGAGCTGGAAGGCGTGCGGCGCAAATATGCGCTGCCGCGCGATTTCGTGCTGATGCTGGGGACGGTCGAGCCGCGCCACAATCAGGAGGTGCTGTTCGAGGCGCTGGCCCTGCTCCGGGAGCGGGAGCGCGAGATGCTCGAAACGAGAGGGGCGGAGATGCCGACGGCAGCGGAACGGACTGAGGTGCGGGCTGCGGAGCGAACCGGGGCGCAAGCCGGGATGCAAAGCGGGACGGAAGCTGGGACAGAAACCGGGGCGGAAACCGGGACTGAAGCTGGGGCGGAAACTGGGATGCGAACCGGGGCGCGGACCGGGGAACAACCTGCAGGAGGTGCTGCGGAGCGAACCGGGGAGCGGGCAGCCGGACGGAATGTGGAATCGGTTGCGGAAGCGGGGGCTTTTGCGGAGACTGTTGCGCGATCCGTGCGGGAGCCGGACGGCGGCGGGGACCTGAATCCTGAAAATGCAGGCTGGCGCGACGATACGGCGTCGGATGGCGTCGGAGGGTACGGCGACGTGGAAGCCGGGGCCGGGTTGGCGATGCGCGGCGTCGGTGCGGACACTCCGGATGCGAACCGGAATACGGTCGCGGAGTTCGCCGCCGCCGGTCGGGAGCGTCTCCGGCCCGCGGACGGAACCGCACGGAGCGGCGGCGCCGAAACCGCCGAAACCGCCGAAACCGCCGAAACCGCCGAAACCGCCGAAACCGCCGAAATCGCCGAAACCGTCGGAGTCGGCGAAGCCATTGGGGCCGCGGACCGCGGTGCCGACATGTCGGTCGAAGGTGTTTGCCGCAGTGCCCGTACATCCGTCGGAGATGCGGGCCGCGACGTCGGTGTGTCCGTTGCGGATGCGGGGCGCAGTGACGCCGCCGTTGCCGCAGGGCGGCGGGGCGGCGCCGAAACCGCCGGCCGACCCCCGCTGCCGCAGCGCGTCGGAGTTGTGGTGTGCGGCCGCCGCACGGCGTATGCCGACTTCCTGCTGGGCTATGCACGTGAGCGGCATATGGCGGCGCGGGTGGATTTCATCTACGAACTTTCGCCCGAAGACCTGCCGGCGCTGTTCCGGCTGGCCCGGACTTTCGTCTACCTGCCCGACGCCGAAATCGAGGCTTCGATCGTGCCCGTGGTCGAAGCGCTGAGGGCCGGGCTGCCGATGGTGCTGAGCGATACGCGGCTCAACCGCGAAGCGGCCGGAGACGCGGCAGTTTATGTCGATCCCGAAGCGGTGGGAGAGGTCGCCGCGGCATTGGAAAACGTGCTCTGGGACGAGACCTTCCGCAGCGAAATGCGCCGGCGCGAACGCCGCCGCGCCGAGCTTTTTTCGGAATACGCCGTCGCCCGCCGTCTGATCGACATTTACACTTCGTTGTGAAGCGCGCGGCCGGCCCGAAAAGTGACAGATATTCCGAAAAAAATACGATAAAAGGCTTGGGTATTTCGAATTTAATGCCCTATCTTTGTGTTCGTTTTATAACAGTGCCTTGAAATGACACGGAACATCCACTAACTTAAATTAATATTTTGCTATGAAAGTTTCTCATATCGAGCATCTTGGCATCGCGGTGAAGAGCCTCGATGAAGCAATTCCCTATTGGGAGAACGTTTTGGGCCTGAAGTGCTATGCCGTCGAAGAGGTCGCAGACCAGAAGGTCCGCACGGCGTTCTTCATGCTCGGTCAGACCAAGATCGAACTGCTGGAGCCCACTTCGGAGGAGTCTACCATCGCCAAGTACATCGAAAACCGCGGTGTCGGCATTCATCACATGGCGCTTGCCTGCGAGAATATCGAGGAGCAGCTCGCCGACGCCGAGGCCAAGGGCATCCGCCTGATCGACAAAACCCCGCGCAAGGGCGCCGAGGGCATGACCATCGCCTTCCTGCACCCCAAATCGA
>ERZ825384.2615-NODE-2615-length-17783-cov-3.140681_pt1 | contig 17783 bp, 19 predicted proteins | sample MGYA00519931_ERZ825384 | MGnify/ENA primary metagenome ERZ825384 (study PRJEB31778, sample SAMEA3449200) | human gut metagenome | biome: human gut; feature: human-associated habitat; material: faeces | place: United Kingdom | collected 2010/2012 ...
GAACAAGCTCTCCAAAACGCTCGTGCGTGACTACGACAACCGCATGAAAACTCTGAAGGAGGCGGGAAAATGAACAACGGTCTTATCGTAAGCGTCTCGCCCCACTATCATAAGCAGGGCGCAACGACGCAGCGTGTCATGCGCGACGTGCTCATCGCGCTCATCCCGGCGCTCATCGCGTCCGTCATTATTTTCGGCTTCCGCTCGCTGCTGCTCGTGGCGGTCTCCGCTGCCAACTGCGTGCTGCTCGAGTTCGTATGGAACAAGCTCTTCAAGAAGGAGCAGACCATTGCCGATCTCTCCGCGGTCGTTACCGGCGTGCTCATCGCCTACAACGTCCCCGTGACGATGCCCATCTGGCAGCTCCTCATCGGCGACTTCATCGCCGTCATCATCGTCAAGATGCTCTTCGGCGGTCTCGGCTGCAACTTTGTGAACCCCGCGCTCGTCGGCCGTCTTGCCATGATGCTCTCCTTCACCGAGAGCATGACGGATTACCTGCACACGGTGACCGCGCCCGGCGTTGACCTTCTCGCCGGCGCCACGCCGCTGGCAGCCAGCGGTCTCGACATGAGCAGCTTTATGACGCTCTTCCTCGGCAACCACGGCGGCGTCCTCGGCGAGACCTGCGCTCTGGCGCTTCTCATCGGCGGCGTGTATCTCGTGGTCCGCGGCGTCATCAAGGTCACGATCCCCGTCTGCTTCATTGCGGGCACGTTCGTGTTCACCGTCCTCTTCAACGGCTTTGATGTGACCGGCGCTTTCCTGAGCCTCTTCTCCGGCGGTCTGATGCTCGGCGCCATCTTCATGGCGACCGACTATGTCACCAGCCCGCTCACGACGAAGGGCCGCGTGATCTTTGCTCTCGGCTGCGGTTTCCTCACCTCCGCGATCCGCGTATTTGCCAACTCCGCAGAGGGCGTTTCCTTCGCCGTGCTGCTGATGAACCTGCTGGTGCCCTACATCAACGAGGGCTGCCGGACAAAGCCTGTGGGAGGTGTCAAGGCGTAATGGAAAAGAAAAATACGTTCTGGACGGAAATGGCGCGTCCCGTTGTTGTTCTGGTCGTCATCTGCCTTGTGGCCTCCGCGCTGCTCGGCTTCACGAATGACAAGACCGCGCCCGTGATCGAAGAAAACATCCGCATCGAGGCGGAAAAGCCCCGCAAGGAAGTCCTCCCCGCGGCTACCGAGTTCACCGAGCTTGAGGTGAGCGAGGAGCTGAAGGCGAACGGTGTCACCGGCATTTTTGAAGGCGACAACGGCACCGGCTATGTCGTCACCGCGGAAAAGACCGGCTACGGCGGCGCCGTCGTCGTTACCGTCGGTTTCGATACCGAGGGCAAGATCCTCTCCGTGAAGGCCAACGTCTCCACCGAAACGCAGGGCGTCGGCAGCAAGGTCGGCGAAGCATCCATGCTCGAAAAGTTTGAAGGACTCTCCGGCGACGTGAGCGGCGTCACGCTCAAAACCGGCGCCACCTTCACGAGCAACGCCGTCCGCGATGGCGTGCAGGCCGCTTGCGCCGCCGTTGCGGCGATCCAGTAAGGGAGGGCGGAGAAAATGAAAAAAAGAATGCAGATCCTCGTTAACGGTATTTTCAAGGAAAACCCCGTTCTCGTTCTGGTGCTCGGCTGCTGCTCGGTACTCGCGATCTCCGTTACGGTCAAGGGCAGTCTCGGCATGGGCGCGGCGCTCACGTTCGTGCTCGTCGGCTCGAACGTCGTTATCTCGGCGCTGCGCAAGATCATCCCCGACAAGATCCGTATCCCGTGCTACATCGTCGTCGTTGCGACATTTGTAACGCTCGTCGAGATGGTGGTGCACGCCTATCTCATCGATCTTTATAACGCGCTCGGCATCTTCCTTCCGCTGATCGTCGTTAACTGCATCGTTCTCGGCCGTGCCGAGATGTTCGCCAATAAGAACAACGTCCTCGACAGCCTGTTTGACGGTCTCGGCATGGGCATCGGCTATACGCTGGTCCTCACCGCGATCTCCGTCGTCCGTGAGCTGCTCGGCTCCGGCAGCCTGTTCGGCTATCAGATCATCCCCGAGGAGTACACCATCCGCATCATCTCCCAGACGCCGGGCGGATTCTTCATGTTCGGCCTTGCCATGGCGATGCTCGTGCTCGGCATGTCCAAGAAGGGCAAGAAGTTCGTTCCGGAAATGGGCTGCGGTGACGGCGGCTGCGCCGGCTGCGGCAACGCCGAAGGCTGCACCGAGAAAGATAAGGAGGCGAAGAACTGATGCTCAAAGAAGTACTGAAAATCATGTTCGGCATGATCTTCACGCAGAACTACGTTCTCGTGCAGTTCATCGCCATCTGCCCGTTCCTGGGCGTTTCCAAGAAGTTTGATTCCTGCATCGGCATGAGCGGCGCCGTTATCTTCGTTATGACGCTCGCGAGCGCCGTTACGCATCTCATCTATCAGTACGTCATGGTGCCGAACGGTCTGGAGTACCTCTCCACGATCATCTTCATCCTGGTCATCGCCGCGCTCGTGCAGTTCGTCGAGATCTTCCTGAAGAAGTACGTTCCGCCCCTGTACAAGTCCCTCGGCGTTTATCTCCCGCTCATCACCACCAACTGCGCGGTGCTCGCCGTGACGCTGCTGAACGTCAGCAACGGCTACACGACGCCCGGCACCTCCGGCGGCCTTCTGCTCAGCTGCGTCAACGGCTTCTCCGCCGGTGTCGGCTTCGGTCTCGCGCTGATCCTCTTCTGCGGCGTCCGCAAGGCGCTCGAGCATGCCAAGCCCCCGAAATGCTTTGAAGGTCTGCCCATCACGCTCGTGGCGGCGGCTCTCACCAGCATGACGTTCATGGGCTTTGCCGGCATGGCTGACAAGCTGTTCGGCGCATAAGGGAGGAAAGTGACATGTCTGGAGTTATAAGTGCCATTGTTGTTCTGCTCATCATCGGCGCGGTGGCCGCGCTGATCCTCGTTATCGCTTCCAAGTACATGAGCGTTCCCGAGAATGAGATGTTCCCCGCGATCCGTGAATGTCTGCCCGGCGCCAACTGCGGCGCGTGCGGCTACGCCGGCTGCGACGGCTACGCCAAGGCGCTTGCCGAAGGCGAAGAGACGAAAACCAACCTCTGCGTCCCCGGCGCCGACGGCGCCGCCGCTGCGATCGCCGAAATTATGGGCGTCGAGGCGGAGGACGTTGTAGAGATGGTCGCTTACGTAAAGTGCAACGGCAACTGTGAAACGGCCAAGCACAAGTACGAGTACGCCGGCATCAACAACTGCTCGGCGGCGAACATCCTCTTCCAGGGCGAGTGGGCCTGCCCGAACAGCTGCCTCGGCTACGGCGACTGTGAGAACGCCTGCCCGTCGGATGCCATCCATGTCGTGAACGGCGTTGCGAAGGTGTATCCGGGCAACTGCACCGGCTGCGGCATCTGCACCCGCACCTGCCCGAACCACATCATCGCGCTGCGCCGCGCGATCGATCCGACCATCGTCCGCTGCAGCAACACCCAGAAGGGCGCGCAGACCCGCGTCGCCTGCTCGAAGGGCTGCATCGGCTGCATGAAGTGCGAGAAGGTCTGCCCGACCGGAGCCATCAAGGTGGTTGACAATCTCGCCCGCATCGATTACGATAAGTGCGTTGGCTGCGTCGCCTGCTCGGAAAACTGCCCGGTGGGCGTTATCCAGAGATTCTGATTTTCACCAGAGAAAATCCGTCCGGCAGAGCCGGACGGATTTTTTATGAAAAGGGTTTATCCAATGAAGCCTGAACGGACAAAAAAAGACCGCCTTCGCGCGGATATATTGCTTATTGCGGCGCTGCTCGCGCTCGCGCTCGGCTTCTTTGCTGTGCAGCGTTTGAGCCGGAAGGACGGCGCTCTGGCCGTTGTGTATGTGAACGGCGAACGGACGGCAGAATATCCTCTCGCCGAGGATACGACCGTAACGCTGCATGCGCCGAACGGCGGCTACAACATTCTTGTCATATCCGGCGGCACTGCCGACGTGACGGAGGCAAGCTGCCCGGACGGGATCTGCGTCCGGGCGAAAGGCGCGCAGTACGAGGGCGATACGATCGTGTGTCTCCCGAACAAAACGGAGATCCGCATCGAGGGTGCGGCTTCCGCCGATATTGATCTGGTGAGCTGATATGAAAAAGACGAAACGGCTTGTCCTGCTTGCCATGCTGACCGCCGTGGCGATGATCCTCTCGTATGTGGAGTCGCTGCTGCCGTCGGTCGGCATTCCGGGCGTTAAAATGGGTCTGGCAAATATCGCCGTTATATTTGCGCTCTTCCGCTTCGGCTGGAAGGAGGCGGCGGCGCTCTCGCTTGTGCGCGTCGTGCTTGTAAGCCTTCTGTTCGGCAGCGTCGGCGCGATGCTCTATTCTCTTGCGGGCGCGGTGCTGAGTCTCGCGGTCATGGCGCTGCTGCGCCGGATCGACCGGTTTTCCACCGTGGGCATCAGCGTGGCGGGCGGCGTTGCGCACAACGCCGGACAGATCCTGATGGCGATGCTCATATTGCAGACAAAGCAGCTCCTCGGCTATCTGCCGGTGCTCGCCGTCTCCGGTATTGCCGGCGGCGTGCTCACGGGGCTTGCTGCGGCGCTGCTCATCCGCCGCATTCCGGAATTCTGATTTCGATACGGTAGAGAGGTGCTCATCCATGCAATGCCTGCGCCGGAGAATTGATTTCAGGCGATGTCTCGCGTTTCTGCTGCCGCCGCTTCTTCTGATGCTGTACCAGCTCCTTTTCTCTGAATATACCTCCCTCTATCCGGACGCGCGCCTCTATTTGAGCATTGCGGACAATTTCCTGCACACCGGCCACTTCATCCAGACCGACCGCGTCGGTGTGGAGATCGTCGTCCCGTTTGCCTATCCGCTGTATATAACGCTCCTGCGTGCCGTCGGGATGCCGCTTGTCGGATTTACGGTGCTGAACCTGTTGTCCGTCGGTGCGTCGTCCGTGTTTTTATACGACACCGAGCGCCGTCTCTTTGGCAGCGGCGGCTTTTCGTGCATGGCGTATACGGTCATTTTGCTCCGCGTCGTGCTCCCGCCGTCGAATCTCTATGTAGAATTCTTTTATCTTTTCATGCTCTGCTGGCTGCAATGGCTTGCGTTCCGCGAGGGGCTGCCGCCGAAAAAGCGGCTTCTTCTCATGAACTTCGCCGCCTTCCTCGCGTTCGCGTCACGCCCGGTGCTGGCGCCGATCTATGCTGCGGTCGTGCTGTACACGCTGTGGAAGTGCGTAAAAGAGCGGCTTTCCCGCGCGCTACCTGTCGCGGTCGTGGTCGTACCGCTGCTGATCTTTGCGTTCAACACGGCGGTGAACTACCGCGAGACCGGAGAAATCATCCCCATCAGCAACTACGCCGCGGACGCCGTCTGCTTCGCGCTCAACCCCAACAGCACGATCTGGACGAGCCAGCTCAATTTCACAGCGGACGACACCGTGCCGGAGCTGCTGGAAATTTATGGGAACGGCGCGCTCTCACTCTCGGAAAAGAACCGCGCGTTTTATGCGCTGACAAGGCAATTCGTTCTGCACAACACGGGGCATGTCGTCTCGGTGACGCTCAAACGCGCGTGGACGATGTTCTTCTACTTTACCCACGGCATGATGACGGCGGCGCTCCTCGGCGCGCTTTGGATGCTGCGCCGGACGCCGCGCGGGGAAACGCGCTCACTTGTTCTCGCGGAGCTTGTCCTCTCCGCGCTGCTCGTGGTCATCACCTCCGCGGGCATTTATGAGGCGCGGTATATCCTGCCGGTCTGGCCCGCGGCGGCGATCCACATCGCGGCCATCCCGCACTACGTCCTCCGATGGTACTTCGCGCGCCGCCACGCAAAACAGAAATAAGCGCATAATATAAGACCCGACATCGTTTCCGATGTCGGGTCTTATGTTATGTGTTACTCGGGAATATGGATCTCGCGGATGAGAAAGTCCCTGCCGGTGAGGATGGTTTTCTCAAAGCTGCCGCAGTGCGGGCAGTAGCCCTTATGCTCAACGACGTTGAACACCTCGTTGCACTCGTCACACTCCGCCATGCCGGGGACGATGTTCAAAATGAGCTTCGTGTTCTTCAGAAACGTATCCTCCACGACATGGGGGTAAATATCCTCAACATACTTCGGGATGACGAGCGACAGCTCGCCGACATCCACGACGATCTCGGCGATATCCGTGATCTGATTCGCTTCGGCAAAGGCGGTTACGGTCTTCACCATGGAGCGGACGACGCCTATCTCATGCATGCCGCCGCGCCCTCACGGTCTTGCGACCTTTTTCACAACGAGCTTGGCAAGCGCCGCCGGAGCGTTTCCCGCCGCGCCGAGCAGCGCCTTGAAGTACGGTGTGCCGGCATAGTCGGTGACCTTCTCCAGACGGATCGCGTCAAACTTGCACTTGGTGGTGCAGATGCCGCAGCCGACGCAGAGACTTTCGTCTACAACTGCCGTGCCGCAGTCCAGACAGCGGCGCGTCTCGGTTTTCAGCTGCTCTTCGGTGAGTGTTCCGCGGAGATCGCGGAACGTTTTCTCTGCGTCCTTCGCGGAGCCGCCGGAGGCCTTCTGCCGGGGCGCCGTATCAAAGCCGTCGATGGCAACGCCTGCGGTGGCGGGGTTCATTGCCTTATAATCACGGTGGTCACGGCCGATGACCTGCGACTGGCCGGGATGGACGTACCGGTGGATGGAGATTGCACCCTCCTTTCCCGCGGCGATCGCGTCAATGGCAAACTTCGGGCCGGTGACAACATCGCCGCCGGCGAACACATCGGCCTCGCTCGTCTGGAAGCTCGGCAGAGACACGGTGACGGTACCCTTTGCGCCGGTGTCCACGGAAATGCCGTTCAGCTCGATCTCCTGCCCGACGGCGGAGATGACGGCGGAAACATTCATCGTTTCATAAACGCCGGTGCCGGCGGGCTTTCCGCCCCGCAGCTCCATGAGCTCGATCTTGAGCGTTTCCGCTCTGCCGTCGCCGAGGATTTCCGCGGGGGAAGCGAGGAAGCGGAAGGAAACGCCTTCTTCGGCGGCCTCGGCGATCTCGTCGTCCGCGGCGGGCATGGAATCGCGGTCACGCCGGTAAACGACGGTGACTTCGGCGCCGAGCCGGACGGCGGCGCGGGCCACATCGATCGCAACATTGCCGCCGCCGATGACGGCAACAGACGTTCCGATCGCGGGCGCTTCGCCGAGATTGACCGCGCGCAGGAAATCGATGCCGGTCATAACGCCCGGCAGCTCTTCGCCGGGGCAGCGGAGCTTCGCGCCGCGGGACGCGCCGACGGCGAGATAGAACGCCTTAAAGCCCTCGGCACGCAGCGCATCGAGCGTGGTGTCCGTGCCGACGGCAACGCCGGTTTTGAACTGTACGCCAAGATCACGGAGGATATCGATCTCGGCACGGATGACGTCCTTTTCCAGCCGGAAGGAGGGAATGCCGAGCGTGAGCATGCCGCCGAGCTCCTTTTCCTTCTCGAAAACGGTCACGGGATATCCCTTGAGCGCAAGATAGTAGGCGCAGGTAAGTCCCGCGGGGCCGGAGCCGATGACGGCGATCTTTTCCTCGTAGGGCTTGCCGGTCTGGTTGACCATTTTGGGAACAAAGCGGTGCTCCGCCTCCAGATCCTTTCCGGCAATGAATTTTTTGATATCGTCGATGGCGAGGGGCGCATCGACGCTGCCGCGGGTGCAGGCGTCCTCGCATGCCTTGTTGCAGATGCGGCCGCAGACGGCGGGGAAGGGGTTCTCTTTCTTGATGAGCTCGAGAGCCTCTGTATACCGGCCCTGCGCGGCGAGCTTTATGTAGCCCTGCACCGGAACATGCGCCGGACACTCCGCCTTGCACGGCGCGGTGCCGGAGGGCATGGTGTCGGTTCGGGTGGTGCGGTAATCGATGTTGTAGCTTTTCTTATCCCAGGGGATCTCTTTGTCGGATGCGTAGGCGTCGGAGATGTGCGAATCGGTGAGACAGTGCTTCTGGCCGAGACGAACGGCGTTCGTCTGGCAGTTTTCCACGCACTGGCCGCAGGCGACGCATTTATCCTTGTCCACTCTGGCAATGAAGTTGGAGCTGACGCCGTTCGGCGAACGGAACAGCTCGGCGATGCGCAGCGCGTAGCACGAGCAGCCGCAGCAGTTGCAGATGGCGGTGACGTCGTCAAAGCCGAGGGCCTGGTTCACCTCGTGGACAAGGCCGTTGTCCTCGGCGCGCCGGAGAATCTCGTACGCTTCTTCCTTGGTAATGAGGCGGTGCTCGCCGTTCTTGGAGAAGCTGATGGCGTTGTCGTTGAGATAGAGGCACATATCCTCTTCCAGATGGCCGCAGCCTTCGCCCATCAGACGGCGCGATCTTCGGCAGGAGCAGGGGCCGACGGAGATTGCCCACGCCTTTTCGATCAGCGTGGAGATTTCGTCATAGGAGGCTTTGTGCGTGTCGTTTTCGATGGCGCTCATAACGGGCATAACGCGCATGAAATTCACGCCGTTGCCGAGCATAGGGGCGAGCATGCCGACGCGGATGCGGGTATACTCCTCAAAACACGCGCCGAGCTCGGGGTGCGCGTCGCACTGCTCGCGGTTGGAGAGAATGCCCTCCATGATGCCGGGTACCCAGATCGGGTAATAGTAGCAGAGAACGCCGCTGCGGACGCGCGTGCGGATAACGCCCGCTTTAACGAGCTTGTCGCACTGCGTCTGCACGAAATCGAGGCTCTTTCTCGTCTTTTTGGCGAGATCCTCCGCGGAGAAGTCGGTTTCGAGACGCATGCGCATCATAACGGAACACATGTCGTCATCGACGATGGGATCAAGGATTCTGTACTCGGGATCGCCGTAGGTAATGCCGGTGTACGTCAGACTTTCGAGACTGATCTTGGATGCGAGCGCAAGAATGTTTGGTCTGTGTGCCATGGTTCCTGTCCCCCTATGATCTAATATGAACTTTTTAATATCGGTGGAATTGGAGCGGCGTTGGTCGGTATTTCGCGCCGGATACAAGGCCGACCGCACCGAATGTGGACATGAGCGATGAACCGCCGTAACTGAAAAATGGGAGCGTGATGCCGATAACGGGCGTGATGCCGATGCACATGCCGGTGTTGACGAGCATCTGGAAGAAGAGGCTCGCCGCCACGCCGACGCACACGAGCATGCTCATCGTGTTGTTCGAGCGCAGCCCCACCATCATGCAGCGGATGATGACAACGGAGAGCAGAAGCATGATGAGCACGCACGCGACCATGCCGAGCTCTTCACCCGCGACGGCAAAAATGAAGTCGGTGTGCTTGCCGGTCAGCGCGCCGGACTGCGTCTGTGCGCCGTGGCCGAGTCCGAGACCGGTGGCCTGTCCGCCCATGAGGGCGTACTTGCTTCGGGTCGTCTGCCATGTGATGCCCCAGCCGTCGGGGTCGATGCTGGGATCGTACGGCGCGAGAATACGCAGGCGCTGGTACTCATCGAGGAAGTTGTTCCAGAGGAACGGGATCGCAAGCGCGATCGCCGCGCCGCCGATGAGGAACCAGTAGAGCCTGACGCCCGCCACGATCAGCATAACGGCAAAAATGGCGCCGAACACGATCGCCGAGCCGAGGTCCTTGGTGGTGAACATCAGCAGTACGAATGTGTAGCCGAAATGGACGACAAGCTGAAGAATGGAGAGCACCGAGTTGAGGTTCTTATATTCCTTCAGATAGGATATCTGCTTGGCCATCAGTACGATAAACACGACCTTGACGATCTCCGAAGGCTGAATGCCGATGCCGAAAAAGCGCAGCCAGCCGGAGTTGCCGGTATCGCCCGAAACGCCGAACGGGATGAGCAGCAGAAGGAGGAACGTCTCAAAGCCGAGCAGGAGCTTCCAGCGGCTTGCAATGATGCTCACGTCAAGAACGGTCAGAACATAGTAGAGGAAAAGACCGAGGATAAACGCGAAGATCTGGATCGGCACGAACGTGTGCGACGGATACGACTTCGTGGCGCTGCCGACGAGCGTGATGCCGAAGCATGTGCATATGCAGCACATGACGAGCAGGAACATATCGCCCTTTTTGAAGAAGTCCGAGGTACGGCTCCATATATATTGGATGATCGGCGCAATGCGGAGTTTTTTGAGTCTTTCCAGCACGGCGGCACCTCCCCTTATACATATAATTTTAATCTATTCTATCACAACATTGTTTTTTCTGCAACAGGCAGGAAAAGGTCTTTACTCCGGCAAATGCTCGGTGTATAATGCCAAGTTAGAGAAGTTTGAGTTTTTTGAGACAGAGGCAGACGGATTATGGAATTTATCAGCCACTCCGAAGCCGAGACCGAAGCGCTCGGCGAAAAGCTTGCGCGCTCGCTGCCGGAGCACGGCGTTGTGATCGCAATGTACGGCGAGCTGGGCGCGGGGAAAACCGCGTTCGTGCGCGGTCTTGCGCGCGGTCTGGAGGTAGACGGGGCTGTTACGAGCCCGACGTTCACCATTGTGAACGAGCTTTACGGAAAGCGGGACCTGTTCCACTTTGATATGTACCGGCTCGGCAGCGCGGACGAGCTTTTCGACATCGGCTGGGAGGATTACCTTGACCGCGGCGGCGTGTGCGCCGTGGAGTGGAGCGAGAATGTCCCCGAGGCATTCGACGGCTCGGAGATCCGTGTGAGCATTGAGAAATGCTCCGACAACGCACGAAAGATCACGATCGAGGGGGCGAGCCTTTGCTGATACTGGGAATCGAAACCTCCGCGAAAGCCTGCTCCGCCGCGCTCTGCCGCGACGGGGAGCTGCTTGCGCAGAGCTATGAGCGCACGGGCCTTACCCACAGCCGGACGCTCCTGCCGATGATCGAGAATATGCTCTCCAACACCGAAACGCCGAAGGACGCCATTGACATGGTCGCCGTGGCGCAGGGGCCGGGCTCGTTCACCGGTATCCGCATCGGCATATCCACCGCCAAGGGCCTCTGCTGGGGGCTGGACATTCCGGCGGTCGGCGTGTCCACGCTGGAAGCCATGGCGCAGAGCGCCCGCTTCGTGCCGGAGGGGACGATCGTCTGCCCCGCCATGGACGCGCGGCGCAGCCAGCTTTATAACGCACTCTTCACCGTGCAAAACGGCGCTCTCGTCCGCCTGACGGTGGATCGCGCCATCGCCGCCGACGCGCTTGCCGAAGAGCTCTCCGGCAGCGGAAAGAGCGTCTGGGTCCTCGGCGACGGCTGGGCGATCTGCGAAAAGGCGCTGAAGGAACGCGGCGTTTTCTGCACCGTGGCCCCCGAGGAACTCCGCTGGCAGACGGCGTTCGGCGTGTGTCTCGCGGCGCAGAGCAAAACCCCGACCGGAGCGGAAGACCTGCTGCCGGTTTATCTTCGTCTTTCCCAGGCAGAACGCGAGCGGCAGAGCCGCATGAACGAAGCCTGAGAAAATAAAAGCTAACTACACTACAAAGGAGCAAGAAAAATGAGTGAGCTGCATGTATTCGACCACCCGCTGATCCAGCACAAGCTGTCGATCCTGCGTGACAAGAACACGAGCGTGAAGGAGTTCCGCGAGCTTGTCGGCGAGATCGCCATGCTGATGTGCTATGAGGCGACCCGCGACCTTCCTCTGGAAGAGGTTGAGATCGAAACGCCTGTTGCCAAGGCAACGGTGAAGCGTCTTGCGGGCAAGAAGCTTGCCATCGTCCCCATCCTCCGCGCCGGTCTCGGCATGGTCGACGGCATGGTTGCAATGATCCCGTCCTGCAAGGTCGGTCACATCGGCCTGTACCGTGACCCGGAGACCCTCGAACCGGTCGAATATTACTGCAAGCTCCCGCCCGATGTCTCCGAGCGCGACGTGATCGTGGTGGATCCGATGTTCGCCACCGGCGGCAGCGCTTCTGCGGCCTGCACGTTCCTCAAGCAGCACGGCTGCCGTCACATCAAGCTCATGTGCATCATCGGCGCGCCTCCGGCGTGGGAGAAGATGCAGAAGGATCATCCGGACGTCGATGTTTACGTCGCTGCTATGGACCCGATCCTGAACGATCACGGCTACATCGTCCCCGGTCTGGGCGACGCCGGCGACCGTATTTTCGGCACGAAGTAAGAGAAAAAGACAAGGCGCGTATTGGCAGCAATGCGCGCCCTTTTTAGAGGAGATCATTATGGACTACGCAAAGGAATCGCTGCGTCTGCACGGGGAGTGGAAGGGCAAGATCGAAGTGAAGGCGACCGTGCCGGTCGGAACGAAGGACGATCTTTCGCTCGCGTACACGCCCGGCGTGGCGCAGCCATGTCTGGAGATCCAGAAGGATATTGAGAAAAGCTATGAGCTGACGCGCCGGTGGAATCTCTGCGCCGTCATCACGGACGGCAGCGCAGTGCTCGGTCTCGGCGACATCGGGCCCGAGGCCGGTATGCCGGTCATGGAGGGCAAGTGCGTCCTTTTCAAGTCGTTCGGCGATGTGGACGCATTCCCGCTGTGCGTGAAGACGAAGGACGTGGACGAGTTCGTGCAGACAGTGTACAACATCTCCGGCTCGTTCGGCGGCATCAATCTCGAGGATATCGCCGCGCCCCGCTGCTTTGAGATCGAGCGCAAGCTCAAGGAAAAATGCGACATCCCCATCTTCCACGACGACCAGCACGGCACCGCGGTCATCACGCTCGCAGGCCTTACGAACGCGCTGAAGGTCGTAGGGAAGAAAAAAGAGGACGTGCGCGTCGTCGTGAACGGCGCGGGCGCTGCGGCGACGGCTATCACGAAGCTGCTGCTCTCGGCTGGCTTCCCGGATGTGACGCTCTGCGACCGTAAGGGCGCGATTTATGAGGGGCGCGAAGGGCTCAACTGGATCAAGGAAGAGATGTCGCATGTTACGAACCCGCAGCATCTGCGCGGCACGCTCGCGGATGTCATTGTCGGGGCGGACGTGTTTATCGGCGTGTCGGCTCCCGGCATGCTCACGGGGGAGATGGTGAAAACGATGAACCGCGACCCGATCATCTTCGCCTGTGCGAACCCGACGCCGGAGATCTTCCCGGACGAGGCGAAGGCGGCGGGCGCAGCGGTCGTATCGACGGGCCGGAGCGATTACCCGAACCAGATCAACAACGTGCTCGCTTTCCCCGGTATTTTCCGCGGCGCTTTCGATGTGCGCGCGAGCGATATCAACGAGGAAATGAAGGTAGCGGCGGCACGCGCGCTCGCCGGGCTCATTTCCGAGGACGAGCTCTCCGCAGACTACATCATCCCGCAGGCGTTCGACAAGCGCGTCGGCCCGGCGGTGGCCAAGGCCGTGGCCGAAGCCGCAAGAAGAACCGGCGTCGCGCGGATCTGAATACGATACCCCTTTTTCCGCACAACGGCGCAGCTCTGCTTCGCCCATGAGAAACGAAAAGCCCTCCGGCTGCTGCCGGAGGGCTTTTGATGTTTGCGGAAAATCAGTTGTAGGTGGCTCCGCCGTAGGAGCTGGATACGAACGCGATGTAGGTGTGGCCGATGCCGAGCTCGAGCTCGGTGCCGTCGGCAGTGTAGTAATGGAACGGCTCATTGACGGCGCCGCGCTTCCAGGTGATGGGCTCGCAGTAGCCGCCGTTGAAGAAGAGACCTGTGCCTTCACACTCGTAGGTGTTCATCGCGGTGTGGTAATGATCGTCGATGCCGATCTGCGTATAGGTGGCGAGAACAAGAAGGTTCTGGAACACGGCGGCTTCGCTTGTGTTGGCGTCGGCGATGGCGGCGTTCCAGTTGAAGCCGGTGTAACCGTTTTTGTCGGCGCTGTACTCAAAGCTCGTGATCTTCGTGCCGGGGAACACGATGCGGACGTTGTTGGCAACGCTTCCGCCCGTCGGGGCGGCGTTCTCGGTGAAGCGCAGGCCGTAGTCATAGGAATCGGTGTTGTGCTCGGTGCGGGTGCCGTTTTCCGAAATGAACTTCTGCAGGCGCTCGCCGGTGGTCGTCATGCTGTGTACGCCGCCGGAGTACGGGTACTCCGTGAAGCGGAAGCCCGTGCCGTTATCCTCGTTGATGTTGATATCGTCGTTGTCCACAAGATTCGCGAGCATCGGCGCGGAGTATTCGAGACCGTCGGCGCTGAAGCCGCAGTGGGCAAAAATCGCATCATAGGAAAGCGCGGTGCTGACAAAGTAGGAGCGGCAGCTGCGGATCGGGGTGATGTTGTCCACATCGTCCAAATCCATGAAAATGAACATGTTGCGGGTGATCTGCTCGACCTGCGCTTCGTAAACGATGGCGGCCTTGCTGATGCTGCCCTGCTGAATGGGCGTGATGGGCGCATCCCAGTGGTTGTTCTCCACCATGATCGCCACGGGGCGTGTCTTGCTGTAGTCCTTGGTCGCGGTTTCGCCGGTCAGGGGGTTGACGAGCGGCGCGTCGGGCGTCGGCTCAGGCGTCGCAGTCGGTTCGGGCGTCGGTTCGGGCGTGGCGGTCGGCTCGGTCGTGGGCTCCGCCGTGACGTCGGGCGTCGGCTCGGGCGTCGCGGTCGCTTCCGGCTCGGCCGGTACGTCCGGACGGTTGGCGCACGCGCCGAAAACGAGCGCGCATACGAGAAGCAGAGAAAGTACGGTCAGAAACTTGCGCTTCATGGTGTCACCTCATAGTAGCAAAAAGTTGGGGTCGAATATTAAAAATATACTATATCCGTCCGTTTGTGTCAATGCACGCCGGTCACGAATAGCTCGCCCCGCCGTAATACTCGGAGACGAACGCGATATACGTTTTGCCGACGCCGAGCTGCAGCTCGCTGCCGTCGGAGGTATAGTAGCGGAACGGCTCGTTCACACTGCCGCGGCTCCAGGTGATCGGCTCGGCATAGCCGCCGTTGAAGAAGTAACCGGCGTCCTGATAGTCGTAGGTGTAAATGGCAGAGTGGTTCTTCTCGTCGATGCCGGTCGAGGTGGGGGAGTAGAGGACGAGGACGTTTTCAAATACGACGCTCTCGCCGGTATTTCCGTCCGTGTAGGCGCTGTTCCACTGCGTGCTCGTGTAGCCGCCCTTTTCGGGGTCGTAGGAAAAGTCGGTGATCTTGTTTGTCGGGAACACAATATGGATGCTGCCCGCCGCCTCACCGTTCACCGGCGCGGCATCCTCGGTGAAGTGCAGACCGTAGTCATAGCCGTCGGTACGGTGCGTGGTGCGGGTGCCGTACTGCGCAAAAAGATCCTGCAGGCGCTCGCCGGTCGTCGTCATGCTGTGCACGGCGCCGAAGTACGGCGCGTCGTACTGCCGGAAGCCGCAGCTGCCCTCGTGGACCTCGATATCGTCGGCGTCGGTGTAGTTTACGAGCATCGTGTCGGCAAATTCCAGACCCTCGCCGCTTTTGCCGCAGTGGGCGAAAATGGCGTCATAGCTGAGCGCGGCGCTCACAAAATAGCTGCGCGCGCTGCGGATGGGGAAGACGTTGTTCAGCCCGTCCGTATCCATGAAGAGGAACATGTTGCGCGTGATGGACTCCACCTGCATCTCGTAGACGATGTCCGCCTGCGAAAGACCGCCCTGCGCGATGAGCGTGCCGTCGTCCCAGTGGTTGTTTTCCACCATGATGGCGACGGGGCGCGTCTGGCTGTAGTCGGTGTACGTCTGCTCACCGGTCAGCGGGTTCGTGAACATCGGCTCGGGCGTCGCGGTCGGCGTGGGTTCGGGCGTGGCCGTCGGCTCCGGCGTTGCGGTAACGGCAGGGGTAGAAGTCACCTCCGGCGCGGCGGAGGAGGCGGGTTTGGGGGACGCGCCGCAGCCTGCGGTCAGCAGCAGAAGCGTGCAGGAGAGCAGAAGCGCGATCGTTTTGGAAAGTTTCATAGGAATGCACCTCGGTGTTCAATAATAGAAATATACGACCATAGGACGCATGGAGCGGCCGTTTGGTTCGTATGAAAAAGCCTCGGAAGCGGTGCTTCCGAGGCTTTTGGAAAGTCGGGGATCAGTGCAGCAGATTCAGCACCAGCGTGAGAACGACGAACGCGAGCGCGACCCACTTGGTCATCTTCGCCAGAGTACCGTCAAGCGTTTTCGCCTTACCCTTGGAGAAGAAGGTCTCCGCGCCGCCGGCGACAGCACCGGACAGACCGGAGCTTTTTCCAGACTGGAGCAGCACGACGACGATCAGGAAGATACCGGCGAGGAGCTGGATGATGGTGAAAGCAAGAACAAGACCGTTCACGAGATTCAATCCTTTCTATTCTAAAAGAAAACTTTTTTGCGCTTAAATATGTTACCACAGCCACAGCCAAAAAGCAAGCTATTTTTCGCCCCCTTCCGGCTGAAATGCAGGGAACATCCCCGCGGCTTGACTTTGCCCTGCCGCCAGAATATACTTTATAAAGAAACGACACAGAAATCCCGACAAACGACCGGAGGAACAGAGCCTATGTGTACCTGCCTTATCGCCGGCCGCCGCGCCTCGCGCAGCGGCTATGCGCTGCTCGCCGCCAACGACGACTGGGACGATACGCCCGCCCTTCTCACGCACGTTCCGCGGCAGAAGCATGCGCCGGACGCCGTATATACGCTCGTCGGCGGCCATACGATCCCCGAGATCGGCGAGACCTGCGGCTATCTTTATACCGCCTGCAAATACGAGATCGGCACGCTCGACCGCGCGTGGGCAGGCGGCACGAACGACCGGAACGTGTCCGTTGCCGGCACGGGCGTGATGGCGTTCAAAGCGATCCCATGGGAGGGCATGGTGCTCGAGCCGGACGATATCCCGCTTCTGATACTCCGCCGCGCGGAGACGGCCCGCGGCGCCGTGGAGCTCATCGGCGAGCTCGTCGCGCGTTACGGCCTGCGCCCGTCGGGGCTCGACACCTGCCAGAGCGGGGCGACGTTTTCCATCGCCGACCCGTCCGAGGGCTGGGTGCTGGAGATCACGCCGGGCGGCCGCTGGGTCGCGGTGCGTGTGCCGGACGACGAGGTGTCGGTGCGCGCGAACGCCTTCGGCACGCACGACGCTGATCTGACCGACACGGCGAACGTCCTTGCCTCCGAAGGTCTTGCGGACTATGCCCGCGCGCAGGGCTGGTGGGACGGTGACGAGCGTCATTTCGACTTTGCCGGCGCCTACGGCGCGGACAAAAGCCCCAACGAGTGGGGCCCGGAGCTCGACTCTATGAACATGCGCCGCCGCTGGCGCGCCATGGAGCTCATCTCCGGCAAGCCGCAGGACGAGAACGAAACGCTCTACAGCGTCCGACCGGCGAAACCCATCACGCGCCGGACGCTCATGGACGTCCTCAGCGACGTGTACGACGGAACGAAATACGATCTCACAAAGCTCCCCTCCGGCGACCCGTTCGCGGATGTGACGCCGGACTATGCGCTCTGCCGCCGCGGCACGCTCTCGAGCATTGTGGCGGACTATACGCCGGAGACCGGCAGCGTCCTCTGGACGGCGATCGCCACGCCGCGCATGAGCTTTTATATGCCGCTCTATGTGGATATTGACGGTCTGCCCGCCTTCTGCGAGGCATTCCTGCCCGGAGAGGGGGAGAACACCTCGCTCTTCTGGGAGTTTAAGGAACTCTGCATTCTGACGCAGCGGCGCTTTGCCAGACATATGGAGATCACGGGGAAAGCGAAGCGCGAGTGGGAAGCGCATGCCGCGGCGGTCCTTGCCGCCCACAGCCGGGATATGGCGCAGCTTCCGGAGAGCGAGCGCCGCGCTGCGCGCACAAAGTTTGACCGCGCCGTCCTTACCTCCGCGCTGGAAACCTGCCGCGAGACGCGGCATGCCCTGCTTCTGCAATATTGATATAGGAAAAGCTCTCAAACGAGACCCACTTCGTTGGGCTCTCGTTTGAAAAGGCTGCGGCTC
>ERZ825384.2651-NODE-2651-length-17589-cov-6.243413_pt1 | contig 17589 bp, 15 predicted proteins | sample MGYA00519931_ERZ825384 | MGnify/ENA primary metagenome ERZ825384 (study PRJEB31778, sample SAMEA3449200) | human gut metagenome | biome: human gut; feature: human-associated habitat; material: faeces | place: United Kingdom | collected 2010/2012 ...
TCGGGTGGTACACTTTTCAAATGCTACCCGGGTCCCTTTTCAAGTGTTAGCTACAGTCGTTGAAATCCCGGTAGAACAGGGATAATGACAGGGCCCGGCCAAAAGAGAAACCGTCCTGATTGCAGGTGGCGACAAGTGTGTTTACCTCGCGCAACCTCTGCGGGCTATTCGATAGTATATCTTTCATAATCAAAGGAACATTGTCATATATGCCGGAAGGTAAAGGATATCCTCCTCCTTGCGCATGTCTTTCGTGTAAATCAGATACTTGTTTCTTATCCTTGCTGAAAACTTATTACAAAAGGCATCCAACGAGGCGTGTGTTTTGTAGCCGGAAGATTTCACCTCGATGGGACTTACCTTGTCCCCGTCCGCAATCAAAAAATCCACTTCATAGTTGTGTTTTCCGCTCTCTGTGGGGAAAGTATAATAGTACAGTTCATGCCCGGCTGCTTTCAGCATCTGTGCGATGACGTTTTCATAGACATAGCCGAGATCCGTGCTCAACTTGTCACTGAGCAGTTTGTGGTAAATCGTATTGTCGGTAAACTTTTTGTCCCAGAACGCGAGTGTAACGAACAGCCCCGTGTCCGCTGCAAACATCTTGTACCTGTCGGGATTCTGATGCAATGCCATCCCAGCACCCGGATCATTGGCATGGTAGGCCATGTTGACCACCATCGACTCTCTGATTTCAGATATGATTTCAGCCAGGCTTGAATTACGTGTGCCGTCAGTCGCGCTCCATGCCAGGTATCTGTTGGCATTGCCTGTCAGCTGTGCCGGAATCTGACGGAACATCTTCGAGGCGTTTCCTGTAGGGTCTATCTTGTTGAAATCGTCTTCATACAAGGTTATGACAGAACGTTTTACACTGTCAACCTTTTCAAGATTGTTGGTCTCCAGATAAGAGGCGACTGCCTGCGGCATCCCTCCGACAAGCATGTACAGACGGAAATCGCGCATCAGCTTGCGGTTTGTAGCGTCCCCCAGGGATGTCCTGTTCAAAAAGCATCCCTGAAGCAGCTTTACTGTGGCCGTATCTCCCAGGGCCCACCTGAACTCCTCGTAGTCCATCGGGTACATGTAGAGCTTGGTTTCTTCACTCGGTATCAGGATATCCTTGACATTCTTGCGTATGGATATGAGCGAACCGGTTTCTATATAATCATACCTGCCGTCTTTTACAAGATACTTGATGGCTTGTCTTGCCTTTGGGGCAAGCTGGACTTCATCGAAAATGATGACTGATTTCCGCTCTTTCAGCTCGACACCGTATTCAAATTGCAGGCGCATGAATATACGGTTAAGGTCGGAAACGTCATTGAACAGATCACGTATTTCAGTTGAACAGGCGGCAAAATCCACCAGTATATAGGTCTCGTATTCCTTGGCTGCAAACTCCTCTGCAATGGTGGACTTCCCGACACGTCTTGCGCCCTGTATCAGTACGGCCGTTCTGCCTTCATCCGTCCGCTTCCAATGCAGCAGTTCTTCGTATATTTTTCTTTTGAATATCATATATGATGTTGTTAGCAAGTACAAAGATAATACTTAATTGCACGAATCTCAAAATCTATATAGGCGAAAATTGCACGAATCTCAAAATTATAACAGTGCGGCAATGTCAAATTGTCCATGGAGGGGCTTAAAAAAGTAGGTATTTTATTTCCGTTTGGCTTCCTCCCGTTCAAACATCCTGTCTACCATATCCACGGCCTCGATTTTCTTGCTGTCGACGATTTTCGCGTATATCTGCGTGGTACGCACGTCGGCGTGTCCCATCAGTTTGCAGGTGGTATAAAGGTCAGCCCCGACGGTCATCATCATCGTTCCGAAGGTATGGCGGCTTGTATGATAGGTGATTTTCTTGTCAATACTTGCCTTTTCCACCCATTGTTTGAGGATTTTGTTGGTAGTCGGGCGTGATGGGAGAGCCGCGAAAACAAGTGTCTCGTCACTGTCGTCCGTTTTCCGTTCTGGCAGCCATTTTACGGCATTTTGCGAGAGCGGCGTATAGATGGGAGTGGATGTCTTCTGCTGTACGGTGGCAATCATGTACCTGCCGTCATTACATATAATGTCTTTCCAACGGAGTGTTTCCATATCGCTCAGGCGGAGTCCGCAATAACATGAAAACAGGTATGCCTGCTTTACCGTCATGTTACGGCATTCGGTGGCAATGAGAAGTTTTACTTCCTCGATGGCAAGAAACTGGCGTTTGGATTCCAGCTTCTTTACACGCTCCGAAGCCGAAAGCTGCATGAACGGATTTTCGCCCAGCCACTCCGCACGGACTGCGGCATTCAGGGCGATGGAGAGTTGGGAGATATAGGCCACGACCGTTCCCTGTTCAAGCGGCTTTCCCTGCCTGCCTTTATAGGTGTGTTGGATCCAGTCTATGAAGCCGAGTGCCCATTTCTTGTCAATGTCACCCATCCGGGTGTTTTTGCCGTATTGGTTGATGACCTTTATTATGCTCCGTAATTTTTCGATCCGTTTGATACCTTTGCGCTCCTGATTGGAATGGAATTTTTCCAGCCAGTCCGCCAGCGTCAGTTTCTGCCATGCGGATTTGCTCTTGATTCCGGCTCTGGATTTGGTAATCTCGATGATACGTTGCGATTTTATGGTTTCGACTGCCTCGCGGGTGGCGCGGTTCTGCTCCCGGACCCTCGCGTTGACTTCCGGCAGGTGGTACATCTTCAGGAACTCGTAACTCCGTTTGCCGTTGACATAGATGTCAAGGTAGTACGATTCAGAGCCGTCGGCAAGTTTCTTGGTGCGAACCTTTACTGGCTCTTTCAATCTGTTGGTTTTCTTGTTTGCTGCTGCCATAACTTAAAATACTTTGTCTATCAGTGAAACGGCCTCTTCTTTTTTCTTGTCAACGATTTTCGCGTAGACTTGCGTGGGGCGCACGTCGGCATGTCCCATCATCTTGCTGGCGGTATAAAGGTCAACCCCTGCGGTTATCAGCATCGTGCCGTAGGTATGGCGGCTCAAATGAAAATGAAGGTGTCTTTCCAATCCTGCCTGTTCCGCCCATTTCTGCAGATGTTTACGCAGGTTGGTACGTGACGGTAGGGAGAATACCGATGACTCCGGTTCTCCACGTTCCGGAAGCCATGACAAAGCCTTGGCCGGGAGAGGGAGCGATATGGGTTTGGAGTTTTTCTGCATCACCACCGATACGAAGTGCCGCCCGCCATTGACGGATATGTCACTCCAGCGCAAATCCGTAACATCACCCACGCGTAGCCCGCAATAGCAGGCAAACAGGAATGCCTTGCGTATGTTTTCCTTGATATAGGGAGTTTGCTCCAGCTTGCGGATTTCTTCAAAGGTCAGAAATTCTCGCTTGCTCTCCGGTCTCGCTATCTTTTCTTGGAAACTCAACGATTTCCAGGGATTGTTCTTTATATATCCCTTCTGCCATGCAGCAGACAGGATGATGCCGAGAATCCAGAAACTGGAAAATGCGGTGGCTTGGGCAAGCGGCTTCCCTTGCGGAGTGAGAGGCTCGGATTGCAGCCACCCGGCATAATCGACACAGAATCTCTTGTCCATGTCACACAGTCTTGCACCGGGACGGAACTTCTCGAATTTAGCGCGAGATGCCCTTAAATGTAGATATGTGGGCTGTCCCCGCTGTTTGTATTCCTCCATCAGCATACTAATGAAGTCCGACAATAACATTTGGGATTTGTCTTTCGCCGCCTCCTCCTGCGCCTTGTCATCAACCATGTTTTCGGTCTTGGCGATAATTATCTCCTCCGCCTGACGGAGTGTTTTCGCGTTCTCACGTTTCGCCTTGACGGAAGTTTCCGGTACAAGATACAGTTTAAGGAACTCGTATTCGTGCCTGCCGTCAACAGTATGGTCTATAAAAAGGGACTCGCGGCCGTCTGCAAGTTTTCTTCTCCGCAACTTGAACGGACTTTTTTCTACTTTTGATTGCTTTCTTCTACCCATTGTGCTCCAGCATTTTATATTCTGATGCAAAGATAGTAAATAGGTTTGGTATAAGTATCAAAATGAGTAACAAAAATAATTCATAAATAGGTAAAAATGGTGGCTTGCAGGAATAAATGAGAAAATGAATGTATATTTATAATAAACAGATATACAATGATATATATTCCTATTTTCGTAAATGTTGTGCTTTTGTTGCTTTTTGATTATAGGTATTTATTCTTTTCCCTCTTTTCTGTTTCTCTATCTTTGTCCTTCATCTCTGCCTTTATCTTTGTTCTTATTTTACTACCTTTATTTCTCTCTCCCCACTCATCCCCTGCTACTCCCACAGCAACCTCAGTGCATGTCATATCAGCCTCACGCTATAATGGACTAAAAAGCCAAAATCGCCCAGGAATACGTGCCGTTAGGGTCTGAATAGCGGTCATGTTTGTTAAGGCTTGATATTCGTTGGCTTACGGGAGTGGCTGCTACATCTAATACCAGTACGGACAAACTTGTATTCGCGCTATCTTCCGAGGACGACCAGTACCGTCTATGGTCGGGAATAATGTTGTGTAATAAATCCTTCTGCTGCCAAATTTCATACAATTGTCCGATGGCGGGCAGGAACCAGCCGCTGCTTGTCGCTGGGGCTGCTACTTGCGTTTCATAGGCTATTTTGGCATGATAAGTGGCCGGGTATCCGTCAAAGTTTTCAGGATCGAGTCCTGAGCCGTTAGTAGTGGCATAATCAGCGATTTTTTTGGTATATGAATATCCGCTCCAGTCTTTTTCGGGATAGGAGCTGTTGTTGGATACACTGCATCCTACAACAGGGCCGGGGGTGCCCCACCGGCATTCAGCGCCCGCGTCTTTTAAAGCTATCACATAGGCCTGGCATTTATCCTGACGGATACCGGTGTTTCTGTAGTTGGATGTATCATAATCTGAATGGCCTACGGCGAATACGATGCCGATACATGTTTTCCCTACGAGGGGCGGTACGTTTTCTTGCAGGTAGGTGCCGTCCGTCAGTAGCCGGTAGCCACCGTCGCTCCAGGTGCCGTCGCTGTAATAGTAGTCGCCTACATGGATATCTCCGTCGGGACGGACGTGGCCGCCTCTGCCGCTCATATCAAGAAAATAGGAGCTGTTGACTCGGGTGTTGGTTAGGGCTATGACCTTATGATTGGATGTTGCAAGGTTTATTCCACCGGGAAATACGTAATACACTCCGTTGTCGGAAATGAAATCCGTTTTACTGGCGGTGGTGATGCTGAAACTGCCTTTGGCGGGCTGTATGTCTATGCTTTGGGGAATATTTGCAAGGCTGGAAGTGGGGGTAATGCCATTGTCCATTCCGGCTACTTCCACCCGTACCTGCGTGCTCAGAAAGGTTAGATTTATGGGTTCGGCAGGGGCTGTGACCTTAATGTTTTTGGTACTCGCTTTCATTATGATGCTGTTGTCCGCAAGAGTCATGGTGTTGCCGGACAGCGTACCTTTGGCGTAGATTGCTTCCACATTGACGTTGGCGCCTGCCGGGGCGGAGATGGGCGGGGTGAGCGCGCTCCATTTTTTTGTACTGCCGTTGTATGTGGCGGTGGAGTAGGCGTACGTGGTACTTGTGCTGACGGTTATTGCTGCGGCGAGATATATCTTGTCGTTATTCTCCCAGGACACGGCTTTGCCCGAATCCGCGATACGGGTATGGGGACGTGCATGCGAGTCGTCCCTGCCTGACGGCTGAGCGGCGGTGTTGCCGCTGCCTGCTGTCATTTCCTGAAAGGGCAGGGGCTCGTCTATGATGAAGGTGAGAGGTTGCAAGATGGCGGCGGAAAACTCGTCCTGTTCCGTGCAGGCGGTAAAGAGCCATAACAGGCCTATGCCGCACCATATGAATAGACTGTGTATACGGCTCGTGTTGCGTGTACGGAATGTGTTACGTACACAGTGTATGCCGTGTACATCATTGCATACGCTGCGTTTACTGTATGGGATATGTAAAATATGCTTTTTCATCGTTACGCTGTTTTTAGGATAAAGACATGGTATCTGCAAAGACATAACGCCTATAACGACGTCATATCTACATAATAGTTTATTTCGGGGTATGTCGGATCGGCCGGAGTCTGCTTCCAGAAATTATCGCTGTCCCAATTTATGATGTAAAGCATCGGGGGCATCGTATAGTATGCATTGATGGAAGAGTCGTACTTGGCGCATCTGAATGTTTTGGATGATCTAATCTTGCTGCTTGGTCTGAGAATTTCTTGTACCGTTTTCCCGCCTAATGTATTGCAGGAATAAGATGTTGAACCCGGGTTATCGGAGAACTCATAGCAGCTTATTTTATAATTGAAATAGCTTGTTATGGGCAGCACCGAGCCGTCTCCATAGCAGTATCTGAATGACGAATAATCTAGGGGTGTAAAACCGCCGAAATTAACAGTACCTATATTACCCTGCGAATCTATATCGGGGTACGTAAGGGAAAGTGGCGTATAACTATAACAAGACGTACACAGAACAGCGTTGACAGTGCCTATAAAACCGCCTGCGTTTACTGTTCTGGTGTCACCGCTGCTGGCCATTCCGCTGAAAGAGAGTGCTATGCTTCCTAAAGAATAGGAACCGTAAATATCGCCGCTATGGGCATCGCCGCCTAAAAATCCGCCGACTGTGACAATATACCCGGCGTTTGCGGGAATAGGTCCCAACTTAATATTGCCTGAAGACCAACAGGATGCGATTCTGCTTTTGTTTGTTGACATGTAGCCCACTAATCCTCCTATGGTGCAGGCATTCATGGCGGCTGACGAGGTGTGATTGTAAATACCTCCTTCCCCTATATCTACATTGGCATGGCATAAGATTATTGAAGCATCCTTTGCATCTCCTATCAGCCCGCCTGTTATGTACGGCTGGCCGCCGTCGGCATTACATGAAACTTTCCTGATTTTTCCGGTGGCGGAACAATAGTTTACTTGCGTCTCTTGGTCGACCGTTCCTGCCAGTGTTCCTGTGTAGGTTACAGGAGACCCGACCGTTATATCTGCGTCGCGCAGATTTATACCCACCAGCAGAGACTCGATTACCTGTCCGAAAAGGCCGATACCCTGGCTTGTCTTTCCGGTTTTTATCTTTAAATTTTTTATGGTATGTCCGTTCCCGTTGTATACTCCTTGAAACTCGACATTATATCCTATCGGTGTCCAGTCGGTGGCATCGTTGGAGAAGTTTTTCGAGGTAGCGAGGTCTTGTATGTCGATGTCCGCTACTTGTAAAGCTTTGATGGGACGGATTCTACTGTTATTCACATCATTGCGGAATTGGGCGAGGTCTTCGGCGGTGGCTATGATATAGTCATAGTCGGTGTCGGAAGGGATAGGGACTTTCAGTTCATCCCATGTTATGTCGGAGTTCACCGTGATGGCGGTTATCTGGTTGTTTTGTATCGTCAGGGTGTAGCCTATGGCTTTGCCGGACAGCCAGTCGTTGGGGGTGACATTGGGTAGGGTGGCTGTTACGGTTGTGGAGCCGCTTCCATCGGCATAGGTCAGCGTCACCTTCGTATCGTTCGGGTGCGAGGGTATCAGGAAGAATTCTTTTACGGTCTTTGCCGTGCCGTCGACCGCTATGCTGACGGTGGCCGTGCAAGTGCTTTTGCTTGTACCGATGTTCTTCGCGGCGACCGCGGTGTTGGCGTCGTTTATGCTGAAGTCGGCCGATGAGGCGCACTCGGTGCTGATACCGGTTATGGTTTTGGAGTCACTGCCGCCCGTCTTTACTTTAAAGACCACCTTGGTCATGGCGTGCTTCATGGTGAACTGCACGGGGCCATGAGTATTGGTACAGTCCGTTACGCCTGTCGAGAGCAGCAGGTCGAGTTCCCCTTTGGGGGCGGAATAGCTGATAACGGGTCTGCCCGGGGCGTTGAAGGCGGTGGGCTTCGCTATCCGTATCTTGTCGTTGGCGTTGCCGGAAACGGCGGCGGTATGGGGCGCGTAAGCGAAGAATGATACTTTCTCGTTGGCGTTGGCAGGCCAATACCTTACGGGGCTGTACGTCCAGACGCCGCCCGTTTTCTTCACCGATTGGTTGTACAGGTGGTTGGGAGTGGAACTGCCGTTGCTGAAGTTGCCTGTGCCCGTAAAGTAGGCGAATACGCCCATTTCCGTAAGGTTGTCGGTGGTGGCTTCGGCACGTGTGCCGGGTTCCGCTTCACTGCTTGCTACGGTGGTGGAGAAACCAATCTCCCGGGTGGACATAAGGCTTTCGTCCTTGCTGTCGCAGCCGGCGCACAGGGTGCACAGCAGCGGAATCAAGATGTACGCGCCTTTCATTCTTCTCGTCATATTCATTGCTTGCTTCTTTTACTGAAAAAGTTTGTTGTGTGCCCGGAGAAGGACATTCAACCTTGACCGGGCGATGGGAAATCGTCTTATTATCGTTTTATTATCGTTTCGTTACATCGGGTTATTGAACGGTTACGGGTGTGTCGCTTTCCGTTCCCCAGCCTTCTACGGTAGTTATGTTGAAGGAAATGGCGTTCAGGCTCATCGTGAAAGTGAATTTTTGGGCTGTACCTTTCTTGAAAACACCGGCAGGCAGGTTCACTGTCTTTTCCACCGAGGATTTGGTGTGGGTAGCGGCACCTGTCTTGTTCACCATGTCGTATGCGATTTTTACCTGTACATCACCGGCCGCGGCTGTGCCTGTGGCATTGCTCACCGGGAGCAGGAACAGGTATTCATTGGCGGGGAATAGCGATGTGGCGGTTGTTCCGGCGGAAGATATGTCGATGGAGCTTGTGGTGTAGCCTGCGAAGTTGGCTGCCGTCAGGTTCAATATGCCGTTGGATGAGGCTGCCGTCAGCGCATAAGGAGAAGTCAGGTAATCCGACGTATTGCTTGCCCACGTCAGGGCTTTCATGTCCAGCGTGCCCTTGCTGTTCAGCTTGCTGGTATGTATCAGCGATACGGCTGTGATGAATACCTTTGTGTCGGTGTTGGCGCTGATGTCCGTACCCGTTTTGGCTTCCATGGCCACTCTGGTCAGCTGGTGCAGGAACTTGAAGTTTACCGTGCCCGAAGTCGAATTCTTGTCCATCGTATTGTTGGAACCGTCCGTAGGATCGGATACTACCAGGTCTACCATATTCTTTTGGTTGGTTTGCAGCTCAAATTTTACTTTCGGGTTGTTGCTTACGTCGGCGGACACCGGTGTGATGCCGTTGCTGCCCGCATAGGGGGCGTAGGCGAAGAACGAGATTTTGTCGTTGGCGCCTGCCGGCCAGAATTTTACGGGGCTGTATACCCATGCGTTGCCGCTGCTGTTCCATGTCACTTTCTGGTTGTTCATGAATTCGGACTTTGCTCCGGCGGTGCTGTAAGCTCCGTTGGTCTGGTACGCCATTACCCCGAAGCCGGAAGTCTTTACAGCGGGAAGCCCGTTTTCCGCTCCACGGGCTTGCGCCGCGGTGTAGGTGTCGAAACCGATAGGCTTGTTGGCGTCCGGGTTCTGTTCGGTAATCTCATTTTCCGAACATCCTGCCAAGGCCATTACGATGATGGCCAGTGAGAATAAACTCTTTGCTTTCATAACTGAATGTTGTTTTTAGATTGATAAATTATATCTTTAAATTTGTATCTTTAGCTTTGCGTCTTTAGGTTGATGAGCCGTATTTCTTAAATCGGAATCTCTGTATCGTTCTCTTGTCCCCATTCGTCTACATTGGCGTTGAATCCGGAGTCTTCCGAGATGGTTACGTCGGGCAGAGGTTCGGTGATGTCGGCTTCTATATGCAGGGTGGTGACGCCGCTGCCGTCCGCCTCTTCGTTCGCTTCGATGTTCTCCACTTCGCGCTCTATAACGGTGGTGTTGTCTTTCAACAAGGCTCTTACCTTGATTTGTACTTCTTCGGTAGAGGGCAGTCCGAAGAGGTGGATGGTGCCGCTGAGCGTGCCGTTGGCGGCGAAGTCCTCGTCCGGGGTGATGTCCTCTACTTCAAACTCCTGCACGCCTTTCTCGGCGTTGTCCGTATTGCCGTCGTGCAGGTAGATGGAGAGGGGCACGCCGCTGAGTTGGCACGTGGCCTGCTTGAGGTTGTTGATGCCCGTGATGTGCAGCTTTACTTTCACCTTGCGGGTGAGGGGCAGGGGAGTGAATTGCAGCCGGCAGGCTCCGTCGGGACAGTCGGCCACGCTGCGTGCTCCGGCCGGGGCGTAGTTGCCCAGCATGTTGTCCGTCACTTCAAAGTCGCGTATCACGGCAGAAGCCAGCTTGCCGGGCGCCGCGGTGATGATTTTCGTTCCGTAGCGCGTCTCCGTTTGCAGGGCGTAGGCTTCGAGGGTGTGCAGTTGCTCCTGTCCCCGGAATGCCATTGTGCCGAACTCGTCGAACGAACGGTTGAATAGTATGGCGTCGTAGCGTCCATCGGGCAGGCGTACGGTAGTTTGCGTACGGTCTCCCATCAGTACGACGCGCGGTGTGCCTCCGTCCTGCGGATAGAAAATCAGGGTGGCTCCGTATTGGTTTTCTTCCTGCTGGTCGGCACGGCTCCAGTCGGCCGTCACGGTTATTTCGGCCTCCGTATAGAAGGTCAGTTCCCTTCGTTCGCAGGACGCCAGCCAGAGCGGCAGTAGCAAAAACAAAACTGTATTCTTCATTTATTTCTGTGTTTTAGTATTAACAATCTATCAGTTTTATTTCCGACAGATAGAGCCTTGTAATATAGTTGACCACTCCCAGTTTCTGCGCCATCTTTCCGTAGCGGGTGTAGAACGCTTCGGATGTGGGGTGGTTGCAGTTCAGGTGTCCGTTTATGGCTTCGAGCACTTCGAGCAGGGAGATTTCGCATAGCGGGCGGCACAACTTGTAGGAACAGGTGGTGTATGTATCGGCGTCGGCATCTTCGGCTGCTTTTTCGTTTGCCTTTTCGTTTGCCTTTTCAGTTGCCTTTTCCTTGCGGCATATCATTCCTTTCTGTTCGAGGCGTGTGTATATGTATCGCAGCTCTTCGGGAGAGGTGCAGTGGCCTATCGCTTCATGCGGTTCGTGCATGGCGATGTCGTGCAACAATGTTATTGCTATTTGAGTCAGAGGGGATAGCATATTCTTTTATTTTTTGTTTTTTCCTGTAATCAGCCAAACGAGTGATATTTTCAGTTTTGTGGGGCCCAGCCAGGTGTACTCGCCGTTTTCCTGCCAGAGCAGGGTCCGGTGGTTGTCTCGGGAGTGGTAGTGGCGATAGTCGGTTCGGAGCATTCCGATGCCGATGTTGTATTCCAGTCGGAGATTGCGGGCGATGCTGTGGGCGTAGCCGTAGCTCACTCCGGCGGCAATGAAGAATTCTCCCTGATAGCCGTTCTTGTCCCATTGCAGGTCGTATTTTCCACCGCCCGCGTAGAGGCCGATGAAGTGTCCGGTGAGTACGTCGCGTCCGCTCCTTTTGCCCGACCGGTAACGCACTTCCAGTCCGCCCATGAGTATTTGCAGGCAGTATCTGTCATCGTTTATCAGCCACCAGGGGAACATGTATTCTCCGTTGAGCGACCAGCGTTTGCCTATGGGGACTTCCAGTTCGATGTTGGGCATGAGCGCCGCATCAAAGAGGAGATTGGTTTTTACCGCGAAGAGGGGGTGACGGCGGGATTTACCGGGTGCTATTGCGTTGGCGCTGCCTTTTGTTGGGGTATTGCCTGTTACTTGCGTGCTACCGGTGATTGCTGTGTTGTCTGTTAGTTCTGTACCGTTAGCGTTTGTATCATTGCCTTTTGCAACTCTTACACCGTTTATAACTTCTGTACCGTTAGCGTTTGTATCATTACCTTTTGCAACTCTTACACCGTTTATAACTTCTGTACCGTTAGCATTTGTATCATTGCCTTTCGCAACTCTTACACCGCTTATGCTTTTTGTTCCGTCAGGGTTTGTGTCATTGCCTTTCGTAACCCTTACACCGTTTATAACTTCTGTACCGTTTGCGTTTGTGTCATTGCCTTTCGCAACTCTTACACCGTTTACGACTTCCGTATCATCCGTAATCTCCGTTCCGTCTGCCTTTTGGTACTCTTTCCCGTTATTACCCTGAGCATCTGCTACAAGCCTGCTACCCTGCTGTGCATGCCTTAGCGGCCGCATATAGACGGTGCATATAGATGCGTTTCTCAGTTCAGGCAGAATCCATTGGCTTATATGCCGATACGGAATACCTGTATTCAGCTTCTTCAAGAGAGCCTCTTTCCGTTTTTCGCCTGTATTCAGCTTCAATATTTGCAATATTTCGTTCCGGCAGGGCAGGAGCGTGTCGTTCAGTGCGACATCACGCAGGGCATCCCAACTTTCCGCCTGCGCAGAGGTGCGGATGCGGTACTGGTTCAGTCCGGGGTATTTCCAGACCAGATACCCTTTGACGGCCTGTGCGCGTCGCAGAGCGAGACGCCGGTTGTAATCGGCGTCTCCTTCGGGTGAGGAAAAGGCTTGTATGCACACGGAATCTATCCGGGATACACACAGGCTGTCTGCGAAGATTTTGTGCATGGCGGCAAGTATCCGGTTATTGTCACGATATCCGTAGTCGACCATTGAGCGGTCGAAGCGGAAATGCAGTACGAGTTCTGTCTTTTGTTCGGTGTCGGCGCTGAAGACCTCTTTTTTTGTCTCTCGCGCTTCCTGTGAATATATCGGAAAAGGCAGCACCTGCATAAACCCAATGATTAACAAAGGTTTCAGGTTCATAAATGTTATTTGTTTGTTTGCTTGTTTACTTGCTTTTCAGGGCAAAGTGTTTATTAAACGTACGTCTGAAAAACACCTTTTCGGGGCTCTCTTTCAGCCCCGCCCTTTATACTTATTCCTTTGTCAGGGCACTATTTTTATTTCGGATGTAAGCGTCTGTTCCACAACATATTGAAAAATTATTTTGCTGTCATCCAAAATTAATATTATCAAAATAATTTGGTATTATGAAAAGTATGCGTATCTTTGTGTTTATCAAACGTACGTTTAAAAAACACCTCCGTTTTTGTTGAATTTTCGTTACAACATTCACCACCGTTATTTCTCTGTTCTTTACAGCTTTTCCCTGATGATACAGGTTTCATATATATAGTACATGCGCGTGTGCGCACGCACGGGCGTATTCTTTCTTTTTTTTCGGTTAAAAATCGCCGATTCATTAGAGAGGGGGATATACCCTCCTGCCTTTCTTCACGGTGTCGGCGATTTTTTTTATTCTCAACAAGTTTCCGGCGATTGTTTTGCCCGCATTTAATAAATGTTTAAATTTGCCTGTTAATATTAATTGAAGCCTTTAAATGTTAAACGAAAAAAGAGAAAAGAGTATGAAAAGTGCTATTTTAAAAAAGCGGAGTTTGTAGATTGCGACCGTTATGTGTTTGTTTCGAAGGATGAAAAGCTCGACGTATCCCGCATCGTTGCGGGGATTGACCTGATGCTTGACGGCAAGGTACACGTGGATACGGGCAAACAGCTTCTGTTCGAGGCCGTTGCCTGCCAGATACACGGCCATCAGGCGGCGGGATGTCCTGATTTAAGTATAAGCCGCGAGGTGAGGGGCTGGGCTCATATTCTGCACGCGTTCTGCTTTGTGGAGAAAGACCGCGACCGCAGTTCGGAGATGAAGGAGCAGTCCATCGAAACGGCGCTGTACAATACCCTTGCCCGTCTTTTCCCGAAAGAGGAGCAGGGCGCGTCCGATGAGCGTCCGAAATAAGTGAAGCGGATAGTCCTTTCCTGTGGAGAGGACTATTTTCGTATCCGGGAGCGTACGCTTATCTTTGTTCCCGCCGATAGGGCAAACTAAAACAAACATCGATGAAAGACCTCATGATTACCGCTTACAGCGGCTTCTCCACCGTTTCCGGCGAAACGAACCTGACTACCGTGATAACCAACATCCGCAACGGCGCCTACTTCCATACGGTTCGGAAAGTGGAGCAGCAGTTGCGTCTGGGCGACCTCTCCAAAGCGAACGCCATCAAGAAGCAGCTCCCTTTTTTTACGCTCACGGGAAACTACTCCGCCTTGCGGCAGCCTTACAGCCTACTTCGCTACAATCCCGTCATCACCGTGGATGTGGACGAGCTGGCGGACGACCGTGTGGATGCCGTCCGCCGTTTGCTTGAGGCTGACGCCGACGTTGTGGCGTGCTTCCTCACGCCCAAGCGGCACGGCTTTAAAATCTTCCTTTACCTGCGCACGGCGTATGCCCGCCGTCTGCGCAAGATGACCTTCTCCGTGCCTTTCATCACGTACGCGGAGCTTGAGAACCATCATGCGCTGATGTACGAGGCCGCCCGCCTGTACGTGGAGCGCCTCATCGGACTTCCGGTGGACGTGAGCGGTAAGGATATCGGTAGGGGCTTCTTCGCTTCGTTCGATGCGCAGGCGTATCTGAATACGGCTCTGCTGGGGGAGATTGAGGAAGTGACGACCCGGGTGCTCGTGCCCGGGAAGACGGAGAGGAAGAAGAAAGGGGCGGGGGATAAGTCGGCGGAAGATGGGTTGCCGGGGAAGCTGCCGGACGAAACGGCGGATAACGGAACATTGCAGGGCAAGAAGAGTGACAGGCTGCGGCGTGACGACGCTTCCGCCCTGTCTGCCGAAATAGCCCCCTGGCATCTCATGGAGTATAAAAAGGCGCTCAACACCACCCGCCGTTCCGAGGTTTTCCGTAAGGGCAACCGTGACAATTTCCTCTTCATACTGGGCAACCGCTGCTTCCGCAAGGACATCCCTCAGGAAGTTGCCGTGCTCCTTGCCGAACGCGACTTCCGGCAGGACGACCTGGACGTTGCGGGGGCTATCGGTAACGCCTACCTGTACGTGAGCAAGACCTGTGCGGCCGAGAAGGCGAAAGAGGACAAGGTTCCCGTCGTCAGCCGCGTCATGGATTTCCTTTCGCTTCGCTACCGCTTCCGCCGCAATACGGTGCTGGACCGTCTGGAGTTCTGCGAGCAGGACGGTGCGTGCGGGACGGACTCCCTTACCGCTTCTCCTGTCTTTAGCCCCCTGCGGAGCAAGGATTTGAACTCCATCTACGTAAGCCTGCTGACAGACGGCATCAACTGCTCCCTGAACACGCTGAAGGCCATTGTCGACTCCGACTACGCCACGACGTTCAATCCTTTTGAGGACTATCTGCTCAATCTTCCCCCGTGGGACGGCGTAACGGACTACATCGGCGAGCTGGCCGATACCGTACGGACGGAAGACGGGAAGTTCTGGCGCGAGAGTTTCCGCCGCTGGCTGGTGGGCTCGGTGGCCTGCGCGCTATACGAGAAGAAGGTGAACCAGCTCGTGCTGATACTTTTCGGCGGTCAGGGCAAGGGCAAGAGCACGTGGATAAGCCGTCTGCTTCCGCCCCAGTGGCGCGAGTACTACCACACGGGCATGATATGTCCGGACAGCAAGGACGACATGCTGCTGCTTTCCACCCGCTATCTCATCAACATGGAAGAGTTTCAGGGTGTGAAGGCGGCCGACCTTGCGGGGCTGAAGCGTATCATCACGCAGGAGAGCGTGACGCAGCGCAAGGTGTACGATACGCAGGCTTTCTGCTTCGCGCGGCATGCCTCGTTCATCGCGAGTACCAACAAGCGCCAGTGTTTGCAGGACATCGACGGTAACCGGCGTTTCCTGCCCTCATCGGTACTTTCGGTGGATTATCGGCGTCCCGTGAATTATCAGGGGGTGTATTCGCAGGCTATGTCGCTGCTGGGCAGCGGCTTCCGGTATTGGTACGAGGGCGACGAGATAGACGGGCTGAACACTCATAACGAGCGTCACCGGATGAAGGACCCGGTGGAAGAGAACCTGTTCGTCTTTTTCCGCCGTCCTCTGGCAGAGGATTTGTCTGTTCAGTGGATGCCCGCTTCCGCCATCCTTACCCATCTTACGATTTACGGTAAGGTGCAGGTGAACCGGCAGACGCAGCAGGAGCTGGTGCAGGCGCTCGAGAAGTATGGTTTCGCGACGCGTACGAACGGTCAGGGCAGTACGGAGTATGAAGTGGTGAAGTTCCAATCGGACGAGGTGGAGCGTAACTTCCGGCAATAGGATGTATATCAAAAAAAGTTCTGCCTATGTTGCAACTTACGTTTGATGTACGGCAAACGGAATTGGCGACATAGGCAAAATATTATTCTTTTCCGTAGGGAGAGGATGGTTCACAGACTTCGAGAGGACAGGATTTTCTTCAATCTGATACCGGGCTTTAACGTCGTATCGTATAATCATTACCGCAGTGAGTTAAAAAGCTCTTCCATTTGTTCCTCACTGATGTATTCTCCTGCATCAAACCGCTTTTCAGAAGCTTGCAGGTGTTGCTTTACCTCACTGAAATTCATCCGGCAGGGTGCATGATGTCCCGTACCTTTCAATATGATTTCTTTTATATCGTCCAGCACTTCTTTGTTGTCAATGCTCAATACTTCCCTTGCCAATTCTGCCTTATAAGCTTCTAATTCTAAGGTATTCATAATTACTTTGTTTTGTACACTGACAAAAATAGATAAAAAACTCGGTATATGTTTGATATCGGTGGTATTGTTTTTTACGGCTCTCCCAGCGTCTCTACAATCAGCCTCACCTGCCGCCTCGTATAGCGGTGGTCTCCCCTTGCTTCTCCCGACCTGTACATGGCCTCGTACAGTTTGGGATTTCTTTGTATCCAGTACCTCATCTTGCGCATGGCGGGCACAAGCGGCATATCGGGATTATATAAGTGCGCCAACTCCGATTTTCTGTAAGAACGGATAATGAAAGGTTCTTCAATGCAATGATTCTCCATCTCTTTGTTATGATTTTAAACGTTTTATGATTACTGTTTTTTTTGTTTGAGCCATCTCTCGGATATACCTCAAATATACGGAAAAAATATGGACTACGGAAGTGAACCGCACATTATAATCACTTGAAATCCAACTATCGACATACATATACCGCCGCACCCATGTACGACAAAACAGCGGTGCGTACTTCCGTATCTTTGTCCTACGGAACAAGAGAGGGTATGGTTAACCGCCAATTGCGCACCCCGGCTCAGTCTCCCTATTTTTTAATTTTTAATTCTCAATTCTCAATTTACTATGGCAGTACCATTTAAGAAAGTGGGTTATCGGAAAGACCCGAAGAATAAAAATTCCGAGATAGTGTTTCATCCCCGCCTCGTTACGATGGGTCAGACAATGACGCTGGAGAGTATCGCGTACGAGATGAAAGAGAAAAGTTCCCTTTCTTACGGGGATATCAAGAGTGTGCTGACGAACTTCGTGGAAGCGATGCGGACGGCGTTGTATAACGGTCATTCGGTGAATATTCAGGAGTTCGGCGTATTCAGCCTTTCGGCGCACTCGGCGGGAGTGGCGGATGTAAAGGATTGTACATCCAAGAATATCAGGACGGTGAAGATTAACTTTCGAGCTTCGAGCAGTGTGAAACCGAATCTGACGTCTACGCGTGCAGGGGAGAAGATTGAATTTCTCGATGTACAGGCGGCCATGGACGGAGAGACAGATGGCGGTGGCAACGGCGGCGGAAACAGCGGAGAAGAAGAAAATCCGTTGGGCTAAGAACCCGCCGGGCTGAAACAGGGTAAAAGAC
>ERZ825384.2664-NODE-2664-length-17506-cov-6.443871_pt1 | contig 17506 bp, 29 predicted proteins | sample MGYA00519931_ERZ825384 | MGnify/ENA primary metagenome ERZ825384 (study PRJEB31778, sample SAMEA3449200) | human gut metagenome | biome: human gut; feature: human-associated habitat; material: faeces | place: United Kingdom | collected 2010/2012 ...
CAGTTGGTAGAGCATCAGCTTCCCAAGCTGAGGGTCGCGGGTTCGAGTCCCGTTTGCCGCTCTGCTGAATATCAAGCACTTATCTAATGGTAAGTGCTTTTTTTTATATTATTATCAAAGAAAATATTCCGTTTAAGATGGTTATTTGGGGGGTATTATGTATCTTTATCGTCACAAAAACGTCACAAAACAATGGCAACAGTAAGATTGATACCTGATACAAGAGCAAAGAAGGATGGGTCTCAGATGATTCTTCTTGTGATACGGATAGGGAAAACGAGGTTTGTTTTCTCCACCGGAATATCTACACCGTCTTCTGAAAAGTTTAATGAAGTGTCTTATTTGGACAAATCTGTACCACAGTATAAAGTGAAGAATGTAAGGCTTGTCAGTTTGAAGAATAAAGCTGAAAAGTTGATTATTGACGATGAAGCTAGATTATCTTCTTTGCCTTCCGCTAAAGCCAAGGAGATAATCAGCGAATATGTATTTGATGAAAAGGTTGTAAAAAAAACAAGATGTTTTATAGATTATCTTGATGAGTTTGTTTCCATAAAGAGTAATACAGGAACAAAAACGGTTTATAATACAACTAGAAATAAACTGCTTGAATATGATCCGGAATGCACCTTTGACACAATGGATAGGAAATGGCTGTCTAATTTTGAAAGTTGGATGGCTGAATCAGGGATGAAAGTAAACGCTTATTCTATTCACCTGCGTAACATTCGTGCAGTATTCAATTATGCTATTGATGAAGAAATTACTACCTTATATCCTTTTCGAAAGTATAAGATAAAAAAAGAAGAAACTAGAAAACGTGCTTTATCTGTTGAACAATTGAGATTATTGCGTGATTATCCTTGTGAGGAGTTTGAAAAGAAATACAGGGATATATTTATGTTGATTGTATATCTTGTTGGAATAAATATAGGTGATTTGCTTTTACTTGAACACAAGGATATAATAGATGGACGTATAGAATATTATCGGCAGAAAACAAAGAAGTTTTACTCTATTAAAATAGAGCCGGAAGCACAAGCTATATTGGATAGGTATCAAGGTAAAACTCATTTGCTAGATATATTAGATAACTATGGAGACTATCATGATTTTACCCATAGGATGAATAAGAATCTTAAAGGGATAGGTCCGTTTGAACGAAAAGGGCTTGGTGGGAAAAAGAGTAAGCAACCATTGTTCCCCGAACTTTCAACATATTGGGCCCGGCATACCTGGGCTACGTTAGCACATAAGGCGGATGTCCCTAAAGATGTGATATCTTTAGCTTTGGGACACTCCTTTGGTTGTGATGTTACAGATATATACATTGATTTCGACAGGGATAAGATTGATGAGGCTAACAGGAAAGTGATAGATTATATATCGGGTGGCTTAAAAAAGTCTAAATCATGAATAAATCAATCTCATAATATGCATATTTTAAACAAGATTTTTAATTTTGCTGTTCCTGTAATAATAGCTTAAATTTTTATAGTATGGCTGAGAAAAGACAAAGTTACACAGAGGAAGAATTGAATGAAATGATTGCATGGTTCAATGATCATGCTAGCCAACTTCCCAAAACAATGCAAATAAATAAATCTGCATTTACTCCCGATTTAGCTCTCACTGTCGAAAGCTGTATTATGCAAGCCCAACAATGTCTGGGTAATTATAAGATGGAAGGGGCATTTTTGTTACTTAAACAGATCAGAGCTAATATTGAGAAATAATAATTAATATTAGCCTCCAACTCGGTATATTGATTTCCGATTGTGGGGGCTGTTTGGGATTGATTCGCATTAAAGGTGTAGGATTGACAAAAGAAAATCTAATATGCTTGTCTGTATTGAGGGCGAAATTTGAGTAAATATATGTTTAGAACAATTCGGAATGACTTCCGATTCTGATAACTTCTATTGCATCGTGTTCTGTGTCCATCCATATCAGAAGAAAATCATTTTTGATATGGCATTCCCTGCAGTCCTTGTAGTTTCCTATTAGGGCATGTGCTTTATATTCTTTGGGAAGGATGTCACCGTTTGCTAACTTTTTCAATATATCATATAAGGCTTTCATTAGCTGGACGTCATTCCTATACTTCTTCAAATCTTTCTTTGCCTTTGTACTATAACGGATCGTCTTCATTCTATTTCGTTGATAGATTTCATGAATGAATCAAAATCTGTAGTGTCTATCGTTCCAGAATACTTGCCAGAACGCGCTTCGTTTATGGCTGCAACCGTTTCTTCATTTGGTGAAGAATACATCGCATCCATCAAAGTGCTCTCTACAAAATTGTTTAGGCTTCTGTTTGCCTTCTTTGCGTGTTCCTGCAATACTTGAAGCAAATCTTCACGTAGCCGGAACGATGTTTGTTTTCTTATTACTGTTTCCATTCTATATATTGTATTATGTTATACTGCAAAAGTAATACATTATATTGCAAAGACAAATTTTTATTTAGTTTTTTTTCATGCGATCTAACATACCTCTTATTTTTGGACAGTTTGGAATTATGTTGTAATTTTGCAACGTTTAACTAAAATGTAATGTTGTTATGGACATACTATTTTTTATTGCGGTTATCATTTGGGTTGTAAAAGGTGGACTTATGAAGAGTTCAAGGAGTGCAAACAGTAGTTTTAGAAAGGGGTTGAGAAAATGAAACAATATTATTCTAATCACGGTTCATATAGAGAACTTCTGTTTGATGAAAGGTGGCGTGAAAAGAGAATGCATATATTAGAAAGAGATGGATATAAATGTACAATATGTGGAAGTGAAAAAAATTTGGTTGTACATCATAAGCAATATCATATTGATAAAAATGGGAGGAAACTTCGGCCGTGGGAATATAATGATAAGTATCTTATTACACTATGTAGTTCTTGCCACCAAAGAGGACATGCAAAATTTGATATTCCAACTAAAACAATAAATAAATATGGGACTTTTTAATTTTTTCAAGAAGGGCAACCAAGTTAATAACACAGAAGTTGTTGGATTGCCAAATGTGGAGGATAATAGTAAGGAAATTCTGCCTGAGATTAGAAGAGAGGATTTTGTTGATGATTCAGAGCCAAATCTAGAAAGCAATACTATAACAATTAAATATGGTACCGGTATGCCTATTGATGTCATATACTCCTACATACAGACTGACTATGAGCAAGATGGTTACAATGATGCAATGTGTAACTCTGACATACAGTATAAGGAATCAAAGAAGAAGATTATAAACAACGGTCTTAAAATGCTTTTTGAACAAGTAAGACTGAGATACGAAAGCGATATACGTGATATAAACGTGCAGATTGATATTGTGGAAACGCAGGGGCTAACTTCCTCTTCCATGTCATTGAAGGCACGAAAAGAAACATACAACGAACACCTTAAAAAGATAAAAGAGATGGAGGATGCCCTTGACGTAGGAGAAAGCAAGATGATGAGCATGATTGATTCATACGAGAGAGGATTCCTTAAAGGTGTTGCTGCCAAATCTGAATCATTTATACGATAGTGTGCGGTTATGGGAATACTTACTAAAATAGGATGCTTTATTATCGGATGGAAATCCGATATACTGAAGGAATGTGGAGAAGCAAGTCATAGGACTTTTAAAAGATACATATCTGCAATCATTATACTTTCTATCATTTGGGGTACTATTGGTTTTTGCTTTGCGGACAGATATGTTGGTATCGAAAGCCTACATGGTAAGATACTCATATCGCTTGTGTTTACGACTATCATAATTTGCATAGAGCGTTTTATTATATTAACCGTTGGGAAGCTCGGATGGATGGGATTTATTAGAGGGTTATTAGCTTTTTTAATGGCAGTTTTAGGCTCTACAATCTTTGACCAAATCATTTTCAAGAATGATATTGACGTTAAGATGAAGGAAATAAGAGCAAAACAGATTAATGAAGCGATTCCTGAGCGTATGGCATATTTAGATGCTGACATAAAGAGGGTTACTGAGCAGATAGATTCCATAGGAAGAGAGAATATTAGGATTTATGAATTATTATCAAAGAATCCTGTTATTGTGGCTACGGATGTAATTACAACAACAAAGCAGACTGGGGTTGATAAGGATGGGAATCCAATAGAAGAAAAAGTGACGAGCGTAAACAAGAGAAATGTAGAAAATCCGCTAAGTGGTCAAGCTAAAGCCAACGAGAATGCTTTAAAAGATTACAACAAACAGCTAAATTCGTACCAGCAAGCAAAAATGCAGGTAGCCGATGTAGTTCGTAAAGACTATGAAGAAGCAGACACAGGTTTTTTGGAAGAATTGCAGGCGTTGTTCAGTATTCTTGAAGAAAGCAAAATAGCATTAGGATTTTACGCATTTCTTTTTCTGTTCTTGATGCTATTGGAGCTTTTGGTGGTGACAAGCAAAGGTGGTGATGGTAATTGTGACTACGACCTTATAGTGGAGCACCAGCTAAATATCAAGAAAAATACATTGAAGCAGACGGAAGAAAGGCTGTTGAACAAGAAAGGCGATTAAAATCATGGAAATAAAAATATCCGAAGAGGACAAAGCGTTATTGAAACAAATGGCAAGCGAAATATTATGCGACAAGAATCGTTTGGCAAAAGCTATTGCGGTTCACGTGAGGAATGGCATAGAGAATTTTCATTGGAAGTATTTGTCAGACGATAATATGCGTGAGATAAATCCGAAAATACGGAATGCCATATATACGTTTCTTGTAGATTTAGGTGATAAGGTTGATAAAGTATCCATGGAAGATGATGCAAATACCTGTTTTGATTATGTGATTGCCAACACCTATGACTATCTTATTGGTATCGGTATAAGCGATGAACTTTCCAATAAGTTTTATGAAGAAGTCCTTTCCCGTCTATATCAGTCGTTTTATGAAATTTCGGATGATGGTAGGGCTTGAAAATCTTTATGTTCCTAAATACTGGGAGGATTGCGTTTACGTTGATTCATTGAATAACAATTAAAGCTATATGGTATGAAGAAGATTTTATTACTGATGTTTATTTCGTTTATTTCAATCTGCTCTTCTTATTCGCAAGGGAACGGGAGGGTTGTTAAAGTAATATATGATGGATGTGGATATACGTCTGGAGTATCAACATATAATGATGGGAGAAAGGTTTTTTCGCTAATGTTTTCCGAAACAATTTACCTTGACGGATTTAATGTTATATCTGGAACAGCCCAAGAAGTGTATGATATGATGAAGTTTTTTTCAAAATTTGTAGAAGAGCACGAAGACACAGATGGATATACTGAAGATATAAATGGATATAACTTAATGATAGTAAAATCCGGGAAAGGAGCTGTAGGAATTACGGCAATAAAGTTTCTTGTAGTTTCTTTTGGTGGCAAAAATAGGAGGTGTGACATTAGTTGCATAAAGAAGGGGAAGCGTGCTTTTGAGAAATATTGTAAAAAAAATAAGATACAATTGGAATAGCTAGGCATATAACTAGAAATGATATTTATGGTAAACACTATCGTGGCTTTTTTGAAAAATACACTGCAAAGTTTTGCCATATCAAAAATTATGCTTTACTTTGCAGTGCGAACAAAATTATAGGGGCGGCAAACTCCTATGACTTCATCATTGGAGTTTATTTTTTGCCAGTACATATCGAGTATTATCTTTATTTATATTAAGATATTGCACCTACCGAGTGTGGTAATGGAAACGTCCACAAATAAAATCCTATGGTTTTGTTCGCAGCTCGTAGTAGGTGCATTTTTTTTGTTATGCGAACAGAACCTATTCAAGTCCTAAGCGAAACTGAGTTGCTTGGGCACAAATTCACGGTTTACGGAACTGCCGAAAATCCGTTGTTCCTTGCCAAAGAAGTGGCAGAGTGTATCGAGTATGACCAAAGTAGCGTAAACAAATTAGTAAACCTTGTTGATGACGATGAAAAGGTTCGGAACAATCTTCCGACCCCCGGTGGAAATCAGCAAGTTTGGTTCTTAACCGAAGATGGCTTATATGAAGTCTTAATGCAATCCCGCAAGCCAATTGCCAAAGAATTTAAGAAAGGCGTAAAGGAGATTTTAAAGTCCATCCGCAAGACAGGCGGCTACCTCGCCACCAAGCAGGACGACACTCCCGAAGAAATCATGGCACGTGCTCTAACCATCGCACAAGCTACCCTTGCCAAGAGAGAGGAACGGTTAAAGCAGCTTGAAGCTGAAACCGAACAACAACAAGTCACCATTGAGATTCAGACAGAGGAAATCAAGAAAGCCGCTCCGAAAGTCAACTACTACGACAACCACTTGCAGAGTGTGAATGCTCTTACTGCAACTCAAATAGCAAAAGAGATAGGTATGTCGGCAGAGAAACTAAATAGCAAACTGAAAGAACTTGGAATACAGTTCAAACAGTCGGGGCAGTGGCTCTTAAAATCACCATACGACAAATGGGGTATGCATGAAACGAGAACCAATATTTTCACAAGTGAAAGAGGTAATACCCATACCAACACATATACTGTATGGACGCAGAAAGGTAGACGCTTCATTATTGCTCTATATGAAAATGATTGGGACGTGAAGAAAGCCATCAAGCAGATAAAAGGTGAGCTGAATCCAGCCGCGTAACCTTGTTTTTTGCCACATAAATTCATTTACCCACTTTTCTTATGAGGTGGGTGCATATTTCATGTTCAATTTTGCAATGTTGTTAATTAATAGATTGTAAACTTTTAAAATACACAAAAAATATGGAATTAAATAAAAGCAACAAGAAAGAATACGATTTGTCCAGCATTCAAGAACTTTTCAATGAGATGGAATCACCTAGGCAACTTGCTGATGATCTTGCTCAACTGATACTCAACTACGCATCTCTTGTTACCGAGGACAACATCGAAGTATTCAAGAATGATTTATCAACTATATCTGTTCTTCGTGATGCGTTGATTAAAGTGAATATATTGCCACAATTAGCATAAGAGCACGTTGAGGTTACGACCAACGTTCAAATGAAAAGGCACTTTGCTTGCGATAAGTAGAGTGTCTTTGCTTATTTATGTTTAATGGTATTAAATAATGCAAATGCAATAATCCCAATAACCAACCATAACAACCCAAAACGGATTATAACCGCCTTAAACGGAATATCGCACTATTGTTAACACTTTTGGATATCTCTTGTTAATCATATTCCTTTGTACCCGTTGCAAGTAGAGCGGCAACAGACATATGATTAAACAATCGCTCAAACGTGAGCCTTCTTTATATTTGGAAATCCGTTGCCGCTCTACTTTAGCAACGGATTTTTTCTTTCCTATAAGTTAGACTAAATCCATACAATCGGTTTTATCAGTGCCTACCGTGCGGAACTTTGGATTAAACCAATGACAGCCGTGAGATAAAAAGGCTCTTATGTTGATTATAACTCTTGTAATGTCCTGCTCCGTTCCACGTACCAACGACAGGCGACTCACAAAGATTTTACCACTTTGACAAGAGACCGAGATACAAGTTAAGAGATAAGACTCTTAGGCAGGTGAGGGCGGAACTGTATAATCAGCACAAACATTCAGCTATATATTATGTAGTCTGAATGTTAACCCAGTCTCCTAATTAAATATTAGGTAGGTGAGGGATAGGGTACGGTATATATAAAAATTATAATAACATGAGAAATGAATTAAAAGTATGGGCTAAATCAGTAAAAGATAAAAGAAATAAATGGATAGATAAAAATAGGGAAAATCTATTAGCCCATTCAACAAAAGAAGAATCTATCCTTTATAACAATTTGCCCAAATGTATAAAAGATAAATGTATCAGGCAAAAATCAATAACTATCGGTAATCATATTTATTTCTATGACATCTATATAAAGACATCTAAAATTGCCGTTGAAATTGACGGTGGATACCATTCTCTAAATAAAGATTACGATAAACAGAGGGACTACTTATCTCTTAAAAAGGGGATAACTACCATAAGAGTTACTAATGAGCAAGTTATTAATTCAGAAGCCTTAAATGATATTATTAATCATATTAGAGCCATTCATTATGGTAAACTTAATAAGAAAAACCGATTGTATCACTAAATCAAAGAACGAATTATGAAAAATCCATTTAAATCAGCAAGTCACATTGAACAAGAACCGAAACAGAACTTGTCAGACCTTCAATTTGTCGCTTTTCTGCAACATAAGATTGACATTCTTGAATCTTTTATCAAACATTCCCTTTTCAATATATACGTCAATAAGTTCCATTGCGAACATTTTGAGGTTGATATTGACAAACAAATAGAGAACGATTATGCAGGTGTGGACGATTTTATAAGATATATCCACGAAAAGCATCCTGAAATACTTGACGAATTCAGAGGACACTATTGATATCAAAGTTTGGATATCGCAGAGGTGATAATCTCAATAACATATTTTATCACCTCAATTACGTTTTTCTTCTTTTTCTGTTTAAGCTTTTCAAGTAGTAATTCGTATTTATTCTCATCAACATATATGATTCTATCTCTTATCCCCATAACACATACTTTTTCAATTCCTCCACTGCAAGAAGCCAACGAGGTTACACATAGCATAAATAATAGAATCTTTCTCATAATGTTGCTTTTACTGAGTTAGTTATTTCGCTTTCTTATTCTCTTACACCGTTTTGGGGTACTTGCTTGTTATTTTATGGATGAAGCGTCAACTATGCTTTTGTTGAATGAAATCAGGATGGTGATCACTCATAATATGTACATAGCCAGATGGGAATGGTATATATTCCTCTTCCGTAAATTTTAATATTAAATCACCTAAAGTTCGTTTAGAAGCCCCTCTTTTTGGAATTTCCGACACAACAGAATAATAGACGTTTGTCATATTTGGTAATATCAATGATTTTGAATCGTTTGGTTTATCTAAAATCGTAAAAAGTGAATCTACAACTACATCAATTCTATCTTTATTCAATCCATCTTTTATAGCAACATTTAAAGCATCTATGTACCCATCTATTGCATATTGAACAAAAGTCGTTTCCTTATCTATTTTCATTGCATAGTTAAATACAGATGTAAATGTTATATCTGATTGCATATACTTCAAACTATTTTCAAGTTCCAAATAATCATCCTTTAACTTTTCACTCTCTGCTTTTATCACTTCAATCTCTTCCCCAACTTTTTCTTCCGCCTTTTCGACTTTTCTATTAAAATCTACCACTGTATATATGTTCCATCCAAGCAACAGAGTTACAAGAACAGACAATATTGTTACGAGTGCGCCATTATAATCATACGTATTATTGGGTATTTGAGGTATTGCAATGTACAAAGCAATAAGGCTCATTGAGCATGATATTAAGCTCATCACCACAAGGCACGAAGCAACTCTATATTTTGTTTCTGTATTCATTATTCATTGCTTATATACTATTTCATTAGAATTGGGATTATAGCTCATTCTGTTCTTTGCCGGGGCACAGGTAATATCGTCCCTATCTATATTTTGTTTTCACAATGTTTGAAGTAATCTGTTTAAGTCCACATCACAACCGCTTTCTTTCATTTCCTTTGCTAATTTTACCTTCCAAGCCCCTTCATTATCCATAGTTATATATACAATTCCACTCAGGTCGGTTGGAATTTCAATATTATCACTTTTCACAAGTGCGCAAGTTTTGTTCCTGCCTAATTTGCCTACAAAGAAACCATGTTCAAATATAACATTTTGCCTTGCTCTTGGTTTTTGCACAGAATCACTTGCATTTAGTCCTCCTTTATCGCATTGTGTATATAAGACAACAGCAAAAACAACATTTGAATAATCTTCAAACTTTTCAATTATAGTTTTCCCTCCGTTCGGCATTTCATGTAATATGATTGCTTCAAATCCTAATTTCTCGATTACTCTTGCAACGCTTTCTTTTACTTCATTGTCTCTCCCGTGTACGATAAATACTTCCTGTTTATTCATAATTGAACTTAACTTCCCGTTGAATCCACCTCTTTTCAAGAAAACCTCTCCCTTTGTAGTTATTGAACAAATATAATGCGAAACCGGTCCCAATCTCCCATTTACCTTTACATACCCTTCTTTCTCCAAGTAATCATCAATAATTACCATTTCAGAGTTTTCGTATGTAGTAAATAATCCTACTTTACTTATTGCAAGTAAAAGATTGTTCTTTTCAGAATCACTAAACACGCTTATTTATTTTTTATCTTTATTTTCGTTCCTCATTACAGCATCATATATTCTATTGTATTCAGCGCAATCTTCTTTCGTTGCACCACCCGGACGGTCGCAATAGTTAATTACTCTCCACCTTGCAGCAGAAACATACTTGTATATAGGCATTAGTTTCCCATCTTCTTTATATACCTTTACAATGTATTCAAGAATGCCAATGCAATGTATGTTAAACTCTTCACGATTCATTTTCATGCAATCGTTTATAAACTCTTGTTTACCGTAAAACCTGTAATCCATATTATTCAATCATTAGGAGTTATTTCAAATTTGTTCTCTCCATAGCGCAGCTTATACACGACATTCTTTTTTTCAGCACCTGCCTCAATGGTGAATGAAACTTTAGCTTCGCTTGTGTAATCAGAAATATTACATGGATTCTTTAGGGTGAAGTAATCGAATAGATTACAGTTTAGAACTTCACATATATTACACAGCAAATCTGTATCAAGACTATGTTTCAAAAACACGGTCTTTTCGATATTTTGTCTTCTAATATTAAGAGTCTCAGCGAATTTTGCTTTAGAAATCCCTGCTTCTTCTACTTTCTGTCGGATTATCTCTCCGATATTAACCCTTGTAATTTCCATAATATCAAAGTTATAGTGAAACGAATATGTTCGGAAACCAATATGTAATATATAAAGTGTTAAATATCTGTTAAAGTGTAATCCTTTTGCATTACTTGTAATACAATTTATTACATTTGCATCGTAAAACAAACAAATAAGGCATGGGATGCGGATATAATTCGCTCCTTATCGCAACTGAACACTGCAAATATAGCAAAAATTCGCAAACCATGCCTTTTTATTGTGATAATAAAATCAAATAAAGATATGAAAGTTACAGTAGAAGACATTCTAAAAATCAGACCGGGAAAGACAAGGACATTCATCTTGAGCAATCCAAGAGAATGCCATTCGGCAGTTTCATTGGTTTGCTACGTAAAGAAAACAAGGAAACCTGCTGATATATCTAATTACTCGACTACCACAGACTGGGAGTCTAATTCTATTTCGATTACTGCAATAGGGAACTAGGGTATATAAAGAATAAATGAATAGTAGCTTATGACGCGTAACGAAGTAAAAATATTAGCTGAGGAGATATACAAGTTGATGAAAAAGGACATCAAGACTATTGTATCACAAGTTGTCACAGAAGAAGCAGATGAATGGCTTACTCCAGAACAGGTAGCCCGAATGTTAAGCATGTCAATAAGCTATGTAATGCACAGCGATATTCCATATACAAAAGTAGGATGTCGAAGAAGGTATAGAAAATCAGATATAGTAAAAATGCTTGAACGATAAATGTATATCTGAGAAGGTTTCGGGACAGGACGGGAAAGGTATTTACCTTATTATGTAGCAAAAAAGTCGGTTCAACTCCGACCGAAACTTCAAATTAGTAGTTCTTTGAAATATTTATTTATACAATAGAAATAATGTATGGATAAAACCGTACAATTATTATATATGATTTCTGCGCAGGCACAGAAGCGAAGCCAGTGATGGTGGATAGTGGTGGGTGCAAGTGGAACGGAATTGACACCGATAGCAACCGAGGATAAGCCGACAATGGGCGAATGGTTGTATATGTCTGATGGTGGTAAAGCCACGAAGTTGAAATGATTTTTACTTTCAGCACGCCAATTTGTCTTTAGCGTGGTGAGTATGCTTGGTTAGGCACAAGTATCGCTGAAAGGTCTTATAGTCTGTACTGAACTGAAATAAGGTTCTGCTATTCGATTAGGGTACAGATACTTATTTAAATTTATACGATTATGAAAACAATCCAATTCGTTTTATCTATATTGGTTAGTATATGTGCTGCCGGTATGCTTTACGGGGCTATTACTACTTACAGTCCTATGAAAATATTCTCTATCACTATAATGAGTGTTATATGTGTAGGGTGTGTGTCGCTCATGAGAATAACTTATAGAGAACTTAAAACAGACCGCTAAAAGGTAGTCCTATAATCCGGCACAAGGCGCATGGGGATGAGTGCACAATCACCTTGTAAACCAGCTGGGCGGTAATTTATGAAGTAGCATTGTTGGAATGCGTGTAAGCGATTAATTGTTGGTATTAACTTATATTCTAATTTATATATTCATTTAGCTTACAAGAAGTAGGTTCGACTCCTACCTTTTTAACGACATTTTAAATTTATACGATTATGACAGTGGAAGAATTAAGAGGCATGACGCATGAAGATTTAGTAAGGCGTGTGCAGGAACTGGAAGAGGCTAACGAGAAATTAGCTGAAGAGAAAAATACATGGTATAAATCTTGGAGTGATTTGAAACAGAAGTTTGATCATTTCAAAAATGCGGTTAAAAGCATTGTTCTGATAATAGATTAGATATTCGTGTTTTATATTGTGTTTGTACTGGGTGTGCCGTCCGTGAGGATAGTGCACCTTTTTTAAAAAAGGATGGTTAGCTTATCGGTTAGAGCTTCGTATTGCGCAAACAATTGGCACGATTGAGAGGGGTTCGATTCCCTTACCATCCACGAATCATTAATTAAATTTTACTCTTATGGCAAAAGAACTGAAAGAAAGAACAGAAATCAAGAAAAAGCTGAAAAAGAAGAATGACAGAATCAGCTTTGACTTTAGCGACAAACTTGCCGGACAGCTTCGCAGGTGTACCGCTGATCTTAACAGGCTGGCAAGGATTGATCGGATAATAGACAAGAAGCAAACTTTGTATTCGGTGGACACTAACAGGGAAGCCGGATATATTGAGGTTATTCGCAATTATTAATCAGCTGACTTACACGATTATGAAGAGAGTTTTTAATGAACTTACACCTGAATGCGAGATTACGGCACGAATGTATGCACAAGGGTATGAGAAAAAAGAAATTGCAAACCTCAAATGCCGAGCGGTCAGCACGATAAACAACCAACTGCAAAGAGCTTTTGAGATTTTGAACGTAAGGAACGGCAGAGAACTGGCAACCATGCTATATGAGAGAATAGCTGGTATGAAGTTCACGATGGACTTTTCACCTACTATTAGGTCGGCTGTTGCTTTCTGCCTGTTGTGCATCTTTTCTTTTTCGCTCTATCACGAACAGGGCGATATGAGAAGGGGACGAAGAACGAGAGTTGAACGAATTGAAAGAACTGGACGGTATGGAGGTAAGACTTGAATTATTTGAATTTAAAAATATCTGCATGGACATGGCGGAGCTTGGTGCAGCTGCCAGTGAGAAGAAACGGTCTCCTGTATCTGATGAAATCAAGCAAAGAGAAGCGTTCAGATGGTTAAAGACACTTGGGTATGAACCTAACTTTTTGGAAAAGTTAGAGAAAGAAGGATTGGTGCATAAGAAAAGAAAAGGCTCATCCAGAAATTCTCCTATCATATATTCCAAGTTCGAGATACAATCCGCTATTAATGCTTTTAAAATGAGTAAATATCTGAACAAATAACCCTATAAAATTTACGATTATGTCACTGATTAAGAAAAGTAATGAATTAGTTATCCCGACCACCGTGAAGATGATGATTTACGGTCAAGCCGGAATGGGAAAGAGTACGGTAGCATTGAGCGCACCGAAACCGCTGCTGTTGGACTTCGATAACGGCGTGAAGCGCATGAACATGGCGCACTTGGAGAATATAGACACGGTACAGGTCACTTCATGGAGCGATGTTCAGCAAGTTCTTCAAGAGGACTTGTCCGCTTATCAGACCATTGTAGTAGATACCATCGGCAAGATGATGGACTTCATCATTACTCACAAGTGTGGAACCCGCCAGCCGTCCATCCGTGATTGGAGCGGTATCAATGCAGAGTTTTCATGGATGACACGAACACTTTCGGGGCTTAACAAGCACATCATTTTCGTTGCCCATCGCGACACAAGAAAAGAAGGTGATGATACGGTGTTTATCCCTGCCTTGCGTGAAAAATCCTACAACTCTATCGTTACTGAACTGGATTTGCTCGGTTATCTTGAAATGAAAAGCGAAAGAGGCGTCCAAAGACGTACTATCACTTTTGACCCAACTTCAAGAAATGACGGTAAGAATACTTGCAATCTTCCTTCAGTGATGGAAGTTCCTACCATCCTTGACAAGAATGGTAATCCAACCGCAAAGAACGACTTTATCACCGCCAAGATAATCAATTCGTATTTGGGTATGCTTGCTGCCAAGAAAGAGGCACAGGAAAAGTATGATAAGGTGATAGAGGAAATCAAAGAAAGTATCGAATTTATAACTGATGCCAAGTCCGCTAATGAGTTCGCCTCTCATATTAATGAGTTTGAACACGTTGGTAGTTCTTTGATGATGGCGAGAAGTTTGTTTGCTGCAAAGGTAAAGGCTTTGGGACTGGTATTCAATAAGGAAACTAAAATCTACTCAGATGCAGCTTAACTATCGTATATATGCAACATTGTTGGATTCTTACTTCAATTACCTTAATAGCGATGTCATATATGAGCGTTATTATGGGTGGAGTGAGAATCCGCCATGTACGGAAGAAGAGTTCCGGCAAAAACAGTTTCAAGAACTGATAGACCGTATCAACCGCAAGCCATTCGATAGCGAAGCGGCAGACAAGGGAACAGCCTTTAATGAGGTTATTGACTGTATGGTTGAAAATCGGAAATCTGAAACTGTGCAGGTTGAAAAGATATATAAGGTAATACGCGAAGGAGCTTGTGACGAAACAGGTAAACCTTTGTATTACGATGAGGTTCAGACCAACGAGGTTATAGGTTTGAAAGCTACCTATAATAATCGTGTTTTTACTTTCCCAATCTCACTTTGCCGAGAGTTTTCCGGTTACTTCAAAGGAGCATTAACCCAACAAAGAGTAGAAGCGATTATTCCAACCGCATACGGCAATGTTTTGGTTTATGGGGTAATTGACGAGCTGATGCCGGCCAGCGTCCACGACATCAAAACAACCGGTAGTTATACCGTGGGAAAGTTCAAAGATCACCACCAGCATTTAGTATATCCATACGCTTTAATGAAGAACGGTTCTGATGTACGGACATTTGAGTATAACATTGTGGAGTTCAACAAAGGCGGTTATGTGGTAGATACCTATACAGAAACATACGTTTTCAATCCTGAACGTGATATTCCTATTCTTACTAATCATTGTGAGGAATTTATCCGGTTTTTGGAAGAAAACAGAGAACTTATAACCGATAAAAAGATTTTTGGAGGAGAAAATTAATGGCAAACCAAATAACCGGACGGATAATCGAAATTGGACAAACCGTTCAAATACCATCCAAAAACGGTGGTTCCTCATTTACAAAACGGGAGTTTATTTTAGATGCTACTACTTACGACCCTTATACGGGAGAGCGTAGCGAGTATGAGAACATTATTCCCTTAGAGTTTTCGGGTGACAAGTGTACAGAACTTGACCGCTTAAATCAGGGTGATGTTGTTACTGTATCATTTGTCTTACAAGGGCGTTCTTGGACGAATCAAGACGGAGAATTCAAACGTATGGTATCCATTCGATGCTATAAAATAGAAGCGCGTGGCGGTGTATCGCAATCCCCACAAGCTACACTGGCACAGCAACCAGTCCAACAGCCAGCGCCACAGTCGACCTATCAGCAACAGCCGCAGAATTTCCCACCTCCGGTTGATGCTAATGGCAATGTAAAGGACGATTTGCCTTTTTAGCGTATGCTGTTCGACTTGAAGAATGAATATCAAATACCCAAGTTCAAGGAGTATGTAAACAAGCTGTTTAGTGAACGTGCGGTGGTGGAAGTGAAAAAGAAACTACCTAACCGCACGCTTGCCCAAAATAGCTACTTGCATCTTCTTTTAGGGTATTTCGGTAGTGAATACGGTTGCAGTCTCGACGAAGCCAAGATTGACTTCTATAAGAGGACTTGCAACCGTGATTTGTTTGAACGTAAGACGGTCAACAAGAAAGGCAATGAAGTAACCTATTTGCGCAGTTCTGCCGAGCTGACAACAGGTGAAATGACTTTGAGTATTGACCGTTTCCGTAATTGGAGTGCATCAGTGGCAGGTATCTATCTGCCGGCTGCGAATGAACATCAAATGCTGATATACGCCCAGCAGGAAATACAAAGAAATCAAGAATTTATTTAGTTATGATAGAAACAAGAAAAACAGAAATCAGGTATGTGACATCTGACCCGAAAAAGATGCTCAACATGTACCTTGCAAAACGTGTCCTCAAAACATGGGAGGAATCTTTCATTGATGAAGATACAGGTGAAACAGTAACCATCGAACGGAATGAAATTCTTTTTGACCGTGGCACGCTGATAGACCAAGACACTTTGGCGAAAATTCGTTTCAGTATGGAAGCTGACGGCATTAAGGAAGTGGAAGTCAGCAACCAGAACCGCTTGGCATTCGAGAACGAGAACAAATTCTTATATCCCTATCTTGCACAGGCACAAATAGGGGACAAGAAACATAAGTTCCTGCTGTATGCCACCGGATTGGAAAATTCTTGTAGTATCTTGAAAGATTACATCGAACTAAACTATATGTTCGGATTCACCTTGACAATGGTCAAGGAGTTCGATTCTTGCGTGATTCTTACTGACAATTTGAAAGAACGCAAGGTAGATGATGCCACCCTCGAAGAATTAAAAGATACATTCCTTTTAAACGATTCTGTAACGGAAGAAGATGAAGAAGAGGGAGATTCCAAGCCCAATGAAAAGAAATTCTATCAGATTGAGACGAAAATCACATTCACGGATGGGGAGAATGAAGACGAGAGAGTTCAGACTTTTGTCGTGAACACCTTCAACGTTGACAGAGCAATGATGCTTATTACCCACTATCTCAAAAACAAAGAGGAAGAATGTGAGAAACAAGCCAAAGAAAAGGGACATGAGTTCAGAAAGAGGGAAATCCATACAGCCATTGAATCTGCTAAACCTATCCCGGTCGGGCGTTTTATTCCGAAAGAGTTTTCAATGGCTTATATGGAATAACTTTGTTAACCTGCCTGCTCGGTCTGTGAAGATATGGCAGGCGAACATGGAGAAGTGACGGAATTGGTAGACGTTAATCAAGATGTGAGGTGCAAAATTCCAGGATAACCGTTAATAACCAAGCCGGCAACCTGCGAGACATCTTAGGTAGAATGATTTAAAATCATATAACCGCAAAAACACCACTCGTCCCGGTTCGAGCCCGGGCTCTCCACATAAATGTGAGCCACACATAAATGGCAAGGGTTAGTAAATAATGGTTGTGCCCC